>ULWD01059980.1_pt1 | contig 31503 bp, 38 predicted proteins | sample 1960011 | NCBI WGS metagenome assembly ULWD01 (sample SAMEA4835803, study PRJEB28245) | human gut metagenome | biome: gut microbiome; material: fecal sample | place: Denmark | collected 2008 | reverse complement strand
TTGTCGTCCGTTCGTCACCAACTAATATTCAATTAAACAACAACTTAATACTTCATATAATCCTTTATAACATTATGGTCCTTAAGAACTTTTTCTATAACTGTTCCCTTAATCTTTCTAAGAAGTGGTTTTTTGATGTTATCAAGTACACCTGGAAGTTCTATTTCGAGTGGTGATTTGCCATCCATAAGCTTAACTGATGCATCAAGAAGATCTCTTACATCATATACACTTCCCCACACCTCAGGAACACCTCTGTCAACACCAAGAAGGCCATATACAGCCTCCATAGCTGTTCTGACTGAATACTCTGTTGTGAATATAGTATCTCTTGGTGTTTCAGCAAACTGTCCAAGGAAGGCAAAGTTGACACAGCCATCAGGAATAACATCTGGTCTGTCGCCCTTTCTTCTTGGCATAAAGAATGCTGTTATATATGGCATCATAGTAGGAGTTGTATTACAGCTATTCTTTGCCAGCTCATCTATCTTTTCTACTGGAATACCAAGATGATATAACCACTCTGCTGTTATTTCTTCACCTGTACATTCCTTCATAGGCTTCTTTATATAATCACCCGGTACATCAGTGAATAAGCTGTATACCCATACACATACTTCATCCTTCTTCTGTTCCTTAAACTGTCCCTGTCTGTTTATAGTCCAGCTAAGAAGCCAGCTTGAATCCTTGCAGCTTACTATACCGCCTGTAACAACATTACCTGTTCTTGGATCTCTTTTACAGATTTTCTTAATCTGGTCAATAATCTGTTCATTGCTCGTTGTAACCGTGGCTGATTCCCAGTTAGATTTAGCTACATCACCACAGAATTTCTCCGGATGTCCGAATTGTGGGTCCTGTCTTGCAATATTCTTCCAAAGACTCCAGCAGCCACTTGTTCTTACCTCTGCATCACCAACAGGTGCATGTGTATGATCTCCATATATAGTACTTTCTGTACAGCTTCCGTTTGTTACAAAAACAAGATCATTCTCTGTAAGATCAATAACCTCCTGTTTACCCTTAACGCTGCATTCTATCCTCTTTGCAATCTTCTTATTATCCTTGAATTCAAACACTACATTTTCAACTCTTGTATTGAACTTAAACTTAACGCCTGCTGCTTCAAGGTACTTCTGCATAGGCAGTATAAGTGATTCATACTGATTATACTTTGTAAACTTAAGAGCTGAGAAATCTGGAAGTCCACCAATATGATGAATAAATCTTTGTATATAAAGCTTCATCTCAAGTGCACTATGCCAGTTTTCAAATGCAAACATTGTTCTCCAATAAAGCCAGAAATCAGAATCAAATACCTCTTCATCAAAGAAATCTTCAATCTTTTTATCATAAAGATCCTCATCCTTTGTAAAGAACAGCTTCATAATCTCCATACAGCCCTTCTGGCTTAGATTAAACTTACCATCTGTATGTGCATCCTCACCCTGGTTAACCGTTGCCCTGCATAAAGAATAATTAGGATCGTGCTTATTCAACCAGTAATATTCATCAAGTACAGAGGCACCCGGCTTTTCAAGCGATGGGATACTTCTAAACAGATCCCATAGGCATTCAAAGTGATTCTCCATCTCTCTTCCGCCTCTCATAACATATCCTCTTGTAGGATCATTTATACCATCACAGGCACCACCAGCTATATCCATAGCCTCTAATATATGGATATGACTTCCCTTCATCTGTCCATCTCTTACAAGAAAACAGGCTGCTGCCAAAGAGGCAAGTCCGCTGCCGACGATGTAAGCTGATTTATCATCAACGCCCTCTGGTTTCTCTGGTCTTGCAAATGCTTCATAATTACCATTAGAATAATATATTCCTTTACTATTCTTTTCATACTTTCCACGTTCAGTATTTCTGTACTCCTCACGTTCATTTTTCTGTATTTCTCTTATCTTCTTTTTCTCTGTATTATTCTTAGTTTTAGCATTAACTGCTGCAACACCTGCACCTAACGCAAGCAGTGAGGCACCCACCTTTAAAGTTTTACTTCCAATTGATTTTTTACTCATATGAATCTCCTTTCTTCTGCAATACATTTATAGTTAATAAACCTCATAGTCAATGAGGAATTATTATCCATATCATTAATGTTTCTCATAATTCTCATAGCTTCTTTTTATCTTTGGAGTCTCGCTCCATATCTTATCAGCATATAGTTTCCAGTTATTGGCATATGGAACACATTTGCTGCAAAGATGCTCTGCTGACTCTGGTGACTCTAAATCTGTTGACTTAGCACCAGTCTCCTTTACCATTTTCTGAAGTATTTCAGGATTCTCAAGCATTGGACAAGGTCTTAAATGATTCTTATTAAACGGCTGATTTCTTCTATATGCCATAAATAATGGCTGATGCAGTATTTCAAGCAATGTATTGGTTCTTATGTTAGCTCCGGAATAGTGTATAAATACACAAGGCTCCGCATCACCATTAGCGTTGATATGGAAGTAGTTTCTTCCTCCTGCTATACATCCGCCAACAAACTCTCCATCATTCTGAAAATCAAATGTAAAAAGTCCCTGACCTGTTGTAAGACTTCTTATCTGTCTTATGCGGTCCTTCATATATATTCTTTGTTCAGGTGTTGGTAACAATTCAACAGATGCAGCATTTCCTACTGGCATATAATGGAAATACATAGCATATCTGCAGCCCTTATCAACCATAAGCCTGATAAATTCATCACTTGTAACTGTTTCTGTATTCTTTGATGTGTAGCATATCGAAGTTCCAAATACAAGGCCATTCTTCTTTAAAAGGTCCATGGCATTCATAACCTTTCCATATACGCCATCACCTCTTCTTAAATCATTAACGGCTTCAAAGCCTTCAAGACTTATTGCAAGATATAGATTTCCAACCCTTTTCATCTCCTGACAGAATTCCTCATCAACAAGTGTTCCATTAGTAAATGAAAGAAATGCACAATCATTATGCTTTTCACAAAGCTTTATAATATCGCTCTTTCTTACAAGCGGTTCCCCACCTGTAAACATATAAAGGTATGTTCCAAGCTCCTTGCCCTGTGTCACAACACTATCCATTTCTTCATATGTAAGGTTTAACCGGTTGCCATATTCTGCAGCCCAGCAGCCCGTACAATGAAGATTACAGGCACTTGTCGGATCCATAAGAATAAGCCATGGAATATTACAATCGTATTTTTCTCTCATTTTTCTAATTGTCTTTGTTCCATTAAGAAATGCTTCAAAGCCAAGATTTAGAACTATCGTCTTTAACACACCTGGATCAATTTCATCTAATGCCTTGTTAATATACTTATTAATTGCACTATCCTTGTCTTCTATCTTTTTTCTTATATTATTAAAATCAACATCTAGTTTTTCACCATCCATATATTTTTCTATAAAATCAACAAGCTTTAGTATCTCTTTTTCTCTGTCCTTATCAAGATTTTTTAATACAACATCTGTTACCTTGCTGACTGCAATTCTTCCTGCTTTATGTGTTATTGTACCCATATATATCACCATTCCTGTTTTATCTTAAATAATTATATAAAGTTTTACGTTATCCACGCAGCTTTCTATCCGTCTTAACTGTATTTACCACTATTATAAGATTCAATACTCCGTCAAGACACAGATTCAGTCCAATAAGTCTTATCATAACCTTTGTTGTTTCACCTGGCATAAGTATAAGCATGATTCCAACTGCCGCAACCATAATTGCCATAACTAACATCAACCACCAGCTGCTTATTCCAAATCTTTTTGAATCAAGTGATGTCTGTATCTTAAGTGTGGCATCTATCAGCATCACGATTCCTATACACGTTGAAAGTATCTGTACAATGCTTGAGGTTTTACATATAAATACTATGCCTACTATTGCGGCAACTATGCCAAGTGCCAGATCAAACTGAAATGCAAGCTGATATACATCCTTTGCGAAGTAGCCTATTATCTTTACAACTCCATATATTATGAGATATATACCAAATATTATGCATACTGCATTTAATGCAATTCCAGGTATCGCCAGCAGCACCAGTCCTACAATAATAAGACAGGCTGTAAGCACACTGTACATATTCTTTATTCCCTTTATGTCATTCATAAGCATCCCTCCTTATTGCTTCATCTGATATATAGACATTAATACTTTTCTGCTTTAATTCATATAGACGAAACAAGGAGAATGTACATAATTCGTACATTCTCCTTAATCTGTCTGAATATTAAATTTTTATAAATCAATTGTCATTCAATACATTCCGTCAATCCGCTTTGCCTGCCTTCGATATCATAACCGGAAGTGTTGCATCTATTGAATCTGCTATCTTACCTATAAAATGCTTAAAATCAGCCTTCATTCCACTTTCTATCCACTTATATGTACTTCCGATTATGGCATAACTGTAAAAATATGATATAAATTCAAGATCCTTGTCTGATATATTCTGTCCTTCACTCTTTCTTGCAATATATCCTCTTACTATCTCTGCTGTCACTCTTTCTAGATAATTCGTTACAATATCCCTGTTCTTTGAATTGTATACATGTATCACAACATCCCTATACTGGACTAACAACGAAGCCGCCTTTATGTATTCCTCGTAAAATGAACCACCTTCGGCTACATCTCTTAGATTCTCCTCTATTGCCTGCGTAAATATACTGTTTAATACATCATATATATCCTTGTAATTATAATAAAAAGTATTTCTGTTAATTTCACAGTCATCACATATATCTTTAACTGTAACCTTATCAATTGATTTTGTCTTAAGCAGCTCTAAAAGACTATTCATTATAGCTTTCCTTGTAAACTTAGCCATGTATACAACTTCCTTTAACTATATACTTTATAGTTTATTCTACACTATTTTTATCATATTTTCATCATATTTTTATCAAGCTTTCTTATAGCTTCTGTCATATAAGATAATCTGTATACCAATGTATACAAGCATAACTATCAGTATATATCCAAGCATGTTAATCTGTCCTTCATCAGCTCAAATGAATTATACCTGTATGGTTGCAGACTACTTCGCTTCTTTTGAACAGAGTTTCCTTACTCTTTAATCTGAATTATTATTAAGCTCTAATCTGTTTTCGCGCAGTTCCGCAATAGTCATAGGTCTTTGATGTGCCTGCACAAATGCTGCTGCCCTCTTTATCCCTTCCACTATCTGGATTTCCTGTTCTGAATATTCACCGTAGTCCGTCACAATATCTACGTGTTCTGTATCCTTCAAAACAATAGCCAGGACATCATCGAAGCTATGAACGTGATTCATCTCTCCATCATACATGAAATGATATATTAAACCTTTTCCGGAGAACTCCGCTGCAATATAATCAACATCTCCACTTTCAAAACCATACCCCATCTGCACACGAAGTAAACTCAAGAACAAATGCTTTAAGAAAAGGAAGATTTTTCAAAATAGGTGAATTAATTGATTCTGAAATCCTGGAACTTCAAAAAACTCTTTCCCTCTTAAAATTCAAATGCTGGTATTATAAAACAGCAATGAAAGATGGTAACGAAGATGCTATAAATGCTATGTTACCTGATAATCTTCCAAAAAAATACAAAAACTATATGACAAAGGGCATGAATGATTAAAATATCCTGATTATTATAAAAAAGGTTTGGGTGTGTTAGATGTAATTACCAAATTCTTCACTAACTTTCCACCTTCTTCCGATTCCAAAGCTTCAGCAATTGTTCGCGAATCGGTGCATAATGTTCCCCAATAAGTCCGAAATCCATCTCCTTATAAGTCCAGACAGCACAGCCGATACCGAACTGTCGGAATACGGTATCCACATCCGTGAACCAGCGCAGGGTATCTTCTACAGGAGCCTGATCAATAACACCGAATTCTCCACAGTACAACATCACTCCGGCATTTTTTGCAGCAGTAACCGCTTCCATGACCATTTCCGTGATAAATTCTGTTCCCATGGTCTGTGACTGTGCCTTACAGACTACTTCTCCCTGATATCCGATGGGCAGCGACTTTGTACGATAATAGTCCATTGCTTCCGGATAATAGATATCTTCTGTTTGGCTAATGGTCGATACCCAATGTGCTTTCTGATGGGTAAACAGCAACGGCTCATAGAAATGGAACGTGAACAATATATTTTCATCCTTGGGCTTCTCTAACAGTTTCAATGTCTTCACACTATTCCATTGAATTCCGCCATATATAATAATAGTGTCTCTGGCTATTCGACGAATAGCGTTCACCGTCTCCACAATGAGCAGATTCCACGCTTCTGCATTTTCCTGCTCCACCACTTCATTCAGCAGTTCAAACGCAACATGAGTCTCGTTTGCATAATGCTCTGCGATCTTAATCCACAGATTTACAAAACGCTTCTGCACCATTTTATTTGTAAACAGAATATTCTTTTTCTTATCTCCGGCATTATTAAAATCGTAGCCATACGCTTTATGCAGATCCAGTACAATGTTCAATCCCTGCCGTTTACACCATTCCACCACTCTGGTCACATAGGCAAACCCCTCTTCTCTGGTTCCGCCATATTCATCTTCCAGCACTTCATAATCAATTGCCAGACGTACATGGTCAAATCCCATGGAAGCAATCTTACGAATGTCTCCCTCCTGAATAAATGCATCGTAATGTTCTGTGCTATGCACACACTGAGATAAATAGCCACCTAAATTGATACCTCTCTCTAATTTCATGCTCTTGCCCTCCTGATTCTTTGCAACGGGAAATTTATAACCCTGCAGTTCTTCTTTTTTCTATCATATAATTTAAAACAAAATTCATATATCGTTTCTATGTTATTTTTATCATTTTTATGCTATATTGTTTATAACTATCAGCGTGCCACTATCTTCACTCCACAAGTGAAAGAATCACATAGCGGTTTTGAAAAATACTGTAATAATTTCAGAAAGGTATCCATATGAACATTCCTCAGGAACTTCTCTATCAACAATATGTCCGCAGAGAATTAGAAACTTATCGCGCCCCTTATGATCCGGAACCAGAATTCTACAGCTATGTCAGGCAGGGAAATACTGAAAAAGTAAAAGAATTGTGTCATGAATCTTTTCAGGAAAAGAAAGGTCTGGGTGTCCTCTCGGATTCTCCTCTGCAAAATCTGAAATACCACTTTACCATTACTGCTGCCATGCTGGCAAGATACTGCATTGAAGGAGGTATGGAAGTCACAGAGGCATATGATCTCAGCGACTACTACATTCATAAGGCGGATCAAATGAAATCAAAAAAAGAAATTTCCGCCCTGCACCCGCAGATGTGTCTGGATTACACTACTCGTATGGAAAAATTGCATAGAAATCATGCCTGCTCCCGTCCGGTTGCCCAGTGTCTGGAATATATCTATGATCATTTACATAATCGTATTACTGTCCCGGTACTCGCCGCTCATGCTGGCATATCTCCCGGTTATTTAAGTCATCTGTTCGCAAAAGAGATGGGAATCTCTGTCAGTTCCTATATACAGAGCAAAAAAATAGAGACCGCTCAGAATATGCTTTGCCATTCCGATTATGCGATCTCTGTAATTTCTACTACCCTGGCATTTTCCAGTCAAAGTTATTTCACATCTGTTTTCCGGGAAAAAACCGGTAAAACACCAATGCAGTATCGTGCAGAACACTTCCGCACTTCCAGCATCAAATAAAAAGCTGGAAATATTCTTCCTCTGCCGTGTCATAACCAGATTATTCTAATGAAATAATATGTCAGTTTCCGCCAGAAAAAGAAAATGAGAGATTTCCTTAATTACGCCGGTTATTTTAAACTCTTTTTCCTTTTCATCTACTTAATCTCCGTTTTATGATAAACATGATACATGAGTGGCACCATCAAAACACATAGGATTGGATAAATGACCAGCATGATTGGTATCGAGCCGACAATCTTACCGCCTATATGATATAAATCAAATGTATTGATAATCTCATTGATCTGCAGCAAGCGGTCTGGGAACACACCTAATATTCCCGATAAGAAGTCGAAATTTGATAGGAACAGCGGTAAAAACAGGATTGCAAAAGGTATTGTCACTGCAACAACTGCTGTATGCGTCTTTGCTGACACAAGCATAGACAGAAACAGGCAAAATACTGTTCCAATATATCCGGCAACTACCGTGAGCAAATACAACTGCATATAGGTGATATTGTAAAAGGATTTCCAATGCCAGAAGCCTGTCTGTATCATGACTTCTCCACCACCGAAGCCAAGGCATCCCAATACCACAAGTGAATACAGCGATATTACAATAAAGTAGATAGCTGATACCACGATAAATCCTGCTATGATCTTAGATCTTGTACCCTTGTTCCTTCCTAATTTTGTTGAGAAAAATATGGAATCTGATTTCCAACTAAATTCATGGGAAAAGATACCTGACACCAAGAATGCTGACACAAGCATAATTAGCATAATAATCGTCTGAGCGTAACTCAGTACTGATTTCCAGCCATCATAGTCCTCATAGTATAAAGGTGCTTTCATCTCACTGTACTGCTCTATCAAAAATGCTTTCTCGTCTTCATCGAATAAACCATTGGCATCTTCGGAATTCAACCATTTTTCCAAACTCTTTCCACGATTCTCATAGATCCGTCCCACTTCTTCTTTCGATAATGAATCAATGCGATAATAATTAAAATCTCTAAATTCGCAGAATCCCATATTAATCATGTCCTTGATTTCCGAAAACCCTTGTACCTTGGAATCATGTAATAAGTTAGTAGAATCATCTCCAGGGCGAATTGGATATTCTTCACTGATCTTTTTATATTCATCCATGACATCTTGTAATGCTGTTTCGTCCAGAATACCTTCCCACTTCTGCTTTTCTTCCCGCAGACTCTTTGCCGCTTCGATTCCTGTATGAGATTTGCCCTGCTCATCCAAAAAACTGACATTTGTGATTGCAAAATAGCAGGATATCAAAAGTGAAAATAACAACACGACCAATGATACTTTACTGATGCTCTTAGAAAAGATTTTCTTAATTTCATATCTAATCATTCCATCTCACCGCCCTTTTCACCGAAATAATATAAGAACACGTCCTCCAATGTCGGCTCCACCACAGATGCTCCAGCAATCGGTGGCTCACTGGCAATAATACGAAGGTTCACCATTCCACTTTCCGCTTTCATATTAGACACCTTAAATTTTTTCATCATCTTCGTTGCATCTGCCTGTGATACTTCACACGCATATACCTTTTCCTGCATAGAAGCAAGTGTCTGATCAAGATTTCCCTGCTGCATGATTTGTCCGTCCTTCATCAGCCAGATTTCATTGGCAATATACTCTACATCTGAAACAATATGTGTCGATAAAATAACGATCCTATCCTCTGACAGCTCACTAATCAGATTCCGAAAACGCACCCTTTCTGTTGGATCAAGTCCAGCCGTAGGCTCATCCAGAATAAGAATTTTGGGATTATTTAGCATTGCCTGGGCAATTCCTGCTCTACGTTTCATTCCGCCGGACAGCTTCCTCATCTTTTTATTTGCTGACTTTGTAATTCCAACCTGTGCAAGCAATTCCTTTACCCGTTTGCCAGCAACCATAGGTCGAATACCCTTTAAGCTGGCAATATACAGTAAATAGTCTTTTACTGTGAAATCCGGATAGAATCCGAACTCCTGTGGTAAGTATCCAAGCAGATTCCGATATTCTCCATCCATTTTGAAAATATCCTTTCCATCGCACAGAATCCGTCCACTTGTAGGTGGCAAAAGGGTACAGATCATTCGCATAAGCGTTGTCTTTCCTGCACCATTCACACCTAAAAGTCCATATACTCCATTCTCTATCGTCAGGTTTAAGTTCTCTACTGCCCGAAAGTCACCAAACTTTCTTGTAACATTAACCATTTGTAGTTTCATATAGATTTCCCTCCATCGTCCAACATAAGCGATTGCAGTCATGTACCACCTTATACACAGCACCAATCAGGAAACAGCTTGCTAATCCAAATAAGATACTCCATACAGGAAATGTAATCTTAGTATAAATAAAATCATTCATTGTAACCCCCCACCAGATTACGCTCCACAAAAAGCAACCAAACATGGATGCTGCTTCATTCAAAGCTCTGCTGTTTAACATTGCAAAGCAGATTCCGGCAGCAACAACCATTGGGAACAAAAACTGCACCAAAATATCCATAAAATGCATTCTCATACCCACACAGCAAACGAGCATAAATAGCGTTATCATAAATACATCCGCTACTCCTATCAAAAATACTCGTGCGGAATAGATCTGTCTGAGGGAGTATAGGCACGTTGCCTCAATCTGTAAAGAATCACTTTCTTTGTTTCTCCAAAATTCTGGAATGATCATAACGATAAAAAGGACAGAGGAAGTTCCTATTGTTCTCATCAAATATTCGCTATCATCCAGATAATTCATGAGAAAAAATGTCACTATCAGTAATGCTGCCTGCAACATCCACCATCTCTTTCGGATCAGCCGAAATTGAGAAAATAAAAACTCTCCATAGCTCATCGTATGTTCAGACTGAACTTCCATCATAATTTCCTTAGATTTTTGAATCGTTTCCAGAATCTTTTCTTCTCTTGGAATAACTTTTGCTTCTGTTTTATAGTTTTGCATCATCTTTTCCAAATTCATCAGAGTCCTCCTCTCCCAAAAGTTTTTTTAATTCTTCTTTTGCCCTTTTATGTCGGTACTTAACAAGCGGCAAGCCAATTTGTAAGATATCAGCGACCTCTTTTAGCTTACAGTCTCCGAAATAAATTAACAGTATCACTTCTCTTAACTCTGGGGTTAACCTGCCAAGTGCCTGTTCCACATCCATTCGTTTTTCTTTCCTTAGGATACCGCCATCCGAAACCGGCACTCTTTCCAATATTTCCTGCTCTAAACTCTCTGCCTTCCATTTCTTTGCGTAGTTCTTACATAAATTACCTGCTATCACATACAGATAATTCTTTGCTTTCCCAATATGCTGATAAAATGCAATATTTTCCATGAATCGAAGAAAGGTTTCCTGTGTGAGATCTTCTGCTTCTGCCTGATCCAGACAGTGATACCTGCAATAAGACAGAATTTCTGCATAATATTTCCGTACAAATTTATCAAAAGCCTTTTCATTGCCCTGTTTCATTTGTAGGATCAAAAGAAAATCATTCAAGTTGCCCTCCTTTCCCATTTCAGTAATGTATAAACGTTTATTCCATTCTAATATGTATAACAACTGACTACATAAAAAAGATAGTCTATGTTTTAGATTTCTCAAAAAAAGACACCAACCCTCTATGGTTGATGTCCTATCAATAGCATTTGCACTCCTATATCATCTGAAAATACTTCAACGCATCTTCAATCGCTATTTCTTTTTCTTTTGGGCATTCCGGCTGTCCGCCATTCTCAGATTTTGGCTTATTATAGTTCTCTCTTTCTATAATTCCCTGCTTCTGCTTTATCTGTGCAATATACAGATTAAATACCTTCATCCCATCATTATGCTCAGCCACATACGGCGATATTGTTATTGAAACACATATCATCTGTCTCGTAAGCCGAAAAAAAAATACATATCATTATCATTCAACAAGTCGTGATTATTGCTCATTTTAAAGCTCCTCATTGTTGTTTACGTTATCGTCAATATAATCTACTTCATTGCCATCAACTTCTCCTATCAGAATTTTGTCAAAATCACTTTGATACAGCTTATCCTGTTTTACTCTATATTTTTCAAACTCTGTAAGTGCATGTTCTTCTGCTATCTTTGCAGATATGCTACCTGCATTTGTTAATATTTCTTTCTTACTCAGTCTTAAAATCCCTTCAAACTGTTCAGCCCAATCTTCCATAGTCATCGGAACTTCTTCCTCTGCCCTCAGCTCTGCTAAATCCAGGTATGCATTGACTATTCTTGCCATTGAAGATAACTCTTCTTTTGTCAGATAGTTCTTCGCAATAACCACATCAAATCTTTGAATTTTACCATCCGGAGCATCCTTCCATGTTGTCAGCCCCATATTTTCCTTTTCACTATCTGCCCTGCGATAAATTGTTTCTGCAGCAGTTTCTCCATGAATTGCCCACTTTCTGAACTGGATAGCTCTCGGAGAATCCACTTTATTTCCTACCGCAATGATTGCACTCAGATTATAATGATTGGTATTATATGTTTTTCCATCAGCGGCAGTTATTCGAAATTTTCGAATAACTGAATTCTCATCTACTTCTCTATCCGTAAATATTTTTTTTAAATGATAATTAATCGTATTTGTCCCAACATTATATAATACTCCCATCATTTTCTGGGTAAGCCATACATTTTCATCAAAATATACAGCATTAACATCGCTTTCTCCAGTTGCAGTTATAAATGTAAGATACTCTGCTGCTGAAGAACGAACAATGCTAATTTCACGCTTGTTGTCTTTCATCTTGTCACCTCAATTTTTAATCGACTAAACTGCTTTATGAAGATTCATATATCTGTCTCTCGCATCCGGTATGCTTCTTTCATCCATACCTTTTAACACAAAGGTCAGCTTATATGGATCAACTGTGCCATCCTCTGCCTGCTCTCCAACTATAACCTTCTCGACCAGGCTTTCAAATACCACTCTGTCAAATTGGTCAAGAACATCTGCATCCTTCAGCTTTGCTCTGATAGTCTTCATCTTACCTGCAATGTTTTTCTGTGATAATGTACAGTCAGCAAATATTGCTTTCTCTTCCTCACATTTGTCCAGCTTCTTGCTGAGCTCACTGTATTTATCATCATAAGCTTCTTTAGTAAGTTTATCATCGAGATACATATCGATCAATTTCTTTCTTTTCTTCTCAAGACTGGCTATATCCTTTTCAATGCGTTTTAACTTCTCGGTGCTGTCGTCTTTTGAAAGTGTTTCTTCTATCGAAGAGAGAACTGATTCAAGCACATCATCAAAATTTTTCGCAAGAAGCCCAAACATTTCCACAAATGCATTTTCAATGATTACCTCATCTATCGCCTTGCTGTGTGTACAATTCTATATCCCTTTGTTGGTTGCTGTTCTGCACTTCCACACAGGCTTTTTATGCTGTGTGTCCTGATGATGGGATCGCCTTGTCAGATTCGTACCACAGAAACCGCATTTGCACATACTGCTGAAAGCATATTTTCTTGCAAACTTAATTCTTTCTGTTTCAGATACATTCTCGTTTGTCCTGTATCTGCTTTTAAGAATCTCCTGTGCCTTATTCCACTCTTCCTCTGAAATAATGGCTTCGTGATGATTTTTCGTGTAATATTTGAAAGTGTCATCTGAACTGCTTCCCTGTTGATTGTTTCCATAGAGCTGGTTCTCGATATCTGATTCAGAAAATCCATCTGCCACTATGATAGAAATGTACTTATGGTACTTGCTCCACAATCAATTGCTATATTATTGTTTCTGCGATAAATATAGCCAGGCTGCAAATTATCTTTTATTGTCTGTGTCGGTGTATGTCCTGTTACAACATAAGTATCCTTAAAATACTGTACATCATAGTCCGCCCTCGTCCATATTATCTCGTGAATAGAATAGTCCTCTATGTCCTTATCAGGCAAATAATTTCCTAAGCCTGCATGAACCAGAAGATAGTTTTTGCCATTTACCGCTATCTCTTCATATATCAGAAAATCCTTTATAAAATCTATCACATCTCGCCTGGTCTCTGAATCTAATTGTCTAAACTCATTAATTGTTGATTTGCTTCCGTTATATTGCCAGGTCACAAGATTATCCAGCATTTTTTCATCCAATTCCTCTATGGACATTTCTATAATTTCCTTCATCAAAAATTCCAGACATTCTAACGCCATAAGTTCATGGTTTCTCACCAAGCATATTGCATTTGGCATTTCCATAAGTTTCATAAGTGTCTTTATTGGATAGGGACCCCTGTCAAGTATATCCCCTAAAATGTAAAGCATGTCCGTATCCTGAAGTTGAATCTTATCAAGTAACTCTATAAACATATCGTATTGTCCATGTATATCTGAAATAACATATGTAGCTATAAAAATCACCTCCTAAATGTTAGTCCTACTGGCACAATCATGAATAAAATCTCTCTTTTTTAGTGAATTATGAATATCTCCAATAACATAAGTTGCCATTACTTAGAATCTCCTTCTCGTTTCAGTCTAGCTCTTTTCGTTCCACTTCCCTAAATTTGTCATCCATAGCAATATACTCAAACATCGCAACTCTTTGCGATGTAGAAACCGACATCCGCTTCTGCTCTTCATTCCACCATGCAACTGCCCTATCATAGGCTTCCCTTGCTGTCTTTTTGCTTACATATATTCCAAGCCACTCGTCGGCATCATGATTCCATTCATCTGCTGTAACCAGGAGAAAGAACGGTCCCTTCCCATAAACAGATTCCTTATCAAACTCTGCCCATAGCAATTCAGGTTCTACTTCTACAAATATTTCATTGTCCTGATTGAATTCTTCTATCGTAAGTTTTGTACAAGGATTATTGAGATAAAAATCATATTGTTGAAATCCATGCTCATCTGCAGGATTACTAATCACGCGTTCATATGAAGCTTTCAACTTCGATATATCATCATATATTCCAATGATTTCATCTCCATCATAATAACCCGGAAAATATAATAAAAATAATCTATTCTCCATAACAAATATCCCTTCCATTTTGGTACTCTATTTTTAATCCGCTTACTGAAATCAATTGCTTTTTTCTTTGCCGTTATGCTCTACAATTATTTGCATTATTTCTCTATTATGCTTTACACCAGCTTTAGGAATACTATATCTGCATGCCATATCCACGGATACATCCGCAACCTTCCCACAAAATACTTCCTCTGTATCAGTCTTTACCACAATTTGTGTATTACCATCCCAATTTTCCAAAAACTCAGACAAATTCATAATAATAACCATCCTTCGCTCATTAACAAAATTTTCTTATCCAATAAAATTCAGTTGACCAGTAAAATATTCAATTGGTGTATATTCCTTTAGTTCATTAATTGCTATTCTATAATCCTGTGACCATTTTGAAACAACTACATTACACACAAATTCAACTCCATATTTCTGACTAAATTCATTGAGTCCTTTTAAAACAACGCTGTTTTCCTCTATTCTTGATTTCCTTTTTTCGCATGTTGACAGCAATGGCAATTCATCAATCACACAAAAAATACGCCTACCATAAGTCTCCAATTGTTTGATAAGTTCTTCAATAACGTCTTCCACATTTAATCCTGGTGTATCGATGATATGTACGAAATCTATATCTGCCCTTTGTTTATCACTAAGCATTGCAAGCAATTCCCATTTCTCTTTGCTTAAAGAAAAATAAATGCAATTAATTTCATCATGCTTTGCTATCTCCATTGCAGTCGCCAGTGAACATCTGATATTTTCTCTTTTAGGCTCATTTCCAATCCAATAATGAATCATTTCCCTATTTTTCATATTTCAATATCCGTCCTCGCTGTATTTGACAACACAATTACCATCCGCTTATTCAAGCATGAATCAAATTTTCTTTTTTCCAACACTTTTGCGATATTTTTATCGCTTTCTTCTAAATTATCCTCCATGCCTATACCATACACAAACATGTCGTCATAACTAGCTGGAATTTCATTTCGATATTCGTATAATCTGTATGACCAGTCTTCTCTATTAACAACAGCAAAATTTCGCCCTATCTGTAAATAAGGCTTTATATCTTTGAACAAAAGAACATCTTCTGCCTTTCTTTCTATCTCACGTGAATTTTCATGAAGAACAATCTCAATCGCAGGTTCTATCGTATCATCGTTTGTTGAAACAATTACTCCGTCTAAATCCTTTTGAGATGTGTATATATCCTTAGAAAATTCAACATCTGCCATTCCCACACCATAAAGATATAAGTCATTGTATTTTTCAGCCGGTATGTCAGAAATCATCAGATAATCGTGATAATGACCATCTTCAAAACATATGGATACCCTGATATTTCTTGCCAAATACTTTCTAAGTTCCTTAAACTGAATTGCCATAATCTATTGCCTCACTTTCTCTTATAAAGTTTTTCCCATAATTTTCCCTCTATGTTCCGCCAAGATTCCGCTCTCCATATTGGTTCTCCCCCCCCCCAAAAAAAAAATCTATAATCCCAAATATGCCATGATTCATTTTCTTTGCGATAATCATTGGATTTACACCAATATGCATTTTCAAGATTATCTTTTCCCGAACGACGTATTTTCTTATTCGCTACTCTCTTGTCAAATTTCGTTTTGCCACCAACTTTGTGTACTGGTGTATGTTTATAAGTCCTATTCCCCCCACTTCGGCAAAGCAAAATATCTGCCACTATAATAGCCTTCCAAAAGTTTTTCCTTCAAATCATCATACCATGCTCTCATTGTAGATTGGAGATAGTATATTTCGCCTCTGCCATTTTCATCAATCTCTAATATGTTACCCGTCGTTACATCCATGTGAAAGATGATTTTCTTTTCATTTCCACCGTAATATTCGATAGTTAGATATTTATCAGCATCTTTTGCAAACACCATAACACAATTCAAAAGAATAGCTATGAGACGATACTCAGAATTCCACCATAATTCTTTTATGTTTATTGTTGTTTCTTCTATAGGTAACCATGCCAGTACATTATCAAGTTCAATTACTTCTCCTCGGCTTTGCCTGAAGCTTCCCGCCTTTCCATTTTCAGTGCTCCATAATCCAGTGTCCCAACAACCAGCAGATAGGTGGCCATTCTTCTCTATAATTAAGCAAACCTCAAAATCCTGGGGGAGCATATATTTTATGAAATGAAATCCTGTTAATGTTATTTCTCCTGGCTTATTTGATATAGCAAATGCCTCATTTATATCCATAATTATCTTCTCCTTTGTTTTTTATATCTGACCTATTTTCACGCAGTTCCGCACTTGTCATAGGTCTGCGGTGTGATTGTACAAACATCACAGCTCTCTTTATCCCACTAACCATATTTATTTCCTGCTGTGAATATTCACCATAGTCTGTGACAATATCTACATTTTCTGGATCCTGCAAAACTTCTTCCAACACACTATCAAATCCATGGGCATGATCCAACTGACCATTACGCACGAAATGATATATTAACCCTGTTCCAGAGAACTCCGCCGCAATATAATCAACAGCTCCTCTTTCAAAACCATATCCCATCTGCACACACCAAATACCAGAAGTATCATCATAAACCGGGATATATTCACTAAGATATCTCTGCTCTAATAAATCATCTGAACCACCTGCATATTCAGGTTTGTTATCAGCATTAATCCTATGACTATTTTTACTGTATAAATTCGTGAGATATTTAAGATATGCAATTCTCTCATCTTTTTCGTTCAAGGACATACGCTCAATATATATCGGATTAATATGCTCATGTTCAAACTCTCCCTGATATGCTACTCCATCAAACTTAATATCTACGCAAACCTGAACATCAGAATAATCTCCTCTGAGATTTTTATAAAGCTCATAATCATCGTCAAAATAACTTAAGATTATTCCTATCTTCTCGTTAAACATAGTTGTATTCCAGTTACCATAGAGACTTCTTACAATGTCACCATGCCGGAAATTATGTGGTATAAATACGAATTCAAACAACGATTCACTGTACGGTATATTTCCTGATGCAATATTTCTCTCATTGTAATATTGCTTGTCTTCCCTAATCTGTGATATAGCCTTTAATATCCTATTCCTTAGTGAATTATCAGTTATTTCATCCATAAACTGTTCTAACCACTTTACCTTTTTCTCATATGAAATCATAATGTGGTTTGCAACTATAGTAGCTTTCTCCAAATCTGTAAATTCGTGGTGAATACTATGCAGATAAGCTCTTGTATCTTTCGATGAAATAAACTCATCAATAAAATCCTTTTCCATTCTAGACCTCCAAATAATACTGTCAACTGGCAAATCCTATTCTTTTGACTACTCTTTTTCTTGCAGCTATATCTGGAATATCACACACTTCGATAGTCGTAATAAGTTCTTTTGTTATCTCATACTCCTTATACTGCAATACCCTTTCGGCAAGGTTCATCTCAGCTTCCTCCAATGTCTTGCGTACAAAACGACCATTTCCATAATCAGCTTCTCCTCTAACAATATCAAAATTTTCTCTCAGTTTATCCATAGCAGCATCCGTGATTGTCATCTGTTTCTTGGAAGCCATCAGTTTTGCAATATCACACAATTCACCTGTGGTATAATCCTCAAATTCAATCTGGAAAGCAATTCTTGAAAGCATCCCCGGATTTCTATCAAGGAACTGCTGCATGGGTTCTGTGTAACCAGCAAAAATTACGATTACATCGTCTCTATGGTTTTCCATTTCCTGCACAATAGTATTAATTGCCTCATCTATAAATAAAATTCCACCTTGTGCTTCCTTAAACTTTCTTTTCACCAGCGGTGCTGTAGCACCAACATGATCTCCTACAAGGTCTGCTCGTCCAGCCTCTACAAATGTCCCTGTAGATAGCACTTTTTCATCCTTCAGAATCTCCGCAAATAGCCTTGCCACAGACGTCTTTGCTGTGCCAGCTTTTCTCTCATCTTTCAGACCTTCTTCTAATAAGCTTATATCGTCTTTTATAATTTTGAACAATTCATTTTTCTTCAAATCATTGACATCTTTCCCAGTCGGGAGTAGCCTTACTGCTTGATTCTGTAAAGCTCTGTCAATCAGATTTGTGAGTTCATGAATAAATGTCGGATCATATATAGCATTCGCACAGCTGCTTTTGTCTGAAACAATTCTCTCCTCGAAATTATAATGATTTCATAAGGAGCTGTTTTTATTCTGTTTACAGAAAAGTCTTCTTTCAGCACATTCGTAGCATGAGAAAATGCATCAGCAAAGGTTTTCTTTTTTTCGTCATAAACAAAGACTGCAAATATCGTATTTCCTTCCTCCCGATAAGTTAAGAATGCCACATCATTATCCAGTCTTTTGTACATGTAGTTATTGACTGCTGCAATCGGGTTCTCATAAGCGTATTCCCGAAGGTTAATTGTTGTATTCTCTTTTATCTGTTCTGCACTTGCATACAGTGCGAAATTATAATATCTCATAGAATTTTTCCTAGTATTTTCTTTATTGTCTGGAGTCTTGAAGTAGAAAACAATACCGGATCAAACAAACCGTATATGAATCCAACCTCGTCTCTGGTAATTCCAAGTACCTCTGCCACTTCATCTACAGCATTTCCCGGATAATCATATTTTTTGATCACCTCAATAACATCTGCATACCTTGTAATAAAAGTCATATACAATTCAGCCTCACGAAGCTCCCGTTTGTGAATCTCTAATGCATCATAGCGGATACTTCCATACGGAATGACATTCTCGCTGTCAATACCTCCCCAGACCTTAAGCCAATACATAGCTCCCTTTTTCGCTTCCTCCAGTGAACTGTATGAACGAATAAATTTATCTCTTGTATTAACACTATAACAGGATAATCTTCTCTGAAACGATTTTTTAAATTCTTTCATTGGACTATTATCTTGCTTTGCAGGGATTTCCAATGGTCCTCGCACATCCTCAAATCGATGATAAAAAAGATTATACGCTTCTACTTTTGCATTCATTTCTTCCACACCTTCACTACACTGGTCTCTCTGAAATGCAATGGTCATCATGACACCATCAATTCTAGAAGCATTCATGCTCTTAAATAACAACAGGTAGTATCCCTGAAGGAACGATGTTTCCATATCTTCATCCTTCGGTATGCAATTGTTATAGTAAAGCTTATGCCACTCGTAGGAGTCTGGCTTTAATAATACACTTTTGAAATGCTCTTCTGATTGTTTTCTCTTTTGTTCATCCCGCTCGCGAAATTCTTCAGTTTTATCATAGATAATATGCTCCACATCATCTATCCCAAGAATCTGCCATATCATAGATTCCCAATTATATAATAATCCATCTTTCTTGCGATAATTTTCAATTACATTGTTAACCTGACTTTGAAATTCTTTTAGGCAATATATTTTTTCTGATGCATATTTTTTGCTAATCCGGAACCATTTATCACTATCCTCTAAAAATGCCTCTGCCATAAATGGAAATGTGTATTCAGGATAGAGCCAATTTCCCTCAAAACCTTCCTGCCCTATCAAATATTCCTTACCATCTCTTGTAAGCATTGCAATCATTCCAGGACCTCCAAGTCCTGAGCCCATGCTGTAGGAAAACGCAATCACTTTATCAAATAATTTTTCGTTCAGATTCTCATATCTAAAGTTCAAATCATAACACCTCCTAATAAACTACCAAAGATTATATTCTTCATTATCGACATAACCTTTTTCTCTTAACTCCGTAAGATATTTTATAGCAAGTTCTGAATTCCATTCTCCATTTTTCATTTTTATAAGTGGTGTTAAACAGTCTCTAAAATGGGCAAATGGCTTATCAAACAACTGGTTCTCCAACTCCTTCTCATGTTCAAGCAAGAATTCTGGAAGATAACATTCATAACAATAGTCGTTATCATCATTTACCCAAAATCTCCCCATTGCAGATGCCAAATATAAATTTGCCTCATTTGCAAACTCAATATATGCCAGCTTTGTTTTTGTTGTAATTACAACCGGATGCAGGAACATCATCAAATGAATTCGACCTTCTGTAGCACAGTCAATTGCGATCTGCAATTCCCAGCTAAATAATTCGTTTTCTATAAATGTGAATAAATGAAGGTCTTCCTTCATGCAATATTCTTTTCTATCTTTTATTGTCATTTGAAATAATTTGGAATTTTTCACAACAATTTTTCTTAGTTTTTCCTTTTCTAATCTATTCATTTCAAAATCCGCTCCTTATTTTAAAAATATCATTTATCAACTCCTGATACCTTATAAGTAATTTCATGCTGCTTTTCCTCAAAGAAATATTCTTTATTGTCTATTTCATATAAGCTCTTTTGGGGCTTACCTGATCTTAAGAACATTTCCGTTGTAAGCAACTTTGATTTGAGTTGAAGTTCTCCTAGTTGCTCAATATCCTTATTTGAAAGCAAATAATCCATTGTTACAGAAAAGAACTCAGCAAATCTTATTAATGTATCAATAGAAGGGTAACTTACAGCATTTTCAATATTTGATATAGCACTTGGTGTTAGCCCTATTTCTTTTCCAAGGTCACCTTGGGATAACCCTCGAGAACTACGTAATTTTGCTATATTTCTTCCTATGTATTTTATATCCATGTCCAAGTGACCTCCTTACATTATAATTGCAATTTCCTCTAATCCCTATATGCAAATAATAAAATCAATACACCTGTAGTGTTATCTTTTAACTTCTATTACCATTTAGGAATATAGCTTCTATCATCGATATAAATATCGCAGCTAATTTTTCTCGAATTATTGCCATACAGTTCCTTTATTTAAGGCAGATTGTCATTTATGGCATTAAATACCAAATTAAATTCTTTGCACCATTCAATTGCTTGATGTAATGGTTCGCCCTCCCTGCATGTCCATAAAATAATCTTATAGCCCTTTCTTTGTAGTTTCAGCAATTTATTAATCAGTCTTATATTCGGTTCCCCTATGTCTGGCCAATTACCATGACATAGGGTTCCGTCAAAATCAACTCCAATTATCGGTTTTCTTTTAACCTTCATACGCTACACATCATACCGCAAGTTCTGCAATCAATCTAGCATGATCTGGATATCCATGTTCTACTTTATTACCATGTCTTCTGCCATTTCTTGTAAGCATATCTAAGTATTCCTGGTTGTTTTCCTTTACATGTTCCCACGAATAATTGCTATCCCCTTCAATATCACTGGTATAAAACAACAGATCATTCTTAACTCGTTTCCCGAAGCCATAAACAAGATTACCTTTATTCTCAGCTAAGCCCCAAGAGTTATCTTCTCCCATAGTTTCTTTAAGCACAAACTCATCCCCAATTACATCTTTTATCAAATGGAAATTATAAAATCTAAGATCACTTAACTCCCTATTTCTATTACGATATTTATACAGAGGCTCAACATCTGAATAGTCAGAATCCACTAGTCCTCGAATCTGACCGGAATTGAAGTCACCTCCACAAATGATTGATCCTTTAATTGTAGATATATATGTACTTATCAACTTTACCTGCATGAATCGCTCTGCATAACCGCTAGTTTTAATCCGTACCCCAAGTAAATTGATTGTCTTATTTCCAACTTTAAAAACTCCATGAAGGAAATCAGGTTCTAATTCACCATTAGTTCTTTTCAGTTCTCCAGTAATTTTTTTTAGCTTATATTTCTCTTTTGCCATTATCACAATTTGATTTGAGAATTTTCCTTGGTCATCAGAGCTAATATAGTCGTACCCCAATGTTTTAATCATATTTATAAGAGCGTTATTTGCTCTAACTTCCGTAAGAATAACGACCTCAAAACCTTTGATATATTCACCAATAAAACCTGCTGGAACAACATCATCATAACTTCCATAATTTAAATTCCATTCTAAAAGTTTAATATTATTTTCTTTCATTTCATCATCCTCCAATTAATTATAGTTCTTTACCGATTTATACGCACTGACAACAACATATCCCTGCGCAATCGCAAGGCCAAGAACTCCACGTGCGATTTCAAAAGAATAGCCTAACATATTCTGTAAGCAATCCTTACACTCCTTACTTGTGCGCTGTATCGGTATCTCGTCACATTCCATAAACTCGTGTATGAAATATTCCATCGTTACCACTCCTTTTTGTTTATAATTTTATATTCATTAATATTAGATGTATTATACATATGTTTTTTTCTCGTGTCAATATAATTAGATGTATTTTTTCGCGTTGTTTTCTACCATAGTTTATAGTATAATCTAAACACGGAGGTGTCTTATGTATATTTACTATTTAAATTTAACAATGGCAGATAAAAAAATTGAACTATCAAATGAAATGATTAACGCTATTATTCATGCATGCAAAGAAGCTGAAACAACTACTAACTCTATTCGTAATGGTAGAAAATTTGAATTTATAAAACGAATTGATAATTACACTATAAAATTAAAACTTGAATCGCAAACAGAAGTCATACCCACACGTTCAATCTCAAGTATAACTCGTGCTATATTAAAAGGTGATAAGCGCAATTTGTTTGATAAACACTTTTACAAAGGAAGCATTCTAAATGCAACTTTGGATAGTCAAGAAATCACATCTGCAACAACTCCAGATGACTATCAAATTATCCAAGAAATAGTTCAACTCTTCTTTGGTCAAAAAGATTTAAATAATTGGCAACGAAAGGCCGCAAATGAAGCATGTAAACAAATACGTGAAGCTGTAACCACTTATCTCAGCAACAAATAATACTACTATGTTTACTTGTTAAATTTACCTATATATTGGACTTGTTATAGTGATTTATCCGTAATTACGAAACTCAAGAATTGTTGCAAGTATCTGTACACTAGAAACATTTCTGCGAAGGCACGCTCTCGCTACATTTTGCTGCCAATGGATTATAGCACCTTCATTGGAATTTGCTTCTATAAAATATAAGATTCAATAATGAGTTTCGTAATCAACTATATAGTTACTTACAGACAAAGAACTATTACCTCATCTCTCTATTCAAATTCATTAGGTTATCGGTTAGTCACTAATTAAGTTGACTTATTGGTATTTTTATTAACTACCACATTCGATTTATTTTCTTTGTGACATTTTTCTCTTTCTGTATTGCATTTACAAGTGCAAGATTCTTTTCATAATCCGGTGTAACTCCTATATTCTGTTCCACCTTGATAATCAATGGAATCAACGCTGAACCGATATCTCCAGCAGATATAAATGCCTCTGCCAGACTCTCAGTTTTTATCTGATAGAAGTTCTGTGCTGTTGCTCCTGCTCTTATCAGCTCATCTGCAATCATCTGTGCCTTGATTTCCTCGTATGATCTGATATTCTCCTCACTGATAGCACTTGCCATTTCATAAAGTTCATCAAAGCTGCCCTAATATCCGGTATCTTTTGCATACTGCTGTAACTGCTCAAATACCTGCATGGTGTCGCATAATTCTGTGCAAAGTAGCTGTGACTGAGTGGACACAGGTAAGAATTTGAAGGCAGAAAAACTGTCTGGCAGCTGTGGCGTTGCTTGTGGTTTCGTCAGATTATCTGATGCCGTATTTTGCACTTTATCTGATATTGGAGTTGGCTCCTTGCTTTCTCCTTGTCCAATGATATCTACCTCCATATCATCATTCTGTTGACATATAGAAATCTCTGATTCCTGCTCTGATAAGCCATGTTCTGATTCAAGGTTCTCTGGATATCTCTCCTTCACATACTCATCATATGACGGAAGCATTTTCTCAAAGTATTCCAGCGTTTTTTGTTCCTGCTTTATCTTCATCTGTTCACTCATACAAGTAAGATATTCACCTACATATTCTGCTAATGATGGCAAATCCACATTTTCATAGAACTTATTACTTGCGTCCAGATGCCACCTACTGTATGCAAGCAACTTCTTTGTCCGCTGTTCCTCCTACTCTCTTTCCTTACACTTTCTATCTGCTTCTTCCCTGCGTTTCCGCTCTTGCTGTGCTTCAAGCTCTTTCCGTTCTTTTTCCCTGCGGGCTTTCTCATTGGCATGGAGCTTAGCAAGTAATTCATCTATCCTTTTCTTGTATTCTGCATCCTTCCGCTCCTTCTCCCATGAGGATTCCGGTATAGCAGGGTGTAACGGATTTGTCACATTATCCTTGTTGGCTTCTGGTTCAAATTCTAGTCGAAGATAGGACTGATACAGTGATTCTGTTATAATGCAGTCCGCAAGCTTTAACTCGTGGTTAAGCTTTTTCTTCCTGTTCTTTAATACCTCAAGCCTTTCTGTATTTTCCTGTCGAATTATCTCCTCTTCATCCTCTTGGATTCGTCCCAGCTTTCTGTTTTCTGCATAAATCATTTTCTGCTCGACACTGATATCTGCTATTTTTTCTTTTATCTGTGCATGGCGGTCAAGCATTTCATGCCTGCTCATTTATCTCCTTCGCTTTTTCATTCAGCTTGCCTGTAAACAGGTAATGTCTGTAATCCGCCTCTCTGTTGTTATGCATATGCTTTTTCCACATATCACCATACTTACCGCAGAAATCATTCTGCACAGCTATCTCGTCTCCAAGTGTTACATCTGGATAGAATATCCCATCGATCTCCGTGTAAGTACCGCCCATCTGTTCATATAAAGACTTTTCCTCTTTGCTAATAATAATCACCGCTTCCTTTCTTTGACTGCTGTCTGTTTTTCGTGCCATTCTTTCACAAGTTTCTCTATAAGCTCCACTTTCTGCTTTGGTGTAAATCCATCCGGAAAATAATCGTCCAGCGTATCTGCCCGAATTTTTATCTGCTCCCTCTGGTTTGGTTTTTCCTCCTCAAGCACCGAATATATAGCATCCATATCCAGCTCACCTCTCTGGCTCATTCGTTTCATCCAGTTTGCCTGTGACAAGGATGGTGTGCATTGCTCCAAATCCATTACTGCAAGAAGCTCATACTGTTCTTCCTCTGACAGATAGGATAATTCCACACCAATCGTAAACGCTATCTTTCCCTCATCCACCATAGCAAGTATCTTAAGGATGAGATTCGTCAGCCGGATATATCTCTTTATCTGTGCTACACTTTCTCCGACCTGTCTTGCAAGAAGCTCGTTGCTGTTCATCATGGAATGCTCTTCAACAACTTCATTAGCTCTATTCCCTGAATTATCCGTTCTGCCATTTCCATCTGTGTCACACTTCGGTCCAACTTGAGCCGAAGTCATATGATTTGCTTCATTACCTGCCAGCACTTCTGCTTCATTATCTGACAATGAATCATCCGATAACCGTTTTCCCTGATGTTTCATGGCATCAAGCTTCATCTTATACGCAAATGCTTTCTCACTTGGCTTCAGATTCTTTCTATGCAGGTTAGAGTCAACCATTGCCACAATTGCCTGATCATCATCCAGTTCTCTAATCACAACCGGAACCTTAATCTCTCCTGCCCATACAGCAACTTCCTTTCGCCTGTGACCGGATATTATCTCATATCCATCCACATAAGGATTCGTCCTTACCAGAAGTGGCACAAGCACACCTTCTTTCTCAATACTTTTCATCAGCTCACATAATTCCGTATTTACCTCTACCTTAAACGGATGATTCTTAAAATCATGCAACTGATTTATCTCCACATTCCGTATCGTCTCCATAAAATCGCCTTTTTCGAATTCATCGAATTCATCTTCCCTGAAGTCCATCTGATATAATGAACTTCAGATATAAAGAAAGACCGCTCACTTTCAATTTTTCTTGAAAATGAACGGTCTTTCACGCTTCTGTTATTTAGTTGAATGATGATATGATATTGTTCAGATCCAAGCAGATTTCCTGCAAAAGTGCGAGTCATGCTTGCATGAACGAACACTTTTGTCTGGAAATCTATTTGGCGGATACGCCTCACCGAGGAAACACATCGTGTTTTCGAGGTTGACTCTGAACCATCTATTTCCGTTTTGATGTGTTTCCGAAGCCGCGATCCAATACGACTGAGACATTCACACCATCTGAAATTGCTTTTTTTTATGTTTTTCGGTCACTCTGGTCAAACCTGAAAAATCTCTCAAAGTGCCGGAAGTCGAAAAGTTTTACAAACTTTCCGACTCGCGTGCAGTCGTCGAATTCCTCATAAACACTGTCTTTGCAGCCAGTTGTTTCCTCGGAACTCTCCTCGTTGTCTTCGCGCAAATCAAGGATTTTTACAAATCTGCCCGATGTAGTGCAACTATTGTTTCCACATGGCCAGTATTTGGAAACATATCTATACAGCAGCCCTTTTTTACCTCATACCCGCTCTCCTGCAACATAACCAGATCCCTTGCAAGACTTGTAGGCTTACAGGAAATATACACCATAGAATCCACACCATAATCAATTATCTTCTTAAGTGCCTTAGGATTGATTCCATCTCTTGGCGGATCAAGAACTATAAAATCTGGTTTATCCTTAATATTATCAAGTGCATTAAGTACATCGTCTGCTATGAATTCACAGTTATCAAGTCCATTTATACCTGCATTTATTTTAGCTGCATCAACTGCCTCGGATATTATTTCGACACCTATAACTTTTTTTGCAACAGGTGCTAAAATCTGTGCTATAGTACCTGTTCCACTATAAAGATCAAAGATAACCTTGTCCTTAGTTGTTCCGACATAATCTCTTGCCTTAGAATACAGAACTTCCGCACCAAGCGAGTTAGTCTGAAAGAATGAAAATGCTGTAATCTTAAACTTCAGTCCAAGCAGCTCTTCTTCAATATAATCTCTTCCATATACTATATCTGTCTTTTCATTGATTACAGCATCTGCAACACTATCATTATAAGTGTGTAAAAATCCTACGATCTCACCATCCAGCGATAACGCTTTTAATCTGTCTGCCAACTCATCCATAGGAATATCGTTAACCGTAGTCGTTACAATATCCACTAGAATCTGACCCGTTTTTACTGCCTTTCTTACAAGCAAATGTCTAAGGTAACCTTCATGCTTCATTTTATGATAATATGTAAGCTTCTTCTCCAAAGCATAATCATATACACATTTTAATATTTTTCTGTAATCATTATCCACAATTTTACATTCTGTTACTGTGACTATGTCATACATACTATTTCTTTTATGCAGTCCAAGTGCTATAGGACCATCCTTTATTTCATCACCAAACGAATATTCCATCTTATTACGATATTCACTTGATACCGGACTTCCAATTATTCCTTCCCAGTCATAATCTGTCTTTATAACAGGATCCAGAATCTTTTTAACTGTGGTTTCTTTCATCTTTAGCTGTTCATCATAATTTACAGTCTGATATACACATCCACCACATTTTCCAAAATGTTCGCATCTTTCGTTTGTTTCTGTATCTGACTGTCTTACAACTTCAAGAAGTCTTCCTTCACATTTTCCATGCTTCTTTTTATTCACCATAAATGTAACTGTCTGTCCTGGTATAGAATTCTTTACAACTGCTTTTTCCTTAATCAGTTGTCCATCTTCCTCTATTTCAACTATAACATTTCCTTTATTAGGAAAATCAACACTTTCTACATACCCTGTATATATACCACCTTTTTTCATTTAGAATTTCCTTTCATATATCACATGAATTCATATATATGTATATTTCTTATCCATACAGGTAAAAAGACCACTGACCGATTACATAACCTGCCAGTGGTCTTATATACATTATATTATTCTGACTAACTGATACGCTGCTGATTAATTCTCAAAGTCTTTATCAGCTTCATCTTCATCATCAAAATCATCTTCAAAATCATCATCATCGAAATCATCATCGAAATCATCAAGATAATCTGGTGTGAAATATCTGTATATAGCATATACGATTGCTGCTAAAGCTGCAACTGCTCCGATTACTGCTAAAACAATAACAACAACATTATTTTTGTTCTTTTCTTCTACATCTTTCTTATGAAGAAGTTCGTTCAGCTTACTAGCTGCTATAAGTTCTTCAATCTTATCCTTATTCATAACAACCGCTCCTTTCCAGTCACATAATAAAGTAAATATATTGTATCATAATCATTTTTATTTGTCACCATATTTAACTACATCTTCAATATCTTATTTAGTAACTTATTTAATTATATCTTCTTTTTTAATCTTCTTTAATCACATATTTAACTAAATCTTCTTTAATCTTGCAAATCCTGCAAGCATCTTTTTTAAGCCGAATTCATCAAACTTTACAGATACCATATAGTCACGTTCACCATGGTCTATAGATATTACCCTGCCTTTGCCAAACTTACTATGTTCTACAGTATCACCTACAGAATAACCTAGTCCGCCTGATGATTCTTTTGATAAGCTTTTTCCTGTATCTTCTGATGATGAAGCTTTAATGGTTGTTTTTTTTAAGTCAAATATATCCATAGGAAATTCTTTTCCGAACCCAACCTTCTTGTTTACCCCAGCATTAGCTGTATCTCGTATAGCTTTCTTAGCTGAACCATATATAGTATTACCATATCCACTGCTCTTATACATTCCACCCGGCTTTGAAGCGCCACCTATCTTTACTCTGCCAGACTGCTTATATGTAGTATTTCCACTTCCATATCTGCTGAGTGCCGCCTTTGCATTGGCTCTTATATTATAGGCAGGCTGTTCTTCTGATTCATCTTTTCCACCATAAGATATTTTTCCTTTATATCCGGAACTGTTATTCTCTATATTAAGATATTCATCTGGTATCTCTTTGATGAATCTTGAAACCTTATTCATCTGTGTTTCACCTCGTACCATACGCATTTTGGCACTACTCAGATTAAGTATTTTCTCAGCTCTTGTTATACCTACATAACATAATCTTCTCTCTTCCTCAATCTCTGTTGGATCATCTGATACTATGGTCATATAGCTTGGGAACAGTCCGTCTTCCATACCTGTCATATATACTATAGGAAACTCAAGACCTTTAGCACTATGAAGTGTCATAAGCATAACCTGTTTTTCTGATTCATTAAGATTATCTATATCTGCTATAAGCGCAACCTCTTCTAAGAAACCACTTAGAGTAGGTTTTTCGCCTTTTTCCTGACATCCCGTTTCATAACTCACTATTTTATTAATGAATTCATCAATATTCTCCTGTCTTGCTTCTATCTCCTCTGCGGTTTCACTTTCAGCAAGACTTTCTATATATCTTGTATCCTCTAATACTGTTTCTGCCAGTTCTTTAAGACTCATGAACTGCTGTTTAGCCTTTAATGAACTTATAAGCGTAACAAATGGTTCTATCTTTCCTGCGCCTCTTTTTATAGTATCTATATTATCTGCTTCACATAATGCCTGCCAGAACGTATAAGCATTCTGATCGGCATATTCCTGGACACGTTCTATAGTAGTTGCCCCTATTCCTCTTTTAGGAACATTTATGATACGTCTTACAGCCTGTCCATCCATGCCATTATCTATTGTCTTAAGATAAGCAAGAATATCCTTGATTTCTTTCCTCTGATAAAAGCTTATACCACCATATATTCTATATGGTATATTTTTCATCATGAGTTTTTCTTCAAGCACTCTCGACTGGGCATTTGTTCTATATAATATCGCAATATCATTATAATTCCATCCATCTCTTACGAATGAACTTATACTGTTTACCACGCCATCCGCTTCTTCATATCCATTTTCATAAAGTGTGTAATTAACTTTCTCACCCTCACCATTCTCAGTCCACAGACTTTTCGACTTTCTTCCAACATTATTCTGTATAACCGCATTGGCTGCATTAAGTATGGTCTGAGTTGAACGATAATTCTGCTCAAGCTTAATAACCTTTGTTCCCTCAAATGTATTCTCAAAATTAAGAATATTCGTAATATTAGCTCCTCTGAACTTATATATTGACTGGTCATCATCACCAACAACACACAGATTACCATACTTTGCTGCAAGCATAGACACAAGCTTAAACTGTGAAGTATTCGTATCCTGATACTCATCTACCATAATATATCTGAATCTATCCTGATAATAATTAAGAACTTCTGCATCATGCTCAAACAACTCAACCGTTTTAAATATAAGATCATCAAAATCAAGCGCATTATTAAGCTTTAGCGTTTTCTGATATTCAACGTATACATTGGCTATCCTTTTAGCATTATAATCCCCACCAGCATCCAGAACCATTTCCTCAGGTGTCATAAGCTCATCCTTGGCATGTGATATAGCATTCATAATAGTTCTTTCTTTAAGCAGCTTTGTATCTATATTAAATTTCTTACATATATCTTTAATAACACTCTTCTGGTCATCCGTGTCATATATTGTAAAATTATTAGAATATCCTATTCTGTCTATATATCTTCTTAATATACGTACACAGGTTGAGTGAAATGTACTTACCCATACCTCACCTGCACCATTTCCTACAGTTGCATCTACTCTCTCTCTCATTTCTCTTGCAGCTTTATTCGTAAATGTTATCGCAAGTATATTATATGGTGCTACTCCGCAATCATCTATAAGATAGGCTATTCTGTTCGTAAGCACTCTTGTCTTACCAGAACCAGCACCAGCTATTATAAGCAGAGGTCCCTCTGTACGCTTAACAGCGCGCTTCTGCATATCATTTAATCCATCTAAATTCATACACAACTCCTGTTTTAACTATATATTGCACGAACATGTATTCTTGTCATACTTATTTAGTATAGCAAATGTTGTGGAAATAATAAAGTGGAAATATTGTTGTTTAGCAAACATTCGGATGGCGAACTGACGACATAATATAAGTGAAAATCGGTGCTGCAC
>ULWD01006655.1_pt1 | contig 33685 bp, 39 predicted proteins | sample 1960011 | NCBI WGS metagenome assembly ULWD01 (sample SAMEA4835803, study PRJEB28245) | human gut metagenome | biome: gut microbiome; material: fecal sample | place: Denmark | collected 2008 | reverse complement strand
TCCAGGCTATTATCCGTGGCGAAAGTGTGGTTGCGGTCGACCCCAAAGGCGAGTTGTGCGAAATCAGCTATAATCTTTTCAAGCAGCATGGTTATACCGTATGGGTCTATAACATGGTACACCCCGAACGCAGCAACGCATGGAACTTCTCTGAAGAAATCTTTGATGTCAATACGGGGCGTATGGATTTCAGCCGTTTGACCGCGTACGTAGACATCGTCATGACAAACACGATGGATGGCGAGAAAGAAGACGGGTTCTGGGGCCCTGGTGAGCGCAACCTCTTCCAGGCGGTCGTGGCGTATAATGGTTGGAAATTTGAACAGACCTATGAGGAGAACTTAAATCGAGCTGCTGACCAATGGGAAGAACAGGAACTTCCATTTATCTCGGATGAAGAAAAAGAAAAGCTGTTTTCTATTATCCGTGACCCGAAAAAGAATTTGCGCGAAAAAGAGAACGCATTGCGGCTTATTATGAAAAGTAGCAATTTGGTTGGCGAAAATGAAATCGACGGGTATATTCGTGAAATCAAAACCGCTTCTGACTCTGTAACGATTGACCGGATTTTCGGCATGCTTGTGAAATATGACCTGAACGAGGTCATGCAGATGTTTGATGAGGCCAATATCCCTACATCACATCCCGCCTCAATTGCATGGTCCATGTTCAAGCACAGCGATGCAAAGATTCAGCCCAATTTCGTGCAGGGCCTTTCTCAACGACTAAAACTGTTTGCCAATACCGACATCAATTCCATGTCGGCACACGAAGATATTAACTTCCGCACATTGGGTGACAGGAAATGCGCTATATTCTGTGTCATTTCGGATAAGGACTCTTCACGTAAGCTGCTGACCAGTCTGTTCTTCTCATTCCTGTTCCGTGATGTTTCTGATGCGGCCGACGAACTCGGAGCAAAAAACCGCATTCCTGTAAACGTGATGTGTGACGAGTTTGCAAATATTGGCCATATCCCGGATTTTGACCGCGTCATTTCAACGGTCCGTTCTCGTAAGATTTACTTGACCATCATCATTCAGAGCGTTACGCAGTTGGCAAAAGCGTACGACGAATATGACCAGGGCACAATCATCGAGGGCTGCGACACGGTCATCTTCCTGGGGTGTAATGGAGACGCAAACGCCGAATTCATTAGTAACCTAAGTGGCATCGCCACTATCATCACGAATAGCGTTCGGGACAACAAGAATGTTTCCGGTATGCGCGGCATTGCCCAAGGCTATGCAACGAGCGAAGGTGCCGGTAAACGTAATCTGGTTACCCCAGACGAAGCAAAACACATGGGCGTGGAAGAAATCTATATCTATCACGCGGGACATCAGCTGCTGAAAGCAAAACGCTGTGGATATATCTGGCACCCATTCTACCGCGACGGGTTGCCAGAGGCAATGCCTCTTTCCAAATTCCCACGTACTGAAGAGATTTACGGGCCGTATGTCAGTATTTTCGAGGATGTATCAGAGGTTGACATTAAGAACCAGAAGATTTGGAACAGTGTTAATGCCCGGCTTAATCAGATTTCGCAAAGCGGCAAGAAGCGGCGCACCAACACACAAGACAGTAGTCATGCTGCCGATTTGGACACTGCGGATGATGCTGAAAGTCCTGTTGTAAGTGATAAGCCGAAGCCCCAAACAAAAGCCAAAAAGCCAAATGGTGGTTCGGCTAACTCCACGGCTCCGATGCAGAGTTTTACTAAACGGGCATCACCTTATGATAATGGCGATGATGAACACCAAAAGCGGGGCAACCCCGCAAAGCAAGTGTCCGATTCTAATACGACTATTCCAAAAGACAAAACTGCACAAAACAGTTTGGCTGGAATAGGGAATACCTTCAACTCACATTTCTGATATTTTTTCGCTTAAGAGGCATCCATGTGATGCCTCTTCTTTTTATACCCACTTTGTCGGCGCCCGCGATGCAGCGCGGGTTTCGAATAGATAAGCTGGTGCATCCGTTCAATGCACCGGCCGCACTTTGAAAGGAGTTTTTTAAATCATGGACGAAAACATGAAAGACACCGAAATTCAAGAAACCGAAATGCAGGATAAGCCCGATGAGGCCGCAGAAGCGGCTGTTTCCGAACCCATCAACACCGAGTCTGAGGCCCCGGCTAATGAAGAGGCCCCTGGCAAAGAGACGCAAACGACTGAGGCCGAGCCAGATGGTAATGCCGAGCCCGAACAGAGTGAAGAACAACAGCCTGCACAGGCTGCCCCACGTCGTCGGCGCCGTACTCGTGGTCAGCGTGACGAAGCTGATGTGGTTAGCGAGAGCGCCAACTATATGGGTGCATACTATGATGTTCAGCGTGCTGATGTTGCCTACCAGAAAGAGCTCAAAGGCATTCAGGACATCATCGATAACAACACCCGTGTTTCTCGTACCGGCGAAGGCGAATACCAGTACATGGTTGCCATGATGACCGCAAACGACGAAGTCCGTGAGGGCAATGACCCCAACAATCTTCGTGCTGTCCGTGTCTATGCCGTTCAGGTTCTGCCAAACGGGGCCGGATACGGTACACTGCGTCTGATGTTTGACGGCGATGATTTCACCGCCTATTCCAACATCGTTCGTAATGAGGAAGACAGCGATTCCGATATGCTGCGCCGTCAGCGCCGGTACACGAACCACGCACCAATGAGCAAGTTCCAGTGCGTACCTATTAAAATCGTGTACCCGGAACCGGATGAGAACGGATATGTCGGTCTGCCCACCGTCATTTGCTCCCGTGCCTTCGCCATGGAGAAACAGCAGGATAAGTTCTTCTTCGGCGATACGCCGCTTGCCAAAGTCGGTTCACATGGTCCTGCCTACATCATGTCGGTGGATAACAATGGCGTCCGTGTTGAGTTCATGGGCATTGAGACCCGTATTACTCGCGGGCAGCTGACTTCCCGTCATCTCGTGACCGACGCAACTGAATACTACAAGCCCGGTATGGCCATCGATGTAGCAATTCGTGAACTGGAAGTCGATAAGGAGAATCGGACGATTCAGATTCGCCTTTCCGGCGTCATGCGCGAAGTACAGCTCGGCCTTGTCAAGAATGTCAAGAGCATCGACCTGTCTACCAAGCCTCATGAGCTGGCCGAAGTCGTTGTTGTCACGCAAAACCATTACATCGTTCGCCTTATTTCCTGGGGCATCATCGGCATTATCGCCAAGGATAACGTTCGTCCCAAGGTACCTCTGGCAGTTCGTGACCATGTTTTCATGGAGATTACGGGCGTGAACGAGAAATACAACCGTGTAATCGGCAACTGCTACAAGGTTTAACCCTTACCCCGGACCACGAGTCCGGGAACCGCTTATGGTGACGGCCTTCGCGTGGCAAGCGGTGAACAACAGCCTGACGGCTGGCCAACGTCACCCTATAATTCCATAAAATCTGAAGAAAGGAGCCTATCGTGTTGCTACGAGCTGATTTGTCAAGATTTGTTGACGCACAAAACAAAGACGATACCTACATTACTATTTTGAAGAAACTACAGAGTGGGGAATCCATTCCGTGGGTCTGGTGCGTATTTCCTCGCCTAAAGCGGGTTAAAAACGCAGAAAACAGCGACCGCTTTATTACCGGGAAAAGAGAAGCGATACAATACCTTGCACATCCCGTGCTTGGAGCGTGGCTAAGAGAAATAACGCAAACTGTCTTAGCGCTTCCTGCAATCGATATTTATGACGTCTTTGATGACCTCGACTTCTTCGATTTTCATTCCAGCATGACGCTCTTTTCTCTTTGCGGAAAAGACCCTCTGTTTAGGGACGTATTGGAAAAATATTTCTCTGGTGATTACTGCGAGTACACAGTCGAACTTTTGCAACCAAGATTCAAACGGATTCTAAATCGAGCATTTATCATTTGAAAGCGAAAGGGGATATTTATGGTTCAGAAAAATGAAACTTCCACGTTACCGGTGGAGGTTGAGGTTCAACAAAGAGCGTCTACGCTTACGATAACAAGTTTTACAGCGATAGGTAAAGATGATGTGGAGGAAACCGTAGTAAGAAGTCAGCTTGAACAGCTAAACAAAATTGCCAAAGACGGTTTTTACACATATGCCTATAACGGACTACAGTACCTTATCAAATACGTGCAGCGGCTTGTTCTATATGACGCAACTCGGAAAAATAGTGCCATCCAAGGTGCGATTGACGATGGCGTTATCCATTTGCGGGCCGCCGCATTTTCAATCCTACAAGGAGGCCATGAATAATGAGTAGTGGTTATAGAGCAAGAAGAATTCCCGTAAATGTAACTGACTCAGGCCGCTGCTTTAATGGCCTATTCCGAACCCGTAATGTTATTGAAGGACTTATCTTGGCCGCCGGTCCAGCACTGTTGGTTGGTTTCTTCTTTAATCCAGCAGAACTCACCCTCAAAATTCAGGTTTTAACTGTGGCGGCTGGATTACCACTCGTAGCTGGCGTATTTGGCGTTCCACCTTATAGTCTTGTCGAATTCCTATCCCTTTTTATTCGCTATTCGAAGGAAAAGCACTATGCAAAATATAATCCACGTCTTAAATGGGAGACTAAACCCGAATATCTGATTCACGGGTATGAGGAGCCATTTACCAAAACACTCATGAACGCCCTTGATTTGCTTTCGAATCGTGATTCGAAAAAGGAAGAAACCATCGATAGAAATATTACAAATCCAACGCATGATGAACGGTTTATAGAGGATGCTGACTTACTGCGCGAACTTGGACAGACTCCGGATGACCTGAAAACACCATCTCAGCTTCGTGCAGAAGCTAAAGCAAAAAAGAAAGAGGCAAAGGAAGCCGCTAAGGCTGCGAAACGGAAAGAACGTGAGGAACGGCGTAGTCGGCGTAAGGGAAAAACGCAAGAGGGGAGTGATGAATGATGCTTTTCAAAAAGAAAGAGGAAGCCGCTGCAGAATCTGAAGCGCAGAAAGTCGAGCAGGAGCGTATTGAGGCCGTTGAAGCTCGCCGCAAGGAAATCCTTTCTCAAAAAAAGCGCAGTGAACGGGCTCGCCAAAAGGCTGCGGCCCGCAAGGCGAAAGAGGAAGAGGAAGCCCGCCGGGCTATCTGGATTGACTCTACTCAGACCTGTACCCATGTACAGGATGTAATAGATAGCGTCATCGTAACCGACGATAAGCGTTATCTGAAAATCATCGAGGTTGTACCACAGAACTTTGATATGCTGTCTGTCCGTAAGCAGAATGCTGTCGGTGATTCTTTTGGTGGTCTTTTGAATGTCATTCCATACCGCGTTCAACTCAAATGCTTTTCACGTAAAGGTGACGTGGAAGAACTTATTGCCATTATGCGGGAGAATATGGCTGGTGAGACCAATGAGACCTGTCGTGCCATGCAGGAGGACTACCTGCGCCTGATTCGAGATACCGCACACACCGTTGGTGTAAAGCGCCGTTTCTTCATCATCATGGAACATAAAGATTCGGCGATGGCTGACGGTACGAACTTTGATGACACAGTTGCCAACCTCAACAGTTTTGCAGCCATGCTTCGAAGTCGTTTACTGGAATGCGGCAATACAGTCCTTGATACTGGCGACACCGATGAAGGCGTCAATTCTATTCTTTACGAGATTCTGAACCGCCGGCTCTCTGAAACAACTCTTTTCCGTGACCATGCGGAGGAAGTATTCAATAACTATGAGTTAGAATCTATGAAAGCTGCAGAGAACGGCAAAGAGAAGAAAACGGCTCTGATTGCTGCTAACGAGTTTATTGCTCCACAGTGGATGGATTTCATGCATGCTCATTACTGCGTTGTGGACAATAAGTTCTATGCGTTCTATTACCTTGACGCCGATGGATATCCGCAGCCGGCCGTTGTGACTGGCTGGATGAACTTCTTTGTCAACTTTGCAGAAGGCGTTGACGTCGATATCTTTATTGACCGCGTTCCCCAAGATAAGGTACGCGAGAAGATTGCGCGTAACCAACGCTTTAACATGACCAAACGTCAGAACACCGAATCTACCGAAATGTATGATATGCAGAACCGCGTGGCTTCTGGTACGTACATGCTTCAAGCAATGGCATCACAGCAGGAATACTTCGAGGTTAGCATTCTCGTTACAGTATCAGCCGATTCGCTTGAAGTGCTCCAATCTAACGAAGACTTCCTCATTAAGGCAGCTAAAGCCAGAAACCTGAAACTTCGCAGCTGCCTATTCCAACAGGAACAAGCGTTCTATTCAGCTCTGCCACTCTGCAAGCTGGATAAAACGATTCGCTCCAAGTCCTGGCACAATATGATGACAGAAGGTGCCGCATCTCTGTATCCTTTCCTCTCCTTTGAGCTGCAGGACCCGAAAGGTATCATGATGGGCACCAATGCCCGGAACAATTCGTTGGTTTCTATCGACCTGTTCGATACGGCTCGCCATGTCAATGCTAACGTGGCCATTATGGGTAAATCTGGTTATGGTAAAACCTTTACTGCACAGTTATTGGCTGTTCGTGAACGTCTGCAAGGAATTCAGGTCTTCATCATTACACCGCTGAAGGGCCGTGAAGACTATAAGCGGACCTGCGATAAAATCCAGGGGCAATATCTTGCAATGGGCCCTGGCACACCGTACTCCATCAATATCTTCGACATCACGGCTCCCGACGAGACGGCCATGGAAGAAGGATATGTTGCCAAATCGCTGTTGGCTCAGAAAGTTGCCAGCCTCCATACCTTTATCCACCTCATCTGCAAGGACATCACCTATGAGGAAGAAATGCGGATGGATGGATTCTTCTACGAGGCATATCGCCGTAAAGGGATTACCGACGATAACGAGTCCATCTATATTCCCGGCACCAAACAGTACAAGGAAATGCCATTGCTTGAGGATGTGTATGAACTCCTGAAAAATGAGCCTGGCATGACTCGGATGGTCCATTTGCTCACTCCCTACGTGAGTGGCGCACACAAGGAATTCAATCGCCATACTAACGTAAACCTGGATAACCTTTATATCTGTTTCGATATGGACGGATTGAATGGTGACGACTTGGCGGTCGCTCTATTTGTAGCCCTCGATTTCGTATGGCGAAAAATCAAGGAAAACAAGGCGGTTAAAAAATCTGTTTTCATTGACGAGATTTGGAAGCTTATCGGTATCGAAGGTAACGATATGGCCGCCAATTACTGTGTCGAGATTTTCAAGACCATTCGCGCTTACGGTGGTTCGGCAGTCAGTATGACGCAGGAAGTTACTGACTTCTTCAAATTGAAGAACGGTGCCTATGGTAAAGGTATTATTTCAGCAGCCGATACTAAGATTTGCCTCCGCTTGGATGAAGGTGAGCTTGCCAAATTGCAGGACGTCATGGAATTGTCCGAGTCCGAACTCGAACATATTCCCAACCTGCAGCGCGGCACTGGCATTCTTGTGACCGGTAATGCCCGCGTTGAGGTAAAATTCACGGCGTCTGAAAAAGAGAAATATGTTATCTCCACTGACCCGGAATTGGCTCGTAAAGAACAAGCCGAGCGCCTTGCACGCATCCGTGCGCTTAGCGAACTGCAAGGAGAAACCAAACCAGATGCTGATACACGTGATGCAGATAATATGGCCGATGCTGTAGATTCCGAAAACAGCGATTTTTCAGAATGACGATATATCGTCAGGTAATTTATGGAACCAGGAGACAAATTGAACGTTGTAACGATGGTTATTTTAAAGGACGTTTGTTCCTCTAAACGTCGCAAGTCGATTTATAGTACCATCCTGCAAATATACTGCGTGATGCGTCAAAATGGCATTCTTCAGTATTTACAAATCAAATAATGGAACCGAAAAATCTGAAGGAACCATAAATGATTTTCCGGTTTTAACAGAAAGGAATACATTTTATGAATATGAATCAAGAGATTTCTCGGATGGTGACACGATTCCATGCCATTCACCGGTCCGTCTTGCTCCTTTATATTTCCCGGTTTTGCAATATCTCGATGGATATGGCCAATAATACGCTCCATCATGCTTTGGCGGCCCACTACTGTTACGAGATGGGCGATTATATCTGCGAATCGGACCTTGTCAAAACCGATTCGTATGCCAAGCAGATGAGTCGGGCCATTCGTGTGGCTATGGAATTTATGGCGCTGGAGGAATACCCCTTTTTCGAACGCCGCGTCTTGACCGCCAGCGATTGTACTGCACTTCTGTATGTGTTGCTTCCACCTTCCGAAGAAGCACTGAAAAAGAATGCTGCAGCTGCTACACAGCTGCTTCAAATCAGCTATATCCCTCGCGGTAGCGAGATTGCCACTTCACGTATGTTGGCATCCGTTCCCATTTCAAAAGAGGTGCGCAATGTAACCCGTCGCGTGGCTATCGTCGAGACTGGATTTCGGCAGGAATATATCGCAAAAGCTGGATATATGATGTTTATTCGCTTCGGAAAAGATAAGTTCACCTTCAATTCCGATGACGTATTCTACACGGATAAGGAAACGCGGTGGGATGATGTTGCCGAAAAAACGCGGTAAGCCGTCATATCACACAGCCCTCGAATCCTTGGTACCACCAGAAGAAAGTGCCGCACAGAAAAGCGACCAGCTTAACGATAAAACGCCAGAATTCGGCATCTCACATCAAGAACTCTACTATATTGGTCATAAGGCTGCATCTATTCAGAATCATGTCCTGAAACTGTTAGAGTTTCCAGACCATGAACAGTCTGTCCTGGATATGTTACAAGATTTGGAGTTGGCACGATTTTCGGCCCGGAAACTTGCCGATGGAATAGCCTTACCAATGCCAAATAGCAAAGATGGCACCATCAAAAATATAGAAGTGCAAATGCCTGACATGCCGATTCTCCTCCAGCTGACTCTTTTCCCTTTGGTTCCGTATCCAATCAAAGGTGCTTATAACGTCTATTATGACGTCAAAGAGGCATTGTTTCGATTTACTGAAAAGCAACCATTTCGGTTTGATGCAACAGAACGATTCACCCTCGTTTACCAGCGGCTTGTCAAAGGAACAGTCCGGCTTTCTACTGGCTGCTGTGATAACGACAACTTCGAGATGAAGCGAGTGACAAACGCTATCACAGAAGCTATCGGCATTGCCGATTCTGCGGACAAGTTTTCATTCTACTACACAACAATCACCGGGTCTGAGGCAAAAACCAGGGTGTTTTTGGTCTATGAGAAAGACTTTCCCTTGTTGCTAAATGACAACCGTTTCAAAAATGATATGTCACTTTGAATTGGCAGCGTTTTGCTGCGCCTTTTGAGCGCAGTGTTTTGTCAACCATTTCAATCTGACAAATCCGATGTTTAGGCCGTATTGTCGGCACGCACGCTGCGGACTGCGGGAATATTATGAGAACAATCCAAGGACTCATCGGGTCAATCAAAAGTACAAAGGAGGTAATAGGTTTATGCGGGCTATCTACAGTGGGGGAATAAAAGCAAAAATCCTATTCACACTCCGAAATTATGGAGATACCAAAAGGGCTTCATTCGTCAATCGACTCTCCGAACATCACAGACAAAGCGTGGATAGGGCGCTCACAGGGTTGTTGCGAGATGGCTATGTAGAGCAATATAAGAAAGCACCACAACCAAGACAACGACCCGTCCGATACCTCACTCTTAGTGACAAAGGGAAACAAACTATCAAACAACTCGAACAAGAACATGGAGAGAACCCACCAAACCAAGCGCTCGTGGCTATCCGACGTAATGAACGCAAAGAACTGGTGATGCAGGTATACAGTTCATGTCGAGCAATGGGTATGATGGTGGATACAGGAGAAAAACCGAACTTGGCCATTCTCATTAGTCGTACGCAAATCTCTGATTCAGACGAAAAAACGAAAATCGAGGAAATGCAGCGAGTCGGGGCTTTCTACTCAATGACAGAAATCAGACAGACTGCACGAGAAATGTATGGGTCAGGCCCACTCAATCAAACGAGATGTATCGGGGTGGTTATCAGAAACAACCGGATATTCTTCCTATACAATATGGGCGGTAAACTCATTTTCTTCAACTCATCGGTCGAGCGCAAGACAAAAGAAGAAATATTGGGGTTATTTGAGAATTCACAGGACTTGCGCGAGACCATACAGTTCACATTAAAAAAAGAAGCCCCCTGCATTCTGTTTTCTAATTCTTATAATGGAATCGCTCAACTATTCTTCAAAAGGCATAGTGGTAGCATGCCGGTAGAAGAAAGCACAGGAAAACCGATTGAACGAAAAGGAAAGTGGGAGCCGAACCGTGACCGCATATCAATCGATGTGTTGGAAAGCATTTTCACAGAAATCTATTTCGTTCCCGTACGTGATACTGATAATGTGTTTGCTAGTGTTACAAGCATAACCCCAGCTAGGGCACACGTAGCAGTCAGTCGCTGGATTGCGCAGCAGGAATCCCTTAGAGAATTACAAGACAGTAGCGGAGCCCAAGCCATTGATAAGGCGTCTGGGTTCCGTGTTTTTGTATGGTTTGATAACAACCTTCGCACCTTGCACGCTGTCTGGAAAGGGAAGGACCCACTTTTTGTTGTTGTGCCAATGTCAGGACCCGAGAACGGGATTGCTAAAGTGTTGGGCACCCGGTTACTGAATATCCAAGCTATAGGCGGAGCGGTATTAAAAGTTAAAAAATATGATGATTACGGGAACCTCATTAAGAATGTTGAGGAGGAAAAGGGTACCACATGATTTCCATACGCCGTTGCCCAAGATGCCATCGCTATTTTGATGCGTATGGTGAATCACATAAAACGATATGTCCTCTATGCGAATATGGCGATTCCTTTTTAGGTGAGTTTGATGATGACGCGGTCTACTCTCCTGACATTCGGGCACCCAGCGAAGAGCCGTATACACAAGACCTGAAAACCAAAAGAAGATTATGGAAGCTATGTGAATCTGATATCAGGATGCAAACGAATAATTTTGCTGACGATGAGGATGATTCGGATGACCCGCTCAATGCCGATTTTGTGATTGATGCGGAGCAAAATGTGAAACCGTTTATTCCTCTACTATATCAGGATGGCGATTTTATTATCGGGAATGATGTGGATAACGAATGCGCAGCGCAGCTATCCGAGAATGTACTAAGCAGAAGCGTCAATACGAAGCCGAATCACATAAGTTCTACCCCACCACGATTCACATTGAAAAAACGGGCCGACCCGTATTCGGGGGCCTAGAGCTCATTGGAAAGGAGCGAGATTATTTTGGATTTGAAAGAGAAATTTCTTGCCCTGCGCAAAGAGTATATTGATTCGCGGTTTCCCAGATTGAACGACCGCCAACGCGAGGCAGTATTCCATACTGAAGGGCCCGAGCTTATTATCGCCGGAGCTGGAAGCGGTAAAACGACCGTTATCACACAGCGCATTGCCTATATGATTTTGTTTGGCAACGCTTATGAGAGCAATGAAGTAAATGGAGAAGTAACAGAAGAACTGGTTGCGGAGCTGGAAGCGCTGATACAGGGCACCATCACAAAGCCAAGCGAAGCTCTTATTGATGCTATGCGTGTTCGCCCGGTTTCTCCCTATAACATCATGGCTATCACGTTCACCAATAAAGCTGCCAATGAAATGCGGGAACGCCTGGCAAAACAGCTGGGTGACTTTGATGCCCGCAAAATCACTGCGTCGACATTCCATAGCATGTGTGTTGGCCAGCTTAAGTTGTATGGGCACCTGATTGGATACCCGCGCTCCTTCACCATCTATGACGATGATGATTCCAAGTCTGTCATGAAAGACCTGCTGCGTGTAAAGAATAAGCCTGCAAAAGATGTGGATGCAGAATGTGTGTTGGATGATATTTCCCGCTGGAAAGATAATATGCTGACGCCTGATGAGGCAAAGCAGGCTGCCGTGGATTTCGAAGAGCGGGAACATGCAAAACTATATCAGCAATATCAGGACCGCCTTTTTAAAGTTCGTGCCATGGATTTCGATGATTTAATTTTCAATATGGTTCGTGTACTTACAGAGTGTCCTAAGGTAAGACGGAAACTTCAGAGCCAGTTCACCTACATTATGGTGGACGAGTACCAGGATACCAGCGTGGCTCAGTCTTTGCTTGTCAAGCTCCTGGTCAATGACCGCACCCTAAATATTTGTGCTGTCGGAGACGATGACCAATCGATTTACAGTTTCCGTGGCGCCGAAATCAATAACATTCTGAATTTCCCAGCCATTTTCAAAGGATGTAAGAAAATCCGCTTGGAAGAGAATTATCGGTCCACAGGTACGATTCTGAATGCTGCCAACTCTGTCATTGCTCATAATACTGAGCGGCTCGGCAAAACGCTTTGGACCAGCAACTCAGATGGCGAAAAAGTGTCCTTTGCCGATTACGAAGACGAGAATGAAGAAGCCCGCCGGGTAGCGAAGAAAATCAAGCAAACGATTCAGTCCGGTGTTGAACCTAAAGATATCGCTGTTCTATTCCGCTCCAATATGCTGACCAACGCAATGGAAAAGGCGCTGACCCGCGAAAAGATTCCTTACCGTGTTATTGGCGGCACACCTCTTTTTGCCAGGAAAGCTGTCAAAGACATTATCGCGTATCTCACGCTATTGGTAAACCCGGCGGACGATACACGTTTGAAGCGCATCATCAATAAGCCTTCACGTAAAATCGGCCCGGCAGCCATGCAGAAGTTGGCCGAGACAGCTAACGCTTATGATATACCGATGCTGGAAGTTGTTAAACATCTTGAATCTTATATGGAACTCGGAAAGTATGCCGAACCAATTTCCGGGTTCCGAGATGTGATGAGCCATATCGAAGAATATGCGGAGCATGACCTCGTTTCTCTTATTCGGCAAGTTATCAGTTGTACTGGATACAACATTTACATCCAGGAACAGGATGATAATGACAAACTGGAAAACCAAATGGAGGCATTGCAGAATGCGGCGGCAGAGTACCAGGAAAAGAACGGCAAAGAAGCCACTCTAGCCGGATTCTTGGAAGAAGCCGCACTACTCGCTGACCCAGAACAAAACGGAACGGCGAAAAATGCGGTGTCCGTCATGACTGTTCATAAAGCGAAAGGTCTCGAATTTGACACGGTGTTTGTCGCGGAATTGGCAAATAAACTTTTCCCTGTTTCCAATTGCCTGTATTCGGAACGGGATTTGGAAGAGGAACGGCGAGTATTTTATGTGGCTGTTACACGAGCCAAACGTAAGCTGTATCTTTCTTCTGTTCGTAGACGGTTTAACTGGAAGAAAAAGAACGAATCAGAAAACGAACTGGAGCCGTCTATGTTTATTGATGAAATTGACGACAAGTACGTAACACATGAGCCCAGTTCGCAAACGGTCAGTTATACAGCGACGCCCGCACAAACCCGTGTTCAGTTCTGGACCATGACTTTTTGAAAAATGGAGGCGCACAAAGTGCTTAAAGTAATTTTTGTGATTCTGATTATCGGCGCTATTCTTGGCCTGGTAGCCGGCATGACCAGGTTGGTGATTGCCGGATGCGTATGGTTTGTCATTGGACTTGGCGTGATGCATTTCTTTGGCGCAGCAATCGTTGGTTTTCTTGCCACACTCGGCTTGGTAGTGTCCGCATCGGTCATTCCACTCGTTTTTGCCGCTATTGGTATTGTGTACAGTCTAATTGACGGATAATGCGGAGTAGTTAAGAGAAAATGAGAGGAGGATTGTTATGAGCCAAGATGATGGCGGCTTTGGCATCAGGCTGAATATTAGAGACGACGATGATTTTTCAACGCCGCTGAATATCCCGCCGGACATACAAAATGATGGTTATGTGAATGCTGCAGGTTATTCCGATACATTCGCCAACGAACCGTATGTAGAGGATAGCGATGAAAACAACTATGACGAATATGGTTACGGTGATTATGGCGAGAATTATCGGAATTATATTGACCATCCTCGTGATTTCACAGCCAGAAATACGTTCTTTTTGATTGGCGGCCTTTTGCTGTTTGGCTTGGCCGTCTTTTTTATTGTCCGTATCGCCGCGTCTATCCATGCGAATGATATTCTGGCCGAGTCTATCAATGCGATTGACTTTTCAATGGTGCAGGTTGAAGGGCCGAAGAATGAACGAGTATCGTTAGAAGAAGTTTTTGCGCAACCACCCTCAATTGATGAACCGGATACCGCCTTTGTCGATGAACTGAGTGACCGCATAAAGTATCTGGAAGGACACGTCAAGGTGGACGAGGACTCTGACGCTGATTACGTTATTTATACAGACGCGGCTTCACATTTTCTGATTGCCGACCAGCTCGAAAAATATTTCGGGACGCTTTATTGTGACGCATGGGGCTTGGAAGTAGATTTGGCATATACCAATTCGCAACAGGCACTCGACGAACCAAACTCGGCCTGTGTTCTGCCCCCAGATATTAAAGGATTGCCTGGCATTGGCGAACCCGGCGGGGGAGCATCTGTTATTATCGATAACAACACACAAGAATTCTCGGCCCTGCAATATGCGCAGCCAGGGGATAAGCTGTATATCACAACAGTCTACGGCGAATTCATTTATGAAGTGTCCGCAACAATGCTCGGCATGATATATGACGGGCAAACCATAATCCTGGAAAACAATCAGAATCTGATGGATTACTGTACAAGTGGGGCCTATAATGGCATCGCAATGTATACAGCATATCCATTCGACAATTCCGAGCCGGATTCCAACTACTGTTTTGTTGTGTTGGCCCGCCTTGTGGACGGAACTTCGATGACGCTCTGATGAACTGGTGGATAAAATGAATTCAGCCTTTCTTGTTATCCAGCACATCATATCGGCAATATCCTCCAATCTAATCTTTTACTTTCTTGTCCTTGTATTTGCGGAATGGACATTACGAATTTTGACGAATTTCCTTGTCGCATATTCATTTGGAAATAAAGCCGCTGATGTGTATGATGGAGACTTGACGTTTCTTGGTGTTATTCATCATGAATTATCACATGCTATTTTAGCCTTGTTGACTGGCGCTGAAATAACGGGGATGCGACTTTATATTCCAAGATGGACACGGAATCGTTCAGAGAATCCAAGTTGCCTGGGATATGTGTACTTTGCAACAAGAGGAATTCAGCCTCTACCACTAATTCAGAGACTGGCCACAGGATTTGCGCCGGCATTGTTGGGGACTGCTACATGTGTATTCTGTTCAGCGTATATTTGGCATGAATGGAAATCTGTTGGATGGATGATTTTCAAGGAACCGCTTATATGGCTCACTGCCTATGCTATCCTGAGCATCTCGCATCATGCCTGTCCAAGTGGGCCGGATATGAAAGCCGCCGGGATTAGCCTTGCCGTGGCATTCACTATATGTATCTTGTTTCCGATGTCTGCGGAGCTGTCAGCCGACATACAGTATGCAACTATGATTCTCTTGATTTTTGTGGCATTACCGGTCGTTCCATTTATGATTGCGGCCACAATCAAGTTCACTGCAAAAATAATCGGCGGAAAAATCGCTCGAAAAAGTAAGGAGGAAATTTCTTGAAACGCAATACAGCGATGGCCTGCATTTTGACGGCAGGCATTACGACGGCACTCGTTACGGGTGCCGCATTTCTTTTTACCAAGGATATGACCCGGTTGAAGCCAATGCCGGTCTCGCCAGAACTCACACAGGAAGAAGCCCATTATAACTATTCGTTTTCTGAAGTCGACCACGGCGGAAATATGAAGGCTTATACAGGATTCTATTTTGGTGATGACGATGGCATTGTCCTGCACGGTCTCCATTCAAATGTGTTTGTGAACCTAAGCGGCTACGAACAGTTCGCCTATTTGCCGGACGAGAACAAGGTCACGTTCCTGGACAATGGACTTAATTATGTGTGTACGATGACAACATTGGAACCGGCCGTCAATAATGGGGAGGTTGTTGTTTGGCAAGATGAAGGAGTATCCAAGTATTGTATCCCAACAGTGCTGAATGAAGACGGAGATGGATTCCTCGTTGCTACAGAAACAAAAGGAGAGCCGACAGAAGCAGAATTCCAGCAGATTCAAAACACACTGGCGAATATTACCAAGCAAATTTCCCTCTGCACAGACGGTGCAGAAACCATCTCGATTGCCGGAGTTTCGATTCCTCTTTCTTCAATTTCCTCAATCACGCCAGAATACGTAGTGCTGGATGAAGGCGGCCGAGAATCTTACCTGGAAGTCTCGCCACTGGAAGCCGACGAACAGGAGAATCTGGAAAAAGTATATGACCAGTTTGTTGGTGGCGAACTATCGGTACGCTATACCGATTCCGTGACGGATACGCAGAGCGGTTATACGCCATACGTATTCTGGAACGATGGTGTTCGATTCACTTTATACTGCAACGCGATTGAGGTGGCAACTTCGATAGCGAATGAGATGCATCTTGTTTGATATCGATATGGGCGTCCGCAAGGGCGCCTATTTTTTTGCGTAGGAGGATGTCGTTATGCCACCGGTACAAGAAGAACTACACCCGGCCGAAGACAAGATGCCGAAACCCAGACACCATCTTAACTGGATACCTCTGCTTGTTGCCATCATGCTTTCTTGTGCTTTTTTGCAAGGCTATTTGAGCGGCATTTCAGCAGGGAAAAATACCTATCATACAAACTGTAGAGAACCAACCACCGTCACCTTACCGAAAGCAAGCGGTGAGAGCGGGACGGCCTCATCAAATTTGGGTCAAATCTCGTTACCTCAAATGAAAGCCGTCCTGTCTGGTGATGAAAATGCTGTATATGATTCGGTTGCCGCAGCTATCCGGAATTTTGATGACCAGGCAGTGTTTACCGTTCGGTCCGAGACTGCAGTCAGCATGGAACGTGTTATCGAGATTGCCCGCATAGCACAGGAAACACCAGAATTCTTTTGGGTGGAATCCATTACCTGGTGTACTTGGACCAACAATCCAGACGGGACACGCACTTATACACTTGACATTACTTATTGGCTCACAAAAGAGGAACGAAATGCTTATCTCCCGCTATTAGAAGCGAAGCTCGCCCGGCTTCAAGACCAATTTGGCGCGTCTGATATTTTCGAGGCGTCTAAACAGGTAAACAAATATCTGACATACAATACCTCTTATGTACAAAATAAGGCCGAGCAACTCGAACATCCCTATGATACGATTCTCGGTCCCTTGATTTTTCGCCAAGCTATATGTTCCGGGTATGCCAAAACATATAACTATCTCATGTCAATGCTCGGCTATGAGTCTGCATACTGCCTCGGCTATACCGATGACAACGTATTCCACGCTTGGACTGCTATACGCGATGATGGGAACGTCTATTATACTGACCCCACATTCAATTCTACATCGGGTTTCTCTAAAAAATGGCTCAACCTATCGCGGTCCAATTTTGCAGGTCATCAGGAAACTGAAAAATATTGGTATCGTTAGGTTTATATTCGTTGCGACGCGCGACGTATTGTGGTATAATATATATACTACAAAATACACCTCATAACCTTTTTCAAAGGAGAGACCAAACACATGTCGAAACGCATCAAGACCATCGTAAAAACCTGCGCCAAATGTCATAAGCCTTTTTCTACGGCTGATGACAACATTACCCTGTGCCGTGAGTGCATGAACAAAGACTTGAAGGCCGAAGCGGCTGCAGAACTGGCACGTCAGAACACTGTGGCTGAAACCCGCAACTGCAAGTATTGCGGCAAGGAATTCACCATCACGGTGGGGGAGAAGGAGTTCCTGGAAGAAAAGGGATACTCTCTGCCGAACTACTGTCCAGATTGCCGTAAGGCACTGAAGGATTACAAACGTGAGCACGGCGGCCTCTCTCATATCTGCAAAAAATGTGGCAATGAGTTCAAGTATTCCGTCCCTATGGTCCTGGATTTTGTTTTCAAGCAAAAACCGCTTTATGAAACCTGCATGGATTGCCATCGCAAGGAACGCGAGCAGGAACGTGAACATCGCAAGGGGCATTCTGGCAACCGCCGTAATGAGGTTTATGCCACGGCAACTTGCCGTGACTGCGGCAAGGAATTCGTCATCACTGTCGGCGAACATGATTTCCTTGTGAATCATGGGTATGAGAACATGCCGGTTCGCTGCCGCGATTGCCGCCACAAGCGCCAGGTCAATGCGTTGGTCACGGATATGCGCCGGATGGGTGAAGAGCCGGTCGATACCATCATCACTTCTGACGAACCTATCGTACCGCACGAAGACGCTGCCGAGATGGTTCCCGATATCGATGCGATGCCGGAACAGGTCGATGTTGCCGCTGCTACCGAAGCAGATACCTCGACTTCCGAAAGTCAGGAAGCCGAGGCTGTCAGCAACGAACCGGCAGAGGTGAATACGCTCTCTGGTTCCTTCGACAACGCTGCGGATACCGCCACCGATAACGATACAAACACCGAAACCGCCTGATTTCTTTTGCCCCAGTGGTCGTTCAGGCCATTGGGGCTTTTTCCGTACATATTATTCGCTTTTCAAAAAGTGAGGTCTGCAACGTGAACGACTTTAAAGTGTTTCTTCTCTATTTTAAAACCGTTGGCGATGATTCAGCGGCGCCGAGTAAACAATATCATCTCGACAAAGTCATCGAAACAAACGTTCGCGGTGAGACGACTATCAATAACAGTGACGACCTTCTCAATATGGCTCAAGCTCTGGCATCCAAATGCGCTGAGAATATCCCAGACGTGAAAAACTTGGAGATGGTTTTGGGCCGCAAAAAAACAGTAACAGACTATCGCCATCTCTGTGATTGGCTGAATAAAGCCGATTCTGAACCCGAGCGACGTCGGCTCTGTACATTGGTCTATGTTAAGGATAGAAACAACCCGGATTTTGCATGGCCTGTTTTCCTGGCCGGCTATGATATCCGCAGTGAGAATAACCGTGCAGATATGGTCAAGGCATGCCAGGAAATTTCGGTTCGTAAGATGGGGAAAGTACCAGGACGTGCCTTCTATGCCGATAATATCCAAATTTATTATCAGAGCAAGGGAAACGATAAGGCCGACGAACCATTTGATATTGCCTATGCGAATCTGTTCTTCAAGGAATTTGCCGAACTCAAAAAAGACTCGGCATCATACACGGCGTTCATTTGCCCGGCGGACAAAGAACCTGCAAATTGAACGACTGAGGTCGTAAGCAAAAGAGCGGTGGGACAATAGTATGCAAATATACCCTAATCGCGGTAAGCGAAAAGAGGATGGCCGATGGGTGACTGGCTTTTTCTATGAAGATACGCCGCTGTATGCCTTTGCTGAAGATGGGGAACGCATTCCCCGCGAATGCTATATCCTTGAGCCAGATTTCGCCGACTGGGGCATGCCAAGAGCTATGGTTCTGTACAAGGTCATCCCGGAAAGTATCGGTGTGTATGCGGGGATGAATGCAAAAATGCCGGATGGCAATACGGTCCCGTTGTACACCGGCATGCGCGTCAATCTGACTGACATTCACGGCTATCGCAAGAGGGTAGAAATCAAGGGGCCGCTTAACGGTGCATTTTACTATGGCGGTGATGGGCAACAGGAAGAATTGCTCTGTTTTGCTAAGAATATTCTCATTATTGGTGACGCGGAATGACCTGGTTAAAAGGGGTGAGTCGTGACGTTTACCTTATCTGAAGACGAGTTTAACGAACTTCTAAAAAGGAATCCGGCTCTTTCCGTTAACCGACCCAGTAAAAAACAAGTCGACCAAAGAACGGAACAGCGGCCACAGAAAAAGAACAAGTACCGAAATTTTCCGGTATACATATTCCAAGACGGGTTTGTCTTTAATACTGCTGATTGGGCCGACGGGAAGAATTCCCTCAAAGAGAAAATTGCAGCGCTCATCACAGGTCATGGCGCTGTCAGTCAGAATTTCGACAGTGTAAAAGAATATTACCGTTACCAAGAGTTGTGCCTACTCGAAAACGCTGGTACGATTCAGAATCTTGAACGGCAGACAGTACTCATTATTCAGGACGGCTGCGATTATCAAGGTGAACATCTTCGACCCATCAGGTATTGTGCTGATTTTCGCTATGATGAAAATGGCGTAACTGTTATCGAGGACGTTAAAGGTTACGATGAGAAAAAGAAGAAATGGCTGACAACACAAGTATTTGACCTGAAGTGGAAACTATTAAAAGCAAAGTATCCAAACTATAAGTTCCATTTATATTAAGGACGAGGACCAACAATGCAAAATCAAATCAATATTCGCCGCAAGCGATATATCATCCTCCGCCAGGAAAAAGAACAGCTGGAAATCTTCTGTGGTCTCGCACGGAATATAGCACTAAAATCCCAAATTGCAAGGTGTATGAGATGAATAACAAATGTCAAAAAAGCCAAGTTGCTTTCAGGGGAAATAACAAAGCTCTACGAAAATACGAGCGAACTTCACACAAGGAGAATCCCAAATGGAAAAGCACAGAGACTAGTCCTCGCCGTATTGCTCTGTTTTTGGCATTCCTATGGCCGATTCTTTCTATTTTCATCACCTACCAGATAGCTGACCCTAGCAAGGGATGGTATGACTATGTATCCTGGTATATGTGTATTTGCTTTCCATTCGAAATTGTTTTTGCGTCCGCAGCAATTATCTTTTACAAAAATGACCGAAATGCTTATATGGCGCCGTGTGCCGGTATGAGCAATACGGCTGTCATCTTTGAAAATAATAAGCTCGTGTTTCGATATGTGGAACAGGATTGGCAAAGCCAGGTTTCATTAGTCGATTTTGTGTTGACGCAAGACGTAAATATGAGCAGGCGAATAACCATTAACACAAAATATACTGAATACGAAATTTCTTATGCTGGAATCGAGGCCATTGAGAAAGACAAGAATCATCCATCCGAACTCGTTTTGACAGCCCGATGCGTCAAATATATACACGACAAATACCGAAACGCCCCTGCCGCACGCACTGCTTACGGGTGCTTTGAAAATTATCAAGGAAAACCTGCTATTGTGCATATTCCACTTCTATTTGAGGGTGGAGAATCCGCAGAAGAAAGTTTTCTGACTCTTCTAAAGGAAAAGGTCAAAGAATGATAGGACGACATTATATATACGGTATTGATTATGTCTCTGGCCCATTCAGTGAGGTCGTAGACTTCATCGAAGAAGCTCATAACGATAAATCCGCAGTCCTTATAGGCTTTGCGCCTATGACATCCGCAGCAAATGCAGTCCGGAACAAAGAATATCGGAATATTCTAAACAGTTTTGATATTGTCTGTATGGACGGCGCCAGTATTGTTCGAAAAGTCAAAGACGCTCGTTTTTGGCGAGCAGAGCGTTGTAGCGGTCCGGACGTTATGCAGGAAATGATGCGGCGTACGGCTTACTCGAACACTCGGCATTTCCTATATGGCACCAATCAGCTGGTTCTGGAAAAATTGCGCAATAAGCTAACCTCAAATGGCGCAAATATCGTAGGTACCATGGCTCCACCTTATCTTTCATTGAATGCGTGGAGCGACCGCAATTGGCGGGACGAAGAATTTTATAAGGCCGTACAGGGATGTAAAGCTGACTACGTTTGGGTTTCCCTGGGCGCTCCAAAGCAGGAATATTTCTGTATGGCCGCCAAGAATGAATTGCCTGGAGTTAAGCTCTGTGCTGTTGGTGCTGCTTTCAATTTCTTATCTGGAGAGGTTGCCAGGGCGCCCGATTCATGGCAAAAAGCTGGTCTCGAATGGCTCTGGCGTATTATTCATGAGCCGAAGCAGATTGGCAGATATATTCGTAGCGGGTTTGTCTGCTTTGCTGAACCCATTTTCAAAACCGTTCGAAAGGAGTGACTGCGAATGTATGACCCGTGTTCTTTCTGTCCGAAAGGCGAATATAGCCAACCATGTTGTTCGGCACAATGTGTGTATGGCAAAGACCTTGACGAACTGAAGATGCTGCGCGAACAAACCAAGAAACTTGCAGAAGTGGTTGGCGGAGAACTTGTACAAGGTATTGATGCCGACACCTGTGCCATCGAGGATTTGCAGACGCTTCTGCGGAACGATTTTCATGCCATCGGCATTGTGACCGTTATTCGGGCAATCAATGCCCTGAAAGAGCAACGCAGAAACAAGATGTCTCTGACCATTGAGGAAGTCAAAGCTCTGTCTGACAAGGTCGAAAATAATCCCAATCAATGGGTCTGGGTTGAGATTTTGGATTACAGAATATCGAAGCCCGGCTGTGGCAAAGTTTCCGCCTATTATCGAGTCCAGTATGACTACACACACGGCGAGGCTTTTTGCTGTGGATATCCGGGTATAACATATGATTTTGACTATACCGAGTACGGCAAGACTTGGCTTGCGTACGCATATCCGCCTGGCCAATAAGCTCTCCAGCAATTTTGCTGTTAACATATACCTCGCCAAAATAAGAAAGGAGAATTTTCATGCCCACACTCTACGTTGTCGGCATTGTCATTGCCGTCATTATCTTCTTGTGCATTTTCGTAACTGTATGCTACAAGAAAGCTCCTCCCACTGAAGCCATTGTCATCACGGGTCTTGGCCATCGGGAACCCAAGGCCGTCTGCGGAAAAGGTGCCTTCGTTATTCCGTTTGTTCAGCGCGCGGATACCCTTGATATGCGCATTATGAAGATGGACGTCAAGACCCCGGAAACAGGTGTCAAAACCAGCGAAGGTGTTCCTCTGTGGATTGACTCTGTCGTCACCGCACAAGTATACTCCGATAATTCCAGTATTTCTGAAGAAGAAATGCTGGAACTTGGTGTCGAATCGAAAATCGATTACATTACTGCCCGTCAGCAAATGGCCATTTCAAACTTCCTTGGTATAAGAGTGTTACCTCAACGAACAGAAGGCTGTGAATGATATTGCTAAAAAGAGACGTCAAATTGAAGTCCTTATCATTTGCATAGAAATCAAGGTTTCTCTTTCTGATTTTTTCAGCAGGCACGGCCACAACTTCGTTGGAAATGCAAACTACTACGCCGTCCCGGCGGAACTATATCCACAGATTAGGAGTCGCGTCCCGCCGGGCATCGGCGTCCTGGTGTATTATAGCGGGCCGAACTTTTTTGGTATCCGTAAGAAGATAGAAGCTGAATACCGTGAGTTAAGCGGTGAAAAGCAGAAATGGCTGATTCTTTCTGTTGCGAAACGTCATAACAAGTATCTGAAACAGCGGCTAAAAGAAGCGCAGGAAAGAATTCGCCGTGATGAAATATTCTGATTTAGGAGTGATTTTTTATGTTGGCGAAATTGGAAACAGTATTTGAATATCTTGGCTTTATTGGCTTTGCTGGGTACCTGCTTAGCGTTATCATGCTCGTGTTAGGGTGCGTTGTGAGTGCCGTTATGAAAATCAATATGCCGAATTTTTTCATCAATACGGTGACACTCTTAATTGTCTTTATTGCACTGTATATTTTGAGTCTTTTGTTCTTTGTAATTGACGGGAAAATCTGCGACAGGAAATAACTAGAGAAAGGAATCTCAATGTCCGTATATATTTTTGGCGATACCCATGCTGGCATCGACACAGCTAAATTAAGCGCACGGCAATTCCCAGAATCAAAGCGATTGACCGAAAACGATTATGTTATTATCTGTGGCGATTTCGGATTTCCGTTTCTCCCATCAGATATCCTGCCAGAATCAGAGAAAGACCCAAATTGCGATATTCGGTCAAGCCGTAGAACTTATAAATACTGGACGGATTGGTTTGCCAGAAAACCATTTAACATCCTTTTCGTAGACGGAAATCACGAGTGCTTCGAATACTGGTACAACCAGCCAAGCGAGGAGTGGCACGGTGGCTTGATACACCGCTCGACCGATGCCCCAAATGTGATTCATCTGCAGCGAGGAGAATACTACGAAATCGACGGCCATACTTTCTGGTGTTTTGGCGGTGCCGAATCCCATGACAAAATGTTCCGCACTCCTGGCTTTGATTGGTCTCCTGCAGAATTGCCAAGCATGTCAGAATGCCTGCACGGATTTTCGACGCTCGGCAAACATGACGGAAAGGTCGATTATATCATTACACATACGGCGCCCAAACGTATCCTGTACGAAATGGGCTTTGATTCGAGCTATTTCGACCCTGTATCGGAATATCTCGATGTCATCTTAAAAAACACCAAGTACAAGCTCTGGTTCTGCGGTCATATGCATCAGGATATCCTCATTCCGCAATATCAGCTGGATATGCTGTATAATGACCATTTTCTTATAGAACGAGGGGTGTCACAATAATGCAGCACCCAAAAGACCCTGTTGAAGACTTCCTGGAGAAAATGCTGATAACCTGCATCGTCATTTTCCTGTTATGCAGTCTATATTTTCTGTGGCAGTTTCTGTACTTCTTCTATCTGATTGTAGCGGCTTTCATCTGATTTCTTGGGGAGGAATATATTATGGCCGAAAAACTTCATCTCGGTGAATTCAAAATCAAGCCGGAAACCGAGGAAACGGTTTGGATGGACCGGAAACGGTTGACGGTATTCGCATTGCCAATCTCGTTCACTATTTACCGGCTGTCACCGTCTCGCATCAATATCCAAACAGGGTTGCTTAACACCCGCGAGGAAGAAATCATGCTGTATCGAGTGCGAGATGTCAGCTATAGTCAGGGCTTCTTTGAACGTTTGAGCGGAACCGGCACTGTAATCATCACATCTACTGACGCTACTACACCCGCTATCCGCTTTGAGCATGTAAAAAATGCTCGCGACGTCAAAGAACTGGTTGTTCAGCTCGTTGAAGAATGCCGCCGCAAGAACCGTGTACGCACGGCAGAGGTAATGGACGAAGATGACGGCGACGATGCTGACAATAGCGATGGCGAAAATATGGTATAATATACTTATCGCGCTGCAAGGTGGGGAGGGCTAGAATGTCTGATATTTTTGTGGTTGGTGATGTACACGGAAACTATCCCAAGCTGATTTCGGCACTGGAAACTGCTGGATACCAAAAGGGTGATGATGTCGTTTTTGTGGGCGACCTAACCGACCGTGGCGCTCATAACGCCCGCGTTGTACGATTTGTCCGTGACCTGGGCGAAAAAGCACATGTGGTCCGGGGTAATCATGAATATCAACATCTATTGCTTCTCCCCATGTACCAGACGATTCTTTCCTTCGGCAAAAAATATGTTGCTGCCGCTGCTTTGGTTTTCAAGTTTTTCAAACCTGGCGTCATTTATCCGAAAATGACCAAGGACTGCGAACAATATAAATGTTCTCTGGACGAACGTTTTGCCATCATCGATACAAGGCCAAGAAATTTCGAGGAAGCAGTCAGACGGTTCATTGTCTACACGCTGGCCTGGGAGGATGATTCCATGTGGAAATTGGTAGTCAGCCTCTTGGATTCGATGTGTGGACCACCGTATGATGCTGAGCACACGTTGTACGAATACTTTTCCGGTTCTGCACCAACGCGGGAAGCCTTTGAAACCATCTGGCGTAATCCATGCCAGGAAGTTAATATCACTACACCAAAGGCTGAATACAAACAAGTCACAATCACGCACAATAACCCATTCGGGCCTAATATATATTCTATCGACCTGCAGGCAGGGAAGGGGAAGGACCATACCGATATTTTGTATGTCTTTGGCCACATCCCTGTAGAATGTGTCACTGAATTCGAAGACCATCGTTCACATTGCAAGTACATGGACATCGACTTGTCACCCAAACAGGTCGGCGTAATCAAAATTGAACAATAGGGGTGTATTGCAGAATAAATGCTAAAAAGAGCTAAACCAAAAACCGAAGTCACTGACTGGACGGACCATGTGTTTGAATTCCGTAAAGGCGGTGTAGTATACGAAGCCCGGCATCGAGTCTATGTTGACCAGGCCGATGGCAAGAAAAAAGTCGACGAAAACTACATTGCCACAAAAGAGGAAATTAAGGACCGCGCAGAAGGCGGATACAAACCTTATCTGGACGGGAAGCCGTACAAAGCATAATATAAGGAGTATGGCATGAAAAAACTTTTTACCTCCATTGATAAACTGATTTCCGGTATTCCCGATAACAAGGATGCCTGGATTAAAGCGTTAAATGACCTGGAAAGCGATAAGCAGGAAAACATAGCAAACATTGTCAACGCCGGCAAATCGACTTATGGTTTTGTCAAAAATGCGTACCACGATGCCAGAGACATTATGCTTGCACTGAGCACTATGGCTACCGTACCAGTATATGTACATGTTAATGTGGACAAGAAGACCGGCAACGAATCGCTCTATTTCTATAGTTTGTACAAAGAAGATATCGCCCGCCTTTTCAGCGATGCCGATGAAATGGACGAGGAAGATGTACCCAAACTTGGTGTGGACGTCTACCTGAGCAGAGAAGACGCCGAAGCCGCTCTGCAGACCGCCGACTTCACCGATAAAGAACTTAAAGAAACCATCATCTGCCGTATTCCCTTCTGCATCCTGACAGATGATAACATCGGACTTTTCGAGGATGACGACCAGCCGTGCATCTTCTTTAACTACGATGACGAAGCGTCCTTTTACACCCGCGATGAACTGTTGCCGCTTGTCTACTCGGCCATGATGTCGCTGCGCACCTTGTTCCTTCCTGATGTCACAGCAAATATCTTCAGTCATATTGCCGAAAATACCCTGATGGAGGGGCTCGGCACGGATGACGAGGATGATGACGAAGAAGATGACGAACCGTTCCCGCCGAGTCTCCGTGTCCTGAACAACTTGCCGCCGTGCTGATTTGCGGTTGGCAAAACGCATAACCTCTACTTAGCACTTAACAAAGAGCCGCCGGGAATGCATGGCGGCTCTTTTTATTCGTTGCGAAAATGTGCAATTTGTGGTATAATATGTGTACTATAAACACAATCTGCCAGTCAAGGAGGTCGAGCAGAAATGACAGAATCTCAGCACTGCTAAGAGACTATGAACCGTCCGGCGCTTTGGCAGTTTTATACGCCAAGCAGGTATTCAAAAAGGCTATGCAGGATACTCGAATTCGACTCTGGGATATCCTTGATAAGCCGGAAGAGCTCAAAGAGTACCAGGCAGCCTATGCGGATTTCCATTCTCCGGTCGTACTTGAAGGCGAAAAGGCTTTTGCCGACCGCCTTCAGAAGGTCGTAGAGCAGATTTGCGGAAAAGCAATGCTCGGCGAACGGAATCTTGAGCAGGAAAAAGCTGTAATAGCTGATTCTGTTGAGGCTGTCGTCGAGAATCTTTCCACCCTCCACTACGACTTGTATCGGAAGGGCGGAGAGGTGAAGTCCATTGCCAAATACTCATCTCAAATTCATGTTTTCCCAACACTCGCACAGTGCGTATTGTCCTTGGACAAAGCCGAGGATGGTATGTATCTCTGCTATATCACGATGGGTGACACGGCGGATGGGTACTTTGGGTACTTTGTCAAAAGCAATGGAAATCTAATTTCCGCACACGAACGACCCGATGAAGCATACCCGGGGCAACACCAGCGCTCTCGAAACGGGCGCTGGAGTGATAGCAAGGCATACAGCATTTTCCCTTATGAAGCGTTTTCTTTCGGTGATTACGACTACAAGGGATACTCCCATGAGCACAAAATTGACGATTCGAAACTGCGATTCGTTGAGTTGTCTCCGGAAAGCTATATTCCCGTCATCCTGTCGATGGTTCTGCTCAGCAACAAGTTCGTTGGAAAGCCTATCGACTTGCCGCAGACCTACATCGACAGCCTGATGCCTGTTAATCTTCGGCAGGTCGAGAGCAGGGGAGTGGACATGGTTCCGTACCAGAGCAACGCTCTTGTGCAAACCCTCAGCTCGGTCAATATCGATTTTTCCAGGGATGATGTACTGTCTGGTGCGGCGGGAGCCGAGTTTGATTATGACAGCAACAAGGATAAACCATACTTAGAAAAGGGACATTTCAAAAAGCAATCTGGTTATGCACAGATGCTTGTCGATATGTACGGGGATGACTTCGAGTTAGATACAGCGTCACTGCTACGGTCCGATTCGTGCCTTGCTATGCTGCCAGAAAAATCGGGTGAAACGTATACACCTGAGTTTGTCGGGTCTACTGCAAGGATGCGAATGGAAGCGTATCGGCAATGTCGAATCCAGTTGGCGAACCACATCAAACAGAAACTGCTGGAAGAGTATATCTCCTTTGGTGGTATCAACGCCGTCACTGAGTGGTGGCGTGATGCGATTCTGAAACGCAAGGACGTTATCGAACAAATTTGCTGTCAAATCTATCAGAAAGAGGATGTCGCACATTGGGATAAGCCTAAGGAGCCACATCCCTATCTGAGTGGAAAAGTGGTAGATGTGGAGTGGAACCGCTCAAAGTACAAAAAAGTAGCGTGGCAAGGAATCGACGTCGCTGTCTTTCCAGATACCAGGTATAAAATTCCAGAGCTGGATTACAGCACACGGTTTTCCCTGTGTACATGCGATATCGACCTTCGCAAAGATTTCGGCTCTGATGCACAAGGAAAAGCCAGTCTCTGGTTTTTGATTATGCCAAGTAATTGGAGGCAACTTGAATCGTTGAGCCAGTGTGAGGTGCCAAACCTCGTTAAGGGCTGGGACCTTGCCGAGATACCATATGCAGGAAATTCAATTCTTGACTCGACTGATGCAGTTGCCGAAATTGAGCATCCGTTTAATGTAATGCGGCGCCGAAGTGATGACCCGTATAGCAAAGCTGGGCTGGGAAGATATGCATCCTTCTCGGTCCTTGTCGGATTCTCAAAGCGGCGGTTCAAAGCACTGTTGGTGGAAGGGGAAAATTCACATGAAGTTGCGTGACCGCTGCCCTGTGGGTGGATGTTGTCTCGACTATCTTGTATGACCTTTGTGAAGATGGTGTACCAGGAAAGGAAATGATTAAACATTGGTTCGAATCTGAACCTGGACCGGAATAAACTTTTTAATTAAAGCCATCGGTCTGTTCTTATTGAACAGGCCGATGGCTTTTTCTAAAGTTTGTTGGTGTAAAGGTCGATGAAATAATTCACGCGCCCTTAATTCGTTGCCATATAAAGTGTAACGTGGTATAATATATGTATAATAAGAAAAGGAGGTCATCCATTTGGCCGTAAATTTAGTTAAGTCAAGAAATCAGAAAACGAACCGCGCACTGACAGCCGAATGGTCGACTCCACAGTGGTTGTTTGATGAGCTGGATAAAGAATTTCACTTTACCCTGGACGCCTGTGCGCAACCATTCAATGCAAAATGCAAGAAGTTCTATTCCCCTAAAGAAAACGGCCTGGAACAAAGCTGGAAAGGGGAGGCAGTGTTCTGTTGCCCGCCAAGTGGCGTGAAAGAACTTCGGCAATGGGTCGAGAAAGCTAGTGCTGAAGCAAAAAAGAAAGGCACGACTGTGGTTATGCTACTTCCGGTTAGCACTGACAGCCGGTGGTTCAAGGATAACATCTATCACCAGAATGGTGTGGTTGTTCGTTTTCTTCCTAAACGAGTCAAATTTGTCAACCCAATCGTTCCTTCCTGGGTCAATGGCAATAATGAAGACGAAACACATCCGGTCGTTGGTGGAATGCGTCCATCTATGGTCGTGATTTTCACTGGTAAGAAAACAAAATTTCGCGTCGAATAAACAATGAGGTAAAATATTTTGAAGCGTATTGCAGCATTTTTCTTTTCAAACGATTATAACCAGCAGTTCCACATGGAGACTACTATCCATCGGCTGACCTGTGACAACAAGGGCAATGCATTCGGTGATACTCAGGAAGAAACCGGCAAACTGCTCGACAATGAGCTTTCGCGAGATGAAATCACTGTCAAGGTATTTTCCGGTGCCCGCAATAATGTAGTAGGGGTGGCCAAAGCTACCTATATCACGGTCCGGCCAGAAAGCAATGTGTCGATGCAAAACCGAGTATTTGAAAGCGTTGAACAGGTCGGAAGCTTGTATGCGTCCATGCAGCTGAATCGTTTGCGGCTTTCTTTCACAAAGTATGACCCGCCGAGTACATCGGTTTTGGTGCTGAAGAATATCGAAGTCCTGCCAGAATATCGGGGCAAGGGCATCGCAACCTCTATTGTGGATTACCTGTTCCATCAGCTCAATCCAACCTATATGGCGGCGGTTATTGTTCCGGTCTATACACCGGTATTGGATACCACTATCGTCTCCCCGGCGGCCATTGATGTGGAAACAGCCCGTGATTTTCTTCGCCGCATGGATTTTGAGCCGGGCGGCGACGTATCTGTCCTGATGGCCGGAACGCGCACTCCTATGCCGCTATACGTCGTTAACAATGAGGAGGCGATGCGATGAGACTTGCCTGCGTATTTGCCGTCCCGGATACTGAAATTCCATATCTGTGCGAATCAGTCTTTCCCGCCTTGTGGGAACAGGACGTACAGACTATCGTGATGACCAACGGCGAAACATCCGAACACGACTACGCCATCGAACTTTGGCAGGCTTTCGAATCCTTTGCAAAGAATGCCCATTGCGAGGCACCGGCCATTGCTGATTCTAACTCAGAAATCATGGACCAGCTCCTCATTTCTGGTGCGTGGTTCATGGTCATCGCTTCAGCCGACGTAAGCGGAACGTTGGCTCCAGCCATCAAGGGATGGCAGATGAATCGCCCAGTCATCGGATATACGCGCAAAGGAGAAGAAACCGCCAGAACCTGGCAGCAAAACTTCGTCCGGGAACTTAAACGTACACCTCTCATGGGCGTGCGCAGTAAAACACAAGCTGTAGCGCCACCCCATGTCGTAATCTCTAACAACTCTAACAATCTCAAAGAAACTCTGAATTCTTTCATCACACACGCTGCCGACAGAATCGGCGCCTGACACTATACACCTTTTTCGAATACGGCAAGAGCATAGCTTTCTTGCCGTATTATTTTTGTCCTTTTTCTCATCCATCACTTTGAACTTGAGGAGTGGTTCCCAATGCACATAAAAATCAGACACACTATTTCTGTGATAATATGTTTTTTTGCCACAGTCACATTGGTGTGTTTCATGTCTTATAGGCCGCTCATGCATCACCTGAAGGAAGAGTCACTGCGATGGCGATTTGAAACGAAAATCAGCGCAATCAATGAAGTGGATGCCGCCACAAGGGATTTGTTTGTGATTCCGCATCTGTTCAAGCCTGTTCTTCCCGATATTGAAATCGAAGACCTCCCTTACGATGACTATGAATCGGTTAAAGAAGGGTACATTAACTGTGTTGATGAGGCCAAGGCAAATTTGGAATTGCACGAAAAGAATTTTGCCGACAAAGTCTCCTTTGCTGTAGCGGTCGGGAGCATTCATCAAATAAACCAACAGGCATTGGATGCTGGCATTCCCAAAACCGGCATTAGCGACCTCCTCAACTATGTGGGACGAGGGAAAGCAGCTTTTACTGCCGAAGCAAAGGAGGCAAGGCGCCGGGAACAAGCCAAACAGTGGCAGGGCGTACCCGCCGGGGCCGCTGGGCGTCTTCGGATTCCCGCCTATGGCATTTCAATCCCATTGTATTCGAGTATGTCTCAGGGTGTTGTGGATGCGCCTAATAGTGCCGCCATGTTCGGTCTTAACGGCCTCACAGTAATAGGTGACCACTGGAATCAGGATGGATTCGGGGCTGTGCGTAGCATGGCGATTGGAACCGAAGTGTATATCGACTATCCCGGCGGGTCTGTTGGCCAATACCACGTGACTTATCGTGGTACGGGTACAAACGCCTCTACCAATCTGCTATTCTCTGATGGCTCACCAGTGGACGCTCGATATGGCGGGCTGGTCCTTTATACCTGCCTCTCAAATTGGCAAAATGTGTCTATCGTGTGCTGCGGCTAATTCTTTAGAAAGGGGGCGGGGAAATGCCTCAAATCATCGCAGCGAATAACCCGCCTATCCTTCAATCAGTACTATTCCCGTACCAATGCTTGCTTCAGCCATTTGCAAGTATTGACCGAATTCCCAAAACCGGTTCAAACGACAGCTTATATAACCCAAAAAGCAACAAACAGTACGATTTCGCTGAACAACAAAAGGTCGCAGAAATTGCCGAAAGCTGGTTTATTCAATATTCAATGGAACAGCAGGCAAAAGGGATAATTGAGTCTTTTGATGACGTGCGTAACGTCAAAGAATACCAGGACAAAGATGTTGACTTCGTATATCATTACCGTAACCGGCCTCCTGTAATGATTGAAGTTAAAGGCGACCGGCATGAACTTAGAAATCTTTTTGCCGAGACTGTCGTTCCATCTTTTTATACCGACAAGGAAACCGGCAACGTCGTCGACCAGCGTGCCAAGCCTGGATGGCTGTTCGGTTCAAAAGCTGATTTTGTTTTTTACTGCTTTATACGGTTCGATACCATCTATATTTTAAACCTGCGCCGCTTCTCACCTTGGCTTTGCAATTGTTTGGCAACGAAAGGGGTGCGAAACAAATTTACCTCATGCGCTGCACATAATTTGCACAATATAGATGCCCCATCTGACAACTTTTATTACGGCATGGGATGTCTAGTACCTCTTTCGGTTTTAGAGTCGGTTGAAGAACGTCTTTGCAATAAAATCATTGCCGAACCGCCAGGCATAATCGGCGTATACGAAAATCGAAAAGAAAGTGAGAATCTTCATTATGCATAGCTTTTACAAACTGACCGGCTTACTTCTTGCGGGATGCCTTTTTCTGACTGCTTGTGGACCGAAGGATAGTGTGACTGTTTCCACGGCCGAATCGGCAACGGCTGAAACCGCAACAGGGGAGACAGCCTATAGCGCGACGTTAGACGATAACGGGTACTATACGGGCATCAAAGCAACAGATTATGTACAATTGCCGGATGATTACGATTCGATTTCTGTACCTGCAGAATATGGCGAGGTGTCTGAAGAGTCGATTGACAATAACATCCATGAACTTACTGTCAATATGGGGACTGCCACACAAATCACCGACCGCCCGGCGGCTGAAGGCGATGCCGTCACGATTGATTTTGTCGGGACTGTGAATGGTGTTGAGTTCGATGGCGGCTCGGCAACCGGCTATGTGCTGGAACTCGGCGGCGGAGACTTCATCGCCGGCTTTGAGGACCAAATCATCGGCCACAATATTGGCGACACTTTCGACGTCAATGTTACATTCCCCAATGGCTATGGCCAAACAACTGATGCCGAAGGGAACACGATTGACCTGTCCGGTGCCAACGCCGTCTTTACCACAACCCTGAATGATATTACCGTATACTCACTGACCGATTCAGACGTCACAAAAGCATTCGCAGGATACACTCTGGACGACGGTTCTATTATCGACACAGTGGATAAAGCACGAACGTATTTCGAGCAATATGCCAGATACGAATCTGTCGTGTCCTACTTGGCCGATTATCTGATGACCAATTCGGCATTCACAGAAGACATCCCTGATGAAATAGTCGAAAATGAGTTCGAGATGGAAGAAACTTATATCACAGAATTGGCAGCCAATAACGACATGACTGTAAATGAAATTCTGCAGTCAGGCGGGTATGACGATATGGATGCTTATTTAGATGCAAGTGAAGAATACATCCGGCAAGACCTTCAGTACTGTTTCATTATTCAGGCTATCGCGGAGAAACTCGATATTGAAGTAACTGAAAAAGATATTGAAAGTTCGTATGGCGCCGATGCCGATTCTGCAGTCGC
>ULWD01008620.1_pt1 | contig 34086 bp, 30 predicted proteins | sample 1960011 | NCBI WGS metagenome assembly ULWD01 (sample SAMEA4835803, study PRJEB28245) | human gut metagenome | biome: gut microbiome; material: fecal sample | place: Denmark | collected 2008 | reverse complement strand
AGGGAAAGAGCGGATATAATGTTGGCAAAGGCTACAGATGAACAGAAAGACAGCTTGAAAAAATCCATGAAAAAAATTAAAGACATAAAATTGAGAGTGCCAGAGGAATATCTTGAACCTATTAAGGAACATGCAGAATAAGCAAAATGAGGGTGAATAATTTGTAATTTTGAAACATGCGTTTTATTCGAAATTTTAAAGGAGGTATGACCTATGACAGCGTTAAGACAGAGTGCAATGATGGAACTGGAAAAGATACCAGAAGATAAATTATCCTTTGTGATTCAGATAATGCAAGGGGTAAACGGATTATATAACGATACCAATAGCGAAAGGAAAGAAGCATTTGCCAGATTAGAACAGTTACGCAAAAAGGGAACTGTTACAGATGATGCTGCAGAATTAGCTTCTTATAGGGAAGATAAGTATGGCAGGTAAAATTCTGATAGATACTAATGTACTGCTTGATTATCTTCTGGAAAGAGAGCCATTCTTTGAGGATGCAAAGAAAGTAATTATGTTATGTACAGAAGGGAATACAAAAGGCTGTATTGCAGCACACTCAATATCTAATATGTTCTTCATATTAAGAAAAGATTATACAGCAAAGGAACGCAGAGAAATATTGTCAAGTCTATGTACAATTTTTGATGTTGAAGGCATAGACAAAGCAAAATTATTATCTGGTCTTGCAAACGAAGATTTTTCTGATTTTGAGGACTGCTTACAGATGGAGTGTGCAAAGAGTTATGGTGCAGATTATATTGTGACAAGAAATGTGCCAGATTATTCTATATCAGACATAAAGGCAATTTTACCAAGTGAATATTTAGGATTATAACAAACAAAGCACCAACGGACATGGGAATCGAAAAAAAACAGTTAATTACCAATGGCTTTTTCTCTAAAAAAAGGGAACGTATAGAAGAAGTGGTTACGATGCTTGAGAAAAGCGGGGTAAATAGCTTATTGCTGTCTGTTGATGCATTTCATCAGGAAACAATTCCTCTTGAACCGGTAAAATATTTTGCTGAATGTGTTGTGAAATCAAAGATTCCCGTTAAATTAGGTCCAGCATGGCTTGTTAGTGAAGAAGATAATAATCCATATAATCTTAAAACGAAAGAAGTATTGGGGAAATTTAAGGACTTGCATATTCCTATAGGAAGTGGGAATATTGTTTTTCCGAGTGGAAATGCTTTGAAATATCTTAGTGAGTATTTTGAGGATGGTGTCGCATATTCGTCTCCTTATGAAGAAGATATATTTGATGTTCGGGCGATTAGTTTTTCTCCTAATGGTGATGTGTTGAACGGAAACATTAATAATAATGATATACAGGATATTTTAGAATCATATCGACCATAAAATTGAACATAACAGGTCATCAGTATCCAGATTATTAAATAAAATGATATGAAAATGATATGAGATAAAATTAAGTAATGGAAACAGATAATAATTATGTTATTCTATATCAGAAAGATTATATTTTATACTAGGAGGATTATTTATGTCAGAGATTAATATAAGTTATTTTAAAAGTATCATAGATCAGGATAGAGCCGCAGTCGTTATATGCAATCTTAATCATGAAATAATATATATGAATTCAGCTGCAGTTGTTAATTATGCAAAGCGTGGCGGAGACAAGCTGATTGGCAGAAGCCTGCTGGAGTGTCATAATAAGGAATCACAGGAAAAGATAAGACAGGTGACAGAATGGTTTGCACAGGACGAAAGCCATAATATTGTATATACATTCTATAATGAGAAACAGAATAAAGATGTATATATGGTGGCGCTTAGAGATAGTGGCAAGCTGATTGGATACTATGAGAAGCATGAATATCGAGATAGAGAAACAATGAAAATGTATGATTTATGGTGAGTTCCACCTAATAAGGAAGTTGCATAAGTGTAATAACCACCATAGGCTAAGAATCCTGCTTTGCAGGATTCTTTTTTTTTATCGGTAATTACATAGTTGTAATTAATTGTAAGCTGCGCATCCATTGGTGTTTTTAATGTCCGTTGGCATAAGTAGCTGGTTGTTTAATTCTTTCAACTGGTTGCATATTTGGTATTCCTTTACTTATGTACATATTATCGTTATTTCACTGACAATTAATATGTATGATGTGAATTGCGAAGTAATGGATATCATATGCATTATATTGTAATAAAATTCCCTTCCAAATAGTGACAAATTGACAATAAAAGAATAAAATATATATAAATATTTGTTGAAAATATAATGAAATATTTAGAAATATATATAAAAAGTCATTTTTTATTTTAATTAATATTTGCATTAGCTATGATTGATTATGACAATGAAGACAAAGGATGGTAATATGGGATTTTTTAATTTTATAATGTCAGGTAAGACGCTTAAAGATATCTTACAGAAAGATAATTTGCAGGCGGATAATAAGCAGGAGAAAAAAGAAGAGGACAGGAAGTCGAAGCAATGTATAGGAGCTGGAATTAAGCTTGATGAGTCTGTCAGGGGTTCTACGGCTAAAGCTAATCAGAAGTTTTATAAACCTGACTATAATCCGCAGACAAGAAAGCAATATTATGATGATCCGGGTGCACATAAAAGAGCAATGGACAAAGCATTTAGTAATGGGGATGGTGTTACAGATCCCTATACGGGAGCCAGACTTACCAGATCGCAAAGCGAGGCTAAGAGCTTATTTGGAAAGAATTGGCAGAATAATGCGGGTGAAGCTGATCATATAGACCCATTATCAGATTTTGTTAATCGTCATAGAAATAATTCTTTTATATCAAAAGAAGATTTAAAGGATATTGGTAATCAACAGGATAATTTTCAGGTGTTATCAAGAAAACTTAATCAGGGAAGTAAAGATGTAGGAAAAGGAGGAAGCACGCAGGAGGAATGGGCGGCTGACCCGGAAAGAATGAATGGCGTAGCGGATAATATTCAGTCAGGAGAATCAGCAGAGAGTGTAAGGAAAAGAATTAAGGAGGAAGGAAAAGCTGCAAGAAAAAGGAATGACAAAAGAGTAGCCAAAAAGAGCGTTGAAAATGTTGCCAGTACAGCACATGATGCCGGGATAAAAGGTGCATACAATGCTGGCTCGATGACATTAACAATGTCAGGAATAATGAATATAGTGGCTGTAATAAAAGGAGAAAAGAACAGTAAAGAAGCTATTAAAGATACTATAGAGGAAAGTGGAAAAGCAGCACTGACAGGGTATGGGATAGGAGGTGGACTCACAGTTATTGATAACATACTATGTGGCTCATCATCGGAATTTATGAAATTTCTGGGTGATAGTAATGTTCCGGGACGTATAATAACAGCGATCATGATAACTGGTGATACATTAAAGCAATGGAGTGAAGGAAAGATAACAACGCAGGAGTGCATTATTCAATTAGGTGATAAGGGATTAAATATGGCAACGATTGGGTATTCAATGGCAGCAGGACAAGCTCTTGTTCCAATACCAGTTGTAGGTGCAGCCGTTGGAGCACTTATAGGTTCTATACTTACGAGTAATCTGTATAATCAGGTGATAGATGATTTAAACAGAAGGCAGTATGAGCATGAAGAGAGAATGAGAAGAATAGCTGAATGCAATTATATTGCAGAACAGACAAGAGCTTACAGACTGGAATTACAGAATTATCTTGATGCTTATTTTAAAGAATATAAGAATTGCTTTGATACAGCTCTATCATCAATGAGGATAGCATTTGAAGCAGGAGATGCTGATGGAGTTATAATGTCAGCTAATCAGATAACGCGTAAATTAGGAGGTAGTGTAAAATATGAGAATATGGAGGAATTTAAAGAATTCTTAGATAGTGATGAGATAGATGTATTTTAAGGAGGATAAAGTATGCCATTACCATTTATATTAGGAGCTGCGGGGGCAGCGATAGCAGGTGCTGTTGGTATAGGAGGACATTTGAGTGCCAAAGAGACTAATGAAAAGGCGCAGAAGCGTTCTAATGAAGCACAACGTATATATAATGAAGAAAAAAGTGTATTAGAGAAAGCCCAGAATGTTACGAAGGAGAGTCTGCTTAAGCTTGGTTATGATAAAAAGCAAGCACTGGAAGTTGATTTAAAGAATTTCTTTGATGCTTATGATAAGGTAAAACATATAGCAGTTAATTACACGGAAGGAATGAACGAATTATCTTCATTTAAGCTTGATGAACAGGACGAAATTGAGATAAGAAAGCTTACAGATATATATTCGTCATCAATAAAAAGCGGGGCAACTGGAGCTGCGGCAGGAGCTGTAATTGCGCTCGCAGCCAGTGGAACACTTCCAATTGTTACAGGTGGATTGGATATTGCAGGCTCTATGTTTATGGCAGGAGAATTTAGTGCGGCTGCTGGAATAGCAGGTTCAGCATTGTCATTTGGTGCAGCTATGACACCGCTTGCAGCTATAGCTGCGCCGGTTGTTTTATTTACAGGAATATCAGCCAGTATTAAAGCTGACGAGAATCTTGAAAAGGCTGATACTATGTATGCTGAAGCAGAGGCAGCTGTAGAGAAGATGAAGGTGTCAGAAGTATTATGTGATGCGATAAGTACCAAATCAGATATGTATGATGAATTATTAAATAATCTGCTTAAAATGTTCTCACCTTGTGTAGCTTTATTAGTGGCATTAGTAAAGAAAAAAGAAGGACGTTTTTTTAAAAAGCGACTCACAAAAGAAGATTTTACAGATCAGGAATTACAATTAATTGGAGTAACAAGGTCGTTAGCAGGAACTATCAAAGCTGTAATTGATATGCCATTATTGAATGACGATGGTTCATTTGTTGAAAAATCAGAAAAAATATATGAAAATAGTGTATCAGAATTACCAGATTTTAAGTGTAAGACAGATATGGTTATGAGTTATGATTATGGTGTAAAACCAGTTTCATTATCAGCAGGCAGATTAGCATATGGTAGTGGAAAAGTTGCATCAGGAGCTGCTATTGTTGGTAATACAAAAGGTATATTATCTATTATAGCAGGTTTGGTGGCTGCGCTGCTATTGTCAGGGAAGCTTGCAGCGGTGATTACTAATAGTCCTGGTAAATTCTTATTCCTTAAGGCTTATACAGCAAATAAAATAGCATTATTTATGCTGATTGTCTTCACGATAATTATGCTTTCCGGACAATTTAAGGATAAATTAATATCGAAAATATGTATATATGGTACGAGCATATCTATGCTTATATTGTATGTACAGTTCTGTAGAAGCTTCCAGAAAATGCAGCATTATTTTATATTTTCAGTTATATGCGTTATTGTGTTAGGAAAGCTTATTTATTATTTATATGATGCTGAAGTGTATGATTATTTAAAAATGATGTTAAAGTATTTGATATCGTGGCCGGTTGGTTTTGTCATATACAGATGTATTTCCTATAATATAGGTTTATCAAATACATTTTGCATAGTTGTAACATCAATAATGGTGTTGATATGGCTGGTATGTATAGCCTTATATACATACTACAATGATTATTATTACTCTTAATATACAGTTTCAGAATACATTTATTGTATTTTAATTTTACGGATTTTTCTATTTTTATCTGATAGTGACATAAGATGTCCGGTTGCAGGTATATAATGCAGGTATAACAAAATATATGATAGCGATATAGGAAGATAATGCAAAATATTATGAAAACAATGCAAAATGAAAAGAGATAAAAGTATTAATAAATAATAGTTGATTAAGTTGTAAAGCTGCCGTAGAAGCATAATTTATATAATATATAGAAGGAAAATAAAATATAGATTGTACATTGTATAGATTATGCTTGGTGCGGCAATAGTATTTAGTTATGTCTGGGTGAAGAGTGTTCTTTTTTGTATCTATGAACTTTAATTTTGGTGAATTCAATAATTTCTTCTTTATCTTTATCAGAAAGCTGGTCAAAATAATAATAGAGTTCTTTTTCCATAGCACTGAAGAATTGGAATTTTTTCTGGTTGCTGGCATTATTGAAATACTCTATAAAACCTTCAATGTCAAGACTTGTCTGTGAAGGGACAGGTGCATCATACGATACATCTCTATCTATTTCAATGGTAAGCTGCATAAGATCATCAACTGAAATATTATATAAGCCAGCAAGTTTGAATAAAGCATCTGGGGAAGGTCTCCTTTTGCCAGTTTCGTAATGTGAATAAGTCTGTCGTGCAATTCCAAGGACTGAGGCAACGTAGTCCTGAGTATGACCATGGATTGTTCGCAGCTCTTTAAGTCGGGCGGGTAGCAGCTTTTTATTCATAAATAATCCTCATTTCTATCAATATTATATATAACAAAATAGTTCCAATGTGTATTGATATCATTTGATATGTTGTTGTTATTATTATCTGTTTTGAGATATGTAATCACATTGTAAATTTCCTTTTTATCAATAATTTTAGTTGCTTTAATACAAGTGAATGTAAATAAATGTAGCAAATAATACTGACTTATGTTAAAATATGTGTAGCAAAACACTCTTTAATTATGTATGGATTAATTTAAAATAATGCTGATTGAAAAATATTAAGATATATACTAAGTGAATTTAATAAATACATAGAGAGTGACATAATGTGTCCGTGTAAGCATGTATTATGTATTTATAAAAGGTTATGAGAAATGCGTGAAAGGACAAAAGCTTATGGATAAAGAAAATAGTGATAATAATATATACAATATGGAAACTTCTGATTATAAAGAATCAGCAGGTAAAGATAAAGTGCTTCGTGTTCTGGATATTTATAAAAGATTAATGGACGGAGAAGATATTAATAAATCGCAGGAAGCACATGATTATAATGTTACAGAAAGAAGTATCAGAAGAGATATTGAAGATATAAGAAGCTTTCTTGTACAGGAGACTGATAAGACGGGTGTTATAAAGAGCATAGATTATAATCATAGAGACAAGGTATATAGGCTTAACGAGGAACATAAGATGAAGCTTAGTAATAGTGAGATACTTGCTATATGCAAGATACTTCTTGACAGCAGGGCATTTACCACAGAAGAGATGATGAGTATACTGAATCGTCTTATAGATTGCTGTGTTCCGGATAAAAGCAGACAGCAGGTAAACAATCTTATAAAGAATGAAGCCTATCATTATGTAGAGCTGACACATAAGACACAGTTTTTAGATAAGATGTGGGATATCGGAACAGCAATACAGAATTGTAATTATATAGAGATGGATTACCATAGAAGTAAGGATAATGCGGTTGTCAGACGTAAGGTAAAGCCTGTGGCAATTATGTTCTCAGAATATTATTTTTACCTTACGGCATTTATAGATGATGAGAAAGTAAAAGCTGATTTTGATGTACTCAATGATTCATTTCCTACAATCTATAGGATAGACAGAATAGAGAATTATAAAATATTAAAAGAAAAATTCAAGATTCCGTATTCGGATAGATTTGAAGCAGGCGAATTCAGAAAGCGTATACAATTTATGTATGGAGGAAAACTTCAGAGAGTTAAGTTTAAATATAAAGGAAATAGTGTTGAAGCAGTCTTAGACAGGCTTCCGACGGCTAAGATTATAAGTCAGAAAGAAGGTGAATATATAATCAGTGCTGAAGTGTTTGGTAAGGGTATTGATATGTGGCTTAGAAGTCAGGGAGAAGCGGTTGAGGTTATAAAAGAAAATAATAAGTGATACATAAGGAGGAATTATATTATGATACCATTAATTATAGCAGGTGTAGGTGCAGCAGCAGCGGGTGTGTATACAATAGGCAGTCATATGGCGATTAAAGATTTAAAAGATGATATAGAAAGCATAAACAGAAATGCCAGCAATCAGATTGAAGAAACAAAAGAGCTTATTAAGGAGACTAACAACAAATTAAATCGTGTATATGATATTGCGGCTAAGCAAAAAGAAATGATATATAGTATAACATTAAAAAGAACACAGGATATTACTAAAAAAATAAAGATAAAGCAGAGTAATCTTGAATTTAAGAATGAAATTAGAGATATTTCTAGTAATATGAGTTCAATAAAGGAATCAACTCTTCCGAAGGTTGCTAATGTAGCAGCAATAGGACTAACATGTGCTATTAGTAATGTGGCTGGAGCATTTGCAGGTGGATTAATAGGAAATACAGTTGTAGGTGTTGCAATGACATTTAAGAAAGAAGAAGCAGAAGAGCAATACGCAAGAGTAAAGGCTGAATGTGAGATTGCTAAGACTGAATGCAGCAAAAGAAAGCAGCTAACTAGAAAAATAGCAGATACAGTTAATGTTGTAGCAGGATTAGATAAAATGACTAAGGATTCATTGGATAATGTTGAGAAGATATTAAGTAATAAGGGATATGATATGACATATTGGACAGAAAGTGAATGTGATTCGGTTATGACGTTGCTTAATCTTGCAAAAGCGATGGCAGATATAATCAATTGTAATATCGTAATAGATAATGGAGGTATGTCATCAGAATATATGGATAAGATTAACGAACAGAGAGTTAAAATAATTAATAGTGGGTACGAAGTTCCTGATAAAATTACAGTTGATTAATTAATACCGCAATTTGATTACTATATAATTGATAAAAAATATATAATATTAGGTAAGAGGCATATATTATGAGTGAGAATGACGAAAAAGAAGAAAGACAACAGGCAGATATAACCAGATTGTATACAGCAGGTAATGTGGAAACATCAGAGTATAGAATATCTTATAAGGCTAATAGAGACAGGGCAAAATATGACGATACTGCCAAAAGAAAGCAATTCAAGGAAGAAGTATATGGTGAAAGAAAGACTATAACTGATCCATATACAGGTAAAACATTACATAAAGATGCCGATGCTGCACTCAATAAATACGGTAAGAATTATGCTAATGAACATAAATCCCAGACAGACCATACTATTCCTCTTAAAAAGGTTGTTGACAGGAATAAAAATAATACATTTTTAAGTGATGAGGATATAAAAGAAATTGCTAACATTAAAGAAAATTACAAAGAAATAAATGGAAGTCTTAACCAATCAAAGGGTTCAAAGTCTAATATTGAAACTGCAAGAAAGAATAATGTTGGAAAGCAGCAACAAAAAGAAATGACCAGAGAACAGATAAAGGCACAGGCTGCTATTGACAAAAAGACCATTGAATTAACAGCTAAAAGGGCTAATGAGATTGGAATGCAGGCAGCTAAATCAGGTGCAGCAATAGGAGGCGGAATATCTGCTGTTCAGAATATAGGTTCAGTGCTTAATGGAGAAGAGGAATTTTCAGAAGCGGTATTTAACATTGGAGTAGATACAGCTAAGGCAGCGGCGACATCTTATGGTACTTCTATAGCAGTTAAAGGGGCTGAGAGTCTGGCTAAAGAGACAGGTGACCAGATAATGAAGAAGACAGAAAAGACCGCATTGGAATATTTGGGCAAAGAGATTGGAGGACATTTAGCTAATTTAGATGCGGGAGTTATAGGGCAGATAGCAACAGTTACATACGAAGTTGGAAAATCGGTCCAAAGGTATCTGAATGGTGACATAACATCTGAGGAATTTATTAATGAATTAGGTGAAAAAGGCGTAGGAATGGCTGAATCCATCAGATTTGGACTGATAGGAACTGCAATTGGCAGTTGTGCTGGACCGGCCGGGGCTGTTGTAGGCAATATAATTGGAAATATGGTTGGTTACTTTGTAGGAACAAAGGTATATAACACTATTCAACAGTTTATTAGTAAGACAGCAGAGATGGATGAAAATATAGCAAGATATAATCGTATAGCAGAGCAGGCAGCAGCATATAGACAGAATCTTGAAAAAGAATTTGAAATTATTAATGCACAGAACAGACAGATTATAAGAGATTCATTTGATGGAATGGCAAAGGCAGTTCTTGATAATAATGTAGAAGCTTTTACCAGTTCTTTAAATGATGTATGTAATTTATATGGTACGGAGGTTAAGTTTAAAAACAGAGCAGAATTCAGTGAGTTCTGGAATAATCCAGACCTTATGATAGAAATCTGATTTTAGAATTTTATAATTGGATGGGAAATAAGAAATTAAAGAGGAGTTGTTAAACTGAGTAATGGATATGAATGATTATGCCCATTTTCCTTGTGATATGTGTGGAATGTGCTGCAGGCATATTAATAGAACAGATTTGTTAAAAGAATATGATACAGGAAATGGAATATGTAAGTATCTAAAAGATAATAAATGTAGTATATATGCCAATAGACCAGACATATGTAATGTCGATTTGATGTATGAGAAATTCTTTAAAAAGTATATGTCGAAAGAAGAATATTATAATATTAATATTGAGGTATGTAATCAATTAAAAAACGGTTAACAATAGAATAATATAATAAAGAGATTTATTGTTTGATAAATCTCTTTATTTAAAAATGAAATGCTACATATGATGACAAAAATAATTAAAAAATATAAAAAGAAGTAGCATTTAATGAATATAATAATTAAGGTGTTTGCTATACATAGTGAAAGTCTAATATGGAGCTTCGCCGACACTTGAAAATGATTACTATTGTAATGGAGATAAATGGTAATGTCTACACAAAAAGAGAAAGTTAATAGAATACTTAGTATATATCACAGATTATTACAGGGAAAAGTTATATACAAATTAGAAGAGGCTGAAAGATATGATGTGAGTGTCAGAAGTATTCAAAGGGATATAGACGATATAAGAGATTATATGGTTAAAGAGGCAGAATACACGGGTGTAGTTAATACGATAGCTTATAATAAAACAATAAATGGATACAAGCTGGAGTATGTATGTTGTGTTAATGCTATTGATACGGTTGTAGAAGATACAAGCTGATAATTATTAAAATAAAGGAATTGATTAGGAGAAATAAAGTGGAAAATATATCTAATAATAAATGTGAGTTTATTTCAGTAGTTGAAGGCTTTCGTAATTATATTTTTAATGAGAAACCATATTTTACAGTTCTTGAGCATAGTGGTACCATTATGACATTTTGTAATCAAAATTTTGTTGAAAAAGCCAGTAAAATGTTAGCTTATCTATCCCAGTTGATGGTAAATGAAAATCCATTACTATTATATGATGATACGGTATTTTGCAGCTGTAAGAATGGTTTTTTGATAACAGACAAAAGAGTGTTAATAACGGACAGAGATCCAGTTTTGTTAAAAGATATTCAGGAAATCAGAATGTTAGATGGATATGTTTATTTTTATATGGTAAATAGCTATTTTACATATAAAGCCACGCTTGTAAAAAAAGAAACTGTTGAGTCCTTTGTATATGCGCTGAATCTGATAGTAAATATGTCAAAAAAGCAATTTGCAGATGAAATACAGCCGGATAACTTAAGAAACAATGTAAATGAAAGCCTTGTGAATTGGTTTTGTCCAATGTGTGGGTATAAAAATGATGGCAGATTCTGTCCTAAGTGCGGAACTCCCAAACCTATTATATAAGAATGGAGGATTAATAATGATAAAGAAAAAAATAATAATATTAAATATAGCTTCGTTAATAGTGCTTGGATTAATTGGCTGTGGTAAAGAAAAGGTAGATGTTAAAGATATTGCAGATATTAGTCAAAACACAGAGATATATAGTACAACACCGGAAGAGCCTAAAGGTGAGATAATACGTGTTGATTATAGTCTGTATGATGATGTCATTAATGTTTTTAAAAATGGTATGGCTGGTGGATTTAATAATGATGATATTAACAGACTCAGTATATCAGAAGATTTAGTATATCTGGGTGCAACAGGTTCAAAAAGTGCCAAAGCAGGATATATCCGTAAGGATATAGATAATAATAATATTGAGGAATTGATAATAGGAAAAGCCACATCAGATGGTAATGTTGTATATAATGTGTATACAATTAATGATGGCAGGCTTGTAACGTTGTTAAGTGGTAAGGAAAGGAACAGCTATTATCTGGAAAATGATGGTGTAATATATAATTATTCTTCAAGCGGTGCAGGATATGCACAATATAATTATTATAAAATAAATAACAGTGAATTGAAATTGATAGAAAGTGTATTTCAGAATAAAGATAGAAATCCAGCCACACCTAAACAATATTATCATAGTACGATTGCAGCATTTGATTCAAATGCGATGGCTGTCAGCGATAGTGAAGCTGATAACATAAAAAGAAAGTATTTACGATTAGAATATACATTTACTTATTTTAATAATTAGTGTGAATCTATATAATATTGTATAACACACAAAATGAGCTGTCATATTAAGAAACCAATATGGTTCTTAATGCGGCAGCTCATTTTATATGTTATAGCTCTTCTATATATCAGTTGTCGATTACTTCTTAATTGAGAACTTTTTTTACATCGGAATATTTTATATTTTTTATTTTATCATAAGATAGACCATTATTGCTTAAATCGGTTTTAAAAGCTTCAATATCAGATTTTATTAATTGTAATATACCACATCTTCTTAAATAGCTTTCAAAATCACGTGAGGCAGTGTATCTGTCACCATTAGCGTTTAAAATGAATTCATCGTTACTAATATCATAATTAATAATTGAAAGAGTGCCTTCGTAGCTAGTATAGTTAAGGTATATTCTGATTGTATTTTCGCTGAAATCATATGTAAAGCTTGAATCGCAGCCAAGATTTTTGGTTCCAAACCAATCACTTAATGACTGTGTAATTAGTGATTCGTGAATTTTTGCAAATTCGTTTACGTCTGAATAAGTTATAGTCCAATAATTTCCATTTTTAAAATGATAGCTGTCACTATCAGCAGTAACAGTTGTTATAGACTTTAATTGATTGATTGTACTGGTGTAATTCGTACCAGGTGTATTATCCATGAAACAACCTATAATTCCCAATAATATAAAAGCAACAACACAGCCTATTATAATTTTTTTCTTTTTCTTCTTTTTAGGCGGAGTTGCCTGAAAGACCTGCTGGTTATCTTGCCCAGTCTGATAATTTTGATTTGCCTGATAATTTTGATTCATATGATTTGATTGAAAAGCCTGACTATTCTGATTTAATTGATTGCCAGAAACATTATTTTCAGAAACATTTTTTTCAATAATGTTATTGTCAGAATCGGACATAGATGTGGACGTATCAGTATTAATATTATTATTAATATTAGTATTTGAATTAGTATTTGAATTAGTATTAACAGGTGTTCCACATTTAGGGCAGATCGACCAGTAAGCTTGTAAGCTTGTTCCACATTTAGGACAAAACATATGCTAACCCTCCTTATCGTATTAGTTATTTATTATTAAGGTTATACTAGCATATAGAAAAATACAAAACAATAAAAATAAATAATAAATTAATGATAGACATTTTGTGTCCATCATTGATTACAAAATATGATTATTTTGTAACTACATTGTGTTAAAGAGCAAAGTGGAGTATATGACAGAATATGACTATCATGTCACTATATGTAGCATAATTAATCAACAAATGGTAATATAACTGTAGCGTTAAAACTGATAAATATATCACATTATAAAAAATAAATGGAGGATAAATTATGTATTGTAAAAATTGTGGAAGACAGCTAGATGATAATATGAATTTCTGCGTATATTGCGGATGTAATTTGAGTGAAAATGCTGGAAAAACCCGTAATGTATACAGTAATTCAAGTGAAGCTTCTGGAAATGCAGGTAATGTATATGATAACGCATACAGTAATGCAGATAAAGATGTACAGATTAAGAAACAGGATAAAGATATTTCTTTATTTGGGCATAAAATTAAAAGTAGTATTATTATGAAAACCGCAGCAGTTATAGCTATAATATGTTTTTTCTGCCCTATGTTTATGGTATCGTGTTCTGGTGTAAAATTGATGGATACCAGTATGGTTGAACTGACATTTGGGTATGATACAGGTGATTATGATTCATATGGTTCAAGCTATAGTAATAGCTATAATAGCAATTCATCTGATAGTGTCAGGGCTCTTGGTATGGCAGTATTTTTCTTTTCACCGATAACGGCACTGGTAACCTGTATGTTATCAAAGAAAAGGGATGGCTGGGGACAGGAAGCAGCTATAATCTTTGGCTCATCAGCAGTATCGTTGTTAATTGTGTATAGTGATATTAGTAATAATTTATCAGAAGCCGCAAGTGCTATAACTATCACACCATTATTGTCATTTTATATATACATTATAGTTAATATTATAGGTGCAATTGTTGGAATGAAAGTAGCAGAAGTACATAACAGATATATAGGAGCAAAATATAAAACAGGAATAAAAGGACTGAAATATAATGCTTTACTAATGACAATTGCAGGCTCTTTAATAGAAGGAATTGGTATATATATAATATATAGTATTTTAAATTCTATATAATTATATAAAAATAGTAATTATATCTAATATAATACAATCAAGGAAACTAAAACAGGAGAATTAGTTTCCTTGATTTTTTGTTTTACTAGAATTTAATAAACATACGTATGCAAAAAATAAAAAATATTGTAGAATTGAGATTAATATGATAGATGTTAATGCTTTAAGTGAAAATAAAGTATATAATACTATGTTAGAAAGTATAGGAAGGGATAAGGTAAAAATATATGAATAATAAAGATTTTGTAGAGCATTTAAAGCAACGTTTATTTATAGAATTTAAAAAACAGGATAGAAGTGGTGTGTATGGATATACACAACGCAGTATGGCATATAGAACAACGATATTATATTGATAATACTATAAAAATGTCAGTGAATCAAATATAAAAAAAGCATAGTTAGGAATAGATGGAAAATGAAAGGAAAAAGAGTGATTGCAGGTATTATGCTTGCGGGAATTTTAGCAGTTACCCTGGCAGGGTGTAAAAACACAGATAACACTAAGGAAGAATCAGAAAAGCTTGTTATTACCCTCGGCAGCGACAGTTATCCCCCATATAATTATCTGAATGAGGATGGTATACCGACTGGTATAGACGTAGAACTAGCTACAGAAGCCTTCAAAAGAATGGGATATCAGGTGAATGTTGTCCAGATTAACTGGGAGAAGAAAAAAGAACTGGTAGAAAGTGGCGAGATAGATTGTATCATGGGCTGTTTTTCTATGGAAGGACGTCTTGACGATTACCGCTGGGCGGGACCATACATAGCAAGCCGTCAGGTGGTCGCTGTAAATGAGGATAGTGAAATCTATAAGCTGAGTGACCTGGAGGGAAAGAATCTGGCTGTCCAGTCCACAACCAAACCGGAAGGTATTTTTCTTAACCGGTTGGATGATAGAATCCACAAACTGGGAAATCTGATCAGTCTTGGACACAGGGAGCTGATATATACATTTCTTGGGAAGGGATATGTAGATGCAGTTGCCGCACATGAGGAATCAATCGTCCAGTATATGAAGGATTATGACATAGACTTTCGTATTCTGGAAGAATCGCTGATGATTACTGGAATAGGTGTTGCTTTTGCAAAAGATGATGACAGAGGAATCTGTGAGCAGATGGACCAGACTCTTGAAGAAATGCGCAAGGATGGCACATCCTTGAAAATTATTGAAAAATATCTGGATGCTCCGGAAAAGTATCTGGAGGTGGATGATCTTGGATATTAAGAGAAAGAAAAAAGAAAAACGAATCCAGCTGCTTGGAGGTCTGATGGGAATCTGTGTGGCTGTAGTCTCTCTGTTTTATTTCTTCCATGCAGAAAAATCGGAAGCAGAGAAAAGAATGGTGGAGATTGTAAACTATGTTAAGGTGCAGTGCTCAACCTACACACATTATAATGAATCTTCAGAATCTAAAAGTCTTCTACGTACCATTGAAAGTGCCAGACAGATGAGTACAAATATTCACATGGAAATAGAAAATGGTGGTCAGCTGAGCCAGAATTTTCTGAAAGAAAATCTGCAGACTCTCTGGGTGGATGGTATTATTATACTGGATAAAGAAGGAAAGACGGACTGTGAATACAGCACAGATGAATCTTTGACTAATGAGATTACGGAGTATCTGCAAAAAGATATTATCATGGATTTTGCCGGATATGAAGAAAGATCTTATTCAGAACGGTTTACAAAGGAAGATGGATCCTATATTGATATTGCAGCCTGCGCCAGAAAAGATGCACCTGGTATTGTGGCAATCTACTATTATACATCTTCTGAATTTGCCAGAAATTATACCCTGACGATACAGGGGCTTTTAAACGGCTATAGTGTCCAGAAAGATGGAACGATTATTATTGCAGATGATGGAATAGTTGTTGCCAGTAACGATGAGAGCCTTCTGGGGCAGAATACAACTGGCAACGAGGTTGTTCAGGAAATGAAAAAGCATACAGACAGTCAGCACATTTATCATTTGAAGAATGAAGGGACTGGATGTTACGGGATAATGCTTAAGCAGCGGGATTATTATATTTATGCCTATCTTCCAGATACAGAAGTATTTCATAATCTTCCATTAAGTGTAGCAAGTGTTATTTTCCTTTATTTCCTGCTGTTTAGTACATTTTGGTTCTGGGCATACAGAACTAATCTGATGCATCAGAAAATAGAACAGGAAAAAGATGAAAAATATAAGGCAGAACTTCTGATAGCTGCAAAAAAGGCAGAAGCTGCCAATGAGGCAAAAACCGAGTTCCTTCAGCGAATGAGTCATGATATACGGACTCCAATCAATGGAATCTGCGGTTTTGTCAATATGGCAGACCATTATGCAGATGATATAAAGAAACAGACGGAATACAGAACAAAGGTTAAAGAGGCATCTAATCTGTTGCTGGAACTGGTAAATGATGTTCTGGACATGAGCAAGCTTGAGTCAGGTGAAATCGTTCTGGAAGAGATTCCATTTAATCTGAGCAGTATTTTCAAGGAAGTATTTGTTGTGATCGAGCAGATGGCTTCAGAACAGAATATCCAGATTGAGTGGGAGAAAAAAGAAATCATACACAGGGATTTTATTGGAAGTCCAGGGTATGTGAAACGTGTGATGATGAATATATTGTCGAATGCGGTGAAATATAACAGAGAAAACGGACATATCTATATCAGCTGCATGGAAATTCCATCAAAACAACCAGAAATGACGACAATGGAATTCGTTTGTCGTGATACTGGAATCGGAATGACTGAGGAGTTCCAGAAATGTGTGTTTGAACCATTTGCACAGGAACACACAGGAAGCCGAACAAAATTTGCCGGAACAGGCCTTGGAATGTCGATTGCAAAGAATCTGGTAGAGAAAATGGGAGGAAGCATTTCCTTTGAAAGTAAAGAAGGAGCAGGAACTACCTTTGTTATCCAGGTTCCATTTAAAATAGATCCGGATGCTGATAAACGTGAAGAACAGAGGGATGTATCAGAAAAATCAATAAAGGGACTACATATTCTTCTGGCAGAAGATAATGAGCTGAATATGGAAATCGCTGAATTTGTGCTTCAGAATGTAGGCGCTGACGTGACAAAAGCATGGAATGGTCAGGAAGCTGTTGAACTATTCAGAAAAAGTGAACCAGGTGGATTTGATACCATTCTTATGGACATTATGATGCCGGTCATGAATGGTTATGAAGCCACAAAGATGATCAGGTCTTTGGATAGAGAGGATGCAAAGACAATACCAATCATTGCAATGACAGCAAATGCATTTACGGAGGACAGGCTGAAAGCTAAAGAAGCAGGTATGAATGAGCATATTGTTAAGCCTCTTGATGTTGAATTACTGATAAAAGTAATTCATAAATTGGTGGAATATTGATATGAAAGTGACAAATAAGCGGTGAAATATAGACAGGAGGACATAAGTATGACAATACAGGAATGCTATAAAGCTATCGGAGGAAACTATGAAGATGTCTTAAGACGCCTTCCAAACGAAGCTCTTATCAGGAAATTTACATTAAAGTTTCTTGAAGATCAGAGTTATCTGCAGCTAAAACAGGCATTGAAAGATAAAAATTATGAAGATGCTTTCCGTAGTGCACACACACTTAAAGGGGTTTGTCAGAATCTTTCTTTTGACCGTCTATATGAGGTTAGTAATGAATTGACAGAACTTTTGAGAGATAGAACCGGAGAGCAGCCGGGGATACCAGAGGCAATGGAAAAAGTAACAGAAGTATATGAGCTTACGATTGAAGAAATAAAGAATGGATTGTCGCATTAAGTAATGCGACATGACTTTCTGTCTTTGAGCAGGTGTTTGGAACACAATAAAACCCACACAGATAAAGGAAATAAAAGTATGGATAAAAGACAAAAAATTTTAATTGTAGATGATGCAAAATTAAACAGGGACATATTGAAGGAGATTCTCGGAGAAACTTATAATTATCTGGAAGCTGAAAACGGAAATCAGGCAATCCAGATGATAGGAGAAAATATAGGGATTGATCTGATGCTTTTAGATATCAATATGCCACAGATGAATGGTTTTGAAGTCCTGGAAATAATGAAAGAAAGCCAGTGTATTAATGAAACTCCTGTAATCATGATATCTTCTGAAGCTGATGTTGATACTATGCGTAAAGCATATGAGCTGGGAATCACAGATTATATCACACGTCCGTTTGATTCTGTGATTGTGCAGAAAAGAGTTCAGAATACATTGGGACTCTATATGAATCAAAAGCATCTGATAAATGTGGTTTATAATCAGGTTTACGAAAAAGAAGAAAATAACAATATCATGATTCAGATTATGAGTAATATATTGGGATCCCGTAACAGCGAGAGCAGAGAACATATCCTGCATATTAAAACAGCAACAGAAATGATGTTAAGACAACTGGCAAAAACAACGGATGAATATCATCTGACAGAGGCAGACATTGCTTTAATCACAACGGCATCTTCACTTCATGATATTGGTAAGATTCGTATTCCAGAGGAAATATTGAATAAACCAGGCAGACTTACAGATGAAGAATTTAAGATTATGAAGACCCATAGTGAGCTTGGTGCAGCTATAATTAAGGATATGGATTTTCCACAAGATCATCCACTGGTACATACCGCATGGGAAATCTGCAGATGGCATCATGAAAGATGGGACGGAAAGGGCTATCCGGATGGATTGAAAGGTGAAGAAATACCAATCGCTGCACAGGTGGTATCAATCGTTGATGTTTATGATGCACTCACCAGTGAAAGATGTTACAAGAAAGCATTTGATCATAATACAGCAATTAAGATGATTCTGGATGGACAATGCGGTCAGTTTAATCCGATACTCCTTAAGTGCTTTAAAGAACTAAGCCCATCGTTTTCTAAATTGATTAGCAAAGAGAATGATGATAATAAATATTATAATGAAGCACAGAGACTTTCAAATGAAATACTCAGCGATAAATCCTTACCGAACCAGATTTATTCGCAGAGTCTTATAAAGGTTATGCAGGAAAAGATCGATTTCTTCAAATCAAACAGTGGCTTATATTCGATTGATTATAATGCGGCTTCAGGTCAGTTAACTATATTAAATGAAAAACAGCAGATATTATGTCAGTTAAATAATCCGAATTTCAATCTGTTCAAAGAATTTGGAATAAATAGGGAAGATGCTCAACGTATTCAAGTTTTCTTACATCAGACATCTGTATATAATAAAGAAATCTCTGTGCAGATAAAAGCAAAAGTGGAGAATGGCAGTCAGATGTATAAACTGAAATTACATACGTTGTGGTCTCCTTTAAAGAAGGATGGATATATCGGAATCATTGGATATTTTGACATTGTAAAATAGAAAAATGCAAAGGGAACTCAGAGGAGGAGTAGGAGTGGAAAAGAAAAAATGGAACAGAGTTTTGCCGGCACTTCTGGTAATGGTGACAGCTATATCACTTTTGTCAGGTTGTGTAGGCAAAAGTGCTGAAAAAGAAGATGCAGAAACAATTACTGTGTACTTATGGAGCACAAGCTTATATGAAAGATATGCACCATACATCCAGGAACAGCTTCCGGATGTCAATGTTGAATTTGTAGTAGGGAATAATAATCTGGATTTCTACAAGTTTCTTAAGGAAAATGGTGGCTTGCCGGATATTATAACCTGCTGTCGTTTTTCACTGCATGATGCGAGTCCACTTAAAGATGGTCTGATGGATCTATCCACAACCAATGCGGCCGGTGCTGTCTATGATAGTTACCTTAGTAATTTTATGAATGAAGACGGAAGCGTAAACTGGGTTCCGGTGTGTGCGGATGCACATGGTTTTATAGCCAACAAAGATCTTTTTGAAAAGTATGATATCCCTCTTCCAACAGATTATGAAAGCTTTGTTTCCGCCTGTCAGGCATTTGATAAAGTGGGAATCCGTGGGTTTACTGCAGACTATTATTATGATTATACCTGTATGGAAACACTGCAGGGTCTGTCTGCATCAGAGTTGTCTTCTGTAGATGGACGCAGGTGGCGTACTACCTACAGCGACCCGGATAATACAAAGAGAGAAGGTCTTGACAGTACCATCTGGCCGGAGGCTTTTGAACGTATGGAGCAGTTTATCAAGGATACTGGTCTGAGTATGGATGATTTGGATATGAATTATGATGATATAGTTGAGATGTATCAAAGTGGAAAGCTTGCTATGTACTTTGGAAGCTCTTTTGGAGTAAAAATGTTTCAGGATCAGGGGATTAATACAACATTTCTTCCATTCTTTCAGGAGAATGGTGAAAAGTGGCTTATGACTACGCCGTATTTTCAGGTAGCTTTAAACCGTGACCTGACACAGGATGAAACACGCCGGAAGAAAGCAATGAAGGTGCTGAATACAATGCTTTCAGAGGATGCACAGAACCAGATTATTAGTGATGGACAGGATCTGTTAAGCTACAGTCAGGATGTAGATCTTAAGCTTACTGAGTATCTGAAAGATGTGAAACCTGTGATAGAAGAAAATCATATGTATATCCGCATTGCGTCAAATGACTTTTTCTCTGTTTCCAAGGATGTGGTCTCTAAAATGATTACAGGAGAATATGATGCAGAGCAGGCTTATCAGTCATTTAATTCCCAGCTCCTTGAGGAGAAATCCGCTTCTGAGAAAGTAATATTGGATTCACAGAAATCTTATTCCAACCGTTTTCATAGCAGCGGCGGAAATGCGGCATATTCGGTTATGGCCAACACTCTGCGTGGCATTTATGGGACAGATGTGCTTATTGCAACCGGAAACAGCTTTACAGGAAATGTGTTGAAAGCCGGATACACCAAAAAAATGGTGGGAAGCATGATTATGCCAAATAGTCTTTCAGCTTATAGCAGCAAAATGAGTGGGGCTGAGCTAAAAGAGACAGTGAAAAACTTTATAGAAGGCTATGAGGGAGGCTTTATACCATTTAACCGTGGTTCTCTGCCTGTGTTCAGTGGCATTTCTGTGGAAATCAAAGAAACAGATGATGGTTATACATTGAGTAAAGTTACAAAGGATGGAAAGAAAGTTCAGGACAATGATACTTTTACAGTAACCTGTCTTGCGATACCTAAACACATGAAAGCTTATCCGGCAGATGAGAATATTGTGTTTGATGCAGCAGATACAACTGTGGAAGATACCTGGACAGAATCTGTGTCAGAGAATAATGCCGTTCTTGCAGAGCCCAAAGACTACATGACCTTGAGGTGAGAAGTATGGATATTAAGAATCATAATAAAGGCAGAAAGAGAACTGTTATGGGAAAAAGATTTAGGATAGCGGCCTTTATAGCTGTTTTTGCGTGCATTATTCTGCTGATTTTCCAATATTTTAGATTTGTATCGAAAACTGTTTATGAGGAAAGCGTTTCTCATCTGACGGAAGTTTTTCATCAGTCTGATAATATGCTGAGAGAACTGACAGATAAGAATCTGACTTATCTTCATATGTGGGGGGATAATCTGCAGAATATCACCAGTGAAGACGAAATTCGTGATTATATAAAGAAAGCACAGGAAAATGCAGGCTTCGTAGAATTTTATTTTCTGTCAGCTGACGGGAACTATAAGGTTGTAACAGGCAATACCGGGTATCTTGGATTACAGGAAAATATAGAAGAGGAAATCCGGCAGGGAAATGATGTTATTGCGAATGCAGCAGTTCCCGGAAAATCACAGCTGCTTGTTTTTGCTACTCCTAAGGCTCATGGAATATATCAGGGATTTGAATATGATGCGATTGCTATTGCCTATGAAAACTCTGATATCGTAAATGTACTGGATATCTCTGTTTTCAATGGAAATGCCCAGAGTTTTGTTGTTCATCCGGATGGCCGTGTTGTGGTGGATCATTCTTCTGCATCATGGGGGAATGTGTATAATTTCTTCGGGTTTCTAAGAGAGCATTCTGATATGTCTGAAAAAGAGGTCAATGAGCTTTTGGATAAGTTTAAAGCAGGACGTACCGATGCGATGCTGCTAAATCTGGATGGAAGGAGCTACTATCTGGTCTATGAAAAATCGGATATCCAGGACTGGATGTTCTTAGGACTTGTACAGGCGGATATCGTCAATGACAGTATGAACAGTCTGCAGCGTAGTACGATACTTCTTGTCAGTGCGGTTGTGTTATGTATTGCCGCATTCTCTATAAGCCTTGTTATTCAAAAAAGCAGGATAAACTTAAAGAAAAAAGATACGGAGATACTGTACCGGGATGAGCTGTTTCAAAAGCTTTCAATGAATGTGGATGACGTTTTTCTGATGCTGGATGCAAAAACATACCATGCAGATTATGTTAGTCCTAATGTGGAAAACCTGCTTGGCATTACGGTAGAACAGATTCGTAAAGATATTAATATTCTGGGAAAACTGCATATAGCAGAACAGGGAGATCCAGAGAAAAATTATCTGGAAGAAATACAGGTTAATGGACAGAGAGAATGGGATTTTGAATATGTTCTTCTCAAGACAGGGGAAAAACGCCGGTTCCATAATATTGCAATGGGCAGTGAAGTAAACGGTAAAAAGAAATATATCCTGGTTATGTCAGATCGTACTGCTGACTGGAAAATGAATCAGGCACTTTCTGAGGCAGTACGTGCTGCAGAGACGGCAAATAGGGCAAAGAGTACTTTCCTTTCTAATATGTCTCACGATATCCGCACACCAATGAATGCGATTATCGGTTTTACAACACTTGCGGTAAGTAATATTGATGATAAAAAAAGAGTCCGGGATTATCTGGGCAAGATTCTTTCCTCCAGCAATCATCTGCTCTCACTGATTAATGATATATTGGATATGAGCCGTATCGAGAGTGGAAAAATTCATCTGGAAGAAACGGAGGTAAGTTTGTCGGATGTACTTCATGATCTGAAGACCATCATAAGTGGGCAGATTTATGCAAAGCAGCTGGATCTTTATATGGATGCAATGGATGTGACAAATGAGGATGTTTATTGTGATAAGACAAGACTGAATCAGGTACTTTTAAATCTTTTGTCTAATGCAGTTAAATTTACTCCTGCAGGAGGAACTATTTCTGTAAGGTTGAAGCAGTTCCCAGGGACGGTAAAGGACAGTGGACTGTACGAGATCCGGGTAAAGGATAACGGAATCGGTATGAGTGCAGAATTTGTAAAGAAGATTTTTTCACCTTTTGAGAGAGAGCGTACTTCCACAGTCAGCAGGACTCAGGGTACAGGACTTGGCATGGCCATTACCAAGAATATTGTAGATATGATGGGTGGAACGATAGAGGTTCAGACAGAACAGGGCAAAGGTACTGAATTTATTGTCCGTCTGCCATTTCGGATTCAGTTTAAGCAGCATCATACAGAGAAGATTGCAGAACTGGAAGGCCTTAAGGCACTGGTTGTAGATGATGATTTCAATACCTGTGACAGTGTGACAAAAATGCTTGTGAGGATTGGAATGCGTTCAGAATGGACACTTTCCGGAAAGGAAGCTGTTCTTCGTGCACGACAGTCTATGGAACTGGGAGATGCATTCCACGCTTATATCATCGACTGGCGTCTGCCAGATATGAATGGCATTGAAGTCACCCGCCAGATTCGCAGCCTTGGTGATGATACACCAATCATTATCCTGACTGCTTATGAATGGTCAGATATCGAAGTGGAAGCCAGAGCTGCAGGGGTAACTGCTTTCTGTGCAAAACCAATGTTCATGTCAGATATCAGAGATACGTTGATGATTGCCATTGGACAGATGCAGGCAGAAACAGAGGATACACGCCCTTTAGCATCAGGTTCAGATTTCAGAGGCAGATGTATATTGCTTGTGGAAGATAATGAACTAAACAGTGAAATTACAGTGGAGATTCTTAATGGATATGGATGCCAGGTTGATACTGCCGTAAATGGAGCAGAGGCAGTTAAGAAAATTAAGAATTCGAAGCCGGGTGATTATGATCTGGTGCTGATGGATGTGCAGATGCCGGTAATGAATGGATATGAGGCTGCCCGCCAGATACGTGCTCTGAATGACCCGGCACTGGCTGGAATTACCATTCTTGCCATGACTGCCAATGCATTTGATGAGGACAAAAAGAAAGCACTGGAATGCGGTATGGATGGATTCTTAACCAAACCAATAGTTATTGATGAATTAATCGGTGTATTACAGAAAAATCTGAAAAAATAACGTTCTGTATGGTTGCAGGTATATAATGCAGGTATAACAAAATATATGATAACGATAATAAGAAGATAATACAAAATATACAACAAATTGTACGAAACTACTAAAAATATTCGAAATAATTATATAAAAATAGCAATTGTACCCAATAAAATAATGTGATACAATCAAGGAAACTAAAACAAAAGAAATAGTTTCCTTGATTTTTTGTTTTATAAGCGTCACTGATACACAACATTAAAAGGAGCATTATGGATAATAAAGAGAAGATTTTACAGGCAACGATACAGGCATTTAATCAAAAAGGCCTTAAATTTACAATGGACGATATTGCTTCTATTCTTGCAATGAGTAAGAAGACAATATATACAATTTTTAAAGATAAGAACACTCTGTTTATGGAGATGGTAGATTATCTGTTTGACACGATTAAAGAGAGCGAATCAAAGATAATAGAAGATGATACATTATCAACAATTGAGAAGATAAGACGTATTCTTGGAGTTATGCCTGAGAGTTATAAAGATATTGATTTAAGACAATTATATATGTTAAAAGACAAATTCCCGGAGATATACAGACACGTTGAAGAACGTCTGGAGAATGGCTGGGAGACAACGATTAAGCTTTTGGAACAGGGGATTGAGGAAGGAGTGATAAGACCGGTTAATTTATTGATGTTTAAGATGATGATGGAGGCATCAATAGAACAATTTTTCCAAAGAGACATTCTTATGAGAGCAGGAATGACATATACACAGGGACTTGATGAGATTGTGGGAATATTATTAGATGGTGTGGCAGTTAAGGAATGTAATTGATAATAAAAAGGAGAAATATATAATGCAGGACAAATCAAAGGTTATATTTAACAATGAAATTGATAGAAAGGCATATAGAAAAGCTATTAATTCCAAAAAGAAATACGCAAGAAAATATGGTGATGACAGCAATGCCGACTATAAGGTGACAATAAAGAAGAACAAATACATAGGTGACATGCTTGGCGTGTATGATGTGAGAGTTGCAGATAAGCCTGCCAGCGTATCTAACGGTAATAAAGAAGAATTTGAAACTGATAAAGGTATTATAGTTGGCAATATAAGAATGGGTTTTGGACATTACAGAATATCAATGGCGATTGCTTCAGCGGCTAATGCACTTGGATATGTTCCTTACTGGATGGATCTTAATTCTTATGATAATACAACCTGTACTAAAGTTATAAGGGCACAGAACGACCTGTATTCACTTGGTTCAAGGTTATCACAAAAGAGCAGGCTGTTTAACAGACTGGTGTGGGAACCAATGAATTACGAGGGTTTCAGAAAGCTTTCCTATAACGCTTCAGACCAGAAGAATGCAGAGCTTATGGCACCTGTATATAAGAATGTTCCTAAAGATATTCCGGTTATTGCAACTCACGTATGGCCGGCACAGGCGGCAGTACACGCAGGTATGAAAAATGTTGTTAATGCAATACCGGATAACTGGCCAATGGCATTGCATTTGTCAGAAGGAAGTATTCATACAGTCCAGACTCATTATGCTTATCAAGGTTACAGGATACTTAATGGAATGGACGGCAATAAGGTGTTAAATGAAATGCCAGCAGATAGTCTTGTATACACAGGACATTATATCGACCACGAGCTTGTAGCTAATATTGAGGCTGACTGCAATGCAAGAATAGCAAGAAAACAGAACGGAAAGCCTATGAGATTTCTGCTTACAATTGGTGGTGCAGGTGCACAGAAAGAGATATTTGCCCATATAATTAAATACCTTATTCCTTATATTAAGAAGAATAAGGCAGTATTATATGTTAATGTTGGTGATTATAAAAATGTATGGGATGAACTTATAAAAGATATCCCACAGATGAGAGAACTGGCAACAGAGCATTTTGACAACTGGAAAGATACGAAGGCATTTGCCACTAAGGCATTATCAGCCAGCCAGATAAACAATTCTGATGTAGTGACAGATAACAATAGAGATGATAATTCTAAGAATATTACAGCAGATAATTCAAGTGAAGACACATCTGATAATATAACAGGTATCCACGGCTTTTATCACAAGAATATATTCGAGGCAGTGTATTGTACTAATCTTTTGATGAGGAGTGCAGATGTGCTTGTTACCAAACCAAGTGAATTAGCATTCTATCCAGTGCCAAAGTTATTTATAAAGCGAGTTGGCGGACACGAACAGTGGGGTGCTGTTCATTCAGCAGAGATAGGTGACGGAACACTTGAGTGCAGAGATATACCTCATACTTTACAGATGATAAAGCTGTTTATGGAAGATGATACGTACATTACAGATATGTGTGAGAACATAAAGAAGAATAAGCAGATGGGTATATATAATGGTGCATATGAGGCTGTCAAATTAGCAGTGAATATGAAGAAATCAGACATATAGAAAGAAAAGAGGTAGCGTATGGGGCTTAATAAGAAAGAAATGGCATCTTATGGCATAGGTGCAGTTGGCAAAGATATGGTTTATATGTTTTGTGCAAGTTATATTCTGTATTATTATCAGGATATACTTGGGGTTAGTGCGATAGCAATGGGAATTATACTTCTTGCGGCACGAGTATTTGACGCATTTAACGACCCTATAATGGGTGTAGTTGTTGCAAAGACAAGAACCAGATGGGGAAAGTTCAGACCCTGGCTGTTTATTGGAACATTGCTTAATGCTGTTGTATTGTTTCTGATGTTCTCTGCACCACAAACACTTGATGGCGGCGGACTTGTTGCGTATGCCGCAGTAACTTACGTTTTGTGGGGCGTTACTTACACAATGATGGATATTCCTTATTGGTCAATGATACCAGCTTTTACAGAGGGCGGTAAGGAAAGAGAGAATATGTCAACAATGGCACGTTCCTGTGCAGGTGTAGGTTCAGCACTTGTTACAATTATTACAATGCAGTGTGTATATATGCTTGGAAAGGGCAATGAATATGCAGGTTTTAAATGGTTTGCACTTATAATATCAATACTGTTCTTTGCTGCAATACTTATTACCTGCTTTAATATTAGGGAAAAATCAACAGTTGATGTTGAAACAGTATCAGTAAAGCAGATGTTCAAGGCACTTTTTCAGAATGATCAGGCTGTTACAGTGGTTATAACAATTGTTCTTATCAATACATCTGTGTACATAACTTCTAACCTTGTCATATATTTTTTTAAATATGATTTTGGCGGTGCAGACTGGTACAACGGCTATACACTATTTAATACATTTGGTGGTGCAATACAGATATTATCAATGATGGTATTGTTTCCGCTTCTTAGAAAGTTTTTGAACACAATAAAGATATTTTATGTAAGTTTTGTTATGGCTATTGCTGGTTATATAGTTTTATTTTTTCTTATATTCACATCAATGTCGAGTGTGTTTATTTTGTTTATTCCAGCATTTTTCATATTTGCAGCAAATGGAATGTTATTAGTCTTAACGACTATATTTCTGGCGAATACGGTTGACTATGGCGAATTTAAGAATAAGCAAAGAGATGAGAGCGTTATATTTTCAATGCAGACATTTGTTGTAAAGCTTGCTTCAGGCATAGCCGCATTAGTTGTGTCAATATGCCTTTCAGTATGCAGGTTAAGCAGTAATACAGACATGGTGACAGATGCTGTGGCTGGTGGTTCGATAGTAGGACTTAGAATGACAATGACAGTAATTCCGGTAATAGGTCTGCTTATTGCAGTATTTTACTTCCACAGAAAGTACATTTTAACAGAGCAGAAAATGGAAGAAATATCGGAAAGAATTAAGGAGAGCCATTAATGATAACGATTAATAATAATATGTATGTGATTGATACTGACAATACATCTTATGCGTTTGCCGTGCTTGGAAGCGGGCAGTTGGAGCATTTGTATTATGGAAGAAAGTTACACGCCAATGAGGCTGTGATGACAGAGAAGCATACATTTATTCCGGGTAATACTAATGTATACAATAAAGATTATTCGTCTTATTCGCTGGAAGATGTGTGCCTTGAAATGTCATCATTGGGAAAAGGTGATATAAGAGAGCCATTTATTGAAGTCACATATCCTAATGGAAGCAATACAACGGATATGGTGTTTGACAGGGCAGAGCTTATACAGGGCAAGGAAGAATATGACACGCTTCCAGGGTCTTATGATGATAGTGGAGATGTTGAACAGCTTGTTATCTATCTTAAGGACAGGAATTATAATCTCACACTGGAGCTTCATTATTATGTATATGAAAAATGTGACATTATAACAAGAAGTGCCAAGCTTGTTAATTTAGGAAATGAGAGCGTAAGGCTTGAAAGATTAATGAGTATGCAGCTTGATTTAAACGAGAGTGATTATGAATTGTCTTTTTTTAATGGTGCGTGGGCAAGGGAGATGAATAGAAGCAGAATACCCATTCGTGCAGGTAAGTATGTAAATGAGTCTGTAACAGGAACATCATCGAACAGAGCTAACCCATTTTTTATGATAGGAAGAAGCTCAACGACAGAAGATTATGGTGAATGTTATGGATTTAATCTTATATACAGCGGCAATCATTATGAAGCGGCACAGGTTAATTCATATGGTAAATTAAGGCTTGTATCGGGAATTAATCCAGCTACATTTTCTTATGTGCTTGAAGCAGGAAAATGCTTTGAGGCTCCAGAGGCAGTGATTACCTATTCATACCAGGGGTATAATTCGATGAGTCATAATATGCATACATTTGTAAGAAAGCACATTGTGCGTGGAAGCTGGCGTGACAAAGAAAGGCCTGTTCTTATTAATAGCTGGGAAGCGGCATACTTTAATATTAATGAAAGAAAGCTTGTGAAGCTTGCAAAGGCAGCTAAGGATACAGGTGTTGAACTGTTCGTTATGGATGATGGTTGGTTTGGTGAGAGAAATGACGACACAAGTTCATTAGGTGACTGGACACCGAATAGTAGAAAGCTTCCAAATGGAATAGCTGGCATCGCTGATAAGATAAAAGAATCCGGGCTTAAATTTGGAATATGGGTTGAGCCTGAGATGGTGAGTGTGAATAGCAGATTATATGAGGCACATCCTGAATGGGTAATTGAAATACCAGATGTAGAACATTCAGAGGGACGTAACCAGAGAATTCTTGATTTAACCTATGAATCTGTTCAGGACTATATAATTGAGAAGATGAGTGAGGTGTTCTCATCAGCAGATATATCTTATGTAAAATGGGATATGAATAGAATATTCAGCGATTATTATTCTAAAAATCTGCCACCTGACAGGCAGAAGGAAGTATCGCATAGATATGTGTGCGGCTTGTACAGATGTATGAAGGAGCTTACTAATAGATTTCCTGACATATTATTTGAGGGCTGTGCGGCAGGCGGCAACAGATTTGATCTGGGAATGTTATGCTATTTTCCGCAGATATGGGCAAGTGATAATACAGATGCGCTTTGCAGGGCACAGATTCAGTATAATTACAGCTACGGTTATCCGTTATCGTGTATTTCAGCCCATGTATCGGCAAGCCCTAATCATCAGACATTAAGAAATATGCCGTTAGAGAGCAGATTTGCAGTTGCTGCGTTTGGGCTTCTTGGCTATGAATGTAATATGTGTGATATGAATAAAGAGGAATTAAATGCTGTGAAATGTCAGATTGAACTGTACAAGAAGTTAAGAAATGTATTCTTTACTGGTACATTTTACAGGACAGAAAGCTTTGAAGAAGAAAATGCAGGTAATGCCAGTGTATTAAATAATGGTAAAGGCAACAGGGCAGAATGGACAGTAGTATCAACGGATAAGAAGAAAGCTGTCGGATTAATTATGCAAAAACACGTTATACCTAATACACAGTATGCTTGTTACAGGGCTAAAGGCCTTGATGAAGCTAAGAAATACCATTTTTACAACAGAAAGCTTCAATATGATATTAAAGAATTCGGTGAGCTTGTTAATATGGTATCGCCAATACATATTAAGCAGGGTTCTATGTTACAGGATATACTATCGAAGCTTAAGAAAATGGACGAGGAAACAGAAGATTATGTTGCGTATGGAGATACACTTATGTATTCAGGTGTTAAGTTAAAGCAGGGTTTCAGTGCAACTGGATATAATGAAAATGTCCGATTTTTTCAAGACTTTGCAACGAGATTATATTTTATGGAAGAGGTAGAAGATGATGGTTACATCACAATTATATAATACTACTGAATTAACTGAAGTAATTGGTTCGGGTGGCATTGATAATATATTAAAGGATTTATATATTGATAAAAGTCAGCTTGAATACCAGAGAAAAAGATATATTAATGCTCTGAACCGCTTCACACAGTTATATGGTGAAGGAGATGTGCTTATATTCAGTGTACCGGGAAGAAGTGAGATTGGCGGTAACCACACAGACCACCAGAATGGAAAAGTTCTTGCGGCTTCTATTAATCTGGATATTATCGCAGTGGTAAGACCAGTAAATTCCAAGGAGAGTGTGTTAGAGGAAGGCAGTTTATCTGGGCATAGTGGTGTTAATGCCGGGATTATAAGAATTGTGTCAGACGATTATCCAATGATACAAGTGTCATTATCGGACACGGATATTAACAAGGAAGAATACTCAACAACTAAGGCACTTGTTAAAGGTGTGACTGCCGGTTTTAAGAAAAATGGTTTTAAGACAGGAGCATTTGACGCATTTATAACAAGTGATGTGCCTATGGGAGCAGGGCTTTCATCATCTGCGGCATTTGAAACACTTATAGGAACAATACAATCACATATTTATAATGCTGGAAAAGTATCAGCAGAAGATATTGCGGTTATCGGACAGATGGCAGAGAATGAGTATTTTGGCAAACCTTGTGGGCTTATGGATCAGATGGCGTGTTCAGTTGGCAATATGGTCTATATTGACTTTAATAATAAGGAAAATCCAGCTGTTAATAAGCTTGATGTGGATATTAAAAAATTCGGATACAGCCTGTGTATAACTGACACTAAAGGTTCACATAAGGATTTGACAGATGATTATGCAGATATCCGTCAGGAGATGAATGCGGTTGCAGGTTACTTCGGACAGGAGGTTCTTCGTGGCATTACATTAAAGGATATACTTGATAATTTTAAAGAGCTACAGGAGAAGTTCGGTGACAGGAGTATACTAAGAGCAGTTCATTTTATAGAGGAAAATGATAGAGTAGAAAATGAAGTAAAGGCTCTTACATCTGGAAATATTGATGAATTCTTAAGGCTGGTATCAAAGTCTGGTGATTCATCTTACAAATATCTTCAAAATATATATTCAACCAAAGATACTGCCAATCAGGGCGTTTCACTTGGACTTATGATGAGTGAAATATTCTTAGGTGATAATGGTTCATATAGTAATGGAGTATGCAGGGTTCACGGAGGTGGATTTGCAGGGACAATACTTGCAATTGTAAAAGATAATGCCGTAGATGAATACAGAAGAAATATGGATAAGATATTCGGTGATGGTGCAAGTATGATATTACAAATCAGACATTGCGGAGGTGTCAGAATAATATGAGAAATTTAGAAGATATGAAGAAATCAGACAATATAATGAGTAGTGATGCCAAGGAAGGTACGGAAAATATTCCAGATATAGACAAGGTTATATCAGAGCTTGTCAATTATGCTTCAGAGAATGAACTGATAGAAGCAGATGATAAGATATTTATAGTAAACAGGTTGCTGGATATTTTTGAAAAAAACGGACTTGCAGAAGATAGTGAGATAATTAAGAATTCAGGTGTGCAGGAGCTGAATAACACAAGACCAATAACAGATATCCTGTCGGACTGCCTTAAAATAGCAGTTGATAATGGACTTATAGAAGATACGCAGCTTAACAGGGATTTGTTTGATACAAAGGTAATGGGTGCTGTCACACCAATGCCTTCAGTTGTAAGAAAGCATTTTAAGGAGCTTTATAATAATAATCCAAAGCTTGCGACAGACTATTTCTATGAACTTAATAAAGCCTGCAATTATATAAGGTGTGACAGGATTGAGAGGGACCAGAAATGGAAGTACAATTCAGAATATGGCACTATAGATATAACGATTAATCTGTCAAAGCCGGAGAAAGACCCGAGGGATATAATTAAGCAGGGACAGATGGCGGCAAGTGGTTATCCAAAGTGCCTTTTGTGTAAGGAAAATGAAGGTTATGCCGGTACACTGTCACATCCTGCAAGACAGAATCTGAGGGTTATACCACTTGAATTAAGCAATGAGAAATATTATATGCAGTATTCGCCATATGTATATTATAACGAGCATTGCATAGTGCTTAATGATAAGCATATTCCTATGAAGATTAATAAAAGCACATTTAAAAAGCTTATTGAATTCACAGATATGTTTCCGCATTATACATTAGGTTCTAATGCGGATTTACCAATTGCAGGAGGTTCTATATTAAGTCACGACCATTTTCAGGGCGGTGCATATGAATTTCCTATGGCAAGAGCAGAATATGTGTATACATTCAAGCTGGATAGATTCAGTGATGTTAATGCAGGAATTCTTAACTGGCCTATGTCAGTAATAAGGCTTAGCAGTAATAATAAAGACAGCCTTGTTAATGCCTGCGATTATATATTAGACAAATGGAGAGGCTACACTGATGAAGAAGCTTTCATATACTGCAATACCGATGGTGAACAGCATAATACGATTACTCCGATATGTAGAAGAAAATCTAATAATTACGAGATGGATCTTGTATTAAGGAATAATATTACGACTAAGGAGTGTCCTTGGGGTGTGTACCATCCGTCAGCTAACCTTCACAATATTAAGAAGGAGAATATAGGCCTTATTGAAGTTATGGGAATGGCAATACTTCCGGCACGTCTTGATAAGGAAATAGGTATTTTGAAAAATGCACTATTAAATAATGAAGATATCCGCTCAATCAGCGAGATTGAAAAGCATGCAGGATGGGTTGAAAGCTGGAAAGATAATTATGATATAACCAGCGGCAATATTGATGAGATAATAAAATCAGAGATTGGCAAAGTATTCGTTCAGGTGCTTGAGTGTGCAGGTGTATACAAGACGGATGAAAAGGGAAGAGAGGCATTTATAAGATTTATTAACAATTTAACATAGTATGATGAGAGAGTCGGAAATTTAAAAATATTACACAGTAATTTAAGAATGATATTATAATTGGAATTGACCACGGCTGGTCGATGATGAAAACCGTAACTCAGGTATTTGTCACAGGCGTTAAGGAGATTACAACAACTCCGGCACTTTTCGGCGATGTACTTGAGTATGAAGGAAAGTTCTATAAGGTTGGAACTGTAAGGCAGGAAGTAAAGGATACCAAGGTCGAAGATGACAGCTTTTATCTTCTCACACTTGCAGCAGTTGTTAAGGAACTTAAAAGAAGAGGTCTTGCAGAGGCAAAGGTATTC
>ULWD01049719.1_pt1 | contig 34107 bp, 33 predicted proteins | sample 1960011 | NCBI WGS metagenome assembly ULWD01 (sample SAMEA4835803, study PRJEB28245) | human gut metagenome | biome: gut microbiome; material: fecal sample | place: Denmark | collected 2008 | reverse complement strand
TGCCCGTACACGGTATGATAAGCCGTTGTGCGGGCAGTTTTTTCGATAAGGAATTTTGAAAAAATATGATGGTTACATGCTTAAAATACTGCGATAAGGCATTGGACCGATTGTAGGGCGCGATGCACTCATCGCGCCGGAGCAGCCGGAACCCTGCTGGTTGATCATTCCCACATCATACTGCCTGCAGCTCTTTGCCTTAAATCCTGTTTGTGTTGTACTATTGTTGTGGTATCCGTATGAAAATATAGAAAGTGTTATCCATTCTCAGAGGCGAAAAAGTCGCACTGTTTTGGTTAAAAATAGCATTAAGATACAAAGACAAATAGCCGCAGGAATGGAACCAGCCTGAGCAGTCAGAAGGCGAAACTGTCTGAAAAGCACATTGTATCGCATTTGGAAGAGCATCCAGGGTCCGTGCCTTGAATTTACGAAGGAAAGACTTCACCGTCGACCAGAGCTTTTCAATAGGATTCAGATCAGGACTATATGGTGGAAGATAAATGTATCGAACACCGGAGCTGTCCAGCAGATTTCTCACTGCCTTTGCATGGTGCGACTTCATATTATCCATTATGAGAACAGAATTTCCGTTCAGATGAGGCAGCAAATCAGTTCCCAGATACCGCTTAAACCTCTCCACAGTTGTTCCGCCTGAGAAAGTCGTATAGCGTAGTGTCCCATCCAACACCGTGATAAAGGGAGAAAAGCTGAATTATGTCGTTTGAAAAAGCAAAAGCGTATTTACAGGAAAAGGTCTGGACGACCACATCATTGTGCTGGAGGAATCCAGCGCCACGGTGGCCGAAGCCGCGCGGGCACTGGGTGTGCAGCCCGCCGAGATCGCCAAAACGCTGTCAGTTTTGCAGGGCGAAAAGCCCGTGCTTATCGTGACAGAGGGCACAGCCAAGCTGGGCAACCCTTACGCCTGCCGCTTTGGCTTGCTCTAAAGCTGTGGCAAACTCCGGGTGCGCTGTGGAGTTGGGCGCACCTCTATTAGAAGGAAGGCACAAATTATGAAGCACCGCATTGTGACCGCTGCGCAGATGAAGGAGATCGAGCGTGCAGGCAACGCCCACGGCCTGCCCTATCTGCAAATGATGAAAAACGCCGGGCTGGCCGCCTACACCCAGCTGCGGGCGCACCTTCCGCTGGGCGGGTCGTTGCTCATCGTCTGCGGCAAGGGCAACAACGGCGGAGACGGCCTTGTGATAGCCCGCGCCGCCGCCCAAGATGGCTGGCGTGTGGTCGTCCTGCTGGCCGAGGGCGACCCTAAAACGCCCGATGCCATGACGAACTATGCACGCCTGGCAGACCTGCCGGTCACCAAATGCCGCGATGCGGCAGCGCTGGCAGCACAGCCCTTTGACGCCGTCGTTGATGCTTTGTATGGCACCGGGTTTCACGGCAGCCTTCGCCCGGCCGGGCTGGCTGCCTGTGCGCTGATGAATCGTCAGCGGGAAAGCGGCGCATTCGTGCTGGCCGTCGATCTGCCCAGCGGCATCAACACCGATACGGGTGAGGCCGCCGAGGGGGCCGTCCGCGCAGACCTGACCGTGACGTTTGACAGCTGCAAGCCCCTGCACACAGCTCCAAGCTCCGCACCCTTCTGCGGTGAGATCGTCTGTGCCGACATCGGCATCCGGGACGAATGGCACCCGGCAGGTCTTGCACAGCTTTGAACTTACAGAAAAGCACTTTCCCTTATATTTGCATTGCAAATAAGGGAAAGTGCTTTTGTCTTGCTCACTAGGGGGGGACTATAGCAACCGCTGCGATTCCAAAATCGATAGGGTAAAAGCCCTCCATACACAACTTCGCTAAATCAGAGTTTAGCGAAGGATAGGGGGCTTCAGGCGATAGCGGTGGTATTCCATACTTTTCCGTTGTCGCTTGCATTTTTTTCCGCAATTTTGCGAGTTTTTATTATACCTCTTTTTACACCTTCAGCATCCTGTATCCAATGCCGATATGCGTCTGGATATACTGCGGCGAATCCGGCTCGGATTCCAGCTTTTTGCGCAGCGTAGCCATAAAAACACGCAGCGAGGCCACGTCATTGTCCCAGGAACTGCCCCAGACTTCGTGGGTGATATAAGTATGGGTCAGCACTTTGCCGCAATTCTTGGCCATGACGCAGAGCAGCCTGTACTCGATGGGCGTCAGGTGCAGTTCCTGCCCTTTCAAGGTGGCACAGCCAGCCGCAAAATCAATTTGCAGATCACCGTTGGTAAAAACCGAACAACCGGCGGCGTTTTGCAGCATCGAGATGCGGCGGAACGTTACCCGCAGCCGCGCCAGCAGTTCCTCTACCGAGAACGGTTTCGTCAGGTAGTCGTCGGCACCGCTGTCCAAGGCTTCGATTTTATCGCTGTCCTCGCTGCGGGCACTGATAACGATGATGGGCATCGCAGACCAACTGCGAATACGGCGAATCACCTCGATACCGTCCAGATCAGGCAGACCAAGATCCAACAGCATCACATCCGGTGCATGGATCGTTGCCTGTTGGAGTGCTTCGGACGCAGTAGCCGCCGCAATGTACTTGTAATCCTGCGTTTTTAGTGTCGTGGTAATCAGGTTGCGGATAGGCGCATCGTCCTCCACAACCAGAATCAAGGGTTTATTCATGCAAAGAAACCTCCCCAAGGGGCAGTGTAAAAGTAAAGATGCAGCCGTGCGGCTTATTGTCGGACAGTGTAATGGTGCCGCCGTGGGCTGCGATGATCGTGCGGCATAAGGCCAGTCCCAGCCCAAGGCTGCGGCGGCTGTCCGAAATGCGTTTTTCCCCGGTGGAGAACATTTCAAAGACCTTTTCTTTTGCTTCGTCGGGAATACCGGGGCCGTCATCGCTTACCCGAATTACGGCGTTTTCCCCCTGTGCCTCAGCGGAAAGGACAATGTGCGACCCGGCAGGCGTGTATTTGATGGCATTATCCACTAGATTGATCAGGACCTGCACAACCAGCTTGGCATCCATGTGCGCCAGCAGCAGATCATCGTCCATCTGTACAGTAATCGTGTGCTGCCCGCTGTGCCGGTTGGTATGGCGCAGAGCTTCTTCAAACACTTCACTTACTAACTCTGTAGAGATGGACAGATTCATCCGCCCATCCTCAATGCGGGAGATGGAAAGAATGTTCTCCACCAGATTGATGAGCCACATAGAGTCGTCGTAGATGTCCAGAAACGTTTGCTTGCGGGTGGGGTCGTCCATCTTCTCATAGTTGCTGATGAGGTTGGAGGCATTGCCGGAAATGGATGTCAGCGGGGTACGCAGGTCGTGGGAAATCGTGCGCAGCAAATCGGCGCGCAGCTGTTCATTCTTGGCGCGGACGGCAGCGCGCTCTTTTTCCTCGGCATTGCGGATATTCTGAATCGCCAATGTGACCGTAATGATGGAAACGATCAGCATAATGGCAAAGGTGACAGGGTAGCCGCGCTCGTATGCGTGCAGCGTCAGGCGGGGCTCTGTAAAGCAAAAATTGAAAAGAAGCACGCTGGAAAACGAGCTTAAAAAGCCGTAGAAATAGCTTTTGGTAAAAAGCGAGGTCAGCAATGTCCCCAGAATATACACCGATATGATATTTTTGGTAAAAGAGAAATACCAGAAAATATTGCCGATGCCGGTTGCAGCGGTCAGAATCAGCACCGTGATCAAAAGATCCTTTGCCTGTCGGACGGCCTGCTCTTTCATTGTATCGGGAGATGGCTTTTTAATAATCACAGCAAATCCTCCCTTCTGAAGGGTATCATACCATATTTCGGGCGGCATTACCAGCGCCGGAAGCCTTCACGCCGCTCAAATTGTGCGCGGCGAACGCTGCGCCAGAACGCATCACATTGGACACCGATAAAAACAAGAAAAAGTCCTGCGGCCAGAAACAGCAAAATCAGCAGTGCCGTTCTCAAATGAACCACTTCCCTTGCAAACGATCAGATATGAAAGCACCGGCTCAGGGCCTTGCCCTCGCCCAGCACCAGCAATGTGCCGTCACCGGGCAGAACCGTGTCCGAGTCAATGTTGACGTCGGCAATCCCGTTGCGCTTGATGCCCAGAATGTTGATGCTGTATTTCTTGCGGATATTGATGTCGCCAACGGTCTTTCCGATCCACGCGGACGGCACAGATACTTCCAGAATGGCGTGGTCGTGGTCCAGCTCGATATAATCCAGCACATGGTCGGACCCGTAGCGGATGGCCGCCCACTTGGCCAGCTGCTTTTCCGGGTAAAGCACCTCATCCGCACCGTTGCGCAGCAGAAATTTAGCCTGCACATCCCGTTCCGCACGGGAGACGACCATTTTTGCGCCCAGCTCCTTCAGCAGAGAAGTGGTTTCGAGAGAGCTCTGAAAGTTTCCGCTGATTGCCACAATGCAAACATCAAAATTGCGGACGCCCAACGCCTCCAAGAATTCCGCGTTGGTGCTGTCGCCGATTTGGGCGTTGGTCACAATGCTCAAAACGGCGTTGACGCGGTCCTCGTTTTCGTCCACCGCCATGACCTCATGGCCGAGCTTGTTCAGCTCCTCTGCGATGTGGCGGCCAAATCGACCCAACCCGATCAGTAAAATAGATTTCATGGTATGTACCTTTCTTTATCCTACGGTGATGCGTTCCTGCGGCAGCCGTGCCGCGCTGCTTTTGCTGCCGGAGAGCGCTGCATAAATCATAGTCAGTCCGCCGACGCGCCCAATGAACATCAAGAAAATTAAAATCCCCTGTGAGACGATTCCAAGATGCGGTGTCAACCCCAGAGACAGCCCTACGGTAGCAATGGCCGAGGTCGTTTCAAACAGACATTCGGACAGCGGCAGTGTCTCCACCGTGCTGATGACAAACGCTCCTGTCAACGAAAGGACGAGATACAGTGTAAAAATGGCTGCGGCATCATGGACCGCTTTTTCTTCCATCCGCCGCCCGAACATTTCGGGGCTTTTCTGCCTGCGGAATACAGCAAACGCATTGGCGACAAGCACTGCCGCCGTTGTTGTCTTGATGCCGCCCGCCGTAGAACCCGGTGAACCGCCGATGAACATCAGCAGAATGGTAAGGCCGCGCCCGCTGCTGGACAGTGACGTATAGTCTGCCGTATTGAATCCCGCTGTTCGGGGCGTTACGGACTGGAACAGCGAGAGCAGCAGCCGCTCCCGCAGTGTGCCGCCTTTGAATTCAAAGCAGAAAAAGTATAGCGTTGGCAGCAAAATTAAGAGCGCTGTTGCCGCCAGAATAACTTTGCTCTGCAGCCGATAGCGATGAAAGCAAAGCCGATTGGTCCGCACGTCATCCCATGTCAGAAAGCCGATGCCGCCCACAACGATTAGGGCGGAAATCGTCAGGTTGATAACCGGGTCTGCGCGATATGCGGTCAGCGAGACAAAAGGCATGTCGGGGGTACCCATTAAATCAAAGCCCGCATTGCAGAAAGCGGAGACGGAATGAAAAACGGCTTTCCATATCCCGGAAACGCCGAAATCCCGGCAGAAAACCGGGAGCATACAAAGCGCGCCGATTCCTTCTATCATCAAAGAGGTACGGATCACAAAGCCTGTCAGCCGCACAATGCCGCCGACTTTTGGAGCAGACATGGCCTCCTGCATTCGCCCGCGCTGGGACAGGGAAATGCGCCGGCCTGATAAAAGCGAGAAAGACGCGCCGACTGTAATCACACCCAAGCCGCCGATTTGAATCAGCACCATCAACACGGCCTGACCGAACGCTGACCAGTGAGAAGCTGTATCCAGCACAACCAGCCCTGTGACACAGACGGCGGAGGTTGCTGTGAATAATGCCTCATGGAAAGGGGTGACGGTGCGCTCCTGCGCAGAAATCGGCAGCATCAGAAGTGCCGCCCCGATAAGGATAACCGCTGCAAACATCAGAATTATGGACTGAAAGTAATTGAGCTTACAGGCTAAACGCCGATGAAATGGCAAGAGAAATCACACTCCAGCAGAATTTTCGTACAATACAGTATAGCGCCGCCCGTTTAAAGATGGTGTTAAGCTTTTCTGCCGAAATATTAAGATTGCGTTAAGATTGCATTGCACCCGATGCTTCGGAGAGGATCGTGCATTGGCTGTTTCTTCTTTGCACGAAAAATTCGCCGTTTCCTTGTGGAAACGGCGAACGATAAACGAATACTGTTTTTCTGTCTGCTTGACGGCGTGAACCTCCAAGCATTTTATGGTTTTTATTTCGGTCTTTTTGGGGTCTTTTTGGGAGGAATGTGCAGCAGCCTCTCAAAACCCACTTATTTTCCAAGCACAACGGACAGCTTGATTTCCTTTTCCGTTTCGCTCAGGTCGAAATCGCCGCCGTCGGCGACGGTCACGCGCAGCTCATAGAGCACGCCGTCCGTCAGCTCCGTCGCAGCCGCGCCGGTCTCGTCGGTGATCGACCACAGCTCGGGGGCAACCTTTACCAGCTTGCCGTCTGGACCATAGGCGTAGAGCGTCAAATCGGAGGCGCTGCCGGACAGGTTGTTCATGCGGAAGGCAACCGTGGTATTGGGGTGCACATTGCGGATGGTTGCGGTATTGCGCCAGCTTGCAACTGTACCTTCGCCGCCGTCCTGTGCAAACTGTTCCTGTGTAAGCACATTTCTTGCCGCCTGATCGAGATCGACCTCGCGGTACGGAAGCTCGGGCAGGTAGACAAAGCGGTCCTGCAGGCGGAGCAGCTCCAGATAGCCGGTGGGGCAGTAGAGTGCATTTCCGCTGTTGCCGGTGTACATGCCGATGGCCATATTATTGTAGCCGTACTTGTTGGATACATCCATCGTAAAGACGGTCTCGCCGGTTTCAAAGTCGAGAATGATGTACTGCCACATACCCGTGGTCAGATCCTGCACATAGCCGTAAATATAGCCCGTTGCGGTGGAGAGCTTCATGATCGCGGTGTCACTCAGATCGTTTCGGGTCCAGATGCTCTTCATCTCGTAGCCGCTGTCGGTTTTCACGGTGTCCACGCGCTCGACGCCGGGGGCGATCATGGCATTGCCCTTCATCAGCCAGTTCTGGTCATAAATGTTTGCGTAGCTCTGGATCGAAGAATCGTTGTTTGGGTCGGCAAGGCCTGCGTTGCCTGCGCCGAACCAGTTGCAGACAATCGTGCTGACCGTGCCCGCGCCGTCATCATAGACGATTGCAGAGTTCTCGATTGCCACCTGATAGCCATCGGGCAGATCATCGAGCACCGGCGTTTTTGCCACGACCTCACCGGTTTTCATGTCGAGCGCAAGAAGATTCACGGGGTCTGCATTGTCGGTGAACATCACAAGGTTCGGCGTCAGCGTCGGCGAGCAGCCGCCGCCCCACGCAAGACCGCCGCCGGTGGTCTTGTCGCCTTCTCCGCTGACCTTCGCGCCGACGCTCTCATACGGCGTACACCAGACAGCCTCGACACCGTTGTTGGCGCGCAGCAGATAGCAATTCTTATTGGTCAGAATGACCGCGCCGTCCTTGGAGGCGGCAATGCCGTTCTCCGCGCCCTCGCCGGGCGTCAGCTCGTAGACGAAAACCGCCTTCGACAGGTCGGTCTGCTCCCCGTTGAGGATCGCTTCAATTGCCGAGTGGGCGATATAGCCGAGAACGCCCTGCTGCTGGCGCTCGGGATAGATGCGGAAGCCGCCGGTGGCGAACCAGAGGTTCCCGTCGTAGTCAAATACCACAGAAAGAAGATTCTGCGTCAGCTCCTTGCCGAGCGCGGCCTCTGCCGCCGCCTTGATGTCGATGTCAAGCACCTTTTCAAACTCGGGAAGGACATTGCCCTCCTCGTCCGTTGCGCGGAGCATCAGTACATGGTTGTTGCTGGTCGGGCAGACGATGCGGTTTTCAGCGTCCAGGAAGGTGTAGGAGCTTTGGATCAGGTAGCTGCCGCCGTCATGCTGCTTCGGGGAAAAATAGCCGAGCGTCTTTGTCTCCTCCGCATTCAGATCGCGGATGGCGATGCCGCCGAGCAGCGGAACGACTGCATGGCCGTAGCTGTCAAAGTAAATGGCGGGCGACGCATTCGCGTTTGTCGTCTCATAGGAGACATGAATCTCCGGATAGATGCCGAGCGGCAGGATCTCGTCGGTTGAATCGGTGTTATAGCCGTCGTGATGGATGTTCGCATCACTCTTTGCCATGTAGGGGTTTTCCTCGACCTGCTTGGGCTGCAAGGCCTTCACGGGGAGTGTGCCGGATACCGGCGCGGAAGGGGTCGTTTCCTCGGCAGGTGCGGCTGTGGCAGCCGGTGTTGCAGTGGCGGAAGGCGTCTGCGTGGCCTCCGCCGGTGCCTGTGCTCCGCTGCAGGCTGCCATCGACAGGGTCAATGCTCCTGCCAGCAGGAAGCTGCCTGCAGTATAAATCGGGTTTCTCTTTTTCATCGGTGATCCTCCTTGCTGTGTTGGTTGTGATCCGCTCGGGGCGAAGCAGACGGTTGTTTTTCCTCTACCCATGCATAAAGCCCATGCCGGAATGCTTCTTCCGTTATCGGCTCCAGCAGAAAGTAGTCTACGCGCAGCCGGAACGCATGCAGGGAAAAATCCAGCTCGCTGCACCATATAATGCGCGTTTCCGGGAAAAGCGCCCGCAGGTGCTCCACTGCATTCAGCCCATCCACGCCCGGAAGGGAAATTACAGCGTTGGTCGGCGCATTTTTGCGCGCGACCTCAAAGAATACCTCCTGCCCGCGGTAGCAGTCCACCCTTGGAAACAGACCGCGCTCTGCGCAGAACCGTGAAAGCTGTTCTCTGTAAAAGGTCTCCTGCGTTTCGCTCTTTGTCAGCACGGCAATATGGTACATAGCGCTCCGCCCCCTTTCTGCCGTCGTCGACTGTTTCTGCTTTCAGTATACGGAACGGTGCAGGCTTTTCAAGCCTTTTGGCACGAAAGCCCCAATTCCGGCACGAAATCGGGTTTTTCCGCCGTGCCGGAGTCGGACAGTTGTGGTATAATTAACATAGAATCTTTTCCGAAGGAGCCAGTCCGGCATGAGAATAGCAATTGTGGATGATCTTGAGACCGAGCGCGCGCAGCTGAAAGCGCGCCTTGCGCGGCAGCTGCGCCTGTGCGGCGCCGAGGCGGAGCTATTGGAATTTGAAAGCGGCGAGAGCTTTCTCGCCGCAGAAAAAGAGCAGCGTTTTACCGCCGCGTTTCTGGATATTTACATGCACGGGATGAGCGGCATGGACGCTGCAAAGGAGCTGCGCAAAACGGACGCAGACTGCCTTCTGGTTTTTACCACGACCTCAACCGACCACGCGCTGGAGGGCTTTCAGGTCCGTGCGCTCCACTATCTCGTGAAGCCCTTTTCCGAGGAGGAGCTTTCCGCCCTGCTTGCCGAGATGCTTGCAAGACTCCCCCGCCCCGAGCCGGTCCTGACGGTGAAGGTCAGCGGCAGTGATGTCCGTCTTTGCTACCGGGACATTATCTCGGCAGAGCATTTTGCACATCTGATCAACATCCGCACGACTGCCCTGAAAACGCTGGTCACCCGTCAGAGCTTTAAGGTGTTCACCGAGCCTCTGAAAAAAGATCCCCGCTTTTTCGTCTGCGGCAGAGGCATGATCGTCAATTTAGAGCACGCCGCGGATTTTCGGGACGGCGCCTTCTGCATGACAGACGGCAGCAGCGTCTATGTCAGTCAGGAGCTTTTAAAGCCTGCCCGGCAGGCGTTTATGGAATTTCTGCTGCAAAGGGAGCGTATGAAATGAAGGATATTCTGCGTCCGATTTTGGAGCTTCTCGTCGTACTTCCCGGCCTTTTGCTTGGATATTTCCCTGTAAAAACCTATCTGAAGCAGTCCCCCGGAAGGCTGGCCGCCTGGCTTTTTCCCTTGATAGCGTGCCTGTGCATCGGCAGCGGGCTCGCCTGCTATCGGCTTCATGCTTCCACGGTCTTTGTCCTTGCGGGGGTCGCGCTGGCTGCGATCTGCCTGTATACCAGAACGCTTACCATCTCCCTCTGGAAATCCGGCACGATTGCGCTGTCCGTCTGCGCGGTGTTCGCGTGCGTGAACAGCCTGTCCCGTGCCGTCAGCGCCGCGATCATCCGGAATCTGCAGCTGCCGCCGGACGGACCGTGGCTCTGCCTGGGCGCCTGCGTGTTCTATAACGCCGTTTGCTGGGTCATCGTGCTGGCCGCGTATTATCCTGCGACACATACGGTGCGTGCGATGGTCGAGGACGACAATTTTGCGCAGACCTGGTATGTGTTCTGGGTCCTGCCGCTGGCGTTCATCCTTTTGAACCTTTTCATGATCCCGCGCTATCAGTCAACGCTCCAGACAGGCCGCGTACTGCAGGGCTATATTGTGCTGAGCAGTGCGCTTCTGGTCTTTATGTTCTGCTTCAATGCGGTTTTCCTGCTGATGGCAACCAGTCTCAACCGCAATGCGAAGCTGCAGCAGGAAAACCAGTTTCTTTCGATGCAGCAGCAGCGCTATGAAAACCTCAGGACCGCCATCGAGGAAGCGCGGCAGGCACGGCACGATATGCGCCACCAATTAAATCAAATTTCTGCGCTGGCCGAGGCAGGTGACCTGGAGAACCTGAAAAGCTACCTTGCAAAGACCGTCTCCCGCATCCCGAATCTTGATATGTGCTTCTGTGAAAACCGTGCGGCTGACAGTGTTGTCGGCTATTACTGCGCCATGGCAAAGCGCGATGAGATCCCCTTCCGCGCCAGACTCGACCTGCCGGAAACACTGCCGGTTGACGAGATCGATATGTGTCTGGTGCTTTCCAACCTGCTGGAAAATGCGCTGGAGGCAAGCCTTCGCACCGCACCGGGCAGGCGGCAGATCGAAATAACCGCTTGTGTTCACGCCGACCGGATTCTGCTGATCGAGGTTGAAAATGCGTTTGACGGCGAGATCAACGAAAAGAACGGCGTTTTCCGCTCCTCCAAGCGGAGGGAAAACGGGATCGGTATCCAGTCCGTCACTCATATTGCGGAGAAAACCGGCGGCACAAGTACCTTTACCCATCAGAACGGCACCTTCTCCGCCAAGGTCATGCTCTGCGGATAAGAGAATATGCAGAGCATATCCTGACAGCGCCCGGTGCGACAAACCGCAGTGGGCCGGGCGGCTGTCCCCTGCTTTTACGAAAGGAAAGGAGCAACACAATGGAGCAGCTCTTGCGCCAACGCGCAGAATCGATTTGGACAGCGGCCATCCGGTCCGTTTTGCCGGATGAGGCGGTGCGCCGCGCTTTGGAGCATTTTCACCCGCAGGGGCGTGTGTTTCTCGTGGCGGCGGGCAAGGCCGCGTGGCAGATGGCCCACGCGGCGCTGGCCGTGCTGGGCCGTGTGGACGGCGGGATCGTCATCACAAAATACGGCCATGTCAGGGGGCCGCTGCCCGGCGTGACCTGCTGCGAGGCAGGGCATCCGGTGCCGGACGACAACAGCTTTGCGGCCACCCAGCGGGCGCTGGCGCTTGTCAGCGGTCTGCGGGCGGACGACACCGTGCTGTTCCTGCTCTCCGGCGGCGGCAGCGCGCTGTTTGAAAAACCGCTGCTGCCCGCTAAGGAGCTGCAGGCCATCACACAGGCGCTTTTGGCCTGCGGTGCGGATATTGTTGAGATCAACACGATCCGCAAGCGGCTGTCTGCCGTCAAGGGCGGGCGGTTCGCGCTGGCCTGTGCGCCCGCCGCGGTGTACAGCGTGGTGCTCAGCGACATTCTCGGCGACCCGCTCGATATGATCGCCAGCGGCCCGGCCTGCCCGGACAGCTCGACCTGCGCGCAGGCCGCTGCCATTGCGGAAAAATACCGGCTGACGCTCTCCCCTGCTGCTGTGGCCCTGCTGCGGCAGGAAACGCCCAAAGCGCTGCCCAACGTGACCACAAAAATCACCGGCAGCGTGCGGGAGCTGTGCCGTGCCGCTGCGGATGCCTGCCGCGCCGAAGGGTACGAGCCGGTTTTGCTGACAGACTGCCTTTGCTGTGAGGCCCGGGAGGCCGGCAGCCTTCTGGGAAGCATTGCCCGCACCCACGCAGGGCAGGGCCGCAAGCGGGCCTTTATCGCGGGCGGCGAGACCGTTGTGCATCTGACCGGCCATGGGCTGGGCGGGCGCAATCAGGAGCTTGCCTTAGCCGCAGCCCCGGCGCTGGCCGGGCTGTGCGGATGCTGTGTTTTCTCGGTGGGCAGCGACGGCACCGACGGTCCCACCGATGCCGCGGGCGGCTACACGGACGGCGAAGCCTTAGCCGCCCTCACTGCGGCGGGCCTGGACGTGCCCCGTGCGCTGGCCGACAACGACGCCTACCATGCCTTACAGGCCGTTGGCGGTCTGATCATGACCGGCCCCACCGGCACAAACGTCAACGACGTGGCAGTTGTGCTGACGGAATGACAAAAAGCAGACCGCTTAAAAACGCCCTCCTCTGTTTGCTTCTATAATTCTATTTTAGACGGGAAAGCCCCGCCGCTCTCATGGCGAGGGAGCGGCGGGGCCTTTTCCGTATGTATCAGTATTCAACGCCTTCGCGCGCGGCGATGCCCCGGGTGTAGGGGTGCTTGACGGCGCGCAGCTCGGTGGAGTAGTCGGCGGCGTCCTGCATCCAGGCGGCGGGCTCACGCCCGGTCAGCACGACCTCTGCCCCCTGTTCGGCGCGGGCGGCGGCCTCCCGCAGCAGAGCTTCCTCCACAAGGTCATTTTTGCAGGCGGCACAGGCTTCGTCCAGCACCAGCAGGTCAAAGCTGCCCTGTAAAATCGTCTGTAACGTCCGGGTGTTCGTCCGGCGTGCCTCGGCGCGCTCTGCGTCGGTCATAAGCCAGGTGAATTTCGCGTTGGGGCAGGCGTAGACGACTGCCCCGCAGCGGCGCAGCATTTCAATTTCGCCGCTGGAGCCGTCTTTTAAAAATTGCAGGATGACCACCCTGCGGCCATGGCCCAGCGCCCGCAGCGCCAACCCCATGGCGGCGGTAGTCTTGCCCTTGCCGTCGCCCCAGTACAGATGCAGCATGGCTGTTCTCCCCCGTCTCAGAAATCTACCTTATTATAGCACACCCTTTGCGCTGCTTGCAAATACCGGCAGTTGACAAAGGCACGTCGGTTATGCTAAACGCCGCCGGAGCTGTGAGAGAAAAAGAAAGAAACGGGATGCCCGCAAAAGTGACATCCCGTTTCTTTCTTTTATTGCTCAGTAGGGGCCGGGCATGCCAGGCCCGGCTGTGTAAGGAATACAAGCGCCTTTCGGTAAGCTGCGGGCCGCACGTGTGCGGCCCCTGCGGCTCTGCTTCCCGTTTATTCCTCGTCCTCGGTCTTGATCGTAATGTTCCGGTCCGTCTTGGCCTCGATGCTGTTGGCGCGGACAATGTCGCGCATGTCGATGCCGGTGGCCTCCTTCATGGCCTCCATCGTCTGGGCCATCAGCACCGGCACATTGCCGGAGACACCCGACACGCCGGACGCATCGCCGCCGATGATGGATACCTTGTCGATGCTGGACAGGGGCTGGGCGACGCTTCTGGCGATCTCGGGCAGGACCTTGATCATCATTTCGGCCACAGCGGCGTCGTTGTACTGCTTGTAGGCTTCGGCCTTCTGCTTCATCGCTTCGGCCTCTGCCAGGCCCTTCTGGCGGATGGCCTCCGCCTCGGCCTTGCCGACCAGCGCGATGCCCTCGGCCTCCTGCTGCTTGGCAAACTTCGCGGCCTCGGCGGCACGCTCGGCCTCATACTTCTGGGCCTCGGCCTCCTTCTGGCGGCGGTACAGCTCGGCGTCGGCCTGCTTGCGGACCTCGGCATCCAGCTTGCGCTGCTGGACCTCGGCCTCCTGGGCGGCCAGGTCGACCATCTTCTTCTGGCGGGCGATCTCGGCGTCGGCCTCGGACTCCTTGACCTCCTTGGCGCGCAGGTTCGTCTGAATCATACCGGCGGCGTTCGCGTCGGCGGCGGCCTTGTCAGCCTCGGCCTTCAGCTTGGACTTTGCCAGCTCCAGCTCGTTGTTGCGCTGGGCAATGGCGGTCTGGGCTTCGATCTCCTTCTCGTTCGCGGCCATGGCGGCGGCAGCCTTCGCGCAGGAGACGTCGCGCTCGGCCTCGGCCTTGGCAATGGAGGCGCGCTTTTTCACAAGCTCCTCCTGCTCGACGCCGATGGCTTCAATAACGCCGTGGTTGTGGCCCATGGCGTCCACGGCGTCCTTGACGTCCTGCACGTTGAAGGTCACGACCTCCAAGCCCATCTTGGCCAGGTCGGGGCGTGCGTTCTCCACGACGCTGACGGCCATCTGCTTGCGGTTTGTCAGGATCTGGTCCACGGTCATCTCGGACACGATCTCACGCAGGTTGCCCTGCAGCACATCGTTGATCTTTTCATTGATGTGCGCCTCGTCCATGCCGAGGAAGTTCGAGATCGCGGACTGCTGGCGGGAATTGATGTACTTGCGGATGTCGTCATATCCGGCGTTGCGGACCTCCTCGTCCGAGACGGTGGAGTTCTCGCTGTAGACCTGGACGGTGACGACGCTGTCGAGCCAGAGAGAGACGCCCTCCTTGGTTTTAACGCCCGTTTCCGGCGTTTTCACGTCGATTTTCAACAGGCGCATGTTCAGGCGGTCTGCGCGCTGCACAATGGGCAGCACAAAGACGCCGCGCCCGCAGACGACCTTCGGGCGGGAGAGGCCGAAGCCTGTCACGACGATGGCCTGGGTCGGCGGGGCCTTCTTGTAGCAGAGAAAGCAGAAGGCAATGACGGCCGCGGCAACAGCGGCAGCAATAATGAATCCCATACTCTTGTTCCTCCTTCAGAACACATTGGGCCGCAAAAAAAGCGGCAGCGATAAGGGTCGTCATCAGCGGGTTTTCTTGCTGATGATGCTACCATTATAGCTGCCGCCCGTGCTCCAAAACAGGACAGGTTTCGCAAAATACAGGGTGCTATTTTGCTGTTTACAGCGCGTCCTTCGCGCTTTTACGCAGGCGTCGTTATCTCCGCCTCGTTGGTTTACACTTTTACATTTGCTTGGTAGGTTTTGCTTTTTCGGCCAGCAGGCACAGCACCACGGTCAGCACCATGTCGGGCAGCGTGTAGCCCACCGGCGTGTCAACGCCCATCAGCAGGCGGTAGGCGATAAAGCCCACGAGCCAGATAACAAGGTTGCGCGCGTCGGCAGCCACGGCAAAGCGGTCCCGGTGCAAAATAAAGTGGTCTGCGATCTGCACGGCGATCATCGGCGCGAACACCGAGCCGATCAGGTACAGAAAGCCCGTGATGTCGTCCATCGGGAAAAGGATGGCCGCCGCCGTGCCGATGACCGTCACGGCAATGGCAGTCTTTTTGCCGTTGAGCTTTGCGGACAGGCTCTCGGCAGAGATGCCCGCGCTCCACGCATCGAGGAAGGTCGTCGTGACCGTGGAGAAAACCAGAATGATCAGCGCGGCAATGCCGAGCCCGGCCTTGACCATGATGACGGCAATGTCATACTCGCCGGTAAAGATGGCCGCGCCCATGCCGATGACGTACATCCAGCAGGATACCGCGCCGTAGACCAGCACGCTGACCCAGGTTGCCTGGGTCGGCTTCTCGGCGTCGCGGGTGTAGTCGCTGATGAGCGGCAGCCAGGACAGCGGCATCGCCACGGCCAGCTCCACCGCCGCACCGAAGGTCAGGCTCTCGCCGTCAATGCCGACCATGGCGTTGCCGGAGAAGAAGATGACCTTGCACAACACCAGCGTCAGAATAAACAAAGCAGCCATCGTAATTTTGTTGATCCAGCCCAAATCGGTCACGCCGACGGCGATCCACACGATAATCAGCGCACCGATGACAAGGCACCAGACCCAGCGGCCAATCGCAAAAATACCGCCGACGGCCAGTGCACCGTCATAGATCATGATGGCCGTCCAGCCGACGAGCTGCAAAACGTTCAGGAACGCAAACAGCAGGCCGCCCTTCTGGCCGAAGCTCATTTTTACGGTCTCCATAGCGCTGCGGCCCGTGCGCCCGCCGATGAGGCCCGCCAGCAGCATCATGGCGCAGCCGATGATATGCCCGAGCAGAATGGCCGCAAAGCCCTTTGCCATACCCAGCGGCGCAAAGGCGGTGCCGGTCAGGATCTCGGCCAGCGAGACGCCCGCGCCGAACCAGATCAGGCCGTTCTGAAAGGTAGAGGTCTTTTTCATTCGACAAAATCCCCCTTCAGTGCGAACATGTGGTTCATCGGGCCGGAGCCGTGGCCGAGGTCAAGCATAGCGGCCAGCGCGCCGGAGATGTACGCCTTTGCGCGCTCCACCGACGTGTCAAGGTCATAGCCCTTCGCGAGATTCGACGCAATGGCGCTGGACAGCGTGCAGCCGGTGCCGTGGGTGTTGGGGTTGTCGATGCGGCGTCCCTTGAACCACTTACCTGCGCCGTCGCGCCAAAGCAGGTCGTCGGCGTCGTTGATCTGGTGCCCGCCCTTGCAGAGCACCGCACAGCCGTACTTTTCGCTGATGGTCTGTGCGGCCCGCTCCATATCGGCGGCGTTTTGAATGGTCATGCCGGAGAGGATCTCCGCCTCGGGGATGTTCGGCGTCAGGACCTCGGCCAGCGGCAGGAGCTTTTCGCACAGCGCGGTCACGGCGTCGTCGCGCAACAGCTTTGCGCCGGATGTTGCGACCATGACGGGGTCCACGACGATGTGCTTTGCGCCGTATTCCTTCAATTTTGCCGCAATCGTTTCGATCAGCTCTGCCGAGGATACCATGCCGATCTTGACGGCATCGGGGAAGATGTCGGTAAACACTGCGTCGAGCTGCTCCGCCAGAAAATGCGGGGTCGAGTCAAAAATGTCTGTCACGCCGGTGGTGTTCTGGGCGGTCAGGGCCGTGACTGCGCACAGGGCAAAAACGCCGTTGGCGGTCATGGTCTTGATGTCTGCCTGGATACCGGCGCCTCCGCTGGAATCACTTCCGGCAATGGTCAATGCTGTTCTCATGGTGATAACTTCCTTTCTTTTTTGTATACAGCAAGGTTTTATAAAGCGGCACAAGGTGGTGCCCCCGGTGTACCGCTGGGGGAGGCTTTTTTGCAGCAGCAGGGGTCGGCGTCCTCGACGACCTGCGGAGGGGTCAAGACCCCTCCCTACGATGCAATTTTTCAAGGGGCTTTGTAGGGAGCGGTCTTGACCGCTCCGTGCCGTGCGGCGGCAGTGGGACGCCGCCCCCTACAGGAGTGCTGCTTTCGCTTCGTGCAAATCTCTCACATACAGATCCGCTGCCATTTGCAGCCCGGCCTGGTCGGTCTCGCCGTCGGCATCGTAGACGCCGATTGTGTAAAAGCCCGCGGCCTTCGCGGTTTTCAAGGCGTAGAGACTGTCCTCAAAGACGAGCGTTTCCGCCGGCGCGGCGTGCAGGGCCTCGGCGGCCAACAGGTAAATTTTCGGCTCATGCTTGCTGACGCCGACCTCTGCCGTGGTGAAAAGCCGGGTGAAATACCCGAGCAGCCCCAGCCGGTCCAGCGCCCGCGTGACATGCTCCCGCGGGCTGGACGTGGCCGCCGCCAGCTTCACGCCGCGGGCGGTCAGGGCGGCCAGCAGCGCCGCCGCGCCGTCCTTGGCGGGGACCTCATAAAAATAGAAGTCCCGCAGCATACCCGCAATGCCCGCGCCGACCTCGGCGGCAGACTGCGGCAGCGCGTAGTGCGCGTGCAGATACTCCGCGCCCTGCTCCATGCTCATCGAGAACAAAATCTCGTTGAGTCCCTCCTCCGGCGTGACGCCCAGGCTGCGCAGATACCGCGCGCCAAGGTCGTTCCAGATGCCCATGGAGTCGAGCAGCACACCGTCCAGATCAAAAACAGCAGCCTTAGTCATGCAGCATTTTCTCCGTGGCGGCCTTCAGGTCGGCGGATGCCTGTCGGATGTTCTTTGCCGCGTAAATCGCGCTGATGACCGCGACGCCGCAGATGCCGCTGCCCGCGAGCTTCGCGACATTTTCCTGCGTGATGCCGCCGATGGCGACAACGGGGATGGACACGGCCCCGCAGATGGCCTTGAGCGTCTCATAGCTCACATCGTCGGCGTCGTCCTTCGAGCCGGTCGGGAACACCGCGCCGACGCCGAGGTAATCCGCGCCGTGCTTTTCGGCCAGGACGGCCTGCTCCACGGTCTGGGCGGAGACGCCCAGAATCTTGTCCGGGCCCAAAATCGCGCGGACGTCCTGCGCCTCCATATCGCTCTGGCCGACATGCACGCCGTCTGCGTTCATCTCGCGGGCGATCTCGACGTTGTCATTCACAAGGAACGGCACACCGCGCTCGCGGCAGAGCGTTTGCAGCTCCTTCGCTTCCTCGAGGAACTTCCCCTCCTCCAGCGTCTTTTCGCGCAGCTGAACCATCGTCACACCGCCGTCCAGGCTTTCGCGCACAACGTCGATAAGCCTGCGCCCGTCCAGCCAGTGGCGGTCCGTGACGGCATAGAGCAGCAGATCATTTTTATCGCAGTTCATACTTGGCGCCCCCATTCAGCGTTGCACCGTCCATATTGTAGATGGCATCAATGATGCGGTTGCGGTAGGTGGAGTTGCCGTCGCCCTCGGCCATGCGGCTCCAGCCGATCTCGCCCGCCAGACCCATGGCGCAGACCGCCGCGGCGGCAGCCTCGAGCTTATTGTCGGGGTTTGCAACGACGAAGGCCGTCATCATGCCGGAGAGCTGGCAGCCCGTGCCGGTGATCTTGCCCATCTCGGGGCGTCCGTTGCGGATGACATAGCAGGCCGTGCCGTCGCTGACAAGGTCGATGGCACCGGTGACGGCGACGATAGCGCCGCTTTTGGCCGCAAAGTCCTTGACAAATTTGACGGCACTGTCCAGATTTGCGTCGGTCACGGCGTCCGCAACGTCAGCGTCAACGCCTTTCGTCGTGCCGCTGCCCAGCGCCAGCGTCTTGATCTCGGAGATATTGCCGCGGATGACGGTGAATTTGATCTTCTCCATCAGCTCGACGGCGGTGTTCGTGCGCAGGGCCGACGCGCCCGCGCCGACGGGGTCGAGCAGCACGACATGGCCGAGGGCATTCGCCTTTGCGCCCGCGCGGAACATGCCATCGATGCTGCGCTGGTTCAGCGTGCCGATGTTGATGTTCAGGCCGCCGCAGATCGACGTGATGTCCTCGACGTCCTCCGGCTCATCGGACATGATCGGGCTGCCGCCGCAGGCCAGCAGAATGTTGGCCACGTCGTTGACCGTGACATAGTTCGTGATGTTGTGCACCAGCGGCACAGTGTTGCGTACATTTTCAAGACAGGTACCCAGCATAAAAAACGCTCCTTACAAGTAAAAATGCGGATACGCCTGCAAAGACATATCCGCACAAAAACTCACAAGAAGCGCAGTGCAACGGTATCTCCCTACGTTGGCATTATCCAAATCAGGTTCAGGCAGCACCGCGGCGGCGCTGCCTTTTGGGTCAGGGCGATACAGCCCACTCTCAGCCCGCTTTACGCAAGCTCCCCTTTTGTACAAATTTACAGTAGCACAGTTTGTCGTGTTTTGCAAGGCTTTTGCTTCATTTTTTGCAAAACCACTTGACATTAAACCCGGCTTTCATGCTATGCTAGAGACAACGGAAAAGCAAAAGTGCGGGTGCGCACAGCCAGATCAGCCGGAACCGCCGCTGCGGTTTCAATAGCCTTCCCCCGAGGGGGAAGGTGGCCGAGGCCCCGACCGAGGCCGGATGAGGGGCAGCCCTCCGTTGGCCACCCGTGAACAGACAGCAATCGCATGCTTTGCCCTCATCAGTCCGCTCCGCGGACAGCTTCCCCCGAGGGGGAAGCCTTTTATCACGCTATTATTTTAATAAGGAGGTCCCCTATTATGGCTAAATCCACAGTCTATTTCACCAACGAACTCACCCCCGAAGCCGTTGTGAAGATGTACCGCCAGCTTGGCATCGAACTGCCCGGCAAGGTGGCCGTCAAGGTCCACAGCGGTGAGGACGGCAACCAGAACTACCTGCACCCCGAGTTCATGAAGCCCGTCATCGACGCCGTCAACGGCACCGTTGTCGAGTGCAACACCGCCTACGGCGGCGCGCGCAATGAGACGCCCAAGCACATCGAGCTGATGAAAAAGCATCATTGGAGCGACCTGTTTGACGTTGACATCATGGACGCCGAGGGCCCGGACGTCGAGTGGCCCGTCGAGAACGGCAAGGTCCTCAAGGTCAACTATCTGGGCAAGAACATCGAGAACTATGACAGTATGCTTGTGCTCATCCACTTTAAGGGCCACCCGATGGGCGGCTACGGCGGTGCGCTCAAGCAGCTGTCCATCGGCTGCGCGTCCAGCGCCGGCAAGGCGTACATCCATTCCGGCGGCAAGGTCACCGACCAGCACATCCTGTGGGAGAACTGCGCCGAGCAGGACACCTTCCTTGAGGCCATGGCCGACGCCGCCGCCACCGTGGCAAAGCACTTTGCGGGCAAGATCGCCTATGTCGCCGTCATGAAGAATCTTTCCGTTGACTGCGACTGCTGCGCCGTGGCCGAGGACCCCTGCATGGACGATGTGGGCATCCTCTCGAGCCTTGACCCCGTCGCGCTGGACCGCGCCTGCATCGATCTGGTCATGAACAGCAATGACCCGGGCCGCGACCACTTTATGGAGCGCGTCAACAGCCGCCACGGCACCCACACCATCGACGCCGCCGAGGCTCTGGGCATCGGCACGCAGGCGTATGAGCTGGTGAAGGTGTAAGCACCCCTTTTCCGGAAGAAACCAAAAGCCGCAAAAAAGCATCCGCCGTGCAGAGAGGCGTCTCTCTGCACGGCGGATGTTGTTATTGTCGGTTCAGTATCTTTTCCAGGTCTGTTTTCGGGTCACCCGTGGGCGTCAGGTTGTACTGCTTAACGAGAAAGTCCAGTACATTCGGCGAAACGAACGCCGGGAGCGTGGGGCCAAGGTAGATATTGCGCAGCCCCAGATACAGCAGCGTCAGCAAAATGCAGACAGCCTTCTGCTCATACCACGACAGCACCAGCGTGAGCGGCAGGTCGTTGACGCCGCAGCCAAACGCCTCGGCCAGCGCCAGCGCAATACGGATCGCGCTGTAGGCGTCGTTGCATTGCCCGCAGTCCAGTATACGCGGGATGCCTTCGATGCTGCCCAGATCCATATCGTTCAGCCGGTACTTGCCGCAGGCCAGCGTCAAAATCAGCGTGTCGGGCGGCGTCATCCGGGCAAAGTCCGTGTAGTAGCTGCGCGTCGGGGCCGCACCGTCACAGCCGCCGATCAGGAAAAAGTGGCGTATCTTCCCTTCCCGCACCAGCCGGACGATCTGCTCTGCGTGGGACAGCACCGCATGGCGGGCAAAGCCGGTCATGACCGTGCTGCCGCCGTTCATCCCGGTCATCGGGTGATCCTCGGGGTAGCCGCCGCATTCCAGCGCCTTTTCAATGACCGGGGTAAAATCCTTGTCGTCCCCGATGTGGGTCAGCTCCGGGTAGGACACCACCGACGTCGTGAACACGCGGTCACTGTAGCTCTGCCGCACCGGCATCAGACAGTTCGTTGTGAACAGGATGGGCGCGGGAATGTTGTGGAACTCTGACTGCTGGTTCTGCCAGCCCGTGCCGAAGTTGCCTTTGAGATGCGGATATTTTTTCAGTTCCGGGTAGCCGTGGGCGGGCAGCATCTCACTGTGGGTGTAGATGTTGATGCCCCTGCCCGCGGTCTGGTCCAGCAGCAGCTTTAAATCATGCAGGTCGTGGCCGCTGACCACGATGAAGGGGCCCTTCTCAATCGTCAGCGGCACCGTGACCGGCACGGGATCACCGTATGCGCCGGTGTTGGCTGCGTCCAGCAGCGCCATACAGGCCAGATTGACCTCGCCGGTTTTCAGCACCAGCGCCAGCAGCTCGTCAGGCGTTTTCTCTGCGCCGATGGCCTCGAGCGCCTCATAGAAAAAGGCGTTCACAGCGGGGTCTGTTCTCCCCAGTGCGCGGGCGTGGTACGCATAGGCCGCCATGCCTTTGAGCCCAAAGAGGATCAGCGATTTCAACGAGCGCACGTCCTCCCCCGCCGCCCAAAGCGCGGCAAGGTCGTAATCGTCAAACTGCCCGGGGCCAACGGCAGCCTTTTCCTTTTCGATTTCCGCCCTGCATTGCAAAATGGTTTCGTTGTTGAAGTTCACGTTCGTGATCGTCGTGAACAGGCCCTTCAAAATCAATTCATCGGTGTGCGGTGTCGGTGTCCCGGCCCGCGCCGCCCGCGCCAGCCCGATAAGTGCCCCGATCAGCTCATCCTGATAGTTGGCGGTGTCGGCCTTTTTGCCGCAGACACCGGCCTTGCCGTCGCAGCCGGTGTTATGCGCCGTTTGTTGGCACTGAAAGCAGAACATTTCTCTCATTTGGTTTCCTCCTGTCGGCAGAATCATCACCTTCTATTCTGCCCACCGGGAGGATTTTTTATACCGTTCTCACGGCTGCGGTGCCGCGCTCTCCCGCTCCATCTTGCGCAGCGTTTCCTGCCGGATGGCCTCCCGCAGCGCCTGCATATAGGGCGAGAACTGCGACTGCTCCACGCCGTAGGTCAGGTTCAGCGCATACTCCTGCGGCTCCCAGGTCGCAATTGCGGACTCGTTGTGCTGGACGATGGCCTCCATTTTATCCAGCGCCTTGTAAATTTTTGCCTCCGTCGTCTGCAAGGCGGCCATCTCCGCGTACAGCGTCCGCATCTCGGTGCAGACCGGCTCGGGCAGTGAATCGACCCAGCGGGAAAGAAGTGCTTCCTCGGCGGCCTCATCGGCGGCGGTCTTGTCAAACGCCGGAATGTCCCCGGTAAAGCACTCGCCCAGATCGTGGATCAGGCACATGCGGATGACCTTGTCCATGTCGGCCTGCGGAAATTCATCCCGCAGCCAGAGGGCCATCAGCGCAATGCGCCAGCTGTGCTCGGCCACGCTCTCATGCCGTCCCTTCGATGTATAGCAATGCCGCGTTGTGTCTTTGAGCTTTTCCGCTGTGTGCAGCGCCTCCAACAGCTTTTCCGGTTCCATGTGCAGACCTCCCCTGTTTTTACCGCTATTGTAGCAGATATATACCGCAGTTGCAAGGCGGAGATTTTTTCTCACTTTTTTCTTTTTTTTCGCAGAAAGTCTCTCGCAATACAGGGTATTTAAAGTACAATTTGGAAACATTTTGCTTTATATTACTGCTTGTAAAGCATTCTGCCGTTATAAAACTCTGCAGGGGCGAGCATTGCTCGCCCGTGCCCGCGCGCTATGTGCAAGGCCTTCCCGAAAAAGCCTTGCTGCACCGGGTTGGCGGGCGAACAATGTTCGCCCCTACATTCTCTATATAACAAAGCAGGTGCTTTTTCTTACTTTTTCTCATTTTTTTCAAGAAATTCTCTCGCAATACCCTTTTCTCTCCCCTGCCCTGCCACAAACTTCCTATAAAAAAAGACTCGCAAATCCATTGCGAGTCCTTTTCTGTAACAATTATTGCTTCTGTAACTCCTGCAGCAAGGGATTGTGCAGCAGCAGCCCCACGATTTGATAGCGGTAGCTTTTGACCGTCTGCCCCTGGGATTCCGAGTAAAGCCCGCGGACACAGCCGCTTTCCCGGTCAAACAGCGCGTCGATCAGCTGCAGCTGCTCCGCTGTGACCAGCAGCGTGACCTGTCCCTTCGTGTCAAGGCCGCGGCCATGGGTCGGCATATACTTTTCGCGGCAGTCAAACGACGGCAGCATGTAATAGTTCTCGGGGTGCTTCTCTGCCTCGATGCGCCGCGCGGATGCTGCGTCCTCATCACCGCACACGCAGTGGTCCAGTCCGACCTGCCGGAGCTTGGCCAGCTCCTCCTGCAAAATGCGGTTGGCCAGCGTACCGATCTTACTGTCCTGCCACAATGCTTCCATCTCAAGCAGGTCGTAAATTTTGCGGTGCAGGCGGATACGCAGCCTATACTTCCTGGGCTTCATCGGCGCTGTGCTCCACCTTTGCAATGATTTCCCGCAGCCGCGTGGCCGTGGCGATCATCTCGTCCAGCTCCTTCATGGCCTGCCGGCGCTCCTCGTGGGTATATTTTTCTGCAAGGCGCTTCTCGGGATTTTTCCTTCGCAGCATCGTTTCCAGGCGGCTTGTCTGGCTGGACAGCTTGCCCGTAATTTTGCTCTGTGCCTTGGCGCCGGCGGTCTTTTCCCTGACCTCCCGGATGACCTCTGTCTGCTCGACCTGCGCGGCGGGCTGCTCCGGCTGGATGGTCTTGACCTTTCGGATGGTCTCCTTCAGACACGCCATCTCCTTCTGGACCGTGAACACCGCAGCGACCAACGCCTCGTGGGCATCCTGCATACTGCTGGTGTCGGCCACCGTCCGCAGTGCATCCACGAACCGCCCGCGAATCGCTTTTTTCTCGTCCTGAATGGCTGCGCTGCCCGGGCCGTTGTACGCAATAGCATAGAGCTGCTGCAGCATTTGGGCAGCGATTCTCTGTTCCTCGGGCGTCATCCGCAAAAAGCTCTCCGCCTCGCTGCGCAGCACAAAGCCACGATCCAGCAAATCCTTGAGACCCTCATTCAGATTTTTTTCAATGCTCAGATCCTTATCGATCTGCCGCCCGTTGATGGGCGTTGCCTCCTTGATGGCCTTTTTTGCCTCGGCTGCTGTCAGGTTGTACGGCTCTGCCTGCAGGCAGGACACCAGCTCGGCAACCGCCTTGCGGCGGATCATCTCGTTGGCAAAGCCGCCGCGCACCTGCAGATTGGCGCTCAGCAGCATGACCTTTTTCTCGTTGTCGCTCAGCGGTGTTGTGACAACACGGCAGTTTTTGACTGTGTTCCACTTTGCGTCGCCGCGCGCCTGCAAATAATTCAATGCCTTATAGCGGCGTTCGCCGGAGAGCAGAACGTACTTCGTCTGTTTGCCATCCGTCCGCGGATATACGACCAGATTGTGCATCAGGCCGTTGCGGTCAATGTCGTTGGCCAGTGTTTCCACATCCTCGTCGGTGTCCAGCTGGCGGAAAATCGCATTGTCCGGGTTCAGCTCGATGTCCTGCAAGGCAATTTCCCGCAGCTCATAGGCAAGCTCGGCGCGGTTCTGCGTGGCCAGGTTGGCAATCAGGCTGCCGGAGGCGTTGTTGTTTCCGGCGCTGAAAACCGCCTCGGTGGACGGAATGCCCACCTCGACCTTGGATCTGCCGGGCTTCTTTTTCATAGCCATCTTACTTTTCCTCCAATTCCGCCAGGCGCTTTTTCAGCTCCTCATACGCCGCCACATAGCTTTTGGCCGGAGGCTGCGTGCGGGCCGAGTAGCAGACCGGCACGCAGCGGTTGATGCTGTTATCCACACTCTTGCCAAAGGCGATCTCCGCGTTGAACAGCGTTGCGCCGAGCTTGGCCCGGCAATCACTGCGGATGTCCTGCGAGGCTGCACTTTTCTGCACCATCGTCAGCATCACGCCGACGCCCTTGATGCGGGAAGTCTTGCTCTTGCGCATCTCATTGCAGAGCACATAGGTGCGGAACGCCGAGTCCTCCGAGAAGGAATCGCACTTCAGCGGGATCAGCACATAGTCCGCCGCGGCAATTGCGTTGGAGAGCAGCAGGCTGTCCCGGCTTGGCTGGGTGTCGATCAGGATATAATCGTACTCGTCCTTGACCTGGCGCAGGAAATAGTCCAGCACGTCGGTATCGCTGGCCAGATACTTCGGGTCGCCGCGGTCATAGTCCCGCTGGGCGTCCGTGTACAGATCCTCCAGCCGCTTGGACAGGCGCGGCGTCTGGTCGTTGGCCGGGATCAGGTCCACGTTTTCATATTCCGACTCGACGATAAAATCTCTGGTCTGTGTGTTGTAGCGGAAGCCGTCGATCATATCATACAGACTGCGGTTGGCAAAGGCCTTGCTGGTAATGGCGTTGCCGCCTGTCAGGGCAAACGTCAGGTTGCCCTGCGGGTCGGTGTCCAGGCAAAGCACCTTTTTGCCCTCGTCGCCCATCAGATAGGCAAGGTTAGAGGTCGTTACGGTTTTTCCGCAGCCGCCTTTTTCCACCGCAATGGTTATTACTGTTGCAGCCATTCGCTTGTTCCCCATTTCATTATGTAGTTATAACACCGTGGCAAATTATTTTTTATGTCGTTTTCGTCTATGTATAGTATACCACATTTGCCAGCATCGTCAACAGCACTTTTGCAGTTTTGGCAGGGCTTTTCTGCGGCAGAAAAGCCCTGTAACTCCGTGGCAAATTTTTATATAAAGAAAAAAGCATATAGACACGCCCATGCCGCTGCTTTTTGCGGACCGGGTATCCATACGCTTTTCGTTATGCCTTTTGGTCTTATAACTCCGTGGCAAATTTATTCATCAAAGACGGACAGATCTGCCTTGAAATGATCCGTTGCACCTGCACTGCGCAGCTCGTCCCTGCCGCTCGGGATGATCGTAATATCCTCCATCGCGTTGTATACAATGGTCGCGTTGTACTGCGGCGACTTGAGTTGGCCGTGCTCCTTTTTGGTCAGCATCATCCGCGCCATGCCCAGCGCCCAGCAGGTCAAATCGTGCTGCTGGGCCAGGATGCGGTTCAGCGCGTCGCGGGTCTCCTGCGCCTGCTTTGCCCTTTTCTCGCTGTTGGTGTTGGTCAGCAGACGCGCCGTGTATACCAGCACCGAGGACACCGCACTGTACAGCTCCGGTGAAATTTTTTCCTGCAGGGTCTGGCTGCGCGCCCTGCTTTCCAGCACGCGAACAGCCCGCGTCACCGTCATAGTAAACAGCTCGTCCCCCAGCGGCTCTGCCACGGACACAGCTGCCGCGCTTCGTTCCGGCTCGGTGGTTTTCCGCGTCCTTCTGCGGCGCGGGACTTCCTCATTGCGAGCGCTTTTCTGCGCGTGCAGCTGGCGCACTGCGTCCATCTCCTGCGCGGATTTGTAGCGGATGAACAGGTACAGCCGCTCGTATTTTCTGCCGCCGCGGATGCGGACCGGGATATAGTCAAACCAGAGGTCGGTCATCTGGTTGATCTCGTCCCTGGCCTTGGTCAGGACGTAGCGCTCAAAATCGTGGAAGTTGCTGTACTTTTCGGTCAGCGGCTTTTCCTTGTCCTTTTTGCGCTTTTCCGGCGGGGGAGAGAGCTGCTCTTTCAGCTCCTGAATGTCAAACACCTTGTACTTGAAGCCGCGGATGTCCTGCGCCTTGTCCGGGAAACGGTCCAGTATCTCTTTTGTGACCGGCTGAAACACCAGGCCGTTCGTGTAGCCGTAATCGGTGTCTCCGTTGTCGTAGGAAAGCAAAATTTCGTAAAAACGCATGGAGTAGGTGCTGTTCATCGTCAGCAGATATTCCACGTTGTAGGAGGTATAGTTGCTTTTCAGCTGGGAAAGATAGGGGAGGATCTCCGGATTGAAGCGCACGCGGATCTGCTTGTCCCGGTCATTCACGGTGGAGCCGCGCTGCAGCCAGGACAGGACCTTGTACTGGTGGCCGTCGCTGGCCGGGTCCAGGCTCCAGAAGGAGCGATCCTCCAAACTTTTGACGGTGTCCTTCAGGTATTCCAGATAGGTGTTGTCGTGCATATTGACCCCGGCCAGCCGCCCGAAGTCGGAAAAGCTCAACGAATAAACGCGGTCCGCATCCGGGGTCTCCTTGGGGTTGATCTGTGCCATCATTGCCAGCAGCACCTTTTGCTCCAGCTTTGGCAGGGCATATTTTGTCTTTTGGATCAGGTCATTGCTCTTGGTGATGATCGATTCCGACGCCGGGTTGTACTTGGGTACATTGCCTGCAGAGCGGGGGCGGCGGTTTTTTTGTGGCGGCGTGTTTTCCTTTGCAGGGAGGTCCGGGTCATAGTATTCGCCTTCAATGATGGTGTTATTTTTCCGCTTTTCAGACATAGACCTACACCTCCACAAATACAGTACATTAAGCATACACGCAATTGCGGAAAATGTCAACGGCTTCTCGCAATAAAAAATAAATGTGCCCTTTGTATTTTTTCTTATAATTATTATTTATTATTTTATAAATTTATCTCTTTATATATAATAAGTAGATTGCGAGTTTTCTTCTGCTGAATTGAGAGAAAAATTCCTGTGAAAAAAGAGTTTTCTTCCCACGAAAAAAGAGAAATATTCTGCTGTGCTGAGAGTTCTCTTCTGCTGATTTTGCCAGAATAAAACTCTCAATTCGGCAGAAAAAAACTCTCAGTACGCAAGCGGCTGCGGGCAAAGCAGACAGCGAAATGCGAGTTTTCTTCTGCGCTGTTGAGAGAAAAATGCTGCGCAGTGAAAAAATCAGTTCGCGGCTTTTCCGGCGGAGCAGGGGAGAGCACAGTGACAAAAAAGAGAGGGCAGAGGGGAAAAAGGCTTATTGAGAGAAATTTTCTGACAACAGAAGAAAAAAACAGAAAAATTCTCCTTTTTGTATTGCGAGTTTTATTCCGAACAAAAAAGTTCTCCGAAATCTTCGATAGTACGTAAAAGTATACGAAAAAAGCAAAAAGTATTGCGAGAAATTTTCTACGCTGCAAAAATAGCACAAAAGAAACAAACTGTAATAATTTATATATAGTATACAAAACGGCAAACAAAATCATGCGCATCCGGGGAAACCGGCAGGGAAGGGGAGAGGGCCGACAGGAGAAACACAGCTTTTCCAAAATGCAGACTGCCAAGAGGCGACGCAGAGCCGCAGGTAATTATTTTTATAAAAATGCAGAAAAAAACTCTCAATAGACGCCCGCGGTGGGACTATTGAGAGTTTTTTTCTGCAAGAAATAAAGAAAATTCAGAAAAATGCAGCCGCCCGCAAGGGCCGTCAGTATCTCCTTATTACCGGGAGCAGGTCACAGCATCTGTTGCCGTATAGTCAAACAGGCCGTCGTTTTTCTCCTCCAGAGCCTTGATCATGTGGTAGGTGTATTCGTTGTAGGGCGTCGGGATGCCTAACTCGCGCCCCATGCGCATGAGCGCACCGGAGAACATATCGATTTCTGTGTGCCGCCCGGCGTCGAGGTCCTGCAGGGTGGAGTAGCGCGCGGTGGGCGGCACGGTGCTGCCGTGGGTGGAGGCCGCAGCTGCCTTGGAGAGGTCGATCCCCTTGGCCGCGGCAATGGCCTCCAGCTCGCGGCGCAGGCCGTCGCTGATGGCCTTTATATGGGCACTGTCGCTGTAGCAGCCGACGCCCGCGCCGAGGATCGCCTGCGGCAGATTGTTGCAGACGTTCAGCCGGAACTTGGACCAGATCTCCTCGCGGATATGCTCGGTCACATGGAAATGAATGCCCGTGTCCGCAAACAGCGCCCGCACCGCCTGCACCCGGTCACTGTCAAACGGTGCTGTCAGCTCCCCGTAGATGATGCCGATGGTCGTTTCCGGGTCAAACCGTACACCGTCCCCGGTGCGGTGGGAGGCCACCTTGATGAGCGCGGGCAGCACATGAGCTGCGCCGATCTGTGCGGCGATGAGATCCTCGCTGTCAACGCCGTTCATCAGGCTCATGACAACGGTGCGTTCGCTCACAATGGTGCGGATGCTGTCCAGCGCGCCGGGCAGTGCGCCGTATTTCAGCGAGACGATCAGCAGATCGACGCCGTGGGCCTGCTGCGGGGTCCAGACCTGCGGGTGATAGACCTGCCTGTTGATCGTGCAGCCGTTTTGCCGCAGCCGCTCGGCGCGGGAACCCTCCGCCACGACGCCAAGCTGCAGGCTGTTGGCCGCGGCCTTGTCGGCCAGACCCCACAGCACATAGCAGCCGACGGCTCCGGCCCCCAAAATAGCAACAGATTGAATTTTCATCGTCTACATCCTCCCGTCAGCCGGCACGGCCCGGCTGGATGATGCGGATCAGCTCCTTATCCAGCTGCAGGGTGCAGTGCCACGGATTTACAATAATGCCCGCGATTTCCGGTGCGGAGAGCGCTGCGGCAAACAGCTTGTCAATGTCTGCAAGGAAGGTCGATTTCACCGTGTCAGGGCTTTTCATCTGCTCCTCAAACGAGGTGAAGGCGTACCACCAGCTTGCGCCGTCCGCCGTCGTCACGACCCGGGGCTGCACCTGCCCGCCACCGGGGACAGGCTCGACGGCCACGATCCACTGCCCGCCTGCCTGCATACAGCGGCGGACGACGGTCAGTGTGTGGGCCAGCTGCTCCGGGGTAGGGGACTGCTGCAGCTGCAAAATGGCAGTTTCGATGGTTTGATTCATCTGTAAGGATTTATCTTGCGGCATCGGGAACATCCTTTCCGATTTACGATTTGTCTGTTTCCTTTATTATACCAGCGATTTTCCAAAATGCAAAATTTCCGCGGAACGGCATTGACGAACCCGCGCTGCCGCGGTACAATGCAAAGTAACCAAGCAAACAGATAGGAATAAACAACAGGGGTGATCTACCAATGCAGCCGCTTTCTGACCGTACCGCAGGCTTTACCGATTCCGTCATCCGCCGCATGACCCGTATTTCCAACCAATACGGCGCAGTGAACCTTTCCCAGGGCTTCCCGGATTTTGACCCGCCCAAAGCAATTCTGGACCGTCTGGCCGAGGTCGCGCACGAGGACTACCACCAGTACTCCATCACCTGGGGTGCGCAGAACTTCCGCGAGGCGCTGGCCGCCAAGCAGACCCGCTATATGGGCCGGACAATTGACCCCAACAGTGAGATCGTTGTGACCTGCGGCAGCACCGAGGCGATGATGACCGCCATGATGACCGTGACGAACCCGGGGGACAAGGTCGTTATCTTCTCGCCGTTTTACGAGAACTACGGCGCGGACACGATCCTGACCGGGGCGGAGCCAATTTATGTGCCACTGACGCCGCCGGAATTTACCTTTGACCCCGAGGTGCTGGAGAATGCCTTCCGCCAACACCCGAAGGCGCTGATCCTGTGCAACCCCTCGAACCCCTGCGGCAAGGTGTTCACCCGGGACGAGCTGGAGCTGATTGCGGGCCTTGCCAAAAAGTATGATGTCTATGTTATCACCGACGAGGTGTACGAGCACATCGTCTACGCGCCGCACACCCACACCTATTTTGCCGCGCTGCCCGGTATGTGGGAGCGGACGATCTCCTGCTCGTCGCTGTCCAAGACCTACTCGGTCACGGGCTGGCGGCTGGGCTACGTCATTGCGCCCGCGCCCATCATTGAGCGCGCCAAGAAGGTACACGACTTCCTGACCGTCGGCGCGGCGGCTCCCCTGCAGGAGGCCATCATCCCGGGACTGCGATTCGGCCAGGACTATTACGATGACCTGCTGGCAAAATACACGCACAAGCGCGATTTGTTCTGCAAGGGCCTGGACGCTCTGGGCCTTGTCCACAACGTACCGCAGGGTGCGTATTATGTGATGATGGACATTTCCGAATTCGGCTATGACAGCGATTTGAAGTTCTGCGAGGAGTTGGCCGCTAAGGTCGGTGTCGGCGCGGTGCCGGGCTCGAGCTTCTTCCGGGAGCCTGTCAACCACCTGATCCGCTTCCACTTTGCCAAGAAGGACGAGACGCTGAACGACGCGCTGAACCGCCTTGAGGCGCTGCGCAGCAAAATTCCGGCAAGAGCAGCGCGGTAAGGCTTTATAACTCCGTGGCAAATTTAAAATGTAAAAGAGCAGCCGACCCACTGACAGAGCTACAGCGGGTCGGCTGCCTTTTTTATCGTGCGGTTTTCGGTTTATAATCGCGCATTTCCGGGATCGCTCCGCCTGCCACGGCCCACAGGTACAGGCTGGCCACGCTGCAATAGGGGCTGAACCGGCGGCGGTACTTTTCAAACAGCTTGCGGTCAATTTTGCGGTGGTGGTAGACCATCCGCAGACCGCGCTGGATGGCAAGGTCGTCGTAGCTGAAAATGTTGGGCCGCTGCATACAGAACAGCAAAATCATCTCCGCCGTCCAAACACCGATGCCCTTCAGGGCGCTCAATTCGCGGATGGCGTCCTCGTCGCTTTTCTGCCGGATGCCCTCCGGATCGAACGCACCGCTGTGGACGCGCTCGGCAAAATCGGTGATGTACTCCGCCTTGCGAAAGGTCATGCCCAGCGCCTGCAATTTGGGAACACCGGCAGCCAGGATCGTCTCGGCGTTCACGGTGCCCAGTGCGTCCTGCATCCGCTGCCAGATCGTGGCCTGCGCCTTTGTCGAGATCTGCTGGCCGATGATGTGATGCACCACCGCCGAAAACAAATCGGTATCGACGACGCGGTCCACATGCCCGATTTTGTCGATGACCTCACACAGCCGCTTATCCCTGGCGCGCAGGCAGGCAAGCTCGGTTTCCCCGTAGGCAAAAAACATCGGCGCTCACTCCTTTACGGCGTCGGGCAGTACGTCGCCCAGCGCCAGCACGGCATTGCGCACGCATTCGGGGCAGGGGCAGAGCGGCACGCCGGTGGCAACGCCCTTCAGCTCCTTGCAGATAGTCGCGCCGCACCGCTGCTCAAAGCTGCGAACCAGTGCGCGTGCCACAGCGGGCGTGCCGCGGCCCTCCGTCAGGATGCCGGCCACCATCACAGCGCCAATCAGTGCGCCGCAGGTGCTCTCCAGGCAGCCCATACCGGCAGCGTAGCCTGCCGCCAGCATCCGCAGGGTGTCGCCCTCCACGGGCAGTTTGTCCTCAAATACCTTTACAACAGACTGGGTGCAGTTGCACTGCCCGGTGATTTTTAATTCTGCAGCTGCGGCTGCACGTTCGGTAAGGGTCATGGTGCAAGCCTCCTTGTCAGTGGCAGTGATGCCCGCCGCAGTGGTGCTCGCCGTCGTGGTGGCCGCAGTGAACAGCAGTGGGGTCATGGACGAGCTTTCCGGCCAGCAGCGCCAGCACGGCCTTGTCGGCGTCGCCGCTGACACCGGCGTACAGCCTGATGTTGGCCCCGGCTACGGCAGTCTGCGCACCCGCGCCGATGCTGCCGCAGATCAGCGTGTCAACGCCGCCGCGCATCAGAAAGGCCGTCACGGCGCTGTGGCCGCTGCCCGCGGTCTCGACGACCTCGGTGTGTAAAATCATGCCGCTTTCGATGGTGTAGAATTTAAACTGCGGTGCATGGCCGAAGTGAGGGAAAACCTGGCCGTTTTGATAGGGTATTGCAATTTTCATGGTAGTGCTCCTTTATCTGTCATTACCCATGATTATAGGGGATTGGCGGGAAAAAGGCAACAGTCTTGGATATTTTGCAAAATACGGATAGAGCTTTGCAGCGGAATGCGGTATAATGATAAAAAGGCTGCGGGCCGCTACGGCCTGTTTTTCAGCCGGTGAGGTGCATATACGATGACATATATTCAGCATTATGACGCCCCGTTGGGCCGTATCCTGCTGGCGGCGGACGAGGTCGGGCTGACCGGGCTGTGGTTCGACGGCGCGAAATATTTTGCCGCCGGACTGCCCGCCGAGCATACCGAACGGGAAACGCCGGTCCTTTCCGAGGCCCGGCGCTGGCTGGACCTTTACTTTGCGGGGCAGGAGCCGGGCTTTCTGCCGCCGCTGCACCCGGCTGGCTCGACATTTCAGCAGGCGGTGTGGGCGCTGCTGCTGCAAATTCCCTACGGGCAGACCGTGACCTACGGTGAGCTCGCGCGGCAGCTTGCGGAAAAGCAGGGAAGGCCCCGGATGTCCGCGCAGGCCGTGGGCGGCGCTGTCGGGCATAACAAAATTTCTATTATCATTCCGTGCCATCGCGTGGTCGGCACCGGCGGCAGCCTGACCGGATATGCCGGAGGCATTGACAGAAAGGTAAAGCTGCTGGCGCTGGAGCAGACCGACATGACCCGCTTTTTTGTGCCCAAAACGGGCACGGCGCTGCTATAATTATAGCAATTTTCAATAATACAGCACAGTACTTTAACTTTTGAGCAAAAAGAGGTATAACAGAGGCAAAGAAGGTGGGAACTGATATTGTCAATATCACTGTGTAATTTAACAACGCAAACCTGTGTGTTCAACCAACTGCAAGCCTGTGTATTCCACCACCACTTTCCTGTGCGGAAAGCAACCTGCGTAAAGTGGCAAATAAGCCAAAAACAGCCAAACCTGTGTAAATTGCAATACGGGGAACGGGCCTATCCTGTGTGGTTTTCCAACAGCTCACAGCTGCTTCAAATAGATCAGTTGCAGATTTACACAGGGCAGCACCCCTTTATTATAAGGTAAGAGCCGCACAGAATGGCGCGTGAGGGGTTGCAGTTTACACAGGAT
>ULWD01059167.1_pt1 | contig 34526 bp, 21 predicted proteins | sample 1960011 | NCBI WGS metagenome assembly ULWD01 (sample SAMEA4835803, study PRJEB28245) | human gut metagenome | biome: gut microbiome; material: fecal sample | place: Denmark | collected 2008 | reverse complement strand
GTAGATAATGGGGTTTTGGTGTTGGAAATCAAATAGGTGCGACAAATCATCACACCATTTTTTCATTGATTCACGGAGGTCGTTATGCAACCAGAAATTTCAACTTTTGCGTTCCACATTGCCACTTTACTCGGATTGATACTCATAAAGAAGTGGATTTCATTTAACGTGTCATCTCTCAGGGAGTACGGGCTAAACCATCCCCTTGAAGAAGTTCCACCGGCATTTTTCATTTGGAAATATGTTAACAAAGTCGTCACGCTAGTCATAATTATTACCTGCATTTCCCTGATAATTTTGACATACCGCATCATTTCCTGGGTGGTGATGTGACGACGGGAACAACAACTAAAGCCCCACCATTTAACCATTCACCCTTTGATTTTTAACAAAAAAAGAAAGAGGCAAAACAAAATGAATAAAACACGATTGCGCCAGCTTCTGGCGCTTTTTTTAGTGTTGTGTATGCTGTGCAGCACAGCACTACCGATTTACGCCGCAGTTCCTACTGGGGAAGTAACGCCGGTGGAGACTTCTGTGTCTGTGGCCACTCCCGAAAATGCGGCTAGTGATGACGGTACAGAAAAAAGCTCCGATAGCAGCAACCTCGCTTCGGCCACCCCTGAAACAGCCCTGAGCGAAGCTGCCCAGGCATTTGTGGACGCCGTTGCCGCGCTGGACCGGGAAGGTATCTTGACCGCGATCAACGCCTGGGGCCTGGCAAGCCAGGCTTGGCAGGCCGATCAATCGAATGCCGAACTGACCGCAGCATTGGAGACTGCCACGGAAGCCTCGGATGCGGCGGCGGCTCCCGTCTATGCCGCGGAAGATCTCTATATGGCTCTTTCCGATGAGGAGCGCGAGATCGACGCCGTCAAGGCCGCTTACAGTTCTCTGACCGCGCTGTTCATTTCCATGCAGTTGGCCATGCAAAACCCGGTCGCCCCTGGCGGCGGTGGTGATGAACCCGATCTTGAGGAAATCGCCACTGTACTCTACGGAGATCTGCCGGATGCACCGACCGGCAGCTACATTGGCGAATATGGGCTGCCGGTTGCCACCGGTGACACCAAAATCAGTATTTCGGCCTGGAAGCATGACTTGCTGGATGCCAGCAGCAAAGGCCGTCTGGACGCAAACGCGCTCAATGAAAACAATGCTGTAATGGCGGTAGCAAAGCAGGATGGCGCAGATTACGCTATTGTACCCATTGCCGTTCAGGTCGAGTACCCCGCCAACGGCGCTACCACAACGATCACTCTGCCGGACACCGTAGAACTTCTGAGCTACACATCCACCGCCGATAATTTGGTTCCTGCCAGTGAAACGGAACGCACCCAAATTTTGAATGCCAGTTACAAGGATTCGTCGGCTTCTGCCTCTGGCTTTTATGTGAAGGCAACCGAAGATTTCTCTGTCACGTTCACCTATTCGGCCCCTGATGGCACCACCATCAGCAAAAAGCTCGATGTCACCATCGACGGCAATGCGGAAGCCGCCGTCCTCCCCGCGTCCAATAGCAACGGGGTCAGCACCTACGCCAACACCCCGACGCCGCCGTTTACAACCGGCAAAATCACGAAGATCGAGTATGTGGTAAGTACCTGGCTGGTCTGGTTTAATGGTGTGGAAGCCTATTGCTGTGATAACGGGCTGTATGCTGCGCCCGGTGGCTGCCCGACCTATTCTTTTGCATACGTTTCCAAGTTGGAACCTGGACAGTATACCCCCGGAAATCATTACGCGAACCAAATTAATATTTGGGGCGGTCTCAATCAGCTTTCCCTGGGCCTTTTGTCCAAGAGCCATGATGCAAATGATTTTGCTGGCAGCAGCTTTGCCGCCAGCGCAGCAACGACCTATGCCACTACCGGCAACGATGTGCTGAAAACAGCCTATGAGTATTACAACGACACTCAGCTTTGGATTATTGAACATTATCCGAACAGCGTAGCAGCACAAACTTATCTCAACTCTATTAGCGCATTGTCAGGGGAAAACGTTGTTACCCCTTATGTAAATCCTGGGGATAACGGTTACTATACTTACGCTTATTTCCCTCCGGCAGGATATAACTGGCAACGCATTGTTGTTGTGGACCTAAACCCAATTTCCGACGATGACGATACAAGCGGTCTTCCCGATGTACCAGAGATGCAATACTACTCCGCAGACTGGACAGCTCCGCCGCAGTCTGCCAGCGGCAGCTTCGATCTGACCTATACCGTACACATTGACAAGTCTGCCAACATCACCCATGAGAAGTTGGATGACGCCATCTTCAAGCTGACCCCCAATCCTTCCAGCGGCACGATCAGCGGCGGCACCTGGACCATTGGCGACCCGCAGATTGTGACCACAGTGGACGGCGCGGCCTCTGCCACCTGGACGCTTCATTACGAAGTAACAAAAACCAGCACCACCACATTGAGCGGCAAAGAAGGGCCGTACAACACACAGGAGGAGGCCAACGCTGCCGCCGAGGCCGCCAAGAACAACGCGATTGCACAGCTGCAAAATGAAGCCCAGGCCATGGTTGATGCAGCCATTGCTGAAGCAAAAGCGCAGCTGGCAACAATCACGATTGACTACAAGGAAACCACTGTCCCGCACGGTTTCGACCCCACGGACAGCAGTTCTGGTTCTGTTTCTGTACCGTCCAACGGCTCCGCTACTGCTGTTGTGGCAAATCAGCCCTGGCAGGCGCATGTGACCTGGGAAAAGCGCGACGCCCTCACCGGCGGACGCATCACAGAAGATGCGGAGTATGTTTTCTATGAATGGAATGTGGGCGCCAACGAATACGAGATCAGCAGTAACTACCGCGTCACTCGCCTGGAAAACGGCCTGTACACGGTGACCGTGACCAACCCGGTCTATACCGATTGGACCGAGGGGTATGTGTATTACACTCAGGACAACCTGGGCAAATTCCGTATCGAAGAAGTCGCCGCACCCGCAGGGTATACCGATGCCGCCCTGCAGGGGACCGATTGGGTCGAACACTGGAGCCAGGAATTTGAAATCACCGACAGCGACCAGACTTACAGCTATACCGGCAACGATGCAGACTACAACCGCCCGCAGGGTAACAAAGTCATCATCAAAAAGATCGAAGCCCACACCGGCGAGATCATCGTGGACGATGCTGTATTCACGCTCTACCAGTGGAACCAAGAACGTGGCCTGTACGAAAAAAGCAAGGACTATGCCTTTGTTCGGGACGCCGAGGGCCTGTACACGATCACCTGTCTGCATGATGACTGGTCACAGTATGAAGAAGGCAACCTGTACTACGAGGATACCCTGTGCGACGTCCGAGAAGATACTGTGAACAGTGACAGCACCACCACCGAACACCCGCAGCATTATACCGACTATGAGCCAGTTGATTTCTCTATCGACGAGCGAGCTGTCACCAATGACGGCCAGTTTGTCGTGGTGGAATCCAAGTCCCCGTATGGATACTACGGCGACTGGACCGGCTCACGCGAGACCCCCAATTTTGAGGTCGAGGATGCCGGGAAGCATGCCTATTATATTCGGCTGACCGACGATGGCTCCACAATCACTCTCACAGACAGCGAATACAATGCTCACGTCCTGACCGAAAACAAAGGCGGCACTCTGATCGATTTGGGAGATGAAATTGTATCTCTGGACATCTTCCGCCCGGCACAAGAGGAATACGACGAGGACAATCTGTTCCGCAACAACCCCTGGTACAGCACTGTCGTTTGGGAAAAGCGGGATGCTCTCACCGGCGGCCTGGTGGATGCCGACACTGAATATGAAATTCAGGAATGGGACCCGCTGGCCGGAGAATACAAGAAGAGCACTCACTACCAGGTCGTCCGCCGTGATGACGGAAAATACACCGTGAATCTAATCGGTGACGCCTTCTTTGCTGGCTGGGGAGGCAAGCAAGGCGTACTCTACTACCATCAGGCCAACGAAGGAAAGTATCGGATTGTCGAATTGAAAGCTCCGGCGTCCTACACCCTGAAAGCCTGGCAAGGTGAAAAATGGGTCACCGGCTGGAGTGAAGAAATCGTTGTTCACCCGGACCGCCCAACATACGAGTTCCTGGGAGATACAGCTGACTACAATATGCCCTACAAGACCCAAGTCCTCATCAAAAAGGTCGATGATGATACGGACGAACTTATTGCCCCCGATACGATCTGGACTTTGTACGAGTGGAACGAACGGAATAACCAATACGAAGTCAGCACCAACTACAAGATCATTCGCCGCGAGGATGGTTACTACACTGTAACTACACTGCACAGCGACTGGACACATTACGAGGAAGGGTATCTGTATTTCGAAGATACGCAGCAAGACTATCCTGAAAGCTACCATCGGTACAGTGATCGCCGTTTCTCCAATCAGGGCAAGTTCCTGATCGTGGAGAGCCAGGCTCCTGCCGGATACTACGGGGACTACTGGCGTAACGATGAGCCAGGCACCCATTCCACGGACAACGGCTCCGATCTCGGCAAACGCGGCTATGCTTTCACGCTGACCGAGGACAATGGCACACTCTGGCTGACCAATGCAGACTACAACGCCAAGATTCTGTATAACCCGGATGAAGGCAATGCCACTGTGGTTCTCGCTGACGGTCGGCCCACCAGCGTCATCATCAACGAGAAGCAGCAGCCCTCCTATGAGCGCGATGAGACCAGCTTTGGCAATACCGCCAAATACGGGTATGTGGTGTTCGACCGCAGCCAGTACAACAAAAAGTGGGCACAGACGGGTGATGACGATACCTACACCACCAGTTATGAAGCCACCACAAGCAAGCTGGGCGACAAGATTGCCGCTCCCGAAGATACTCTTTGGAAGAACGGCAAGCTGTTCGAGCTGGAAGATTATGTCACCGATCTGATCAGCGGCCCAGTGTATTATGATGTGACCTTAGAAAACATTAAGTCGCTGGATGAGGTTCCCTCTACGATGGAGTATCAGCTGAGCGCTGAAAAAACCATTACATTGGCCCTTGTTTCTGCCGACTGGCTTGAGGAACCCCGGAGCAGCTACACCGGCTTTGTGGACCTCGGCTATTCCCCCAAGCAGCCGACAGCCAACGAGACCGAAACGATAACTGCTGATGACGGCCACACCTTCACCGGCCATCTGGTCGGCATCGAACAGACTGGTGACTATGGCTGGGTAGACATGGAGATTCCCGCCACCTACTACGGCTGGCCTGACGTTAAAGGCATCTTCCTCGGAAGTCTGGTTCTGCCCCACAACGACAACAAGCCGGTCTATGAGGGCTATGAGACGGAAATTTTGACCTATCTCGGCTTCAACAATAAGGACTACAAAATCGTTGATGCAGAATGGACCGGCAAGTGGGAGGCACTGCCCGGCTCCGACATGATGAACCGCAGCGCTTCTTTCACAATCTCCGTCTACGCCACCGGCTGGATTGCCCGGTACGAAGAAGGGGAAGAAGGGGAACGAACCGGCACAGTGACAGCCGCCTACAGCTTCGAGGACACCGCCAGTCAGGAAGATGGGCTGTACCACTGGCTGGTCACCGCACACTACAAACCTGCCAGCGTTTGGACCGTTCTGCAGGCCGCAGCGGCTGTGCTGGGCATCGGTCTGCTCATTGCTGCCGTGGTTCTCATTCTTTTCATTCTGTCCCGCAAAAGAAAGGAAAAGAAACGCACAACAGAAAAGGTGTAACTGCACCTTGATGGAGGTGAATTATGTCCAGCGATTTAAGGACGGCAATCATTGAAAACATAACCATTGCCGATTTTCTGCGCTCTGAGGGTTATGAAGTAATACCACGAGGGCGAAAGCTCACCGTGAAAGGGCATGATAGCCTGGTCATAACACCAGACAAAAATGTATTCACCTGGAACAGTCGCGGTTTTGGCGGTTCTGTGATCGACCTCTACATGGGGTTGCACAGCTGCGACGCCCGCACGGCCATGACAGAGCTGCGGAAGCAGCTGCCGGAGTACGAAAAAGAACGACCGAAGCCAAACCAGCCACACCCAGCAAAGCCTCCTGCACCAAAAGACAAAGAATCGGCCCCCCTAATTCTTCCCACCGAGGACAAAAACAAATGGCGACGGGTTTACGCCTACTTAATCAGTACAAGAAAAATCACGCCGACAATTGTGAAGTGGTTGGTGCAGAAAAAAACCATTTATCCCGACGAACGAGGCAATCTTTGTTATCTCGGACGAGATGGCAAAGGAGGAATCAATTACTGTGCAAGAAAAGGCACCTTGACGCCCCGCGACGGCCAAAAGGGATACCGCAACGTGGTCGAAGGGAGCGACTATCAAAAGCGCTGTGTGATGAACCATAGCCCCAGTCACACCAAATTGGTAGTCACCGAAGCGGCGGTGGACGCATGGAGCTTCGCTTCGATGCTGGAGATCCACGGCCTAGACCACAAGGCATATACTTACCTTTCCCTGGAAACCACCTACGAGGGGCCGTTGGGAATTTTTCTTGACGAAAATCCCCAAATCAGAACAATCTATCTTGCCCAGGACGCGGACGAGGGCGGCCTAAAGAGCCGGGCAAACTGCCGCAAGCTCTTAGAAGAAAAGGGGTTTACTGGCAGAGTGATCGACAAGCTGCCCAACGCCAACGCCCCCGGCGCGAAAGACTGGAACGACGCGCTGATTCTGAAACGCGCAGAAATGGAACGGGCACCTGTTGAACAGGCGCCGATCCACGCCGACGAGCCGACGATGCAGCCGTCAATCGGTTTAGAACTTACACCGTAAAACCGGCTCTTTCATTAGAAAACGCACAAAGGAGAATATGATATGCTTGATGTAAATTCTTTCACTACCGACGTAAAAGACCAAATTCTTGGCATTCTCTCTGCCATCGGCACCAATCTTGTTTGTCCCGTAATCGCCGCAGCCGCTGTTATATACTGTGTCTTCCAGATACCGCAGTTGTTCAAGGCTCACCGGGATGGCATGTCGGATGTTTTCTGGGAGTTTATGTGGAAGGAAATCATCGGCTTGTTGGTAGCGGTCGGCACCGGCGGCCTTTGGCTGCTTCTGTCTGCCGGTGTATTCGGAACCACTGTTTAACCCACTGTGTACAAAAGTCTGCTGCCCAGGAGGTTCACCCCTGGGCAGCAGCTTATTTTTTCATCGGGGATTAAAAAAATGGAAGTAATCGGAAAATTTATCCTAAACCTCATAGCAGACGGCATCGCCACTTTGATACACGACATTTTTGTTGCACTTTTGACAGTCATTATGGATTTTGTCAGCAAAATGATCGTGTCTCTTTGGGATGATTCGATTATCAGCGCTATCGTGTCCTGCTCCAGTTGGATAGCCATGGGAGTATTTGCTATCGGCTGTATCCTGATGCTCTATGACATTTTAGAGGCACGCTCAGAAGAAAAAACCGTCTACATGTCCTCAGTCACAAAGAACTTCGTCTCAGGGCTGGCCTTTGCTCTTTTCGGTGCCAAATTGGTGCATGTAATGACAAAAGCAATTTTAAGCCTGATTCAGCTTCTGAGGTTAAGCGACGCAGTTACAAATTTCGAGGGAACAGAGTATGCAAACTCGTTGACCAACTTGTGGCTGTCTCCTGATCTTGTTGTCGGCAGTAGCCTTCTAGAATCTGTGATTTGTTTCTTTATTGTCGTAATTGGCAGCGGAGTTTTTATATATAAAATCACGTTGCGATTTGTACAATTCATCACTTTAATTGCCATGGTTCCGCTATACGAAACCAGTGTCTTACGCGGCGATCAAACGGCCTTCTCAGGCTGGTTTCGCCAGGCTATGGCCGTGGGCTTGACTTTTTTCTTTGAGTACTTTTTTTATGCCCTGGCTATCACTTTACTGATGAGTACCGGCATCGCCAATACGTTTTTGGGGATGGGCTGCCTGCTCGGTATGGGTGGTGTGAGCCGCACGCTGGACAAATATGGTTTATCCAGCGCGGGTCCACACATCAATCCCACTGGTGTCGCCTATTTTGCCTGTGCCGTTAAAGGGCTTATGAAATAGTCCTCACGGATGCAAACACGCAACGAAAACATAACGGTATTTCGTCAAAAACAGGCTGTGCCTATTAGGCACAAACCTGCTTTTTGATCGGATGAAGGGGAGATCCTTTTTGCTTATACGATACTTGACCGAATTTTGGCAAACTCTGTTAAAAGATACTCTTTTCATCATCGCGTTCTGCTACGTATTGCGCATTCTGATAGTCGTTCTATGCAAATGGAAGCGTGCCGCGATACCTGGTGATGACGGCGCTTTGTTTGCATTCCGAAGTATCACATTTCTTACGCTGTTTGCGTGGAACTGTGGACTGAATGGTTACCTTGACCTTTCAGAATACCTGTGCCAAGCGGTTTCGACCTTGTTTTTCTGTATGGCCTGTTCTATACTGGAGTGGATTCTTCGGTATGGAGGGGTGTGCCGTATGATTGACGACCTCATCGAATATTTCCTGGTCACAGTGGAGCGCGCGAGGTCTTTCTTTCAAAAGATCAGTGAGTTTCTTTGCCTCCACACAGCTCTTATGTATCTGGTACTTGGATTTTTGTTTGTCGGGACGCCTCTGTTGGCACAAAGCCAGTCGGGAGCAAATTCTATGCTGATATATACACTGGCTGGTTTTATAGCGTATTGTGTGTATTTGGCCTATGCGCTGCGCTCGTGTCGCCGTCTGCTGCTTTTGCTTTTTGGTTTTGCCTTTTTATACGCATGGCAAGTAGCGATGGCAATCGCGGAATTTTCCAATTCCCAGGATGGCGAGTTTGGTTTTTTTGTTGTAGTAATTGCATATGTCTTTCTTTGGATATTTACTGCCCTTGTGGCAGACTACGAGCCGGTGCAAATGGTGTTCAAGATCACAAATACCTTTACAACGCTTGCTGCCATTGCCGGAAATATTCTCATTCCTGTTCTTTCCATCGAACAGTTTTCCGATAAACCTTTTTTCCCTGGGTATGATAACACAACTACTTTAACAATAGCATTCAACCTATTTATTCTACCTTTGGTTTCTGCCGGATATTTAGCGCAGCTTGCGAAAGATTTGTACCAATATTTGAAAAGAAAGACGGTTCCATGAATTGAGGGCACGACCAACGTCGCGCCTTTTTTTTGCAAAAAAGAAGCAAAAATCCAACGAAAAAACGTCAAAAACGGTTTGTGCCTATTAGGCACAAACCTGCCGCTGAATCAGGCACAATGCCTGTAAAGGAGACCATATGACAACGCAAAAATACCTCTGCCCGCCACGGCTGCAAAAGAAATTTCTTTTGTGGTGGTGGACTGTCCCGGAGCTGATTCTGATTGCCACTTTGGTGGTAATTGCATTTTACCTTACTTCTTTGGAATTACTGGCGTTGACCCTGTTTGTTGCCATTGGCGCGGCACGGGTGGATTTTGAACACAATCTATTCGGTGCATTGCGCACAAGAACCCTTTACCAGCTTTTCACAAAAACCTTTACCGCCAATGAAAAGCGCACAGCAAAAGAAGAAAAGCGCCAGCGCAAACGCCTGACGAAACAAATGCGTTCTCGCTTGCCTATCCAGGATTTGATTCAGTTCCGCTTTGCCGACAACGGCATCTATGGCGGCAAGGACGGCAAGGAACTGTTCCGATTCTACCGCTACTATCCGCCGAACACCGACGTAATGACAGATGAAGAAATCGCGCAGGAAATCGAACAGCTGTGCCGGTTGTTCGATTCCCTGCGCTGCCCCTTCACCATGTTCGGTACAGATAAAATCGAGGACATGAGCGCCCTCAAGGAATACTACCGCAGCTTGCCACGCCGCTATGACCACATTCTGGCAGACGTAGTCAACGAGATCGAAAGCACCGAGACAAAATCCAGTGCCGTGCAGCGGTCGTATTATTTTATCTACAAAGCGCAGTCTGAGGAGGATGATATCTACACCCTGATCGTGGGCAAAGGATATAAAATTGACCGCGTAAAAAACGACGAAATGGCCGTTCTTCTGCGCAATTACCTGGTCCGTGAGTTCGTCAATGTGGATATCTACACCATTGCCGAAGAAGTAAAAAACTACCCCAACATGGCAAAGGCCAAACCGGCGATCTACAACAAGGAAATTCAGCGCCGTCTTTGCCCCAACCGCATTGACTTCACCCGTGACCATGCCGAACAATCCGGCCTGATGCGCCGAACTCTTATGATAAAGAACTTCCCGGCTCAGATTCCTCCGCGTGCCTTGTACACGGTAGCCAGCATGCGGGGCACTTCTTTCACCATGCGAATGACCCCGCTCCAGAAAGACAATGCGCGAAAGCTGATTGACGAGCAGATTCGCAATAAGGCCGTTATCGGCGGCAAAAGCCAGGCCACAGAACAAATGGACGCAGCCCAGGAAACTCTGGACATCAAGAACTTCTATGCCGAAGTCACCCGTAACCAGAATACCATTTACAGCGTCAACGTCTATATCGAGATTTACGGCAAGACGCTGGAGGACCTGGCGAACCTGGAGCAGCAGGTGAAGATCGAACTTGCCGGTGTCGGCATTACCTATGACCAGCTGAACTATGAACAGCGCAATGGTTTTTCCTCCGTGCAACCGCTGGGCAGCGACCACTTTATCCTGTGTTCCAACAATCTGCCCAGTAAAACCGTGGCAGCCCTGTACCCGTTCAGCTACTCCAGCCTGATTCACCCCCATGGCATGCCCCTTGGCCGCACTGATCGCGGAGGCCCGGTATATGCCGACATCTTCCAGCGGGATGACCAGATCACCAACGGTGTATTTTTCATTTCCGGCTCCGCTGGCCAGGGCAAAAGTTATCTTCAGAAGAAAATCCTGACTTTTATGGTGACGCGCGGGGTCCATTGCTATGTTATGGACCCGGAAAACGAATACAGCGATGTCACACGCGGCCTGGGCGGCATCGTGATCGACTGCGCTTCCGGCAACCATAAAATCAACATCTTCGAGGTGCGCAGAATCAAGCTGGAGGATGATATTGAGGAAGGAGCCGAGCTGCCGGAGATCTCCAATGAATCCCCCATGTTTTTGCAGCACCTTTCCTGGCTCAAAGATGAGTTCCGCATTATGATGCCGGAGATGCCGGACAGCACCCTCCGTGCGCTGATGATTCTGGTCCAGGGAATGTATGCGTCGGTGGGCATTGACCAGCACACCGACTTTGACCGGCTCCAGCACCAGGACTACCCCACCTTCAGCACGCTGTATGATTTCGTGCAAAAACAGCTGAGTAAAAACAGCTACCCCATGCTCACCAAAGAAATGATTTCTGAGGTCCTGTTGTATATCAACGACCCGACCTACGGTGAACTGTCCAACATCTTCAACGGTACAACCACCATCGACGTAAAAAGCAATCCGCTGATCTGCTTCTCTATGGGCGCTCTGCTGGAGGGCAGCGAACAGCGCCTTCAGGCCGTGGAGAACAACCTGAACACCTACATCTGGTCCATCGTGCTGCTCCGCGAGTTCCAGGTACTTCTCAGCTTCGATGAGTTGTACATGTACCTGGAGCAGCCGCTGATGGCCAAATACATCAGCTATTTTGCCCGCCGCAGCCGCAAGTATAACGCCTGTATCGGTGTGGCCACGCAGCAGCTCCAGGACTGCCTGGATGAATCGGTGCGGCGGTACAGCTCCCCGATCATCAACATGTCCTCTTTCAAATTCCTGTTTTACAGCGGACAGGTTGATCTCCAGGATATGAAAGAGGCATTGAAGCTGACGGATGGCGAAGCCGCTTGCATCAGTGTTTCCAACAAGCGTCACTGCCTGCTGAAAGCAGGTAACGGAAAATACTACATGGAAGTGGGGACGCTCCCCTTTGAAGCCGAGTTGTTTGGTGACAAAGGGGGCATCTGATGCCTGCCAAGATTGCGATTCTCATCGCGCAGAAACTGGCCGATGAGAGGACCCGCAAAATCATCATCACCATCGTGGCGGTGGTGCTTTCGATCATCTTTCTGCTGGTCGCCGGTCTGCAGGCGATCATTGCGCTGTTCACGATAACCCTATCCACGTTTCTCACCGAGGACACATCCCTGGTCGGCCAGACCGTAGCGCTTATGGACGAAGCCAGGGATGCCTATGTGGATGAGCAAATGGCCGAGTACCGGCAGCGGACTGACCGTAACGGTAATGAATACCGTAACGTCATCCTGCAATGGGAAAACGGTTTTTCCAATAACGACAAGGAAGTTCTGACCATTGTTTCCTGCTATTATGAGCAGGATTGGGAAACGGATATGTCCCCGCTGGCCTGTTGGGTCGCATTGAAAAGTGTTTCCTTCTCCACCAGGGAGCGCGGGCCATATTCCTGCGGTGGCTGCATGAGCCGGAAGGTGTGCGACGGTCACCCTGATGGTAACGGGGGAACCTATCACCACAGCGATGACAGCGCCGATTGCGATAACTCCCACACAGAAAGTTATTGTCCCGGAGATCACTATGACTTGTATGTGACGGCTCGTTTACCTGGCTGCGAGAACTGGAACGGCGAAAGCGGTGCCACTGAACAGACCGTTGCGCAATGGGAAGAACTGTGCAGCCCCTCTTACACCGGCGAAAGCGAAGTCATGGAACAGTACCTGCAGAAGCTCCAGGCGGCAACGCTGAATGACGATTGGGAGGGTTGGTCTGAAGTCAATATCGAATGGACCAAAGTGTTGTATCAGACCGACTGGGAGGACCTGTATGGTGTCACCGTCACCCAGGTCGGCATTACCAACACAGACAGCTTTACCCCGTCTGAAGATTACACCGGCGGGATTACCGGCAGCGGCAACGGTACTTTCATTATACCGCTGGCCAGCTACAGCTACATATCCTGTCACTTCGGAGAGCCGGATGGCTGGACAGGCGCACCGCACGGAGGAATGGACTTTGCCGCCGGTTACGGAACGCCGATCTATGCCGCCGCTGATGGCGTGGTCGTGAAAGCCGGTTATCATAACAGCTGGGGCAACTACGTCAAGATCTACCATGGCGTTGTGGACGGCAATCAAATCTACACTCTCTACGCGCACTGCTCCTCCCTGGGCGTTTCTGCCGGTCAGACCGTGACCCAGGGTCAGACAATCGCAGCGGTGGGCAGCACCGGCGACAGCACCGGCAACCACTTGCACTTTGAGGTGTATGTCAACAGTACTCGTGTTGCGCCAGAAGGATGGTTGTAATTGCCATACACCGAAATTAGAAAAACAAACGTATTTATGTTTGTTTTTCTGTACTGTTTTGTTGACTGCCAGCAAACGTATGGCAAATAAACCTCGATTATACGTTAATATTTGATAATATGCTGGCTTTCTCTGAATGAAAATATAACAATAGCCATACAAATAGCCATACAAACAGTTAGTAAAAAACCGCGCTGCACTGCGGCGCGGTGTGTTGCTGTATGGCACTTGTGCCATACGGCTTTATCCTGCATTTTCCCATCCTCTTTCGATTTTTCAAAAAAGGGGGAAATCGCTTCTCCCAGAAAGGAGACTATTGGATGGAGCTGGTTAAAAAATCTTACCGAATCAGTGCTTCGACAGCTGAGATGCTAAAAACCATCGTCGAAAAAGAAAACTGTACAGAAGTTTCTGCCGTTGAGAACGCCATCCGCTACTACAAAGACTACCTGTATATGCAAACCGACGGGGCCTTCATCAATGAGAGCGTGAAGCGCACCTTCCTTGCCAGCGTCAACCTGATGGAAACACGACTGAACAACCGCACCAACAAGGTGCTGTCTGAACTGGCGATCCAACAGGCTATAATCTGCCAGGTTCTTGCGCACGAACTGGAAATCAACCCCCGCGCGCTGGACAATTACCGCCGCGCCGCCGTGGAATACTTGAAAATGAATGATCGTGTGTTCCGGCTGGAAGATATTTTGGAAGAATGAGCCTATTTCTCTTGCAAAAACGCCGGATAATTCCATCGAATTATCGAGAAAAACAGGTTGTGCCTAATAGGCACAACCTGTTTTTCTCCGTCCGAAAGTGAGGTGAGACAGTGAAAGTCAAAGCGATACTTAACTCCGGCTATTTCGCCAATGCCCGCCATGCCACAAACTACATCGCGTATATTGACCGGCAAAGCCCCATCTTCGACCAGAACGGTACAGAAAAAAATGTGTTGTCCGCTCAGGTGGAAGTAGAAGCCCCCGGCAACAGTACTGTATGGCGTCATGTGTACTCACTAAATGCCAGCGATTGTGAGCGGCTGGGGGTAGACCGAAATCATATGAAAAATCTGATTGCCCTGAAAGCCGATGAACTGGCGAAAGCATACAACATTTCCCCCAACAATCTGCGGATGGTATGCTCCTGGCATAATAAAGACTTTCACCCGCATCTGCATTTTTTGGTCTGGTCAACTGACAGCCGGGAAGCGTTCATACCGCATCGAGAAAAAGAGGCTGACAAAAGCGCGGCACTCAATGCTGCCACGCGCAAAGTCAAAAGCAGTTTCACCAATGAAATCTTCCGCGGCGATCTGGAATATCTGAAGGAAGAAAAAAGTAAGCGCCGCGACAAACTCAATGAGCAGCTGCGCAAACTGGTGTCCAGCGAGTATCTGGTGGACCGTGAAATCACAGACGCCCTAAAGGATTTGGGCAAAGAACTACGGGAAACCCCAGGCAAGCACACATACAAATTCTTGCCGCCTCAACTCAAAGCCGAAGTAGATGGCGTATTGGAAAAAATCATGCAACGGGACCCGATCTTGCGGTCCATGTATGAAGAATACCTGGACAGTCAAAAAGAACTGGCCCTGACATACGCCTCCTATGAGGAAACATTGGATAAAAAGTTTGCAGAGATCGAAAACAGCTTTTTTCACCCTTATTGCGATTTTGAAGAACGCCGCGCTGGCCGTGCCGAGGTAACCAGGCATAACATCATCATCCATGCCGCCGAGCGGTATGTGCGGCCAACAGTACAGGAAAAAACAGCTTCGCACGCACCTCAGAAAAAGTCAACCCCGGCTATGACTTCGGTGGGAAATGCTGCTGCGCTCTCTCCGGCTGGTAAACCACCAAACGCGCCAACAGTACAGGAAAAAATAGCTTCGCACAGTGAGCCGGAAAACGCAACCCCGGATGAAAAGGTAGAAGGTTCTGACTATCAGGAAAAAAGCCCCACCTATGCAGTGCAGAACATGCTGTTTCGTCTGGCCAAAACACTGAACAGCGATCAGCAGCAGGCACAGATCAGGAACCGGGCGCACCGGGCCGCCAACGGCCTGACGGGCGAAAAGCAGAATGTGCGCAGGCTGAAAACCGGCCTTGCAGACGAGCGAAACCTGTCCGCGATGGAGCGGTGACGGACATTTTGTGCCTATCAGGCACAACCGATTTACGACGTTACTTCGACTTATTTTCGACGCTTATTTGCAAAGGAATACGCGCATTTCACCGTCGAAAATCGGTATTTATTCAAATTACCCCTTGACAAAATCATGAGATTAAGCGAAATTGTATGCAGAAACACAACAAAGACACAAACGGAGGTACATTATGAACTTTAATATGCAGCAGTTGGAAGATATGAACGAACTGGACCGCCTGTATTTATTTGAGGATGTTCCCGAAGAAGATCTGAAAGCGCACCTTGAAAGCCTGCCAGAGGATGAACGGGTGGCTCTGCTTGCGCTGATTCCCGAAGAGATCCGCTGCAATATGGGCTATCCTTCGGATCAGCAGAATGCCTTTTTGGAAGTAAGCGAACGCTTTGATAAGCTCTGGCCGAAACTGGAGGACTTTGGCGGGTTCAGCGGCAGATACGGCCAGAAGTATAAGGACTGGCTGGAAGCTTACTGCCCGGAGGAGTTCTGGGAACTGGTATTCAAAAAAGAACTGGGCGCAGTCTGCAGGGCCAAAAACGAGGAAGTGGCAAACTTCATTGACGACACGGTAAAGGCGCTGCTCGTGAAGAACCCCGCCCCGGACCAGAACACGCACTTTCTGGAGCACGTAGGCCACATGAACGCCTTGCAGACACAGGCGGAGGAAATGGCCGAGCCGCTGATGTTCGGTGGCTGCCAGCGGGGCGAACTGGGGATTCCCAAGCTGGAGCGGCCGGTTGCGACCCGCGGCCGGGGAAAGAACATGTTTTTCAATGGGACGCAGGAGGACTGGGAAGACTGTGGAAAACCTGACGCAATAATCCCGTTTTGAGCAGTTTTGCCGTATGCGCATTTACAAATATATAGACGATTCAAAAGAGCGGACTTCGGTCTGCTTTTTTTATTGTCTGAAATAAAAGCAGGAGGAGTGACGTTTATGCTCAACATAACACAGTATGAACAACTGGAAAAAGCATACGGGAAAACGCTGCGGGAAATTGCCAGTGACAGCGATTCATGGAAAAGGTTTCTGGATTCAGCCGGATACACCTACCGCCAGTCGTTCAAAAATCAGGTCGCAATGTATTCGCAGAAGCCAGGAATGAAAGCGGTTCTCACAGAAAAGCGATGGGAAGATATGAACCGGGCTGTAAAAAGCGGCACAACAGGAGTACGGATTTTTGATGACAAGAGTCCCAACCATATCTCCTATGTGTTCGATTATGCCGACACGGTTCCCGGCTCACCGCCCCCTGGCCCCCGTCCCTGGACGGTACACAAAAACAAAACCGGAATTGCACTGCATAATCTGCTGAAGCGGACCGGGGAAAAGAACCTGGACAATTATGTTCAAAATCGGGTACGGATGATAGTGGATTCTGAAGTTGATCCCGGCGCGGAACCTGCCGTGCGGGCCGCGCTTCAGCGTTGTCTGGAGCAGAGCGCGATGTATGTCACATGTGTACGGCTGGGCTTACCGACAGAAAGATTAGATACAGGTGCCTTTTCCTTCCCGACGAGGTATCGAGACAACGGGAAGGTGATACAGAGAATTGGAACACTCCTCAACCACACGCTGCGGGCATGCCTGGAACCGGTCCGTGATGTGGCCTACTCCATGAACATGACCATGCCCGCGCCGGAGGAAATCGCCGCGCAGGCAAAACAGCCGGAACCTTCTGCTGCCCCGGCGCTGCCGGACCTTGCAAAAGTGCCGGTGCGCCGCGAGGGGGATACCATCACCATCAGCAGCGGCGAAGCTGCGCATGAGATCGACGTCACCGTTTCGGACGAGGACCACGCCGCTATTACGGCACAGCTGCCTGACGAAGCGAGGCGGCCTGTGAGACGCCGTCAGCCTCATGCCGCGCCGGACGCCGGATATGAGCAGCTTTCATTGGCCGCGACGCTGTCCCGAAATGTGCGTGCCGATCTGGAGGACGTCGCCCGCCTGCATGATGGATATGTGCAGCGCATGGAGAACGGCGGTATCCTGTCCCCGGCAGAGGCCGCAGATATGGACGATCTGGAAGATATACAGGGTCGTCTGGAAAAGGAACTGCAACAGGATAAAACGGCGGAAAAAATCGTACAGGAGGCGGAGGCCGCAGCGGCACCCCAGAAAGGCGCGGCGGACTATGCCGTGGAGATCCCGGTGGACGGCGAATGGACGAAGTTCCAAACCGTGCAGGAAGCGGAACATGCCGCGTATCAGGAATGGATCAAAGAAGGTCGCAAAAATGCGGTCAATTACAGCTCCACCGGCGACCGCGACCCGTCGGGCGGCCCCAAGGCCCGGTTCCAGGACAATATCGCTGCTTTGCGGCTGCTGCAGTATCTGGATGCCGACGGCCAGCAGGCCAGCCCGGAACAGCAGCAGGTGCTGGCCCGTTATGTGGGTTGGGGCGGCCTGTCCGACGCCTTCGACGGCAAAAAAGCCGAGTGGGCCGGGAAATACAAAACGCTGAAGGAACTGCTGCCCGTACAGGAATATGAAGCCGCCCGCGCCTCTACCCTGACCTCGTTCTATACGCCGCCGGAGATCATCCGCACCATGTATGAAACGCTGGAGCGCTTCGGCCTGAAGGGCGGCAACATCCTGGAACCGAGCATGGGCGTGGGCGCATTCTTCGCCAACCGCCCGGCGTCCTTCGATACGAACGGCACGATGCTGTACGGCGTGGAACTGGACCCGGTCACGGGGCGCATCGCCCAGCAGCTTTTTCCTAAAGCAAACATCCAGATCACGGGCTATGAAAAGGCGTCGCTGCCGGACAGCTTTTTTGACGCGGTGGTGGGCAACGTGCCTTTCGGACAGTACAAAGTAAACGACCCTGCCTTCAACCGCTACAATTTCCTGATCCACGATTACTTTGCGGCAAAGAATATCGACAAGCTGCGCGTGGGCGGTATCCAGGCCATCATCACCACAAGCGGGACGATGGACAAGAAAAGCGAGGATGTGCGCAGGTACCTGGCCGCCCGTTGCGACCTGATCGGCGCGGTGCGGCTGCCGAATACCGCATTCAAAGCGGCGGCAGCCACCGAAGTGACCGCCGACATTCTGTTTCTGCAGAAGCGGGACGGCGTACTGTCGAACCCGGAAGCCGACTGGCTACATGTGGGCCAGACCGCAGACGGCATACCGATGAACCAGTATTTTATCGACCACCCGGAAATGATCTGCGGAAAAATGGAAATGGTCAGCGGCCCCTACGGGCCGCGCCCCACCTGCCAGCCTGATACAGATACCAGCCTGGAAGAGCAGCTGCGCACGGCCATGAGCCGCCTGCAGGCCGTCCTGCCGGAACTTACGCCGCTGGCTATGGACGAAGAAGAAACCACGGCCAAAGCAAACGCCGTTCCCGCCGCCCCGTCTGTGCGCAATTACAGCTATTGTGTGCGGGACGGAAAAATCTATTTCCGGCGTGACTCTCTCATGTGGGAACAGACCCCCAACGCCATGACCCGGCAGCGAATTGAGGGTATGGTGGGACTGCTCTCTGCCACACGGGAACTGATCCAGGCGCAGGTGAACGACTTGCCGGAGGAGGAGATTGCACGTTTGCAGCGGCAGCTTTCCCGGCAATATGACGATTATGTAAGCAAATACGGCCACCTGTACAGCCGCGCCAACAACGCCGCGTTCCGCGAGGACAGCGGGTACAGCCTGCTGCGCTCTTTGGAAAGAGCGGACGAAGAAGGAAATTTTGCAGGCAAGGCGGATATGTTTACAAAGCGCACCATCCGCCCGACGCGCGTGATCGATCATGTGGATACCGCCGCTGAGGCGCTGGTGGTGTCGCTTGCCGAACACGGCGGCATCGACCTGGCGTATATGCAGCAGCTTTCCGGCAAAACGCAGGAAGAACTGGTGAAGGACCTGTCCGGCCTGATGTTCCGTGTGCCCGGCATGGGAACGGAAGAAGATCCGGTCTACCAGACCGCTGAAGAATACCTGTCGGGCAACGTTCGGCAAAAGCTGGAACAGGCCCGCCAGGCTGCCGCGCTGAACCCGGTGTACCGGGCCAACGCGGACGCCCTGGCCGCTGTACAGCCCAAAGAGCTGACGGCGTCGGAGATCAACGTTCATCTGGGCACCACCTGGATACCTGCCGACGATGTGCAGCAGTTTGTCCTGGAGCTGATGCAGCCCAATGCCTGGGTGGCGCAGCACATCCAGGTGCATTACGAGCCGGTCACGGCCCGCTGGAGCGTGACCGGCGGCAGGATGGACAGTGTGAACGTCCGCGCCACGGCCACCTACGGCACAAAACGCCGGTCCTTTTACGATCTGTTACAAAGCAGCCTGAATATGCAGCCCGCGAGGGTAGACGACTATGTGGAAGAACCAGACGGCAAAAAGCGGGCTGTGCCCAACGTGAAGGAAACACGTCTGGCGCAGGATAAACAAAAGCAGATTGAGGCCGCGTTCCGGGATTGGATATTTAAGGACCCGGACCGGCGGCGTCGGCTGGCCGCCTACTACAATGAACACTACAATAACCTACGCCCACGTGAATATGACGGCAGTTTCCTAACTTTCCCCGGTATGAACCCGGAGATCACGCTGCGGCCCCATCAGCGCAACGCGGTGGCTCGCATCCTGTTCGGAGGCAATACGCTGGTAGCCCATGCGGTAGGCGCTGGCAAGACCATCGTCATGGGCGCGGCGGCTATGGAGAAGAAACGCCTGGGCCTGTGCAGCAAGACCATGATCGTCGTGCCCAATCACCTGACCGAACAGATCGGGTCCGAACTGCTGACGCTGTATCCGAACGCCAATATCCTTGTGGCGGCAAAGCGGGATTTTGAAAAGGACCGCCGTAAGCTGTTCTGTTCGCGCATTGCCACCGGCAATTATGATATTGTGATTTTGGGGCACAGCCAGTTCACCCGGCTGCCGCTGTCCGATGAACGGCAGCAGCAGTTCCTGCGCGATGAGATCGAGCAGTTCACGGAGGTCATCAATGCGGCAAAAAAAGAGCGCACCGGGCAGGAATTGTCTGTAAAGCAGCTGGAGCGGGCCAAAAAATCTCTGGAAGCGCGGCTGGAAAAGTTGATGGACGCCCCCAAAGACGACGCAGTGACCTTTGAAGAACTGGGCGTCGATTCACTCATGGTGGACGAAGCGCATCAGTTCAAAAATCTGGCCGTGCAGACGAAAATGCAAAATGTGTCGGGGATTACAACCACTGAGAGCCGGAAAGCCACAGACCTGCTCATGAAGTGCCAATACCTGGACGAGATTACGGGCGGCAAAGGCGTTGTGTTCTGCACCGGCACGCCCATCAGCAACTCGGCTGCGGAACTCTACACCATGATGCGCTATATACAGGCGGATACCCTGCGTGAGCATGGCCTGTACGCCTTCGACGCATGGGCGGCCAACTTTGGCGAAACGGTCAGCGCTATGGAGCTGGCCCCCGAAGGGACCGGCTACCGCATGAAAACGCGGTTTGCCAGGTTCAACAATCTGCCGGAACTCATCAGCATGTGGAAGCTGGCTGCGGATGTACAGACAGCCGACATGCTGAAGCTGGAGGTGCCGGAACTGGAAGGCGGCAAACCGACGGTCATCATGTGCCCGCCCACGGAGCTGCAGAAACAGACCATCCAGGCACTGGGCGAACGGGCCGAGGCGGTGCGCGCGGGCAGCGTGGACCCTCATATGGACAATATGCTCAAGATCACGACGGACGGCAGGAAGCTGGCACTTGACCAGCGGCTGCTCAACCCGGCCCTGCCGGACGATCCCGGCAGCAAGGCCAACGCCTGTGCGGACAAGGTCTACGAGATTTGGGCGCAGACGCGGGAACAGCGGTCTGCGCAGCTGATATTTTCCGATCTGGCCACACCGGGGACCGGCGCGTGGAATGTGTACGACGACATCCGGGATAAGCTGATCGCAAGAGGCGTCCCGAAAGAGGAGATCGCCTATATCCACGACGCGAACACCGACGCGAAAAAGGCGGCGCTGTTCGCCCGTGTGCGCACTGGCAAAGTGCGCGTGCTGCTGGGCAGTACACAAAAAATGGGAGCCGGAACCAACGTGCAAACCAAATTGATTGCACTCCACCATCTGGATGTGCCCTGGCGGCCCTCGGATATTGAGCAGCGCGAAGGTCGGATTCTGCGCCAGGGCAACGAAAACAAACGCGTGCAGATATTCCGCTACGCCACGGAGGGCAGCTTCGACGCCTACAGCTGGCAGCTCATTGAGAACAAGCAGCGCTATATCAGCCAGATCATGACCAGCAAGACCCCCGCCCGCTCCTGTGAGGCCCTGGACGAGGCAACGCTTACTTACGCTGAAGTCAAGGCGCTCTGTGCGGGAAACCCTCTCATCAAGGAAAAAATGGACCTGGACAACGAAGTGGCGCGGCTCAGCACGCTGCGCAGCGCCCACAATGCGCAGATCTATGAATTGCAGGACCTTGTCTCTATCGGGTATCCGGCAGCAATCCGGCGCATCGGCCAGGAATTGGACGCCCTGCGGCAGGACGCCGCATTATTTCAAAGCAGCCTGCGCAAAGACGATAAGGGGAACGAGATGTTCTCCGCCGTTATCCAGGGAGTGACCTATACCAAACGCGCCGATGCCGACGCCGCGCTGCTGGACGCCTGTAAGGCGGCCGCAGCCGGTGCAGGCGAGAAGAAGATCGGCCGGTATTGCGGGTTTGACATCTGTGTGGGCTACGACCCGAAGAGCATTGGCTTTGCAGGGTATCTGCAGGGCGGGCAGCGCTACAGGATCGAATTGAACCCGAAGCAGAACTTTTCCTCTTTCCGCGCGGTGCTGGAAAACATATCCGCTCAGATCCCGGTAAAAATCGCCGCGCGCGAAGAGATAGAGAAAAACATTGAATCTGCCAAAGAGGCGGCCAAACAGCCATTCGCCTATGAAGAAGAATTCCAGACCAAGCTGGCCCGGCTGAACGAACTGAATATACTGCTGGACCAGGAAAAGCAGGAACCCGTACAGAATAAAAAGGAGAACCCTATGCAGAAAGAAGAATATCAAGATTTAGACGAATTTCTCGACGATGGCAAAATCGTTCCAGCCAACCAGTTACCCGCCGGATGGCAATGGGAAATGTATAACGATGGAAGTGGCTCTTTACATGGACCAAATTCTGAACGTTTCTACAGTTATGATCTTGCTCCGTATGCCACTTCGGGACTAATCGAATATAACGCCACTGGCAAAGGTTATGATACGTTTGAGGGCTCTCTGGACAGATTTCGCGAATGGGCTGAGCAGCAAATCCTGCAGGAATTGAAGAAGGAACCGCTGCAGTATCAGGAGTTTTTGGAGCATCAAAGTCATCAGGATGGTGAAATTGAAAAGAACCCATTGGATATGGAGGACGCAGCCCGGCAGGCCGGGCTGACGGTGCAGCGTGACCAGGACAAGCCGGGCGCAGCCTACTTCGACGCAGACCAGAACGTGATCCATGTATCGGACGCCGGTTCCGAGGAAGATGTGCGGCTCAGTGAACTGAAGGGCTACGCGGACGCCGTTATCCAGCGCACAGCGACGGTGGAGCAGCCGGTCCGCGACCTGGAGAGCGCGTCCCTGGCGGTGATGCTGGCGGCACGGTATGACGTTGGGGTAAGTGACCGGCTGTCGCAGCAGCTGGCGTCCGCCCATGCGGAGGCCGTCAAATGCCCGACGTTCGACTTGCCGGTCACATTGCAGCGTCTGGACAAAGCCCTGGATTACTGTGACCACTTCCTGGCCCATGAGCAGGAAAGAGCGCTGGAGCAGGAAGCGGAGAATGAGCCGGAGCCGGAACAGGTGACGGAACTGTCGCCCCAAAGCCAGGCGTTCATGATGGACCTGTAAGGAGGAGATGATTTTTTGAAAAGAGGTTTGCGGCCGCTGCTGACGATCGTGATCGTATACGCCCTGGCAACGGCCCTGCAGATGGGGGCCGGGTATGCACCGGGCGATGGGCTGCTCGTCCTGGCAAAGCTGCTGGCGGCTCTGCTGGCCGCAGCGCTGGTAGAGATGTACAACCGCGCGCCGCTGGCGGTAAAGGATGTGCAGGCCGGGCACGGCCAGCACGGCGACGCGCACTTTATGGATGATGAAGAAAAGAAGAAAGTGTACGTTGAGGTCCCTCATGGCAGCGAGAATACGCCGGGGATGCTGGTGGGAGCCACCCGCAGTATCTGGCTGCTCGACACCAGCGACCAGTCTGTGCTAATGGTCGCCCCGCCCGGTGCCGGTAAGTCCACCAGCCTGTATATCCCCACAATCACCTACAACGCCCGGGTAAATCTGCACACGAAAGACGCCCAGGGAATCGGCCAGGGGGCCAGCATGGTTCTGGTATCTGTCAAGGATGACCTGTATACTATTACCAGCGCCGAACTGAAAAAGTGTGGCTACCGCGTGCTGAAGCTCGATCTGCGAAACGTGTTTTGCTCCTGCCATTTTAATCTTCTGTACCGGGTCAACATCGAGATCGACGCCTGGCGCAAGGAGAGCGACGCCAAGCAGAAGGCCGTGCATTATGCCACGGCAGAACGCTACGCCAAGGTCATTGCCAGTGCAATCATCGGTAATACCGGCTCTGTGAACAGTGGTGACAGTAGCGAGTACTTTAATGAAACTGCCCGTGGCCTGATTACTGGTCTGGTCCTGTTGGTGTCTCAGTATGGCCAGGACGGTGAGCGCCACATCGTCAGCGTTTTTAATCTGATTGTCGAGCTGGCAGGGGCGGATAACCCGGAGAAAGGTAACACCGTCCAGAAAAGCCGTCTGGCTGCCATGCTGGAGGGGGTTACCGACCGGCGAATCAAAGGCTATATCAGCACTACCACAAGCGCGGACATTCGAACCACCCTCAATATCGTTTCTTCGGCGCTGTCCAAGCTGCTGAAATTCGTCGATGCGGAGCTGGAACAGCTGATCTGCACACACGACAATGATCTGGACGCTGAACGATTCATCGAACGGCCCACAGCGATCTTCCTGATCGCGCCGGATGAAAACGAAACCAGGCACTTCCTGGCATCATTGTTCGTCCGCTTCCTGACCGACGATCTGATTGCCCTGGCCGAGCGACAGGGCGGGCATTGTCCCCGTCCCTTCTACTATTTTTTGGACGAGTTCGGCAACTTCCCGGCAATTCCCGGCGTCACCAGCCTGTTCTCCGCTATCCGCAGCCGAGGCGGGCGAATCCTTGTCGCGGTGCAAAGCTACAGCCAGTTTTTGCTCAAATACGATAAAAACGTCACCGAGATCATCAAAGACAACTGCCAGATTTTGCTCAACACATTTGTATCGCCATCGGCCCAGGATACAGCTACCAGCATATCCAAAATGCTGGGCGATGAGACCATTCTGACCGGCTCCTCCTCTCGCTCTGACGGCAAGACCACCAGCAGCCATCAGCTGATGGGCCGCCCTCTGATGTCCCCTGCTCAGATGGTGCGCATCCAGCGTGACACCTGGATCGTCGAGAAAGCCGGGTATGCCCCCATGAAAACCCATCTCGAGGGTTACTGGAAATACTTGTCCCTTGCTCCCCAGGAGCAGGATGCCGCCGGCGAGAACGACTACCTGGAAATCAAGTTACTCAGCACGGAATCTCTGCGTCAGGCGCTGGGGAGTGCCCCGGCACGCCCTCACACGCCCCCGGCAGCAACCAGGGAGCCGCGCCGCAAGCTGGGAGCTTCCCGGCGCGAAGCGGCAGCACTGTACCCCGGAAAATTCAACCCCTAAACAACAATGCCCCAGGCAAACGGCTTGCCTGGGGCTGCTTTTTTGGAAGGAAGAACACCATGTTTGTAAAAATATATAACAGCTTATTTGATTATGGTCTGAAGCCCAAAGAATTGATGGTATTTTTGTTTTTATCGTACTGCCAGAACTGCCTGGGCACAGCAACCGTCCGCAACGCCACCATACAGCAGCGGTGCGGTCTGAGCGAGAACACAATCCGCTCCGCCGTGGCCGGTCTGGAACAAAAGGGCCTGCTGGTAGTGTCTGCCCGGCAAGATCGGGACGGCCGCAGGATCTCCAATCAGTACAAGCTCCTGCAGCTGTCCGGCGCATGGGGCAAGCTGCCGGTAGAAGCATTCAACCTGGATAAACGGGACTTTGCCGTGTATACCTACCTCTGCCGTTGCTCCAATGGGCAGCGCAAGGCGTTTCCCTCGTTTTCACACATGGCCACCGTGCTGCACATGGCCATCGGCACAGTGCAAACGGCTATCAAGTCTCTGGTGGCCGCTGGCAGGCTCCTCAAAGCCGCTTTCCGTGCCGGGAAGCACAACCTGTACATACTCGTCGAAACGGTGGCACGGGCGCTCCCAGGGGCCAATCCTGGCGCACAAAAAGAAAACCGCCGTGCTGGAACACGGCGGCAAGTTAGAGATATTGCAGAAAAGACCATTGCACATATCCTCTACAAATTAAACATACTACAGCTTATTGGCGTCTGTCAAGGTATTCTTTCTTTTACTGTTTCAAGGGTATGTCAAAATTTGCGGAACAGTAATAAGACTAATCCCACTTACAGTACAAAAGAAAGATATTTCTCCCTCTCCAAATTAGCAATAGGGGGAGAAGCGCGACTTTTGGAGCCGGATGCAGGAATAAACGGCAAAGCCCCTCTTGCCCAAACTGAAGGATTCCGCATGCCCCCCAGGTTTCGTACCCACAGCCTGCCCGATTGCTGCGCCAGACTATTTTTTTCTTTGTACAGTCGTTGCCACCGACGTAGGCAGCAGGTATAATTTAAGCAACAGGGAGTGACTTTTACATGAAGATGGTGTTCATCAAATTCAAGCCGGACGGCAAAGAATACGGGTTCGGCGTGCCAGAGGACTACAAAGGCAGCGCCGGGCTGAAGTCTGGCAGCTGGGTACGGGTGCCTGTACCGGGCTGCCGCAAAAAGATGCTGCGGGTGGTGGTGCGCGTTGCCGAGACCGCAACGCCGCCGGAAGGCTTGAAAATGATTGGCTACTCCGGGCGGCAGATTGCGCAGACCGCAAACAAAAAAGCCCGCCGCGCCGCACACCAGGGCGGCATCATCTACCTGGCAAAAAAGGCCAAAGCCGAAAAGCGGGCCGTGCTGGGCGGCAGGCCGATAGACCTGGCCTGGGAGGCAGAAAAAGCGGCCTGGATTGAGGACGATCTGGACATCGAGCCGTATCTGGCCAAGGGGTATAACACCGACGAGGGCCTGCCCAAGCTCACCGAGCTGCGCCTGGGGATGCGCATGGGCTTTGATGAGAGCAGCTACGATGACCCGACCTTGCCGCTGCACATCATCAGGAAGCGCCGTGTACATCAGCTGCGGGATTGGGCCAGAGAGCAGGGCTTGTTGCCGCCCATGTACTACGAGGACCCCGTCCACGGTATCGACAAAGAACAGCTGCGGGAACTGCTGATCGGCATTGCCAACGGCATTATGCCGGACACCTACGGCCTGAAGCTCATCAAGCTGCACAAGTGCGGTCCTCGTGTTTTGCGGGAAATGCGCCTGTGCCGCGAAGCCGGTATGACCGGCAAAGAAATCCGCCCCTATTGGGCGCTGGGGGTCAAAAAGCTGCAAGAGGTGCGCGCCGCATTCCTAGCAGAAAAAGAAACAGACGGCGGCCAATGATACAGCCCGGGCTGGCGCTGCAGAACGGTTTGTGCCTATTAGGCACAAACCGTTTTGATTGTCCTGTCGTTATTTTTCCCATTAAAATTTGCAGAGCTGTGTGTCGAAACAATCACACTCGCGAATATAGTGGAGTGAGCAAGAAGCGGAAAAACGCGCAAGCATTGTAAATAAATATATTGACATAGCGCGCGCAATCTGCTATAATGATTACAGAATCAAGGAAAGGAGATTGCACTGTATGGCGAACATCAACATCAATATCCGCATGGATTCCGACTTGAAGCAGCAGTTTGAGGCTTTTTGCAATGATGTTGGCATGACGATGACAACGGCATTTACCGTTTTTGCGAAAAAGGCTGTCCGGGAATATCGAATCCCCTTTGAGATTGGAGCGGAAGTTCCGAACGCCGAAACGAAAAAGGCAATTGAAGACGCCAGAAAAGGTATTGGAATGAGTAAGGCTTTTTCTTCCGTAGAAGAACTCATGGAGGATTTGAATGCTGACGATTAAGTATCAGGCCGCCTTCAAGAAAGACTACAAAAGAATTGTAAAGCGCGGCTATGATATGCGCCTGCTGGAAAAGGTGATCGAGCTGCTGGCCAACCAGAAACCGCTGCCAGAGAAGAACCGGGATCACCAACTTTCCGGGGACTATGCGGGATGCCGCGAGTGTCACATTACCCCGGATTGGTTGCTGATCTACGAAGTGGCCGATGAGGAATTGATTTTGTACCTCACCAGAACCGGCTCACACAGCGACCTTTTCTAAGCCCTATTATGCAGAAAAAAAGAAAGCCAAGCGGCTTTCGTCGCTTGACTTCCCTTTCGAATCTGCTTATAATAGTCCCGATAAGAACTCCACCCTGGAAGCCACCATTCAAATCTGGCAACCAGTAACCACAAGGCTAAAAATACAGCAGCGTTGTGGGGTAACGTGGTACTAAGCAATACAATCTGTGTTGCATATCTGTATGGTTATAAACCAATTTCCGTTTGGTTTATCGCCCAAACAGTTTACAATACAGTTTGACCTTTGTCAAGGTACACCAAACCCCCACCGTTGTGAAATGGTTGGGGGTTTTTATCATTGTACCTTGAAAATCGAATATGTTGTTCCTGTAAGAAGTATTTACTTCTTTTGTACTGTGGTCGGCCTCAGAAGCCGCTGGGATGCAACAGACCCCGCCATCAAGTACAACCCTCATAGGCAGAAACCTCCCAGCCGGGATGCTGGGTCGGGGGAAAGCGGGAGAACACCCGCTGCCAGGAACACTATAGAAACACGCTTTTTTCTGATTTTCAAATCGGATTAACAGCGGTGACTGTATGGGTTGCCGCTGTTTGTGCGCTTTGAAAAAAGCGATACAAACAAAAAATGCACCGAGGCATCTCTGCCCCGGTGCGGTGCTTGGTGCGCCGGAAGAGACTCGAACTCCCGACCTTCTGATTCGTAGTCAGACACTCTATCCAGCTGAGCTACCGGCGCATATTCTCTTGGCGTTCTCGCCGGAGAACGTGTCTTATTATAGCGCCCGCCGCCCGGAAAGTCAAGCGTTTTTTTCAAAAAACTCAAAAAATTCTGCAAATGGGCATCTTTCACGAAAATCCGCAGCCTGCGGGGCGGGTTTTCAGCTCTTTGCCGTTGTCTGAAAACGAACATCGAATTGACAAATACTTTGCAACATTTTATAATATAGAGTAGATTTCGGATTACGAACGATGGCGTTTGCAATCGCAGCCGCCATCGGCTTTTTTATTCTCCTGTCTGTCCGTCTGTTGCGCACAAGCGTGTACGCACGGTACAGAGCGTTAAACGAATAAACCGAAATCGCCCCCAATTTGTATTCCATTAAGAAACGGAGTGGCACAAAACCATGGCGAAGTACATCGTCAAGCGCGTGGCAATGGGCATTTTCAGCGTGTTCATCGTCGCGACCCTTACCTTTTTCATCATGAACCTGGTCCCCGGCGGCCCGTTCGTGGCGGAAAAGTCCATCAGCAAAGCAGCCCAGCAGGCCCTGGCCGAAAAATACGGCCTCGATAAGCCCCTCGGCGTGCAGTACCTTAATTATATGAACAGCCTGATCCATGGCGATATGGGCCTGAGCCTGAAACAGCGCGGCCGTACCGTCAACCAGATCATCTTCTCCAAGCTGCCGGTCTCGGCCCGCACCGCCGGTCTGGCTGTGCTCGTCGCGCTCTGCGTCGGCATTCCGCTGGGCTGTCTGTCCGCGTATAACCGAGGGAAGTGGGCCGATAATCTGATCATCGTGTTTGCCACCTGCGGCATCGCCATCCCGAGCTTTATCTCAAGCGTTGTGCTTTTGTACACCTTCGGCATGAACCTGAAGCTCCTGCCCACCGTCGGCCTGAATGAACCGGCGGCCTACATCATGCCCGTGACGGCGCTGGCGATTTATCCCACCGCCTACATCACCCGCCTGATGCGCTCCAGCCTGCTGGACGTCATGGGTCAGGACTACATGCGCACCGCCCGCGCCAAGGGTGTTTCCAGTGTGAAGATCCTCTTCAAGCACGCGCTGCGCAACGCGATCCTGCCTGTCATCACTTATGTCGGCCCCATGCTGGCAGGCCTGATGACCGGTTCTTTCGTCGTGGAGAAGATCTTCTCCATCCCGGGTCTGGGCCGCGACTTCGTGTCCGCCATCACGAACCGTGACTACATGATGATCATGGGCACTACGATCCTGCTGGCGACCCTCGTCATCGTTGCGAACGTCGTTGTTGACATCCTGTATAAGATCATCGACCCGCGCATCAAGCTGAAGTAAGGAGGAGCAGACACATGGAAAATCTGAAAAAGAATCCGTTGAGCCTGCAACTCAACGTTGAGGACTTTGCCCCCGCGTCCAACGACGAGAAGAAAAGCCTTGTCGTCATGCGCGAGAGCGTCAACTTCTGGAAGGACGGCATGCGCCGTCTGCGCAAAAACAAGATCGCCATGGTCAGCCTGGTCGTCATCCTGCTGATCGCCTTCATGGCCTATGTTCTGCCCAGCTTCTGGCCCTACAGCTATGAGCAGCAGATCAAGGGCAGCAACAACCTGGCCCCGTTTGAGTATTCTGCCGCCGAGCAGAAGCTCATCGACCAGGGCGAGAACGTATTCCCGCACATTCTGGGCACCGACCGTATGGGCCGTGACTTTGCCGTGCGTGTCATGATGGGCACCCGCGTCTCCCTGTCCGTCGGCCTGCTGGCCTCTGTGCTGGTTTTGCTCATCGGTGCGACCTACGGCGCCATCTCCGCATTTGCGGGCGGCTGGATCGATAACATCATGATGCGTATTACCGATATTCTCTACACCATCCCCGACATCCTGCTCATCATCCTGCTGGCCATGGCCATCAAGGAACCGCTGGAGAGCCTGGCCACCAAGCCCGGCTTCGGCTGGATGCAGAAGCTCGGCCCCAACATGGTGTCCATCTTCATCATCTTCGCCCTGCTGTACTGGGTCGGCATGGCGCGTATCGTCCGCTCCCAGGTCCTGACGCTGAAGGAGAGCGAGTACGTCACCGCTGCCCGTGCGCTGGGTGCCTCCGGCGGGCGCATCATCAAGAAGCACCTGCTGACGAACTGCATGGGCACCCTGATCGTCACCACCACCCTGCAGATCCCGTCCTCCATCTTCACCGAGAGCTACCTGAGCTTCCTCGGCCTCGGCGTTGCAGCCCCCATGCCGTCCCTCGGCTCGCTGGCGACTGACGCCGTCAAGGGCATGAACACCTACCCGGTGCTGCTGATCGCCCCCGCGCTGATGATCAGCATCATGATTCTGGTTTTCAACCTGTTCGGCGACGGTCTGCGCGATGCGTTTGACCCGAAGCTCAAGAGCTAAAGAGGGAAGGAGGAGCAACATGAGCGAAAAAATTCTTGAAATCAAGGACGAACGCCTGTCCTTCTTCACCCCCGCGGGCGAGGTCAAGGCGCTGAACGGCGTGTCCTTCAGCATGAACCAGGGCGACGTGCTGGGCATCGTCGGCGAGTCCGGCTCCGGCAAGTCTGTCACGGCCTACTCCATCATGGGCCTGACCGCCTACCCCGGCAGGCTGGTCGGCGGCACGGTGTGGTTCAACGGCCACCAGATCGACAAAATGACCGAGAAGGAGTTCCGCAAAATTCGCGGCAACGAGGTCTCCATCATCTTCCAGGACCCCATGACGAGCCTGAACCCGGTGTACACCATCGGCAACCAGATCGTCGAGGTCATCCTGCTGCACACCAAAAAGACCAAGCAGGAAGCCTGGGCCCGCGCTAGGGAGCTGCTGGAGCTGGTCGGCATCAACGAGCCGGACCGCCGCCTGAAGCAGTACCCGCACGAGCTGTCCGGCGGTATGCGCCAGCGCGTCATGATCGCCATTGCGCTGGCCTGTGAGCCGAAGCTGCTGATCGCCGACGAGCCGACCACCGCGCTGGACGTGACGATCCAGGCACAGATCCTGGAGCTGATGAACGACCTGCGCCACAAGCTGGGCATGTCCATCATCATGATCACCCACGACCTGGGCGTTGTGGCCCAGATGTGCGAGAAGATCGCCGTCATGTACGCCGGTCACATCGTCGAATACGGCACGACGGACGAAATTTTCTACAACCCCCAGCATGAGTACACGAAGGGCCTTATCAATTCCATCCCGAAGCTGAACGCCGAGGAGAAGGAGCGTCTGGTGCCCATCGAGGGTCAGCCCGTTGACCTGCTGAACCCGCCCGCAGGCTGCCCGTTTGCGCCGCGCTGCAAGAGCTGCATGAAGGTCTGCCTGAACAAGATGCCGCCCAGAACCGAATTGAGCGACACCCACTACACCTATTGCTGGCTGCGCCAGAAGGAAGAATTTGAGAAGGGGGGCAAAGCCTGATGAGCGAGAATCTCGTTGAAGTAAAGCATCTGCAGCAGTATTTCCCCGCCGGCGGCATGGGCAAGAACAAGCAGTACGTTCAGGCCGTGGACGACGTGAGCTTTGCCATCCGCAAGGGCGAGACGCTGGGCCTGGTCGGTGAGTCCGGCTGCGGCAAGACCACGACGGGCCGCACCCTGCTGCGCCTGTATGAGCCTACCGACGGCACCATCATCTACGACGGCAAGGTCCTGTTTGACAAAAAGGAAAAGATTGCCGTTGATATGCTGCCCTACCGCCGCCGTATGCAGATCGTGTTCCAGGACCCCTACGCGAGCCTGGACCCCCGTATGACCATCGGCGACATCGTCGGCGAGGGCATCGACATCCACCACCTGTGCGCCAACGCCAAGGAGCGCCATGACAAGATCATCTCCCTGCTCGAGCGCGTCGGCCTGAACAGTGAGCACGCCAACCGCTACCCGCACGAGTTCTCCGGCGGTCAGCGCCAGCGCGTCGGCATCGCCCGCGCCCTGGCTGTGGACCCCGAGTTCATCGTCTGCGACGAGCCGGTCTCCGCGCTGGACGTTTCGATCCAGGCGCAGGTCGTCAACATGTTTGAGGACCTGCAGCAGGAGATGGGGCTGACCTACCTGTTCATCGCCCACGACCTGAGCGTTGTCAAGCATATTTCCAACCGCATCGGCGTTATGTATCTGGGCAAGATGGTGGAGCTGGCCGACAGCTTTGAGCTGATCGCCCACAGCGTCCACCCCTACACCCGCAGCCTGATCTCGGCCATTCCCGTGGCGGACCCCGTCACGGCCCGCCAGAGCCACCGTATCGTGCTGCAGGGCGATGTGCCCAGCCCGCTGAATCCGCCGAGCGGCTGCCGGTTCCGCACCCGCTGCCCCTACGCCGACGAGCGCTGCGCCGCCGAGGTGCCGGAGTTCAAGGAAGTGAGCAGCGGCCACTGGGCAGCGTGCCACCATCTGGACAAAGTAAAGTAATATAGGGGGCGCTGCCGGGCGTGGCGGACGCTGTTTGTCCGCCCCTCGACTCCACCCGACATAAAAACTCATACTTATACAGGGCGGCTCACCGCAGCCGCCTTGTGCTTGACCCTAAAATGTGCGCGTGGGGCGAACATCCATCCGCAGAACATAGAACTGTACGCGGTAGAAATACAAAAGGATTTTCTATCAAAACAGTTACAAAAGTTACTGACCACTTGAAATTGCGGATTCAGAGTGGTAAAGTATAAATATTCATTCCGTTGGGGGCTTGTCTCCCGGGGGGATTGGGTATAAAGTACATTATATTTGGAGGGTATATTCATGAAGATGAAGAACATTGCTGCCGTGGCTATGGCCGGCTGCATGGCTGCTTCTCTGGCTGCGTGCGGCGGCTCTGCAAGCTCCGCTGCCACCGATGCCAGCAGCGCTGCATCCACTGAGGCTGCGACCAGCGAAGCCACCGAGGCTACCGGCACTTCCGCCAACGGTTTCACCGTCCAGCTCGGTTCCAACCCCGAGACCCTGGACCCCGCGCTGAACAGCGCAATCGACGCTTCCAACACGCTGATCACTGTCTTTGAGCCGCTGCTGCTCATCGATGAGAACAACGAGGTCATCCCCGGCCAGGCAGATCTGCCCGAGGTCTCTGAGGACGGCCTGACCTGGACCTTCACCATGAAGGACGGCCTGAAGTGGAGCGACGGCTCCGACCTGACTGCGAAGGACTTTGAGTACTCCTTCAAGCGTCTGGCCTGCCCCGACACCGCAGCCCCCTACGGCGAGACCGTTGTCGGCATGATCGACGGCTATGAGGATGCCATCGGCAACCCCGATGCAGACGGCAACACCACCACCGATCCCGACTGGGATGCCCTGAACGTCCACGCCAGCGAGGACGGCAAGACCCTGACCATCCAGCTGGCCTATCCCTGCTCCTACTTCGATAAGCTCTGCGCCTTCGCGGCTATGAGCCCCGTGCAGCAGGCTACGGTTGAGGCCAACGGCGATGCCTGGTGCACGCAGCCTGACACCTTCGTCTGCAACGGCCCCTACATGATCACCAATTGGGTCCCCTCCGAGCGTATTGTTCTGTCCAAGAACCCGAACTACGTCGGCGGCTGGGATACCTCCAAGATCGTTTCCGACACCATCACCCTGCTTCTGCTCGAGGACTCCAGCGCTTCTTACGCCGCCTACAACAGCGGTGAGGCACAGCTCATCAAGGACGTCCCCACCGATGAGATCCCCAGCCTGACCAAGGCTGAGGACGGCGGCGACTTCTACGTTGACACCATCCTGGGCACCTACTACATCTCCCTGAACGACCAGAAGGAGCCGTTCACCGACCCCAAGGTCCGCAAGGCTCTGTCTCTGGCCATTGACCGTGACTACGTTGCCAACACCATCATGCAGGGCACCTACACCCCCGCTTACAACCTGGTCGGCCCCGGCATCGTCGATGAGAACGGCATGTTCTACGACAACGCCAACGGCGGCAAGACCTACATCAGCGACGACTACGACGCCAACCTCGAGGAGGCCAAGCAGCTGCTGGCCGATGCCGGTTACCCGAACGGCGAGGGCTTCCCCACCATCGAGTACAGCACCAACGACGCCGGTTACCACACCCCCGTTGCTGAGTACGTCCAGCAGGCCTGGGGCGAGCTGGGC
>ULWD01031304.1_pt1 | contig 36595 bp, 33 predicted proteins | sample 1960011 | NCBI WGS metagenome assembly ULWD01 (sample SAMEA4835803, study PRJEB28245) | human gut metagenome | biome: gut microbiome; material: fecal sample | place: Denmark | collected 2008 | reverse complement strand
GCACATCTATCTGGACGTAATCATGCTGGAAGGTTTGGGCGGTTACATCGCTACAGTAGCGGATGCCACCGACCTTCGCACACTTGATTCTGAAAATATAGCCGTTGTCATAGCGCAGGATCCGAATCAGGCATCCAAGGACGCGGCTTATCAATATCATGCCGCCGTAGGCAGTGCATTAGGGATGCTTTCCGCACGCTATGTACATGAGAATATGGGAAGCGTGGATATTGAGAACCATCCGCGCACAGCAAAGGGAACGGCTGATTATCCGTTGACCGGTACATTATACGGACGTTGGATAGATGCCGCATTGAGTAATGGGAAGCGAATGTCACAGGTCAGTATGACGGACCAGGCAAGATTGACTGAGAAAGGGTACAACTATGCCGGAAGTTTCCAAGGGTATGCCGGTTTCTTTTTCAACAATTCCTGCACCTGTACCGATGCGGACAGCGACTATGCCTACATAGAATATAACGCGGTATGGAACAAGGCGGCACGAATTATCCGTACCACCCTGTTGCCGCGCGTACGCAGCAAGGTAAAGGCTGATCCGGCTACCGGATATATCAGTAACACTACTATCAGTGACTGGGATGCCCGTGTGCGTTCGGCACTTGAAAACATGGTAGCCGATGAAGACATCGCCGATTTCGATATTTATATCAATCCCAAGCAATCGGTCGTAAGTGACAAACCGTTCAATATCCAGGTGAAGTTGGTGGCCGACGGCATTGTGCATGAATTCGAGATCGATCTGGGTTTCACTAATAAAATCTGAGAATTATGTCAGTGATAGGTACATTGATAAACAAGTTCGGTCGCGTGGCCGGATGGAACAACGTGAAAGTGGTGATGCTCGGCCGCCAAGTGGAAGGCATCACGGCATTGTCCTATAAGGACAGTGTGGAAAAAGAAAATGTGTATGGTGCCGGTAATATGCCTGTAGGGCGCGGAGAAGGGAACTACAAAGCGGAGGCTTCCATCACATTGCTGAAAGAAGAGGTGAACGCGCTATTGCTGGCACTGGGACCGGGAAAGCGTATCACCGATATCGAGCCGTTCGACATTCCCGTCATCTACGAGTATAAAGGCTTCATCCAGAAGGATGTTATCCGGAACGTGGAGTTTATGGACAACGGGGTGGACGTGAAACAGGGTGACAAGAGCATTGCGACGCAATTCAACCTGTTGCCCAGTCATATTGACTGGAATGTAGCGGTATAAGTTTAATAACCTTTTAAAAGTAATTTAAAAATGAAAGAAAAGAAAGAAATACAGGCGGGTAAGCCTTACGAAGAGTTGACAGAGAAAGAACGTGAACAGGTAGTGGGCTTTACTCAGGCAGAACATGCAGAACTGAAGGGTAAATATGGCAAACGTCTTCGTCATGTCACGGTACAGGTTGATGAAGATGAACGCTACGACTACCTGATTGTCCGCCCGAACAAGGATTTGATTCTGGCCATGGCCAGTCATAAGGATGACCTTGGCGCCGCCAATGACCTGTTGCTGAACAATTGCGTGAAGGCAGGCGACCGTGAAGCGTTGGAAGACTCTGCCGTATACACCACCGTACTGTCAGCCATTTCGGAGCTGATCTCCGGTCAGGCGGCTTTTATCAGCAAAGCATAGAGGGTATTTCATCCTCTCTGAATTACGTGGAAGGGATAGATGCCGTGCTGAAACGCGAGTACGGCATCCATGTTCCCGCCACATTGGACGAAGATGAATGGCTCAGGCTCTATGCCGAATACCGCATGTTGCGGAAAACTGAGTTGGAAGAAGTGGAAATTGCCATGTATAATGCAATGGCTAAAGTAGCGAACCGATTATTCTCTAAAAACAATGACTACACAATGGATACTGGAACTGATTGACAAGATTTCGTCCCCACTGGATAAGGCGACCGAAGCGGCTGACGGTGCAACGGAAGCTGTGGATAAGGTGGATGGGGCGGTGGATAATCTGGGAAAAACGTCAGATACCGTTTCCGGGAAACTGGAACAGCTTGGGAAAGGTATGTTTCTGCTGAATCAGATAAAGGAAGCGGTAGATACGGTTCGGGAGGCTTTTAATGATGCGATTGAACCGGGTATCAGGTTTGAAACGGCGGTCGCTGAAATGGGAGGTATTACTAATATGGGTGGTAAGGAATTGGATGTATTGGCTGATAAAGCACGGGCAACAGCAAAAGCGTTTGGAGCAGATGCGGCAGATGCCACCGAATTATATTCTAATCTACTTTCAAAGTTAAGTCCGGAACTTAAAAAAGCTCCGGTAGCATTACAGATAATGTCTGACAACGTTATGACATTGAGTAAAACAATGAAAGGGGATGTGGCTGGGGCAACTGCCGCCATGGCTTCAGCTATGAATCAATTTGAAATATCCATGGATGATCCGGCGAATGCAGCGCAAACGATGACAGAATATATGAATATAATGGCAGCGGGTACCGTTGAGGGGTCTGCTTCTATTACCAGAGTAGCGGCTGCTTTAGATATTGCCGGGGCTACTGCTAAAAATGCAGGTGTATCGTTTGCAGAGATGAATGCCTCTATTCAACTCTTGGATAAGTTCGGTAGATATGGAAGCGAGGGTGGTACTATGTTAAGAAACGTGATAAGTCGATTGCAGGTACAAACTCCAGATGCTACAAAAAAGTTGTTGGATGCCGGAGTAAGCATAGAAAAAATGCATGATGAAACGATTCCACTTACTGACCGGTTACGTGCCTTGTCTCCTGTTGTTAATAACGCTGCTATCATGCAGTCTGTCTTCGGAGAAGAGGCCAGAAGCTCGGCAGTATCTATGATACAGAATGCCGACAAAATTGATGGATGGACAGAAACCATACAAGGAACAACCGCTGCAACCGATATGGCTGCTAAGCAGATGGACACGTATGAAGAAAGTCAAAAACGTATGCAATCTACTATTGATGACTTGAAAATCAGTTTCTTTGAGTTTGTAGAACCTATTGCTCCAGCCATTCAATGGATAGGAACGCTGGTTGCATTTATCGTGACTTTGGGGATGGTGGTTTGGTCAGTTGGCAATATAATGTCTATTGCAGCCGTGAAATCTTCCATTACTTGGATAGCAGCTACGGCAAAAATGGTATTCGCAACGGTTACTTCCGCATCGGCCATGACAGCGGCTATTAATTCTATTCCTATTGTCGGGTGGATTGCGATGGCTATTACGGCTATCGGTGCATTGGTCGCTTATCTCTGGGATAAATTCGGTGAAGTACGCGCCTTCTTCTATGGTCTTTGGAATTTTGTTACAACGCTGTTTACAGAGTTATACAACTTCCTGGTAAACGTGATGACGGCTATTCTTGACGTCATCAATCCCGCCAACTGGTTTGATAGTGACTTTCATTTCAATGATGTGTGGGATCGGCTTTCCAAACAGGCTGTAGAAGGTGGGAAAAAGGTTGGTAGTGCTTTCTCTGATGGTTGGAAAGAAGGAATGGCAGACTTTGAAAAGTCTCAGTCAAAGGACGGACAAAAGGCGGAGGGGAAATTAAAACTGGATGCTCCCCTTACTCCGGTCAATCAGCAGGCCGGCACCAATGGAGGGACCGGAGGCGCATCCGGTAACGGGAAGAATGTTGGCCTTGGAGGTAGTGGTGGAAACGTGCGAAACATCACCATGAATGTGACTTTCAATAACAATTTCCAAATGACCGGAGGCGGTAAGGTACGTGAGATTGCAGATACTGTGAAACGGGAAATACTGGCTGTGTTGACAGATGCGGTTCCGGCTATAGGATAATAAAAGGAGGTGATTATGATATCAGGAAATCAGGCTTTAAATATAGGCGCACTCTTTACACAGGTATTCGGAATATCTTCTCCGATTTATCTTCCCTGGGGACGTGATTTAGGGGATTATAATCCGGGAGATTACCAGGGAGTAACGACTGTTTCTCCGCAGGAAGCCGAAACATATAGCTGGATGGGAACTCCGGTACTGGGTACCTTCATTTTGGACGGTCGGAAATACTTTACCTATAATGATGACGGTTCCCGCGGTGAAATTAACCTGGCAAGCTTTACAATGCCTTATGCAACGCTGGTAGACTTTTCCCGCTCCATGAATGTGACAAAAACCAAAGTTCTGGGCAATGCCGGAACCGTGAAGGAAATATACGGGCTGGATGACTGGAATATCAATATACGGGGCTTCTGCATTGCGGATAAAAACCGTGACGGGTTCAAGACTGTGGATGAGCAGGTAAACGCTTTGGTAAATTACCGAAAAGTAACGGAAGCCATTGGAGTGACCGGCCTTCTCTTTAACCAAAAGGAAATATACTCTATGGTTATTGATGAGTTGAGTTTCAATCCGATACAGGGAAATAGTAGCGTAGTTCCATTCACGATACGCGCTACCAGTGATAATCCCATAGAACTGAAACGATGAGTTACATGATGTGCGGCAGGGTCACATTCCCGGCAAATGAAAGGAGGGAGAAGCTGGTGCTTCACCTGGTGTCATCCGTGAAGATTGAAAGTTCATGGAAGATGCTGACGGATATTGCGGAGATCGTACTTCCACGCAAGATTGTGCTCTTCGATAAAAAGGAACTGAAAGATTTACTGAATGCCGGTGATGAGGTGAAAATAGAACTTGGATATGGAGATGACCTGTATCCGGAGTTTGAAGGGTATATCGTTTCTGTATCCCACGGTATTCCGGTGACAATTCGGTGTGAAGATGAAATGTACAAGTTGAAACGGAAAACAGTGTCCTATTCTGCTCCCAATGTAAAACTGAAAAAGATTTTGCAGGATATCGCCAAGGGGTATGAAGTAAAGACGGACTTTGATGTGGAACTGGGAGCCGTGCGCTACTCCAATAAGACCGTAGCTCAGATACTGGATGATATTCGTAAAAAGACAAACCTGTATTGCTACTTCAACGGGAAAATGCTCTGTTGCGGAAATGTATACACGGAGAAAGCCCAGTCTGAAAAAGTCAAAGTGGAGTTGGAAAAGAATGCTGTCAGTCAGGACTTGAATGAGACGAACGGGGAATCTTTGGTGAAAGCTATCAGTATCGGACCGAACGGAAAGAAACTGGAAGCAAGTGCCGGAACTGAAGGCGGTGAAGTTTACAATCTGACCTATAACGAAAGGACACAGAAAGTAACGGTAGCTGAACTGAAGAAATTTGCATCGGACTTTTATGAAGGTCTGAAAAAACAAAGATATAAAGGCGGGGTGGAGCTGTTCGGAGTACCGGTGGTGCATCACGGGATGGTTGTGGAGTTGAGCAGTATCATCACCCCGGAAATGGATGGAAGCTATTACGTGGAGAAAGTGACAAAAGAGTTCAGCGACAATGCCACTTACCGGCAGAAAATTGAATTTGGAGGGCGTGCGGAATGACGGAAGATGAAAAACTGAGAAATGCTTTTGAAAGGTTACAGGATGGTGCCAGACAAGCGCAATTGCGCTGGGTGATTGTTAGCGAAGTCGATAAAGAGAATCGGAAGATGAATGCTATCGGTGTGTCGGATGATCTGGAATATTATGGTATTCAACTGGGGATGGGAACCTTTGATATCTATCCCAAAGCAAGAACTTCTTGCTTGGTTGGGATTGTAGAAGGACAGGAAACGGATGCTTTTATTATTTCGGCTGAAGAGGTAGAGGAAATACATATAAGGGCTGCCAAAGCCATAACTTTCAACGATGGACAATTGGGCGGGTTGGTAAAGGTAGAAGCTTTAGTTGAGAGACTTAATGCTATTGAGAAGGATATCAATTCATTCAAGCAGGCGTTATCTGGCTGGACTCCGGTTGCCAATGATGGAGGAGGCGCCCTCAAAACAGCGATTTCTTCTTATGCCGGTCAGAAATTGGCAGAAACAGAACGTAAGAATATTGAAAACGAAAGTGTGAAGCAATGAAAGGAATACAGTTAGGCAAAAACGGTGATCTTGAAATCATTTCCCGCGGTGTCAATGGGAAACTCACAGGGATGGTTATCAATGACACACAGATACAGGATGCGGCGGTGGTGCTTGATTTGAACCAGGGCGAACTGAAGGAAGACCCTATACTTGGCCCGAACCTGCTTCGCTTCATTCGTTCCCATGGCGACAAAGCCGTGATTGAAAAACAGGTCAAGATACATCTGGCCCGAATAGGCATCAATTACGAAGAGCTTAAAAACATTATTAATATCAATTTAAAAACGGTTTAAAATGGAAATTTTTGAAGGAATCACAAAGCTACTGATCATAGTTGTTTTTGAAGTTCTGCTGGTGACGGTGGCTATGTCCTGGGATTTTGCTTCAGGATATCACAAGGCAAAACTTCGCGGTGAGAAAAGGAACAGCTACGGCATGAAACGTACGGTCAGCAAATTCATTCTCTATTTCGGTAGTATGACTATCGCTTTAGGAATAGATTGCATCTGCTTTGTCTGTAGATTTTTCGATTTCGTACATCTTCCCTTTTTGATGAGTATTCCCGTGTTCGCTTCCGTCCTTTCAATCTTTATCATGGTCATCGAATTACGGAGTATATGGGAGAAGGCAGAGGATAAAGCCCGTAGGCAGGCGGAAGATGCTGTGCATGCAGTATCCGGACTGATGAAAAATGAATTACTTAAAACATTGGTATCTACGATGAAAGAAAAGGAGGAAAAACATGAAAGTGAATGATTTCGTAAAGTGGATTTATCCACAGGCTAAAGCGATGAATGAGATTGATCCGGTATTCGTGACGGCACAAGCAGCACTCGAATCCGGATGGGGTAAAAGTGCTATTGGCAATAACCTTTTCGGGATTACGAAAGGAAGTTCCTGGAGTGGTGCTGTACAGTTGGTAAACACAACGGAGTATTTCAGCCGTCCGGATGTGACGTTCAGAGCTCCGGAGAAAGTTATGTCTGTTATCAAAGTTAATGAAAAACGTTACAAATATTCTGTAAAACGGCTTTTCCGGGATTACGATACGGTTTCCGGCTGTTTGGTTGACCATTTAGCAATATTGAAGAAGCCGGGATATGCTGATGCATGGTCACATCGGAATGATGCCCGACAGTTCGTCCGCCGTATTGTTGACAACATTGGGGCAAAGTATGCTACCGCTCCCAATTATGTGGAAACAATGGATAAAATTTTTGTAATGGTTGAAAAGGCGGTAAAGGAGGAAAGACTATGAAAAAGTTATTGATATTGTTTTCCCTTTTTTCGCTCCTGATAGCTTGTGCGGTTCCGAAGGAAACTTCATTCAAAGAAGATGTATCTGAGAAGACAGAACAGGATGAGCAATGGAGCTATGGCCAGTTAAGGAACTTAGAATTGCAGATGCAACAGTCGGCTAAAGAGTTTCAAGATAAGATATCAGAAATGCAAATATCTTGGAATCGTACGAACTATTCACCACCGGATTCCACGGGCAAACAATACCCTACAACAGTTGAAACCGGTACGATGAATAATAAGACTAATGAAACGGCTGGTAAGGCTCAGGAAACAAATATTCAGTACAATCTCATTGAAGAGAAAATTCTGTCATTGGAAAGAAAGATAGATACTTTCATACAGCAAAATCGGAATATTGAAGAAAAGACAGAACCTCCCTGGTGGCAAAAGGTATTGATTATATTGGGGATAGTATTCATAACCTGGATGGGAGTTAAACTATATAGAGTGATAAAGGGATGGAAGTGACAGTATTGTCCGGGCAGACATTAACAGATATTGCCATACAGGTATACGGCAGTGCCGAAGGTGTTTTCATCCTTGCTGTTGAAAACGGGTTAGACGTAACGGCAGATTTGGAACCCGGACAAATATTGTCTTTCCAACCCGAAAATATCATAGATAAAAGCATTGTTGAGTATTACTCCATGAATGGAATACATCCGGCAACCGCTTTCATCGGAAACTGGAGAATATTCGATTATACTTTTGATTATACATTTAACTGATATAGTGATGAGCAGAACAATTAGCGAAATAAGCCTAAGCATCAAAGAAGACTTTGTTACCAATGAGACCATACAGGATATGTATGGGCTGACGTCCGGGAAAACCTTTGATGAGCAGTTCTCCGTAGTAAGTATAGAAGCGATACTGATTTATGTGTTCGCCTCTGCTGTATGGCTTCATGAGAAACTTTGGGATAGATTCCGGCAGGAAGTGGAGGAACTGATAGATAGCAGTTATGTGACGTCATTATCCTGGTATTATGCCAAGGCATTGGAATTTCAGAACGGAGATGCCTTGTCATTCGATGAAAAGACGTATTCTTTCAGATATCCGGAAGTGAATGAGAGCAAACGGATCGTTAAGAATGTAGCGGTCAGGCAGGTCACGGATGATAGCGTCACTAAGCTTAAAGTTTATTTCAGCGATAAGGACAAACAGCCTTTATCCGGTGATACTCGTACATCATTTGAGACCTACATGACACAAATCGGGGCTGCCGGGACGCATTATCTATTTGTGAGCGAGGCACCTGATGAACTGCGTGTCCACATGCATATCTATTATGATCCGCTGGTGTTGGATAGCACAGGAACCCGGTTAAATGGTGGCGGTAAACCCGTGGAAGAATCTATTGAAAACTACTTGAATTCATTGGAATACGGTGGTGTTTTCTATGCTTCCAAACTGGTAGATATGATACAGGGGACTGAAGGGGTAAAAGACGTTACACTGGATGGAACCACTTGGCAAGATACATTGGAAAACCGGAGAAAGATTGATGCCAATTCCGGTGCCTTTGTATATGTGAAGAATGATGAGGACATTATTTATGCCATTGACTGATTATGAATGTGAATTGGGATAAATGGGTAATAGAGCAGTTGCCAAGGGTGCTGAGAACTAATTTAATGTATATCATTTGCATGATATTCACGGGGCCGATCCGACTGCTATACACGGGTTTTGTGCAATGGAAAACGCGCATGCTCATTAAGGCTGGAGGAAGTCCACAGGTCTGTATGTTGGAGAAGATTGTCAAAGACTCATTGGATATTGATATTCGCATTATAGAAGGGAACGGAAAGCCTATAGACTTTATCATAAATGCTGAGTTTATGGATTTGGATAAAGAAAGGCAATTGTTTGCGTTACTTGACAGATATAAGTTGGCAGGGAAATCATACGGTTATGAAAATGCTGGGATTGCAATAACAGCACAATGGACGGGGTTTGTTTGCGAATTGGCAAATATAGACTGTGTTTGGAGTGGGGTTATCTGCGAAAAATACAGCCGCCTGGCGAATGTCATTACTGCAAAATTTTATCCAGAGTACATACCGGCAGAGCTAGGCTCTAAATACAGAAAAATAGTAATTACGTCTACATATCCGACGGCATCGAATATTGCATATTTGTTTGAAGAAAAGTCAAATGGTGATGTTTTTGTAAAAGCATATAATTTGCAGTTACCAAAAGGATTTACCGGAGAATTAATCTTTGAATATCCAGAGGTCGATATTCCCGTAAATAACTATATACGTAATGAAAAATTAAGTATAACGGAAGATCAAGAGTATGACTATTCTCTATCTCGTAAAATGATGACATCATGAGTGAAATAAATACAGGAATGCAAAGGGGGACGGAACTGACCGTAACCAAACAAGTAGGTGGTATCGGAGTAAACGGATATCCGAAGATATACAAGATGTATGAAGCGTTTGGTAATTATGCAGCCATAACTGTGGATACCTTGGCTAAATTGGCAGTGGATGATTATCAAGTAAGACTAACAGCTTTTAAAACGTATGTGGAAACTGTTGAAACAGGTGTTGAAGTCAACATAGAAGAAGCTTATGTGGAGAATTTGACGGCATGTCCGATATTGTAAATGTCTAATAGTTAAAGATTATGGCAGAGTTAATAGATCGTGCAAAAGAAATAAGGGATGAAACCAGGCTTGGTCGTAATACGGCTTCACGTGTTGGTGGATTGTTGGTGGATATTGTTGACCGGTTAGGAGATGGTGGTGGTAGTTGTGTATTTACTGATCTTGGAGGCATACCAGAATCAGAGTTTGATCACATAGACAAGTCAGGATATTACCTGTATAGTATACAAGCTGGTAGCGGAGAGATCAAAGGAATTTTGGTTGTTAGCAATGACGGTGATATCCGGCAAATACGTTATGAATTTAATGGTATATACATTCGTTCGCATACAGACGAAGGTTGGGAAGAATGGGGAGATGAATTTATCTTTAAACTGAGAAAACACATTGATAATGATACAGTTTATTGGGATGGCAGTAAGCGAGTTATCAAAGCTAAAGGAAGTGTTTTAGAAACAGTCTCTATACGGGTAACTATAAATCCGGCTAATGTTGGACAATGTACGATTTCCGCCACAGGAGATACCATAAGTATAGTGGAATCGGATGATAAAAGCAACTACTATATTACAGCTGCAAAAACAGGAAGTGTGACCATTGCGATTGTCCCCAAAGATGGATATCAGGTGTTAAAACTGAATGTGGATGCTGTTAGTCAAGGGGCTGTTTCAGAATATATATTTGAAAATTTGGCTTCTGACCATACCATGTATGTGTGGATGGAGGAAATGCTGGTACAGACTGACACGGACTTCCTCATCCGCAGTGACAAACCATCCGTTTATTATTCGGGACTTGGAGAATGTATTGCCGCAATAAAAGAGGATTATCCGGATAAACTCACAAAGGATATTATGATTTCCTGCGTAAAGAAGGCTACAGAGGTACGCGGGTCACAATGGAACTCAACTTATGGAATCTGGACATCTACCTTAACTGATTGGAATAAAGACAGCCTTTATACCTTAACCATCAACGGCAACGGGCTATATACCATCAATTGCAAGTGGCTCGGTGGATTGCTTTTTGAGAATGTGGACAATGTGTTTATCAAAGGTATTTCCATGCTTAATTATTGCAATTTCTCCGGTGCTGCTTCTCCTGAAGAGTTAGCGGCTGTTATGGTACGTAGCAATGATGATACCGATAAAGTGAAGAATGTTGCTTTGCATAACTGTAAGTTCAATGGCTACTATGCAAATAGCTCCGGTACTCAGGCGCATACTTGGTATTGTTTACGATTTAAGAATACAGCTAATGTGATTGTTGATTCCTGTAGTCTGGTTAAGGCTGGTGCAGTTGCGATATTTATAAGTGGAATTGAAAGTGCCGAGATAAACCGTTCCAATATTCAGGGAGACTACTATATTAATTCCGGTGGTTTAGGACATGCCAATGTGTTGTCCATTACTGGGAATAACGCTTATCTGAAATTGGCTGATAACACTATTGATGGGACGGGTATGATTGAATACGCTTGTTCTATTGGTGGAGTGAGTGAGTTGGACTTGTTGAGGAATACGGTTAAGAACTGTTCTGGACAGGCCTTCAATATATCAGGAGATATGCAACACGTGAATATCAAGAGTAGCTTGTTTCATGATAATATAACCAATGGGCAATATATGTATGTGAGAAGGATATTGGGTTTTGATGGCTTTGTCAAAGAGGTTAATGTAAACAATAATACTGTATATTTCAACGGGAAGTTTGCTCCTTCTTCTCAGGAGTTTTTGGCTGGAAACTTTGACAGGTTGATTAATAACAATAATATCTTCATTAATAAATTAGGATATGCATTTGCCGCATTTGAAAATTATGGAGGATTAAAGGAGTATGTCTCTAATAATAATGTCTATGCTTCTAATTTTAGAAATAATAATCCGTCCGATGGATTCTACTACTTTTATCCTATAAAAACGGGAATTAATGGTGGTGATTATTTGGACTTGTCTTTTGAGGGAAGAAAATTGTCTAATTTACAAGCCGCAGGATATGAGACTGATTCAGTGGCATTGAGCAATGCGGATAGTGTTCTGAACGTTGACACTGGAGGGGACAATTATAAACTCCTTGACTCTTTGAAAGACACATATAAGTCTAGCAAAGCGTATGCACCTGAATTTGATATTGACTACCTTCGCAATTCGATACCCGATGTATCTGTAGGCGCTTATAACTTATTCGGTGAGCCGTGGGATGAGACAAGCGATCAAAGTACAGGTTATGAAGGAAGCAATACTGTGGACAGGGAAGCGTTCGGCAATACGAACGTCTACACCGCACCGACTGACGACTTAATAATTGTTAGGTTTAACTCCAAAAACCGTAATAATTTTATCAGGTCAACCTTTACGTCTGAGAGTGATCATTCTCTAATGAGATTTGGGCAAGTGATAACGCTGTCTCTGCAATGTAACTACACAGAGGACACAGGGATGTATGTCAGTGATAATAATTACACGTTGAACATTAAAGAAGAAAGTTATGAATAATCAAGAATATGCAAATAAGCTAATCGGTGGTATTGGACGTGTTAAATTAGCTACGAAGGTTAGCAACGCTTTTCCGCTTGTAGGTGAAACGGTAACTTTGGAAGCGGTGACAAAATGGGCACAAAAGATGTATTTTACCAAACGAAGCACTCCGGACACTTCCGTTTCAGCAGAAGAGATTATTGATAATACTTCTCAGAGTACATCAGTAACTGTTTCTGCAACTGAAGCCGGAGATTTGAGACAAGAAGTGCGTGGCGTTAATTACCGTAATGATGCAGAACTGTTTTCTGCATCTCTTATACGTTATCTGTATGCAATGCAACCTCAGATATTGCCTTATTTTAATGTGGAATGCACAGAGATTGTACGAGTTGGAGAAATGGGAACTATTTTGATTACATCGGAAAACGGATATCCTAATTCCCGTGCACGTACCATGCAAGCACGTATATATAAGGAGAATGAGGCTACTAATCCTGTCAAGATTTTGACATTCAGTACCGGACGTCCTACGCTCGAAGGCTATATAGACAATTATACCTTTGCGGAAGCTTCTGACCGTGGCATCTATGATGTAGAAGTAGATGTAACTGATACAGAATCGGGTGTTACGCTCACTAAGCGAATAAATAAACTGATTACCGTTACTCCACGCTTGGCTGCACGCCCTACACAGTCGCAGATTGATAATAATGAGTACACTGAAATAGTAGCGGATGCAACGTATGACGTGTCGTTGAAGATGTATGAGACAGGAGATAATGACCTGTACTGTGTATTTATGCTTAAAGAAGGACAGTTGACTAATAATACCGGATATTACAAAGAACTTGATATCAGCAAAATACCGACAGGAAAAGATGCCTATACGTTCGTTATCCAGGCGGATGAGAGCAAGGATAAATATCAAAGTCGAATAAGGCTTATCGGTGCCACTGATAAGACAAAGAGTAATGCTAATGGTACGCCCCAGTTCAGTTATGATATCCCGCTGGTGTTTACTATTGACCAGGAGACTCCCTTGACGATTTGGGGAGTGTCTTACTCCGCCGTGAGCTATGACGGTTGCGTTCATAATACGGTTTGGGACGGACGAGGCTATTATAATATTGAAAAGGGGATTAAGTTTGACAGGTTTGCCAAGAACGTGTTTTGGGAGGATGCTTTCATGTTACTGAATGGAACTTCTGATGTTGAACTGTTTGAGATTGAGATATGCAATACCGGATTTACAGGAATTGCGTCCAAGACAGATCCGACCGATACTAATCCACAATTTTGGCATGGCAATTTTGAAGAAGCAAATTTCTGGCTGCATCATGTGCATATACATGATACTTCCGGTGAAGGGGTATATCTTGGGTATTTCACACCAGAAAAGAAAACAGTTACTTATACAGGTGAAACCGTTACTTTCAAGAATCTAAAAGGCGAGGAAGTAACTTATACAAAGGGAAGGCAATATGTGAGAAAAGCTCATTATCTGACTAATTTTCGCTTTTACCGTAACAAATTTGAACATACTGGTTACGATGGGGTGCAGATATCGAACGCATTTGGTGAGGTGTGTTATAATCAGCTCTATGATTGTGCTTACAAGGATGAGTCAGCACAAGCCAGCGGTTTGTCTATCCAGAGTTTTTCGGGTAAATGCTACAATAATTTCTTGCTGGATAATCATGGGCCAAGCTTGCAGGTAGGTCCTATCGGTGACATTGAGATATATAATAACGTTGCGCAATCAAAACGTGGTATGGGTGTGCAATTTTTGTTTAGTTATCCCACACCGGAACAAAATCCAACGGATGCTCCGTCTGGAAGTGGTGTAATAAATGAGGATTTGCAGATTGTGTTTCATAATAATGTTATTGCCACACCCGGCACTACTATGAACGGACGCAACACGGTACAAATAAGAGGGTTGCATGTTATTGATAACATATTGGCTAATAACGGTCTGTTGTTTACCAATATGACTACAGAGACTATCGACGTTTGGAAATCGCAGGCACTCAATAATAATGTTTTCCTTTATTCGGATTTGTATCAGAAATCCATTGACTTGAAAATCGCAGATTATATAAGTGGTGATTACAGGGTAGCATTTGACAGCCCGTTGGTTAATGCAGGTTTGGGAAGTAAGTTTACTTTTGATTATCGCGGTTACAAAAACTGGTATAATACTGCATATCCTGTAGGTCCTTATATGGGAATATATAAGTCAGCTGACATTGTTGATGATCCTATAGCACTGACTTCCATATCCATTAATAACGGAGATATCTATACACGTGAACAGATGGTTAATGTATTGCTTGCCTATATGGGTGCGGCTACCCGCTACCGGATAGGGGAAAAGGCTGATTTGTCGGATGTGGCTTGGCAGAATATACCGGAAGGAGGTATGATTGAATATACCTTATCCGATGGGTTCGGTGTGAAAACTGTTTATGCACAAGTTAGCGCAGGGGCAGAAAGCAGCGAAGTGAAATCTGCGACGATTGACTATCAAAGTACTCCATTAACGCTTGAAAGTCTTGTTCTCAATGATGGTAAAGCTACTTCCCGTTCTCTGACTGTTCCAGTGGCGTTTATTTATAGTGGCTCGTTTGAACCGGCTAAATATAAATTGGGCGAAGTGGCTGAGCTTACAGGCGTTGGATGGGTTAATATGACAGGGAATATCGAATATACATTTGCTACGATGGGGCGGAAAACGTTGTATGGTCAGTTGCAGGATGCTGAAGGAAATGAAACGGAAATCAAGTTCGATGATGTTTCGATTGAAGATTTAGCAACGAAGGCGATTATTTCTATTGGTTGGAATAATACCGCCATCCCTGGTACAACTCCAGGTGCATCAATATATGATGCCGCTACAGGGATCACGAGATTCAATAACCAAATGCCTGCTACCAATGTTAGAACTATATATGATATACTTGGAGAACAACTTGGTACAGCAGTACCTTCAACTAATGCTTCTAATATGATGACTCAGGTAGGTGCGGAAGGTAGTATCACGGGAAACGATAGTGGAATATTTTCAGATGAATATTTGCTGCATAATTCTGCGGTCGGGGCTAATGCAGCCAAATCGGAAAGTATCACGTTTACCTTGCCTGTTGGAACATATAAGGTACGATTACTGGCGAATACGAAATGGGATACCCGTGTGATACCTAATGAGGCTCTATTGTATAAGGCTGTGACAGATACGGATGAGAAAACTTTCGTTTTACCGGAAACAGGAGTACAGGATAATACTGCGAATATGACGGAACCGGTGACGGTGACGGTCGGAGAAAGTGGTATGTTGAGGGTTGAATTTGGTGTTGGATTGGCTGGAACATATTATTATGCGCCTCTGAATGTGATTGAGATAGAGGAAGTTTAGTTAATTTTTATAATTAAGTGAATGAAGAAAGTGGATATATTCTTCATTCACTTTTTGTTTTTTATTAAAATATACAAAAAAGAACTTTTCATTTTATTTCAAGGGATTTTTTATTTTGCTGATTGTAGATTTCTTAATATTCCATTCAGCCTGCAAGCGTGAACGAAGTACATTCTTACCTTTGCCGGTAATTTCCTCATCTGCTTTTTGGGAACCATCGTCCCCATCGTACTTGGAAACAAGCTGCGAAGTACGATACGTATACTGGTAACGTTCGCGCAAGGAAAATTCAAAGCGTTGCCAGTTCAATTTACCTGTCAAAGACAAGTACATACGATGACGGGGTGACCAGTAGTCAGAAACATAATTGCCTTTCTTGGTCATCTCTCCCGGACGATGGCTATAAATAAAAGTATATCCGCCATCCGCTTTCAAAAAAGAAGTGATGCGATAAGCCACACCCGCCCCTGCAGACCAGCGTTCAACATTATCCACACCATCACGAGTACGGAATTCACCTTCCACCGAAACATCAAAGCCCGGGAAGATTTTCTTCTTTACCTCGGCACTGGTCCAAATGCCGAAGTCATCACTTTGGGCATATACTCCTGCAACCATTGTGCAGAGAAAAACAGCCAGTAAGGTTATTCGTCTATTCATTTTCTTCATTCTCCTTCCCTCGGTATCCGTCTTAGTGTATCAATTGTATTTATCTCTTCACTCTCCGGTTCATAATAAACCTTCAGTATCGCTGCATCTCGTAGGAAATCAATATGGCCCACTTCTACTTTCGTGATGCTAAGTCCCGTTCTATTTTCCAGATCCATAATCAATTCTGCCCTACGTTGCGGGGTAATCAATTCAATACGATCATACTGTACCAGCTTGCATGAAATATGTTTCAGCCAACGATTGCTTTCGCATAACCAGATACACAGAATAAATAATAAGTTTGTTGCTGTCAGTTCGGCATAACTCAACTGTACAGACAGAGCGTTGATGACGGAAATAGCTATAATCACAAACAGGTAGGTCATCTCACGCACAGGCATCGACTCTGTCCGGTAGCGAATTATGCCGAAGATAGCAAACAATCCAAGTGCAAACCCTATTTTCAGTTTCACACTGCCCAACAGGAATATCATCAGAAAAATGCTGATACTGATAAGCGTAAATGTGAAGAAGTAATCGCGACGACGGCTCTTCGGGTAATAAAAGAAACGAATAATGGCCACCACCACTACCATGTTGAGAACGAAGCGCAATATCAATTCCATAAATCCAGCCGCATCTATAAGCGGCGTCTCCATAAAGGCTAATTCAGCAAAATCGTTCATATGCTATTTATTAATGCTTCTATATTTCGGGGAATTTCTGCCCTCCTCATTTTACGTACTTTCGGTTTGAAACGATTCTGTTTCAAGTTTTCATCCGTCAGTACACAACCCATGCAATATTTACTAAAACCTGCAGGATGTACATGCAAGCGACTTAATATATCGCGGATAGGCGATGATGTACGCCCGTCTCGCTTTAACTCCACCACAGCAAGACGTGGTAAGGCAGCATAATTCCCGTTCACCAGATTTCGGAAGCAAATATCCGTATCAATAGTAAGCCGTTCCGTCATTGCCCGGTTGACAAGAGTAATGCGCTGAAAACGATTCTCCAACTGTGGAGACAATTGCGGCAGCTTGTACCAGGCATACAAAGACAAGAAGTCATCCACACCTTCAGCAGACAGTTCATCAAGAGCAGTGATGCGTATACGCCGCTTGTCCGTGCGACCTTTATTATTCTTATTTTTGACTTCAAGAAAAGTTAATTGTGAAGCAACATAGGTACGTACCCTGATTTTCTCACGTACCGCCCGTCCGTTTTGATGTGCCCGATACATTGCTTTGTCTACAGTATCCAGATAAACAGTATGATAGACAATGTTCCGTTCTCCCGCCACTTCCTGTACACGATAATCGGCGGCAGCATAATACAAAAGCACAGCCAGCGTTTCCAAGGGCAGCAGATATTTCGTATCCGTCCTGTTCATCAATCGGATACCACTCATTTCTTCCAGCGTGACAGGACCGAATATATCCAGCATTTCCACTATATCCTTCAATATTTCTTCTGTTATCATACCTGCTTCGTTTCTGCGACAAATGTAACTGCAGGAGTGAAACAAAGAAAATAGATTCAACCAACAAGTGATTTTTAACGATAAACACAATCAAAAACGATGTAGTTCTTCTGCCCTATTTTGCTCAAAACCGTTCTGTATGTGCATTTTTTGCCCGCATTTCTTGTCAGAACGAACAGTTTGACTAATTTTGCACGCTGATAATTAGTTAACCGGATAATTTCAGTAGCTGGACACTATGTACCTCCTACTCCTATTCCCGGCACTGACGCTCCAAAGAAATACTAATACTAATAATTAATAACATGAGTTTGAAAATCGTAGTATTGGCTAAACAAGTTCCCGACACACGTAATGTTGGGAAAGATGCCATGAAAGCCGACGGAACTATTAACCGTGCGGCACTCCCCGCCATCTTCAACCCCGAAGACTTGAACGCTCTTGAGCAAGCCCTCCGACTGAAAGATGCACATCCGGGCTCTACCGTAACCATCCTGACAATGGGACCGGGACGCGCAGCCGAAGTTATTCGTGAAGGAATGTTCCGCGGTGCCGACAACGGCTATCTGTTGACCGACCGTGCTTTTGCAGGTGCAGATACCCTTGCCACTTCGTACGCTCTTGCTACTGCCATCAGGAAGATAGGCGAGTATGACATCATCATCGGCGGACGTCAGGCTATCGACGGTGACACGGCTCAAGTGGGTCCGCAAGTTGCTGAAAAGCTCGGTCTGACACAGATCACTTATGCCGAAGAAATTCTGAATGTGGAGAAAACTACCGGACGTGTTGTCGTGAAACGTCACATTGACGGTGGTGTGGAAACTGTAGAAGGCCCTCTGCCCATCGTTATCACTGTGAACGGAAGTGCAGCTCCCTGCCGCCCACGCAACGCTAAGTTGGTACAGAAGTACAAACGTGCTCTCGGTGCACAGGAAAAAGCAGCTATCACCAAAGAAGGTGCTACCCTGCCTTATGCCGACCTCTACGAGAAGTACCCTTATCTGAACATCACCGAATGGAGTGTGGCAGACGTGAACGGTGACCTGGCACAATGCGGTCTCAGCGGTTCGCCCACTAAAGTAAAAACCATTCAGAACATCTCTTTCCAAGCCAAAGAGAGCCGTACACTGACCGGAAGCGACCAGGATGTAGAAGATCTTATTGTTGAACTACTCGCTAACCACACCATTGGGTAGTTAACAAGGCGACAAGAGACAAGGTAACAAGGCATGTCCTCGTCAACTTGTCAACTCGTCACCTCAAAAACTTAAAAGAAATATGAATAACGTATTTGTATATTGTGAGCTTGAAGGCACCGTAGTTGCCGAAGTAAGTCTCGAACTCCTTACCAAAGGACGCAAGTTAGCTAACCAACTGGGCTGCCAACTGGAAGCCGTTGTTGCCGGTACTAACCTTGCAGGCATCGAAAAACAAGTATTGCCCTTCGGCGTTGACCGTCTTCACGTCTTCGACGCTCCGGGCTTGTTCCCTTATACTTCACTGCCCCACTCTTCCGTACTTATCAATCTGTTCAAGGAAGAAAAACCGCAGATCTGTCTGATGGGCGCCACTGTTATCGGTCGTGACCTCGGTCCGCGCGTTTCTTCTGCACTGACCAGCGGCCTCACTGCCGACTGTACTTCACTGGAAATCGGTGAACACGAAGATAAAAAAGCAGGTGTGGTATATGAAAACCTGTTATATCAGATCCGTCCCGCATTCGGTGGTAATATCGTGGCAACCATCGTCAACCCCGAACATCGCCCGCAAATGGCAACCGTTCGCGAAGGCGTAATGAAGAGAGAGATTCTTAACGATAAGTATCAGGGCGAAGTTATCAACCATGACGTTGCCAAATACGTACCGACTACAGACTATGTAGTGAAAGTAATCGACCGCCATGTAGAGAAAGCGAAACACAACCTGAAAGGTGCTCCTATCGTTGTAGCCGGTGGTTATGGTATGGGTAGCCGTGAAAGCTTCGACATGCTGTTCGAACTGGCTAAAGAACTTCACGCTGAAGTAGGCGGCAGCCGCGCAGCTGTTGATGCAGGCTTCTGCGACCATGATCGTCAGATCGGCCAGACTGGTATTACGGTACGTCCGAAACTCTATATCGCCTGCGGTATCTCCGGACAAATCCAACACATCGCCGGTATGCAGGAAAGTGGCATTATCATCTCTATCAATAATGATGAAAATGCTCCTATCAATACCATCGCTGATTATGTAATCAACGGTACGGTAGAAGAAGTGATTCCGAAAATGATTAAGTACTACAAACAGAACAGTAAGTAAGCTATGGCTAATTTTTATACCGAAGTTCCTGAATTGAAGTTCCAACTGAACAACCCGATGATGGAACGTATCTGTGAGCTGAAAGAGCGCGGATACCAAGATAAAGACAAATTTGACTACGCTCCGCAAGACTATACGGATGCAATGGACTCTTATGATAAGGTGCTCGAAATCACCGGAGAAATCACCGGAGAGATTATCAACCCGAACGCCGAAGGCGTGGACGAAGAAGGTCCTCACTGTGCCAATGGTCGCGTAGAATATGCCAGCGGTACGAGACAAAACCTCGATGCTATGGTGAAAGCCGGCCTGAACGGTATGACTATGCCCCGCCGCTTCGGTGGATTGAACTTCCCGATCACTCCGTATACCATGTGCGCTGAAATCGTGGCTGCTGCCGATGCCGGTTTTGGTAATATCTGGTCTTTGCAGGACTGTATCGAAACGCTGTATGAATTCGGCAACGAAGATCAACACAGCCGTTTCATTCCGCGTATCTGCGCTGGAGAAACCATGTCTATGGACTTGACAGAACCCGATGCCGGTTCCGATTTACAGAGTGTAATGCTGAAAGCTACATTTGATGAGAAAGAAAACTGCTGGCGCCTGAATGGTGTGAAACGTTTCATCACAAACGGTGACGCTGATTTACACCTCGTACTGGCTCGCTCGGAAGAAGGAACTAGAGATGGCCGTGGACTTTCCATGTTCATCTATGACAAGCGCGAAGGTGGTGTAGATGTACGCCGTATCGAGAATAAGTTAGGTATTCACGGTTCTCCTACTTGTGAGCTTGTTTACAAGAATGCAAAGGCTGAACTTTGTGGTGATCGTAAACTCGGTTTGATTAAATACGTAATGGCGCTGATGAACGGTGCCCGTTTGGGTATCGCCGCACAATCCGTAGGTTTGTCACAAGCCGCCTATAATGAAGGTCTGGCATACGCAAAAGACCGTAAGCAATTCAGTAAAGCTATTATTGAATTTCCGGCTGTATATGACATGCTGGCTATCATGAAAGCTAAGTTGGATGCAGGTCGTGCTTTGTTGTACCAAACATCTCGCTATGTGGACATTTACAAAGCTTTGGATGATATCTCTCGCGAACGTAAACTGACTCCGGAAGAACGTCAGGAACAAAAGAAGTATTCCAAACTTGCTGATGCCTTTACTCCGCTGGCCAAAGGTATGAACTCCGAATATGCAAACCAGAATGCCTATGATTGTATCCAGATTCACGGCGGTTCCGGTTTCATGTTGGAATATGCTTGTCAACGTATCTACCGCGACGCCCGTATCACCAGCATCTACGAAGGTACGACTCAGTTGCAGACTGTAGCCGCCATCCGTTATGTAACAAACGGTTCATACGCTGCTACTCTCCGCGATTACGAAACAATTCCTTGCAGCGAAGAAATGCAACCGTTGATGGATCGCCTGAAAGAGATGACGAATAAGTTTGAAACTGTCACCAACGCAACGAAAGAAGCTGCAAACCAAGAGCTGCTGGACTTCGTAGCTCGCCGTCTTTACGAAATGGCTGCTGTATGTGTGATGTCTCATCTTCTCATTCAGGATGCAACAAAAGCACCTGAACTGTTTGCAAAGTCAGCTGTTGTCTATCTGAACTACGCTGAAGCTGAAGTAGAAAAGCACTTCAATTTCATCCGCAAGTTCAAAGCTGAAGAACTGGATAACTACCGTAAGTAATTAACCGATTAACTATATTCAAAGAAGGCTGTCTCAAACGAATGGGACAGCCTTCTTTGTCATAAATAGCACCTTTACCGGAACAACCTCAACTGACTGCGCAGCTCATGAAGTTCATTCTGCATCTCCTCCATACGCTGTAACAGATGATGGATAGCATCAATCCCTTCAATATTGATGGACAAGTCATAATACATGCGGCTGTAACGTTCTACGTCCGGTAATTGAGTAAACGTCAGATAACGTTCTCCACCTTCAGTCATTACTTCTATCAAGCCACCTTCCTGTAATAAGTCGATAAACGACGGTTCAATGTGGCACTTGCGACAATATTCGCTGACTATGATTAATTCATTCTGCATAGTGATACCTCCTTTTAGTTCATACTTTGAAGTTTACGGAACAACTCTTTCTGTGCTTCCGTTAAGTTCGTCGGCAGTTTCACGGAATAAGTCACAATGAGGTCACCGAACTGTCCTTCTTTCTTATATACAGGGAATCCCTTGCCTTTCAGACGGGCTTTCGTACCGTTCTGTGTCTCGGGTTTCACTTTCAGCTTTACCTTTCCATCCAAAGTATCTACCAGCTGGTCTCCACCCAGGATAGCGGTATAAAGATCAATGGGAACATCTACATACAAGTCATCTCCCAAACGTTTGAATACCGGATCATCCGCAATCACAAACGTTATGTACAAGTCTCCGGCAGGTCCACCATTCACACCTTCGCCACCGTAACCTTTCAATTTAATGACTTGCCCGTTTGCCACGCCGGCAGGAATGGTAATACGTACATTCTTCCCATTTACAGTCAACACTTGTTTATGAGTCTGGGCTGCATCACGAAGTGACAGATTCAAATCTGCATGGTAATCCTGACCACGAAAACCTGCATTAGAACTACCACGTCCCCTGTTTCCGAACATAGATTCAAAGAAATCGGAGAAGCCACCACCATGCCCGGAAAATTCCTGTCCATCGGACGAATACCAATAAGATCCGTTACCATCCGTACCATAACCTGCACCCGAACCGCTACCAAAACCACCAAAGCCACCTGGGCCTGCTTCCTGACGGGCACGCTTCTGCGCTTCAAATTCATCGGCATGCTTCCAATGTTCACCGTACTCATCGTACTTTTTACGTTTCTCAGGGTCACTTAGCACTTCGTTTGCTTCATTAATCGCCTGAAATTTATCCTTGGCAGAAGAATCGTTCGGATTCAGATCAGGATGATATTTACGTGCCAACTTACGGAACGCCTTTTTTATATCATTCTGACTTGCCGTCTTGTCCACCCCAAGGACTTGATAATAATCTATATAAGCCATAGTCTATTAATTTTGTTATTCTTATATACCCTATCACAAATAACGCACCAATCAGGAGTTTTGAATACTAAAATACGTAAACGAAAATTAAAAAGAAGTATTAAAAACAATAATACAAAGATAATCAACACATTAACCAGTAGTAAAAGCTTTTATCTATGCTACTCAAATTTTAAAATAATGTAAACGACACATAACATCAATTAATTATTCATACTAAAACTTCCTAAAATAAATAGAAAACGCTTTATTTGTATGTGAGTAATGCAGTCACAGAAAACATTTTTCCCCCAACCTTAATATATTGACTTATTATGAAAAGTAACCATTGGCTACTTACGGTAGCACTCACTTTCATCGTTCTGCAAGTAAAAGCGGATTCATGGATACGTATTAACCAACTTGGCTACTTGCCGCAATCTGTAAAAGTGGCAGTATTTATGAGTGAAGAACCAGCTGACATACAAGAGTATGCACTGATAGACGCCTTCACGGGACAAACCGTCCGAACTTTCAATTCTACCAAAGCAACCGGAAAAATGGGACTCATGAAGAGTACCTATCGTCTGGACTTCAGTGATTTTAACCAGCCAGGAACTTATTATCTGAAAGCGGGAAAAGCGGTCTCACCTCGTTTTCCCATCAATAATCATGTGTACAATGGGACTGCTGACTTCTTGCTGAACTACATGCGTCAGCAACGTTGCGGCTATAATCCCTTTTTGAAAGACAGTTGCCATGTGCACGACGGCTACATCCTGTACCATCCCACCAAAACAGGACAACGCATTGATGTTCGAGGCGGTTGGCACGATGCAACTGATTATTTGCAATATACCACAACTTCCGCCAATGCCATTTATCAGATGATGTTTGCCTATCAGGAAAATCCAAACTCATTCGGTGATTTCTATGATGCTGCCGGGCTCCCCGGCGCTAACGGCATTCCCGACATTGTGGACGAAATCAAATGGGGACTGGACTGGCTGAATCGTATGAACCCTGCTCCCGGTGAACTATATAATCAGATTGCCGACGACCGCGACCATGCCGGTATGCGCCTGCCCAATAAAGATGAGGTAGATTATGGTTACGGTCCGGGTAAAGGACGCCCCGTTTACTTCTGTAGTGGCGAACCTCAGGTACGCGGTCAATTTATGAATGCTACCACAGGCGTGGCAAGCACAGCAGGTAAATTTGCTTCCTGTTTCGCTCTTGGTGCCCGCCTATTAAAAGACTTCTATCCGGAATTTGCAGCAGAGATTGGTGCAAAAGCGGATGCAGCTTATCAGGAAGGTGTAAAGAAACCGGGTGCTTGTCAGACAGCCTCCGTCAAGTCTCCTTATATTTATGAAGAAGATAATTGGGTAGACGATATGGAACTGGGCGCTATGGAACTTTTCAAAAGTACCGGAGATTTTAAATACCTGGAGCAAGCCGTTGAATACGGACGTCGCGAACCTGTTACTCCATGGATGGGTGCTGACAGTGCCCGCCATTACCAATGGTATCCATTCATGAATATGGGACATTATCATCTGGCAAAAGTACATAACGACCGCCTTAGCAAAGAATTTATCCGGAATATGCATGCCGGCATAGCACGCACCTACGAGAAAGCCGTTGAAAGTCCTTTCATGCACGGCATTCCTTACACCTGGTGTTCCAATAACCTGACAACTGCCATGCTGACACAATGCCGTCTGTATCGTGAAGCAACAGGTGACGAAACTTATAAAGAAATGGAAGCCGGCATGCTTGACTGGTTGTTCGGTTGCAATCCCTGGGGAACCAGCATGATTGTAGAACTCCCTCTATATGGAGATTACCCTTCTCAACCGCACTCTTCATTACTCAACGCAGGTGTAGGAAATACTACAGGCGGTCTCGTAGACGGTCCTGTATACCGCACTATTTTCGAAAGCCTCCGCGGAGTAAACATGACAGGTATTCCCGGTACTCCCGGACAGGATTATGAACGTTTCCAGCCTGACCTGATGGTATATCATGATGCCATTCATGACTACTCCACGAACGAACCGACCATGGACGGAACAGCTTGTCTCACTTATTATCTCTCCGCCATGCAGAAAGAAGGTATGAAGCAGGCGGACATTCAGAGTGATAAGAATGTATATGTAAATGACGGTATCATCCGCACTGATCCATCAAAGAAACAAATAACGCTTGTCTTTACTGCCGCCGATAAAGCAGACGGTGCTGATGCTATTATCAGCACACTGAAGAAACATGGCATCAAAGGCGGTTTCTTCTTCACCGGTGAATTTTATGAGCTTTATCCCGATGTAGTAAAACGACTGCGTGCAGAAGGCCATCTGGTAGGTAGCCACAGCTATGGACACTTATTGTATATGCCATGGGAAAACCGTGATTCATTATTGGTGACACGCGAGCAATTTGAGCTGGATATGCTGAAGAGTTACGAAGTTATGCGCAAAGCAGGTATCGAATACAAAGATGCTCCGGTATATATTCCGCCTTACGAATATTATAATAAAGAAATTGCCGCATGGGCAAAGAATATGGGTATACAACTTATCAACTATACACCCGGCACGATGAGCAATGCGGACTATACCACTCCGGACATGGGTGCCAAATACCGTAGCAGTAAGTTCATCTATGACAAAATCATGGAGGTAGAGAAAAAAGAAGGATTAAACGGGCACCTGATGTTGATACACTTCGGTACCGACGACCGCCGTACAGATAAGTTCTACAATGGTTATCTGGACAAAATGATTAAAACGCTGAAACGGAAAGGTTATACTTTCGTACCCGTCCTTGAAGCAACAGGAATATAATTCATACCCATAGTTATTATAAAAAGGTTAGTTAAAGGTTATCATGCAAAGGTATTTAAGGTAATATTCAATCGGTTTGTTTTCAGTAGACTTTTTCCCACCCCCAAGGGAAAAAGTTGCAAACCAAAGCTCCATGCCTGCGAAGGTCCGGAGCTTTTTCTATTGTCAGATTTAAATAAATGCGTAATAACGAAGAATCAGAAACTATCCTTCACTGCCTGCAACAAAGACTGAATATCTTCTTCTGTCGTATCAAAAGAGGTCACAAAACGAATTTCATTTTCAGCTTCATTCCAGAAATAAAAGAAGTAAGACTTCATCAATCTATCAATAACCGGACGAGGCATAGTCAGGAACAACTGATTACTCTCCATCTTTTGTGTGAATTGTACATCCGGCAATGTTTGCAACCCTTCATATAGTTTACGTGCCATCGCATTGGCATGTGCAGCATTCTTTTTCCACAAATCATCCGTAAGATACGCTGTAAACTGACAAGAAAGGTAACGCAATTTAGAAGCTAACTGAGCCGACTGTTTCCGTACATAGAGCGCTTCCTTTTTCAGGTCCGGATTGAAGATTATTACACTTTCACCTAACATCAATCCATTCTTCGTTCCACCGAAACTAAGAATATCAATGCCACAATCCACTGTCAGTTCCTTGAAGCTGAGATTCAACGCAACACAAGCATTCGCTAAACGTGCCCCATCCATGTGCACATACATACCATATTCATGCGCCAAGGTAGTCAGCGCTTTCAATTCTTCCGGAGTATAGACAGTACCTAATTCCGAACATTGAGAAATATAAACAGCACCCGGTTGAGAATGATGCTGTTCCCCGAAGTTCTTCAGATAAGGACGTATCAACTCCGGCGTCAGTTTACCATCCGGCGTTGCAATAGGACGTATCTGGCATCCCGTCATACGGGCAGGTGCACCACATTCATCTACGTAAATATGTGCAGTCTCCGCACAAAGAATTAAATTATAAGGGCGGGTAGCCAACTGCAAAGCTACCGCATTACTTCCTGTTCCATTGAAAACAAACAGTGGCTCACAATCAGGCGAAAATGTCTCTTTAATTTTGTGAACGGCTTCCTTAGTCCAAGGATCGTCACCATAGCCAACTGCGTGATTTTGGTTTGCCCGGTTCAGCGCCTCCATCACCAATGGATGTACACCGGAATTGTTGTCTGAAGCAAAACTTCTCATAATTATATTGATTTTATCGATAAATAGTTATAGCGTATAAATAATCCTTTAGCTCTAAAAAATATGCAAAGGAACGAAATAATTCGTTAGTAGAAAAAAAGAAGCGTGGATTTTACAATCCACGCTTTCGTTTAGGTTTTCAATCGGTTTTTTCGTTCTTACCCGATATAAACATTCACGCCCAAAAAAATGTAGAGCTCTCCGTCCTCCTGGTGCAATACGATCTTGTCTTCACAAGCTAACCATCCCAGGGCCGCTCCCAGTTCTTTGTCCTTCAGCCCGGACTTTCTCTTCAAAGTCCCATAGTCCCACTTGGCATAATTGCTAAGCAACCTCCAAATTTTGCCTGCGTTCAGGCCGATGTCGCTTTTGTTCATCTCTTTTCGTCATTAAAAAGGTTAAATAATTGATTGGTGATTTGTTTAGGTTATCCTATTATCAGCCTAAAGGTATCACTTTTTATTTATAAAACATAAAAAACGAACAAAAGATATTCTTTTTAATCAAAATTGTAACAGTTTCGTAATAATATACAGGTAATATAAGAAGAAACAGGCCAAAAAAGAGAAAAAAAGACCACAGCCCCTTCAGAGAGATGCTGTGGTCATTTATTATAATTATGAATTCAGGGAAAAATGGGTATTACATCATGCCACCCATACCGCCCATGCCGGGAGCACCCATTGGCATTTCAGGTTTGTCTTCCTTCTTCTCAACAATTACACATTCAGTAGTCAGGAACATACCTGCAATAGAGGCAGCGTTTTCCAAAGCTACGCGAGCTACTTTTGCAGGATCAACGACACCGGCAGCATGCAGATTTTCATATACATCAGTACGGGCATTGTAACCGAAGTCACCTTTACCTTCGCGTACTTTCTGTACAACTACAGCACCTTCTTTACCTGCATTGGCTACGATCTGGCGCAACGGCTCTTCAATAGCACGCTTGATAATGTCAACACCTGTAGTCTCATCGATGTTATCACCTTTGAAACCTTCCAATGCATCGAGTGCACGGATGTAAGCTACACCACCACCTGGTACAATACCTTCTTCAATAGCAGCACGTGTTGCACGTAAAGCATCGTCTACACGATCTTTCTTCTCCTTCATTTCAACTTCAGAAGCAGCACCTACGTAAAGAACAGCAACACCACCAGACAATTTAGCCAGACGTTCTTGCAATTTTTCTTTGTCATAATCAGATTTAGTAGCAGCAATCTGAGCTTTGATTTGTTCACAACGTTCCTTGATATTTTGTTTGTCACCGGCACCGTTTACGATGGTAGTGTTATCTTTAGAAACTGTGATCTTATCAGCAGTACCCAACATTTCGATGGTAGCTTGTTCCAGCTTCAGACCCTTTTCCTCGCTGATCACTACACCACCAGTCAATACGGCGATATCTTCCAGCATTTCTTTACGACGGTCACCGAATCCCGGAGCTTTCACAGCACAAATCTTCAACTGAGAACGCAGACGGTTTACAACCAACGTAGTCAAAGCTTCACTGTCCACATCTTCTGCGATTACCAACAGAGGACGTCCGGTTTGTACAGCCGGTTCCAGGATAGGCAAGAAATCTTTCAGGTTAGAAATCTTCTTGTCGTAGATCAGGATGTATGGTTTTTCCATTTCGCACTCCATCTTTTCCGTATTAGTAACGAAGTAAGCGGAAAGATAACCACGATCGAACTGCATACCTTCTACCACACCAATAGTAGTATCGGTACCCTTAGCTTCTTCGATAGTAATTACACCGTCTTTAGAAACCTTACGCATAGCATCAGCGATCAACTTACCGATAACCGGATCATTGTTTGCAGATACAGAAGCAACCTGTTCAATCTTATCGTAGTTGTCACCTACTTTTTCAGCTTGTGACTTAATTGAGTCAACCACTTTGGCAACAGCCTTGTCAATACCACGTTTGATATCCATAGGGCTTGCACCGGCAGTTACGTTCTTCAAGCCTTCAGCAACAATAGCCTGTGCCAATACAGTAGCAGTAGTAGTACCGTCACCGGCATCGTCACCAGTCTTGGAAGCTACTTCTTTCACCAACTGTGCACCCGTATTCTGGTATGCGTCAGACAGTTCCACTTCTTTAGCTACAGTTACACCGTCTTTCGTGATGTGAGGAGCACCGAATTTCTTTTCGATAATCACGTTACGACCTTTAGGGCCGAGAGTTACTTTCACTGCATTTGCCAGTGTATCGATACCTTTTTTCAATTGGTCGCGGGCATCGATATTGAATAATATTTCTTTTGCCATAATGATATTTACAATTTAAATATTTTATAATTACTATATTAACCTAACACAGCGAGTACGTCACTTTGACGCATAATTAGATATTTAGTGCCTTCAACTTCCAGTTCGGTACCAGCATACTTGCCATACAAAACAGTGTCGCCCACCTTCAATACCATCTCTTCATCTTTCGTACCGTGACCAACTGCCACAACTTCACCTTTCAAAGGTTTTTCTTTTGCTGTATCCGGAATAATGATACCGCCAATTGTTTTCTCTTCTGCAGGTGCAGGGAGTATCAGCACTCTGTCTGCCAATGGTTTAATGTTCATAGTTCTTTTGTTTTTTATATGTTATACATTTATTATAGTAATGTCTTGTCTCATTTTAGTGAGACGCAGAACAAATTGCGAAAATCGTGCCAAACAGTAAAGCGAAATTTCTGTCAGTATTAAACTGCCAATTTGGCAAAGAATAAGACAATATACCATTATTTTTAGAGAAGATAAACGGCATCTCAGCATAACTTTTCTATGCAAGCATGAAAGTTATGCTTTCTATTTGCATTATCTTTGCACTCTCAAAAAACGTTTTTAGAACATGAATGCAGTCTGGATTGTTTTACCTATTCTCACATTATTAATGTTTGAGTTGGGACTAACACTTGAAATTAAAGATTTTAAATTATTTCGTCAACGTCCCTATCCTGTTTTTGCAGGATTGATAGGACAGATAATCCTTTTACCAATATTGGCTTTTGCATTGGGTTATCTGTTTCATTTGGAACCTCTGTTCTTTATCGGCCTGGTACTTATTGCTTGTTCTCCGGGTGGGAGTTCTTCCAATATATTCTCTATGATAGCTAAAGGTGATGTCGCACTTTCCGTATCACTGACTGCACTCAGCAGTATTATTACTTTGTTTACTATTCCTGTCATTATGGAGTTTGCTACGCAAATTGCAGGAGACAATAGTGGAATAACAATACACCTACCTGTCGGCAGCCTCATTATCCAGAATCTACTACTCATGTTGCTCCCTATCGCAATAGGCGTTTTAACCAAACGCTTTTGCCCTAAAGCAGCCGAACGGATACACAAAGTATTATCCAAGGTTGCCTTCCCTGCCTTGATTTTATTAGCTACTGTTTTCTTCATACAACATCACGAAACGATAGCTGCACAGATCGGTCGATTAGGTCTGTGCATCACACTAATGATATTATTGGCTATGGGTGGAGGATATTTAATCTCCCAGTTAATGAAATTGAACAGGAAAGAACAGCGTACGCTTATCATTGAAATAGGCATGCAAAATGCAGCCCAAAGTATTGCTATTGCAAGTAGCCCGTTTATTTTCAATAATGACATAATTGCCATACCGGCTATAATTTATGCACTGATGATGAATATAATTCTATTAGTATATGTGGGAATAGTGAAGCGGAAATAACACAAACTTGTAAATTAAAGTAGTATATTTTTCTATATTCAGACTTAAATTACTACATTTGTGAGAATCACCATAGTAAGGTAAACCTAAAACAATATTAATATGAAAAATAAAAGTTTCCTCGGACTGTTGTTATTCTCCTGTATCTGCTTAACTGCTATTGCACAAGAAACTACAAAACCAGTTAAGGCCATTTATGTAAACGCTGACCAGAATATTCTTTTTGACAAACTGATTGACTTCGTACAGAATAATGAATATTTCATTCTATCGCTGGACAAGCAAGCAGGTTTCATACAAGCCCAGAAACCTGTTGAAATAAAAAAAGTATTCAAACCAAATGAACGGAGAACTTTGAATTTTGTCATCAGGCCTATTAATGAGAATTTATCGCAGATAACTTTAAATATTCGTTGCGAAGAAAAGCACTGGGGAGGCAGCGAATCCGGTCATGTCTATTACTACGATGACAAAGGTGTCAGTCAGAATAGCGATTTATACCAGAATATATGGGATGAACTAAAGTCTGCATTAGTGCCCTATCAGCAAGTTATATTTACAACAGTAACAACGCCCGCTCCCACCAAAGCCCTTCCTGCTGAAACAACCCTTAACTCTCTGCCTAAAGCATTCTTAAAAAACGGTTTCCCATTGTTGGTAGAACGTTGCCGCACAGTGCTTGCATCAGCATACATGACCCAGAAACTACTAAGCGAACATACAGATATCCCCGGTTGGGAAGGGTACCCGGTGAAACTCTATGAATATTACACCGGGAAAGATATAAAAAAAGGAGTAGCCAAGCGCGGACTGGTATACTTGCTGAACCCAAGTGCAGAACAACTTGCCACATGGATTGCCACCACTTGCTGGGAAGTTAAGCAAAGTACAGATACCACATACCTGTATAAACTCGCAGAATTTATCAAACGGCAATCAGGGGCACAATTCCCTGTACAAGGAGTAGTATACGAGGATATGTATACCAAGAACTTCTATGAACCATATATTTTCAAAGACGGAGTAACTGTATATGTAGCAGATAGTACTAAAATGCCGACAGATAAGCATTGCACCGATGAGCAACTGGAGTTTTACCTGCATATGACAAATGCCGACTTAAAACCAAACACCGGCAGATATGCCCGCATTTGCAGTACAAACCGTACTCAATATTACAAAAATGGAGGTAAAACAGATGTGGGAGATAATGATGAACACCGTAACCAGTCATGGTTGAATGTAGTTCGCCAACTTTATCAACTGGCTTGGCTTTCAGATCGCAACGAATTAATGATTGCCTGGGCAAAAGAACAACTGTAAATAGCCGGTTTAAGGCATACCAATCCTATTCTTTTTACCCCAAAATCCCCCATACAAGAAGTTAAGACTTTGCATACAAGAAGTTAACTTCTTGTCAACAGGGAGTTAAGTTCTTATCAACAAGCTATTGACGACTGATAAATAACAAAACTAAGAAAGTTTAGTCAATATCCAAGTCTGTATCACAACTCAATTCAGTCGAATATCCCTGCCAGAAGCTCTTGGTAGAATGTACTAAAGCACTCCCCATCAAGAATAGGAATATTACGGCTATTAACGTCATCACCATACCGATGGCTGCGTAATACTTTGGTTCTAAAACATCCATAATAGTTATCTTTGTTAGGTTAGTACTACAAAGATAACCAAGATGGATTACAAAGAGCTTACTCTTTTATGAAGTTTTTATTTCTTTAAAGTTTGTATCAATTCTTCGGCCGAAACCAGGGTCTGTTCACCAGTCTCCATATTCTTGAGTGTCACCTTATTCTCGTTCATTTCATTCTCTCCTACAAGAGCTACAAACGGAATATTTTTGGCATTGGCATAGCCCATCTGTTTCTTCATTTTAGATGAATCCGGGAAGATTTCCGCACGAATACCTTCTGCACGTACTTGGGCAAGTACATTCAAGGAAAAAGCAGCTTCTTTCTCACCAAAGTTGATAAATAGAAGTTGCGTACTGTTTACAGCTTCCTTCGGATAAAGATCAAGCTGGTTCAGCACATCAAAGATACGGTCCGCACCAAAGGAGATGCCTACACCGGAAACTCCTGCCATACCGAATACACCGGTAAGATTATCATAGCGACCACCGCCTGTAATACTACCGATTTGTACATCCAATGCTTTTACTTCAAAAATGGCACCGGTATAGTAATTCAACCCACGGGCAAGTGTCAAATCAAGTTCCAATTCATTCTTCAGACCGAAAGCCGATAGAGTTTTCAAGATAAATTCGCTTTCTTCCACTCCCTTTTGACCAATTTCACTTCCGGCAAGTACTTCTTTCAGGGTAGCCAGTTTCTCCTCGTTGGTGCCGCTCAGTAGAATGATAGGTTGTAATTTGGCAATAGCCTCATCGCTGATACCTTTTTCTTTCAACTCGGCATTCACATTGTCCAGACCGATTTTATCTAGTTTATCAATAGCCACAGTGATATCCACGATCTTATCTGCCTCACCGATAATCTCCGCAATGCCCGTCAAAATCTTACGATTATTGATCTTGATGCAAACACGGATACCAAAGCGAGTAAATACAGTATCGACAATCTGCATTAATTCCACCTCGTTCAGTAAAGAATCACTACCTACCACGTCAGCATCACATTGATAGAACTCACGATAACGGCCTTTTTGCGGACGATCTGCACGCCACACAGGTTGTATCTGATAGCGTTTGAAAGGGAAAGTTATTTCATCACGGTGCATCACCACGTAGCGGGCAAATGGCACTGTGAGATCATAACGCAAACCTTTTTCACAGAATTTACTTGCGAGTTTGGCTGCATTACGGCTCAGCAATTCCTCATCGGTTAGTCCGGAGAAATAATCACCTGAGTTCTGTATTTTAAACAGAAGTTTATCACCTTCTTCACCATATTTTCCCATCAGTGTGGAAAGCATTTCCATTGCAGGCGTTTCAATCTGTTGAAAACCATAGAGATGATATACATCGCGAATGGTATTGAATATATAGTTACGCTTCGCCATTTCTACCGGCGAAAAGTCACGGGTTCCTTTAGGAATACTGGGTTTTGCTGCCATAATTGTTTCAATTACTATTAAAATCGGAGGGCAAAGTTACAGTTTTTTATCGAGATAAGAAAAGGGATAAGGCGGTTTTATATAAAACAATACCCGTTGGCGGAATTAATTTCTTTCTTGTAAAGGTTATGGGCTAAATGAAAAAAATCAGAGAATATGTCAGCGAAGCTAATTGAGATAGTATTACTTATCATTTACTTCATTCCTACACGCAAGGAGCTAACTCCGCCAACGAGTAAAACAATAATCAGACTGGCACATATCTGACACTCCGCACGTTGACACCAAATGTTTCCCCTATTGAAACTAAGTGTTTCTCGGTGTGAAACAGAGTGTTTCAAGCAATGAAACAGAGTGTTTCCCCTATTGAAACAGTCGGTGTCACCTGCTGAAACAGAAGACAGTGTGCGCGGAGATCTTTGCGAAGTCTACGGGAAATCATCCGCATTTAGAGTAAAAAAGAGTTAAAACAGCACATTTTTCGCATAGATTCGTGTAGAAAAGTTCAATTCGGTAATTATCGGGATACTCACTATAAATCAACCAGATAGATGGAAATATTGTAAACATTCACTGCAAAATTAGTGCTGGCAAACAGTTTACCAGCACTAATTTTCAGGTTGCCAGCACACCTTCAAATGCCGATCAATAAAGGGTTTGAGGTACACCTGTGCAGGAGTGCTGGCAAAAAACTCTTTTGTATAATTGAGCTTTTTGAGTTCACCCCTTCCAGACAATTAGATCAATTTATCGGACATGTTGTATCTATACATCGGACGCGCAGCATCTATATATCCAACACCACCCATATATTAATGCTGATATTTTAACTCATGCAGCGTGCATTTTGGGTAATCCGTTCTTTTAATGGAATTTTTGCATGCTTCATGAAAAGAAATCGTATTTTTGAAGCCTGATTGAGGAAGGAAACAATACAAAAAGAGTAAAGCCATGAATATTGAAGAATATCGGGAATATTGTTTAAGCATCAAAGGAGCAACAGAAAGTTTCCCCTTTGGCGAAAATACCCTTGTCTATAAAATCATGGACAAGATGTTCACTTTTGCTCCATTAAATCCTAAAGATGGACAATTTTGGGCAGACACAAAATGTGACTCCACCAAGTCGACAGAACTGATGGAGCTATATAATGGCATTGCATTCGGCCCGTTTTCCGACAAGAAACACTGGATTACCATATATCTGGAAAGTGATGTGCCGGATAGCCTTATAAAGGAATTAATCAATCATTCAATAGAAGAGGTAATCAAGAAATTGCCCAAAAAGAAACAACAAGAATATCGCAGTATTTTGGGAATAAAAGATGAAAATTAATACAGAATGAGATATGGAATGAGCATGCTTGATAATCTCCATTATATTCAAAACAATGGAGAAAAAGCTTTCTAAGCAAATCAGAATAAAAAATATGCCTGTCCTGAATGTAATAAGCCAAGAACTGTACACTACGATTATTGTATTTATTGCAAACAGGAGAAAAGATAGAATGAAATAAAATAGAAGCCTCCCAACCTCCTCCTCACCCGCAAGAAAATTAAGAGATTCTTATATCAGGATCGTAATTAAATGCGTTTATTCCAATTCCCGCTTTTCAGATACAGATAGGAAAGCAACAGCAACATACCCCCGTAAATATATTCACTTGTCCACGCTATAGCGACATCCACTTGCAGGTACATAACCATAACAACCACATAAACAACATAAATGGAAATGGTTATCAACATGATTTTCATAGACCGGCTTGTATTTCCTGTGCCGGAAACAGCATTAAACAGCACCAGTCCGGGAGCTGAAAGGAGATATCCTAATAACATGATGTACATAGTAGGTAATGCTGCTTGTACCAACTCCTGACTATTGGTATATATCTGCAATAACACGGTAGGGAACAAGGCGGACAGCAATAGGAACGGTATACCTATCATATAAGTTAATCGTATGGCACGTTTACAGGCAAGCCAGATTTCGTTCTTCTCTTTTCCACTCCCTAATAGATTACTTACCATAGAACTGGTAGTATCGGAAAAAGCAAAAATAGCCATAAAGAAGCAAGTATTGATACTCCTCATGATATTGGCTATCGCCAAAGGACGCTCTCCCAAATGTTCGATAGCAATAAAAAACAAGAACCATTGTGAAGGAAACAATATGGACTGAAGCATGGTCCAACATGAGATATTCCAAATGCGTTTAAATTCGGACAGTTTGAAACTAAACTGTTGAAATAAAGCATATTTTTTCTTATCCACTTTCAGCCTGGTGTATGCCACATAAAACAGTAACGATACCAACTCTGCCAGCGAAGAACCTATTGCCGCACCTGCAATACCCAAAGCCGGGAAACCGAATTTTCCAAATATCAAAATATAATTGAAAACAATATTACTGAGCACCATTACTATAGAGTTAAGCGTAAGAGTGCGCGTCTCAGTGATACCAATGTAGAAAGCCCGGAACAGAATTGCAATAAAGGAAAAGAAAAGCCCGTACCTCCT
>ULWD01042915.1_pt1 | contig 37491 bp, 9 predicted proteins | sample 1960011 | NCBI WGS metagenome assembly ULWD01 (sample SAMEA4835803, study PRJEB28245) | human gut metagenome | biome: gut microbiome; material: fecal sample | place: Denmark | collected 2008 | reverse complement strand
TCCAGTGGCGGAACTTCTGCACCAGCGCCGGCTCCAGCCCCAGACCCAGCACCGGCGCCTGACCCTGGGCCGAGCGACAGTGGTGGTTCCGGTGGCGGCTCCAGTGACTTTGGCCAAGGCCAAGGCGGTTCGCTTGGTGGCGTAGTAATCATCGGCGACGGGAACGGCGTAGGCGTTGATGCTCCTTAAAAGAAAACCGGGTTGGCGTGTCTACCTTTGAAAATGACACTTATCGTCGCTTTATGCGACACTGAATCGCAATCTGTTCGCCGGCGGTGCCCTCAGTTTTATTTGCGGCGAATTAAAAAGGCAGCTCTCTGAAAATGAGGGCTGCCTTTTTTGTCAATTTCGATGCGGTAGGGCATCAACACTGATATACTGAAAATATAGGAACTATTTTATTATTGACATACTCCCCATGTCTAAAGCCAGGGGATTCTACCCTTTAAGACATAGGAATTGTGCTTCAACGGAGCTGCTGGTTGACCCAGTCTTACTGCTCCTCCACAGTGGACGATGCCCCGCCCACGTTATGTCGAATGGTTCAGCCTGTGTATCCCAGCTGGGTCAGCCCAAGCCGTGTAAATTGGCAATTTGGGACAGAAAAGTAGTCACGTTCGTTATGTTATATTTTGTGTTGGCCATTGTAAATGTTTTGTTTCTCACAATTCATGCAATCAGGATGATAATGCAAAAGGATAAAGGATATGCAAAGGCTATTACATCGGAAGGGATAATCGCAACTACATTTTTTGCTTATGGTGCATGGATGCTTCGTTGGATTTCGCTTAGATAATAAGTATATTGGGAAGTAGCAAGACAGCGGAAAGAAGGTGCAACTTAAAAATTATGAACTTGCTCAAGCACAAATATCTGGGAGACCTTCCCATCACTAACCTTAGAGAGGTCCAGGACAACATTTATATTTATGACTCAGCAAATGGAAGTGGGTTATTATCAAAATTAAGCGTAACACAGAATGGATATTTTGCAAAATCTGAATACCGCTTTTATGACTGCATCTATCCTCACGACAGCGACCTTCCATTACCTCGCAATGAGTGTCAGGGCTTTGTCCCCGATATTTGGTTTGACGAAAATCATGATGCATATCTGCTCATTATCGAGCCTTGTTATCATGAGACAGCTTTTCTTGAGTCTGTGGCTGCGTTGCTCGCAAACACAAAGAAGGTCGTTAGACACATTTCAAAACAGAATCCTCATTTAGAAGCTCTACTTTACAATGCTATCGCCGGATATGTACTGGTTGAGAAGGTCTAATCTTTCTTCATCTGGATTACTTGTCCAGCAGGAACTTTGATTAAGTTTTCGGCGCATGTCGGCCTCCTCTTTGGAAAAATACTGTAGCGTCTTTCGATAATTACTGACAGTAACCTTTTTTCCTGACGGATTTGTCTTCCACCCACAAAAATAAACTTTGTCAACCTCATCTTCATCATATTGCCTAAGATGGCTATTAACAGCTAACCGCACAAGCTCGTATTGGTGGACCGCTGCTTTGCGGTCATATTTTAAAGGGGACTTTTTATTTATCTCATAAAGGAAGTTGACAGGTCGAAACGGATTGTCCTTATCATAGTGCAAATTAAGATATTTACATAGTTGTCTATATTCTTCCCCTGACAATATTGGATTTGTAACAATTTCAAACTTCGATATTTCAAAATCAATCGTGAATGGAGCTAAACCTAAAGTTGTAACATATAAGTGATACGGAACGTTGGCGATTGAAAATGTACACGAAAAACCATGACCGTTTATGTACGCAGAAAAAGCCATCGCGTAGGCGTTTTGTCTTTGCATATCGATACATAACGCCTTCAATTTTTCCAAGACCATGAGCAATTATCCCTCCGGTATTTGTTGTGGTATAAAAAGTATATATCTTTCGATAGCCATAAGTCAACCACTGTCGGCGTTCTGCTCTCGCAGGACGCCATTTTTTATCATTTTGTTATCTTTATTTGATGCGGTATAATGTGTATGATGGTATAATATATGTAGTTGGCTCGATGCAGCGGGCCTTCAAAAACAAGAAAGGAGAATACAAGCATGCCAAAAAAGCTCGGTACGCGCATTGCTTCAGGACTCATTGCTGCCTTGATGTTTATGCAGACGATTTCCACGTCTGTTGTCACCGCATATGCGGCTGATGTAACATCGGGCAGCGATGTTGTCTCTAGCGATGTGCCATCCGATACTTCCACTGCTAACACCCTGAATGACAGTAGTGGAAGTGAAGGTGAGCAGACACCAAACGACGAAAGCCAGGCTCCAGAAGAGTCTGGCAATGACGAGAGTTCGTCTGCGACTCAAGAGCCGGCAACTTCAGAACCGACTGCCGTTCCAGTCGAAACTGCGACTCCGACTCCTGAAGCAACGGAAGCTCCCGATGCTACAAACACTCCTACAGCGACGCCAGAACCGACGGCAACTGCAACGCCTGACGTGACGGCAACACCCGAACCTTCTGCAACGCCTACACCGACGCCTACTCCTGAATCTGATGAGGAAGAGGTAAGTGAGGCTCTGCAATCCGTCCTTGATATGATGGAGCAGCTGCCTGAATCGGTTGATGACGTTGCAGAATACGATGAAGCGCAGTGCGTTGCGCTGCGCCAGCTCTGTGACCAGTTACAGTTTGCGATTGCAGCATTGACAGATGAGGAAGCCGTCGAGGTTGACCTTGCCTATGTCGATGAACTGTATGCTGCTGTTATGGAGCGTTACAATTCCTTTGAGCATGTTGAATTCAATCCGCTGGCCATCCTCGATGAGGAAACCGACACGAGTGAAGTCAATATTGGCGATGAGGTTACTTTCTCTGTTTCTTTGAATCGTGATGATGTTGCGGTCCAGTACCAGTGGCAGAAAATGTATATGCCGCAGGGAGATGTGACAGAGGAAAGTGTATTCAACTACACGGATGCTGATGGCGAACAGTCTCCGACCTGGTATAACTATCTGGTGGGGAATATGTCGGAAGCAGAACTCCTCAATGAAAACCCGGATGCCACTTGGCAGGGCATGGAACTGTGGTTAGCCGCTCGTGATGCGTTAGAGGTGATTGGCGAAACAGCCGATAGCTTAACCTTCGAGTGGAAAACACGGAACTTTGCTTTGGAAGGTTTTGCCATTACTGCTGCTAAGACAGAGGATGGCGCAATCCAGTTGTTTGCTGACAAAGATGATGAGCATTACGTCGCATCTCTGAACGACGAGGGTGCTTACGCCTTTACTACAGCGGACACTGGTGAGAGCATCACCGAAGAAAACTGGGTCAACATTGAAGGAGCAACTGAGTCTACCTACACCCATGTGGTGGATGAAAACGACCGGTATACGACCTATCGTTGCCAGGTGACCATCGTTGATGAGACCTACCTCGCAGACCTCGAAGCTTACAAAGCTTCTGGTTCTGACGAAATTGCTATCGCAGAGAACGCTGCTACGGATGAAACGGAAACCGATGATACGGTTCTGTATTCTACAAAGAAGTCGCTAACTCTGCCCGAGACGACTGCGGAACTTTCCCAGAAAGTTGTCGCTCGTTTCTTCAGCATGACCCGTGCAAGTGCTTCTGGCCCGGTACTGTCCAATGATGCCCAGTGGGTCGTTGGTGTGAACTCCAACTACGAGTACATCACGGCTGATATGTACGCCATGACGCAGCAGTGGCTGAGCGAAGGACGTATTACGCAGCAACAGGCGGATATGTACTGGACAAAGCTGGAATACTCAGTTGCCCATACAGCCAATGTTATCGACAAGGTGACAGGATTGCCGACGGGAGCAACACGGCAATATATCGGTTTTACCTTAACTGATGGCAACAAGATGGAAGTGTTGAGCGATTGGTACGGTAAAACAGTCTATTTTAGGCAGTCTGGCACAACTGGTGCAGGAACTGCCATTGAGGTTCCCGCCAAGACGTCCGAAGGGCAAGCTGGAGAGCAATACAAGCGTGCAGTAACGATTATGTCTACATACATTGGGGACGCTGGAACACCTTATCGTGGCGGCATCCAGAGTGTTGGCAACAATTGTTATTATGATGACAATACCCATATCACCATGTACTACACAGTTGAAGTCAACAAGTTTAATGCTGACCCAGATAAGTACCTAATGGACGCGGAAGGTAACTACCGCATGGATTCGTTTACCTGGGGCCCTGGTGTCTATGATGAACCGGACATTTCCGGCAAAGCATTCTGGGCTCTCCAGAGCTATATCGCAGAAGGCTACGGCATGATGATTGGCCACGATACCATGTATGGTTATGCCGGTGCCTACACTGACGCCTGGGGCGATGTGAATGGTCCGTGGCATTACTACGGACAGGACCCGGCGGGTAACTGGCACTATCCTGGTGACGGCTGCTCTACCACGACTGGCCAGAATGGGTATACGGTTCACCAGGTGACACTGGAGAACCGGAATGGGTCGCGGTACACCTATCATATCGTTCCAATTGACCCCAACGATACAGCGACGCGCTATTATAATGTCAACCAGTGGAATCCCAACTGGGGTCATTGGAACATGAATGCGCTGATGGGCCAGAACAACGCGAATACGGAGTCGTTCAACATCCTCGGCGGAAATGACGCCGATGGTGGTGACTATGAGTTTTTTATGGCTTACAGCTATGGCGACCCGTATAAGATTCCTTCTAAAATCATGTCTTCTGGCGGTTCTCATTTGAGCCCTAACTACAAGACAACTATGTATGGGTCGAATCTGCTTCGCGTTAGAGCTTACCCATATTCGCATAGTGAAGCCTTGAACCGTGCCAAATATCGTACGCCGACTAACTATCCATATGATTTCATCGGCTCTGGCGAAACGTTCAATGGCATGCCTACGCATAGCAATATGCAAGTGGCTTTTGGCACAATTTGGGTGGATTACGCCAATAACTCCGCATCTGCTGCAGATGGTAACGGCAAGCTGATTACCCCTACAGTCGATGGAAAGACCGGTACCAACAACTTCTACCTGGCTGGTGACGGAAACTTCCTGATGAACCAGATTGGTCACTTGCCGGAAAACCGTTTTACCGACATGGAAGCAAAGCTTCTGGTCAACACCATCATGTACATCTCGCAGCGGAAGCAGTGCGAAGTCTGCCAGAGTGAACAGAATGGTGACCAGATGAGTCATTTTGTTCACCGAATTAACAATGTGAACGCCAAAACGATTTTGGATGCACTGGCAAATGGCGGTAGCTTCTGGTATCCTTTGGACGACTGCTATGTGTTGACCAATGACCTTAATCTCGCTGAACTATATGGTGATAGTTGGGCAGGAATTAAGAACTTCATGGGACATTTTAGCGCCGATACTTATACTGTCACACTGCCAAATAATGGGGCACCACTATTTGTGCAAGATGATGACCCGGCTGGAAAGTACAACTCAGGTAATGCCAATGGGTGGAACCTTGGTTCTAGTTTAGAAGATTCTGCAGTTCAGAATGTTGTTAAAACTAGCGATACGGGTACGCGTACCACAGGCATAGCACGTGTTCTTGGTTATTTGCCTGACCTATTTGATACAACGGATGTGGACTATACAGGTTATACCATCCATATCTACGGCAAAGACAATGAAGGCATGTTGCCGGCAGATGCTGATTTTAGCTGTGTTGTCAATTCTGATGACAAGTATATTATCAGTAACTTGCCACCAGTATACGCAGGCGCCGATACGATTTACCGAGCACGTGTCTATGACAGAAGTGGCAATGAAGTGACTCAATACGGGCCAATTATTGCTAAAGTTCCAAGAAGCTTCTGGGACACCGACATGACGGTTCCCCTCGAACTCATTGAACCCGAAGCAACTCCAATTGCGGATTATCGCTACTGGGAAGGCCCGACTGACCATGTTATGACGGGTAGTGCATTTATTGCAGATGCACGTATCAGTGACAGTGATATTGTATGGTATTACCGAATCATTCAAGGAAATAGCGCAGGCAATTGGGTGCGAATTGGCAATCCGGGCGCCAGCTTTACCACTTCTGATGGCGCTGTGACCGGTAAGGTTAATGCTACGGTATATAATCCTGCCACTGAGAGCGGCATCCCAGCCACATCAAGTGATGTCGCTCTAAGTTTCCTTGCGTGGACAGGAAATCGTATCCAATTGAAAACCGAGTACACATATAATGGCAAGGTTTATACTACGATTGATGAGGGAGTTGCTGTTGAAGGAGCCAATGGCTATATTGATATTGAACAGCGTCCCATGTATGTCATTCAAGCGTTTGACAAGCGTGTGAATGTTGCTTCTGACGCCGAATTTGTTTTCGAGGCCGATTTCTGGAAAGGTTTAGATGAAGGTCTTACCTATGAAATCCAGTATCGCGGACTCACAGGTAGCTGGAAACCCATCGAAGGCGATTCGCTTTTCCCAGATGGAAGCTACGAGGTTCAAGAAGAATCCTCCACTTCTACACAATGGGAAGATGGCGTTTGGGTACCAACAGCAAATTTCTGGAAACCAGAAACAACAACGCCTAACTCTGAAGTAGCGGGTAAACATACCACTATTAAACTGACATTGCTTGATTGTCCAATGGACTGGGATTCGTTTGATTTCCGTGTTGTATTTCGGTACCAGTACAATGCTCAACGTACTATGCAGGGGACAACTGACACAGCAAACAATCAAGTAACAAGTCGTACTGGACACCTGATTGTTGTTCCACCAACCATTAAGTTGACAGACCTGAAGGCACAGGCATTGTTGCTGAACGAATCTGACCCGTCAAACGGTAATGTCGTTTGGACTTCTGAAATGGATACACCGCCAAATGATGGTCGTGCAACCACGGAAGTTCCTCTCGACACCTTTGATGTCGGCTATGATGACCGCGATGGTCAATTTGTTGTGACCGGTCCGGCAAACGACAATAAGGCAGTTTATACAACAAAGATTACTTTCACTGGCAATAAAGATAATTTGCCGACCATTACTTGGCAATATCAAAATGATTTGAACGAAGCGGTAAACTCTTTCCACCCAGTGGGAAGTCCTATTACGCCTTCGTATGACGATGTTGGTGAAGTAATTGGAAATCTGGACGTACTGTGTACTGCAGATGGCGGTAACGGTGTGATTCCCGGACTTGAAGAAGTGTTCCTGGAAAACGGTACGCCATATTATAAGTTCAAAGGTTATATTACTTTGGACGCCGTTTATCCGACAGACCCGGCAAATCAGGATTCGGATGAATTGACTGAATGGAATTTGGTAACGAGTCTGCATATTGACTCCGCGACCAATCCTATGGATTTCGGGTCAACGCACTTCTACTTTAATGTCCTTGGGCAGCTGCGTTATATTAAGGGCTGGGACGGAACCCGACTGAAGTCTTACTGCGAAGCACAAGCTTATGCATTCAACTTCAATCGTGATGCTGACCCGGTAACTCTGTATGAGGACCCTGAGTATCGCAACTATGGCGCTGAACTGGTTTTGGATTACAATATCAGTATTCGTGCCAATGACCCAAATAAGAACGAAGATATTACAACTGCAAATGGCAGCGCTAAAAATTTGGATACACTGCTAAACGAGATTCCTGAACTTCGGGAAGCAAAGAATTCCGGAGCAGCCATTTACAACTATAAGCTTCTTGACATTATTGCGCCAAATGGACTTCGGTACGCTGAAACGTATTTCATTGCCGGTCATGATGTAAATGACCGCAGTGGAATTCATTCGCGTGATACTATTGTGATTGACCATAATATTACAGATGCGTCTGGACATAACTTCGATTACTATTTTGGAATCGATGAGTCTAAAGCGTTCTTGAATCAAAATGGCCAGGTACAAGGTATTGCGTTCTATTCTAAGTCTGGCAATCCCATTTCCAAGAATACATGGCAGTGGTTCTGGCGCAATGCAATCTACTATGTTTGCTACGATGGAAAATCTGACTTGGGTGACCAGGTTTATTTCTACATCGACGAACAAGACCTGCAAAATGTGAATGCATCCTTCGGCGCTAACAATGCGCAGAATCCATATTCTGAGTGGACTGCACCTATTGAAGGCACATATGAGATTACGCTGTATGGTGGCAGTGGTGGTGGCGAAGGTGGCACCACAAAACTTACGATTGAAGCGGAAGAAGGAGCAAAGCTATATTTTGTTGCTGGTGGAGCTGGCGGACCTGGTGAAGACGAACACAAGTTCAATGAGCCGGGGAATCCTGACCCGGCAACTGGATTAGGCGGATATAATGGTGGTGGTAATGGCGGCATCGGTGGCGATACGTCATGGGCTACTAGCGCACCTGGCAAAGGACACAGTGTCGGAGCTGGTGGCGGTGGAGCTACCACGGTCGCTGTTGGCTTAATGGGCACTGGCCGATTGATTGATTATCAAAATCAAAGTATAGCCTCGCAATATATTCTTGGCGTTGCGGGTGGTGGCGCTGGAAGCGCTGCCACATATGGTTGGGACTATCCTGGCATGTATCATGCAGCTAGTAGCAACGATGCCATGGAAGGCGAATCAATATTGTCTATTTTGAATTCAAGCAGACTTCCAACTAGATGGCTGTTTGATGAGAAAAACAATCCGCAACACGAAAATGTTAATGGCAACTGGATAGCAAAAGGAGCAACGCCATCTTATCCTGAATATGCTGTCTATTGCAATGGTGGTCCGAATGCAACTCATGTTCTTTCACCACTGAGTGGTGGCAACGCTGGTTTTGCACTTGGTACCAGTGGTGGAAACTTTTCTGGGATTAAAATGAACTGGAACGGCCATGGCGGACCACGTGGTGGTGGCGGTGGTTGGTTTGGTGGTTGGGCAAACAATCAGTATTATGTGACTGATGATAGCAATACCGCAAACTGTAATAGTTCGGCTGGTGGTGGCACAAGCTACGTTGCCACAACGGGTTCTGAATGGAATACAGATACTGGCGGTAAAGTAAAGGTTATTTCCACTGAAATGATTACAGGGGGAAATCCTGCTTTTACTAATGGCTCCGCCACCATCCGCATGGTTGACTTCGGTGACCGTCGTTTCAAGCGTAATGGCAAAAATGCATTTGACACTGCGTATGAAGATACGGGCGCTGTGAACCATTTTGCAACGGTCAAAATTTCCGCTGCGAATAAGGTTTATGATGGTCAACCGAACGTAGCCACCGTTTCTGTCGTTGACACAGACGGTGATATGGCAACGGTTCTGGCCAATGCCAAAATTACCTATAGCAACAACTATGGAACCGTAACACAGGCAATCAATGCATCCACAGACGCAGAAATGTTGCCGCTGAATACGACAGGTTCGTATGCAGCCACGGTAACTGTGTCGGCACCTGGATATACCATTGAGTATGTGTACGAAAACACCATTCCTGGTTTTACGTATGCGTCTAAGGGATTGCCTGCATCCGGTGATGGCGATACGGTCTATTTTGACATCTATCCTCGCGGTTTGGATGTCGCTGGTTCTTCCACTCGTGAATATAATGGAATGGCACTTGCCAAAGTGACTAACCTGAAGATTACGGATGGTATTGTACCAGGCGATACTGTATCTCTTGCAATAACAACTGCATTTGGTTACTTTGTGGATGATGGTGCCAATGAATGGAGCCATGTCGGTAAACATAACATTGACCTGATTACGCAAGTAGACCTTGTCAATTCGAATGGTAACTACTATGTGGACAATTGGAATGTGTCTGGCGAAATTACAGCACGACCATTGCATCTGCACAGTTTGTATCATGATACGCAGAAGTATTCACAGCAGTATGATGTTCTTGCTCAACCTTTGGGCGAAGGAAAACAGCTGACGGATACAGTTTCGTACAATGATGAAACCATGACAGTTGAAGAGTTCTATGACACCTTGCTTGCCGGTGAGCGTGTCACGACGGACATAACCCGTTACATGGCTGACCAGTTCCGCAATTATGAGGAACAACAAGTCAAAGAACCTAACAACTACCGTGGTTACGATAATACGACAGATGCAACGATTTCCAACATCAGTTTGGATAATATCGTTGTTGGAGACACTGTAAAGACTGACAAAGAGGAATACGCCGGCACCTATGCAACAATGAATGCAGGTGAGGAGCTGGTCGGTAAAGACTCGAACGGTGATAATGGCACTATTAAGCCGAGTTCCGGTGACGAGAACCGGTACTGGTGGCTGGACGAAAATGTCATTACCCGTACAGAAGACCTGACACTCGTAAACAACGAGTATGGCGACTATTATATCGCTGACGAAGATTATTCCGGTGCCATTTATCGCGCAGGCGTCATTGCAATGGTCAAAGGCCAGCAGTTGATTTACGGCGAAGGTTTGGACGAGGTTCCTTACACGGACGACGTGTATACTTCTACGACCGGTTCTAACAGCTGGCTGACTATCGCTGGCCTGATGGGCGCCGACGAACTCCGCATGGAAGACTGGACAGGAAAGTACAAGAATGAGTTCAAGTACGACCTGCTTCCGGAAGATGATACACCTGTTGGCGATTATCCCATTACCTATATTGGACTGAACGAGGACAACTTCCCGGTTCTGTCCAACTACATCGTACAGGTCGATGAATCCTTCCTGAACGTCAACCCACGCCCGATTCGCATTTCTGTGAACGAATCCCTCAAAGATTACGGAGATGAGAACCCGGCTTTCACATCCGAATTCAGCTATAAGCTGACTCTGGATGGGGAAGACGATTATCAGGTGATTGGTAACGATGCGACTGACAAGTATGAAGATATGACACTGGTGGCCGGCGATACGATTGCCGATGTCCTTGAAGTGTCTGACAATGTAGGCGGTCTTGAAGCCATCAAGATGGAAGACGGCCGCAGCAATATTCCGTACCTGTCGGATGCTGAGACAAACAGCGACGTCATCTACGTCGATGAAATCTCCGAGACCTGTGAATACTGCTCTGAGCGTGATGGCAAGGACCGTAGCCACTTCCATCTTGGTGGATATGCGGTTTGGGTCAACGATAATGCCGCGAATGGCAATACATTGACCGTCAAGACCGTTACCAATATGTATGGTGAACAGGTCCAGAACTACTCGCTCAACTACGTTCAGAACATCCTGAAGATTCATCCTCTGTCTATTACCATTATTCCCGATGATAAGGAAATGGTTTACGGAACGGCCAACGAGCCAGCACTGACCTATACGCTCGAAGGACGCCGCGTAAAGTGGGATGATTTGTCTGATGTAAAGCTTGTCCGTGACGCTGGCCGTGATGTGTATGACGGCTATGTGATTCGTGTTGACAGCTACAACAACTCCGACAACTACATGGTAGATGTTGAAACCGGTATCTTCAAAATTACGCCGGCATACCTGATGGTAACACCTGACCACCATACAAAATACTATGGTGACCCGGCGCCTGATTGGAGCATTGGCATTACCGGTTTCAAGTATGATGACACAGTTGATTCTGTCTTCGTAGATGGTCGCAACGCAGGACGTGTTGTTGACGATGGCTTCGATTATATCAAGGCTTCCGTTGGCGATTACACCTTCAACGTTGATGAGACATCTTTGGAGATGATTCCGAACCAGTTCGGAAATTACAACTACGTTATCACACAGAACCCGTCTTCGCTGCGCATCATCCCGCGCCCGATTACCATTGAGGCCGGTGGTTGGAGCAAGCCGTATGGCACGCCTGACCCCGAACATACCGTGCTCATCACGGATGACCTGACTGGTAAGACTGGCACGAGCGGTACCGACCCGAATGTCTGTGTTGACCCTGAGAATGCGCCTATCACATTCGATTTGAGCCGTGCAGATGGCGAAGAAGTGGGCGTCTATCCGATTTATGTGTCTGCGGCAGAAAAAGAACTGGGTCATGACCCTGGCTGCCATGGCGAAATCGATGGGCTGAATACCAACTACACCATTACCTATATTCCTGACAATGACATTATTTATCGTGCCGATGAATTGATTGGTATTGTCAGCGACCATACCCGTTACTACGGCAACGCCATCAATAACTACATTGAAGGCGACCAGGATTCCATCACTTACTACATCGGCGGCACGGAAGTCACACCTGAAGAAGCCGGTATCATTTCTGACCCGAACTTCCAGCACACTGACCTCCAGACCAGTTCTGTTGGCTCTTATGCCATCTATGCAACTGGCGTCGAAAGCAGCAAGTATGACATTACCCTGTATCCCGGATATGTCACCGTTATCCCGCGTCCTGTGACTGTCATTGCCCAGGACAACGAGAAGATTTACGGTGACGCCGACCCGACCATCGACTTTATCATCCATGACGGCCACAGCGAAGACGGCGAGACCTACTACGTCGGTGACGAAGTGACCGAAAAGGTGGGCGATGAGGTCCGCGTACAACCTGACGACCTGCCTGGTGACGTTCAGCGTCAGCCTGGCGAGGATGTAGGTGTCTACGACATCGACATCAATAACGTTAGCCCGTACAGTGAAGATGGCAAGATGAACTACGACATCCGCTTTGTGGATGCTGATTTCACAATCAAGCCCGCAACGCTGCTTGTCCAGGTCATGGGTGGATACAAGAAGACCTACGGCGAGGAGAACCCGACGTTTGGCGCCAATATTACTGGCTTCAAGCGCGAAGATACTGCCGAAACCGTCCTGACCGGTGAAGTTGGTTTTGCGACCATCAGCACCGTGACAACGCCGGTTGGTAAGTATATCGTTTCTGCCAAGCCTGAAATCGAGCTGGAAGATGGACAGATGCATCGCGGTTCGAACCTTGAAGTCCTTCCGAACTCCAATGGTTTGTACAACTACGAAATCGTCTATCTGGATGGCGATATCACCATCAGCCCGCTGCGGCTCCAGATTATCATTGACCATCTGAAGAAAGTGTACGGTTCTGCCGACCCGACCTTTACTTACACGATGCGCAAGATTGATGGCAGCATTGGTACGGTCATTGACCCGGAGAACAGCCCGCTGAACCTAACCCTGACTCGTACACTCGGCGAAAATGTTGGCAAGGGCGATATCGTCGATGGCGAACACGCTGGCGCTTACACTATCACTGGTACCTACGACAACCCGAACTATGAAGTCGAAATCATTGACGGTTCGCTGACCATCGTTAAGGCAATCATCACTGTTACGGTTGATGGAGGCTATACGAAAGTCTATGGCGACCCGAACCCTGAATTTGGTGTTGTTTATGATGGATTTATCGGTTCTGAGGGTCACCCCGACCTGACGGGTACTGGTATCCATGATGACGAGTCCGTAATTCGTGGTGACCTCATTATCGAATGCTTCGATGCAGACGGTAATCCGGTCGATGAAAAGACTCATACCGGTCTGTACCCGGTCAACGACGATAAATCTACTCTGGAAGCCGACAACTACGAGTTCCGCTATGTGAATGGCGATTTGACCATTACCAAGAAGCCGCTCGTTGTGGTCGTTGACGACCAGGAGAAGATTTATGGCGAGGAAGACCCGCCGACGTTCACTTGGCATCTGGAGAATCCGGAAGACCTGGTTGACGAGGATGACATCCGTCATATCGACGTCACCACGGAACGCCCGGATGCTGGAACAGAGCCTGGCGAACAGGTCGGTGAGCACCCGATTACCGGTGAGGCCGAACCGATGCAGGATTACGAAATCACCGTGATTCCTGGCACCGAGACCATTAAGCCCGCGACGATTGTTGTCACGGCCCTGCCGGACAGCAAGTATTACGGTGAGGATAACCCGATTCCGGAAGTCACCATCACTGGATATAAGCGTGGCGATGCGATTGATGACATCGGTGGCGAAGAAGCCCTTGTCATTGATAATGAGGCAGAGAAGTGGAGCCCCGTTGGCGGCGGTTCTATGGAGGATGGCAAATACCGTGTTTCCGCTGAGGATTCGGTATTCAGCAACCCGAACTATGAATTCGTTTACATTGACGGAACTCTTGAAATCCTGCCGCTGACTATCCGTATTATCGTTGATGACGCCGAGAAGGTTTACGGCACATTTGACCCGGATGAATTCACCTGCCATTTCGAGGTTGCCGATGAAAACGGCAATCCGTATGAAGCAAGTGATGAGCAGCTGGAAGCGGTTCGCACCGGCTTGCATCTGGTAACGGTCCGTGTACCTGGCGAAATCGTTGGTCAGTATCCGATTCGTGCCGGATACACTGAAGTTGATAACTTCATTATCACCAGTGTTGATGATGGCACATTCACCATTACGCCTGCTGAGCTTGTTATTACAGCTAACAGCGCAATGAAGGTGTATGACGGTACTCCTCTGACAGATAGCGGATACAAGGCCGAAGGCCTGGTTATCAATGAGACCCTGGGCATTCATGATACGCTCGAATCGGTCACCGTGACTGGCTCGCAGACGGAAGTCGGCAAGAGCCCGAACGTACCGAGCGATGCTGTCCTGAGCCTGCAGAATGGGTCCAACGGCAACCGGAACTATAACATCACCTACGTTAATGGCGTGCTGGAAGTCGTTCCGACCGAACAGGTGAACATTGAGAAGACCGCTGACCGCGAAATTACTACGGATGGCGAGATTGTCACTTACACCATTAAGGTTACGAACGCAACTCTGCATGACCTGACCAACGTCAAGGTTGAGGACACCAATAACTTCGCTGGTGCTATCACGATTCCTGACAATGCCGAATACAGCTATGATAACGGCGTCTTTACCATCCCGAGCCTGCCGAGCGCCCAGAACGGTAACAACTCGTTTGAGATTGTTTATACCTACACTGTACGTCCGGAAGACCACGGCACGGATGGTAACGATACGCTGACGAACAAAGCTGTTATCACGGACATGACGATTACCGACGGTACTGAACCTGACCCGGATTGGTTTGACGAAACACCTGATGTCGATGTCGATATTATTCGCCATGATATTGAGGTCGTTAAGTCCGCTGATAAGGAGATTGCTGCTGCTGGCGATGTCGTCACTTACACGATTTCTGTGACCAACACTGGTAATGTTCAGCTGAATAACATTGTTGTCTCCGATGACAATAACTTCGCTGGAAACATTGTCCCGCTGCGTTCTGCCGGTTCTACTTACAATGAGGAAGACGGAACCTGGACGATTGCAAAACTGGGCGTTGGCGTTACAGTCAATATTCGTTACACCTACACGGTGACTCCTGACGACCTCCCGAATGAAGTCCTTGAAAACGTTGCCACAGGTACCGTTCCACCAAGCGATAACATTCCTGAGATTGAAAAGCCTTCCAATGAGGTTGACGTGCCCCTGATTGGCCGGTCCGTAGCTATCACGAAACGTGTTGACAAGAACCAGGTCTATGAAGGCGATACAGTCACTTACACTCTGCATATCGTCAATGATGGCACGGTTGATTTGAGCAATCTTACTGTAACTGACGATTCGAATGCACTCGGTATCTTGGTGCCGGTACCTGGCACAGGATATACCTATCGTGATGGCAAGTTCGTAATTGACTTCCTGGCGGTTGGTGAGAGCATCGACATTACTTACAAGTATACAGTTGTTCAGAACGACCCGACCGTGATTGAGAACATCGCTACCGTGCATGTGCCGGAAGGAGATACCGGGACCGATGCAGATGACCCGTTTGATGTTCCTTCCAACCCTGTTGAGGTTGAAGTCATCAAAGACGGTCTGACTGTTGAGAAGAAGGCGGCTGAATCCATTGTGGGTGTTGGTGAAGACATTCACTACACCATCGTTGTAACCAATACCGGAACGACAACCCTGCATAACATTGTTGTGAAGGATACGACTTCTGGTGCTGGCGAGACTGTCAACACAACGGCCGGTAACGTTAGTTATGATGCAGATGCACGTGAATGGACATTTGCCGATGAACTGATTCCGGGTAATTCCTTCGCTGTAACTTATACCTATACTACAGTTGAAGCCGATGAGGTTACTGGTAAGGTAGAGAATACGGCGGTGGCGACCGGACGCAATCCAGGCGGTAACCCTGTGCCGAGTAACCCTGACGACGAAGATGTAGTAGTAAGCGAAACTCCAGAAGCCATTCTGGACATCGAGAAGCGCGTTGATAAGGAAACGGCAATGGTTGGTGATGTGCTGACCTATACGCTCCATATCACGAACTCCGGTGACGCTACTGCTTATAATGTCATCGTTGAGGATTACTTCAATGGTGTTGGCGAACCAGTCAAGGCAGATGGCGATGGCTATACTGTTATGGATGACGGTAACTTCCTGATTCCAGAACTGGCGGCTGGCGAGTCCATTGACATTACTTACACCTACACGGTCCAGGAAGGTGACAAGGGCACAATTGATAACATCGTTGTTATTGTTCCCGAAGAACCTCCTGTGGACATTGAGAAGGAAGCCGATAAGAATATTGCTGCGGTGAATGAGGTCGTAACCTACACAATTACGGTCACAAATACCGCCGATGAAGCGAAGGAAAACCTGACCGTCACGGATAGCAATAACTTTGTTGGTGAAATCGTCGCGACCGATGGTAGCGGGTATGTCTATAACGGTGACCGCACATGGACCATCGCTCACCTGGATGCAGGCGCTTCTATCGAAATCGTGTATACCTACACGATGCAGAGCGAAGATGCCAGCACTATCGTGAACCAGGCCGATGTGACCTACACTGAAGATGGAGAGCCTATTACTATTGAGTCCAACCCTGTCGAAGTTGATAAGCCTGTTGAAGGTGAAGTCACCATCGTCAAGAGTGCAGATAAGACGATTGCACGGCCTGGCGAAGTCGTGACCTATACTGTTACGGTTCACAACGGTAAGACCGTCGATGCACAGAATGTTGTCGTCACTGACGCCAACAACTTTGCAGGAACCATCACCGGCGTGGATGGAAGCGGATATCGTTTCGAAAACGGACAGTTTGTCATTGATGAGCTGAAATCTGGTGCAAGTGTGACACTGCATTACACTTATACCGTTGAGCCCGGCGATGTTCCGACCGAACTTTTGAAGAATATTGCGACAGCTCATGTGCCAGGCACGAATCCAGAAGACCCGAATAATCCGGGACAAGGTATTGACCCCGAAAAGCCGATTGACCCTGACCAGGATGTCCCGTCTAATGAAGTCGTTGTCGAGGTACCTGGCGATGAAACGACAACTGATATTCCCGAAAAGGGCGAATTGGTTGTCGTGAAAACCGTTGATAAGACGGAAGCCCAAGTTGGTGACGTATTGAACTACACCGTCACTGTCTCCAATACTGGTAATGGTGACCTGAATGACATTACGGTCTCCGACTACTTCGATGGCCACGGCACACTGGAATACATCCCGTCCATCGGTATTTTGCCGAATGGTGATGGAACGTATCACATCGCTAAGCTGCCTGCTGGCGCCACGATAGAACTGCATTTCCGCTACACTGTAGTAGAAGCAGATATTCCTCTGGTTCTGAATGCGGCTGTTGCTGAACCCAATATTCCTGTCGAACCCGAGAAGAGCGCGGACAAGAAGTTTGCTCCGGTCAATGACGTTATCACCTACACGATTACCGTGCGGAATAACGATACTGAGGCCAAGGAGAATCTGACTGTTACCGACACCAACAACTTCAAGGGTGAAATCACCCCGATTGAGGGTGAGGGCTACACCTACAATGGCGACCATACCTGGACGATTGACCGCATTGAGGCTGGTGGCGTTATCGAAATCCACTACACCTACACGGTGCAGAGTGACGACGAAACAACATTGGTCAACGATGCAAACGTCAATTATCTGGAAGATGGTGGCGAGGTCAATATTCCGACCAATACAGTAACTGTTGAGGTTCCGGAACCTGGCCATGTGACCATCCATAAGGAAGCCGATAAGAAAGAAGCCAAGCCGGGAGAAATTGTTACTTACAATGTGACGGTTCATAACGGCAAGGACTTCGATGTGCATGACGTTGTGGTGACCGATGCCAACAACTTTGCTGGTGAAATCACTGGCGTTGACGGCGCCGATTACCGGTTCGAGAATGGACAGTTTATCATTGACACTATCGCGGCCGGTGCGGATGTCACTCTGACCTACACTTACACCGTAGAGATTGCCGATGTGCCGACTCACATCCTCGATAACATCGCTACTGCACATGTGCCTGGCACGAACCCAGAAGACCCGAACAACCCTGGCCATGGTGTTGACCCAGACCGCCCGATTGACCCCGATGAGGATGTTCCGTCCAATAAGGTAGAGGTTGAGGTGCCGGGTGACGAAACCGAGACCGAGGTTGGAGAAGGCAAGCTGGAAATCACCAAGACTGTTGATAAGACGGTTGCAAGCGTTGGTGATACACTCCAGTATACGGTTACAGCAACCAATACAGGCGATGCTGCTCTCGAAAATGTGACAGTTGAAGATGTCTTTGGCGGTCACGGAACCCTGACCTTTGTATCTGCTGATGATGGCGTAACTCGTAATGAGGATGGCACCTTCAGCATTGCAAGTCTGGGTGAGGGTGAGAGCAAGAACATCCACTTCAGCTACGTTGTGGTTGAGGAGGATGCACCGGAAGTTCTGAATGCTGCTGTTATCGTGCCGGAAAACCCGCCAGTGGAACCCGAGAAGACCGCTGACAAGACTATTGCGCAGGTCGATGAAGTTGTGACGTATACCATTAAGGTTACGAACCACGATGATGAGGCCAAACAGAATGTGCTTGTCACCGACACCAACAACTTCGCTGGCGAAATCAACGCCACCGATGGTGATGGTTATGTCTATAACGGTGACCACACCTGGACGATTGCTGAAATTGGCGCCGGTGAGACCATCAATATCGTGTACACATACACTGTCACGACAGAAGATGAGACCATCATGACCAATGAAGCAACTATCCACTACACTGATGAAAGTGGTGAGCACCATATCCCGGCAGACCCGGTAAATGTCGAAAAACCTGAGCCTGGTGAAGTTACCATCGTAAAGGCCGCCGATAAGACCGAGGCTAAGCCTGGTGAGGTTGTCACTTACACTGTTACCCTGCACAACGATAAGGGCTTTGATATTTACAATGTCGAAGTCACCGATACCAATAACTTTGCTGGTTCGATTGAGGGCCAGGATGGTGATGGATACCGCTTCGTTGATGGCAAGTTTATCATTGATGAACTGAAGGCAGGGGAGAGCATTACGCTCACCTACACTTATACTGTACAGATTGCCGATGTCCCGACTGAGATTCTGGATAACTTTGCTACGGCCTTTGTGCCCGGCACGAATCCAGAAGACCCGGAGAATCCTGGACATGGCATTGACCCCGACCGTCCGATTGACCCAGATTCCGAAATCCCGTCTAACGAGGTTGAGGTTCTGGTCCCTGGCGATAGCACCGAGACTGAAATTCCTGAACCCGAAATTGTAATCACCAAGAGCGTAGATAAGGATGTTGCCGAAGTCGGCGATACCCTGAACTACGAGGTCAAGGTGAGCAATGAAGGAACGGGTGATGCCGAGAACGTGCTCGTGAAGGATTTCTTCGGCGGTCATGGAACGCTGAATTATATCAGCCAGAACGGTGTGACGGATAATGGCGATGGCTCTTACACTATCGCTTCTGTGCCAGCCGGCAAGACCTACACGCTGCGGTTCACTTATGTGGTCGTTGCTGAGGATGCTCCCCAGGTACTGAATGCGGCGGTTGAAATTCCTGAACCGGAAATCCCAGTTGACCCTGTTAAGACCGCAGACAAGAATGTTGCCAAGGTTGATGAAATCGTTACTTACACCATTGCGGTAACTAATAACGATACAGTCACCAAGGAAAACCTGACTGTCACGGATTCTAACAACTTCGCGGGCGAAATCAACGCATCGAATGGAGACGGCTACGTTTATAACGGTGACGGAACCTGGACAATTGCGAAGATTGAACCTGGTGAAACCATTGACATAGTCTATACCTACACTGTCAAGACCGAAGATGAGTCCACGCTCGTGAACCAGGCCGAGGTTGTGTACACGCAGGATGGCGAGGAAATTACGATTCCGACCAATCCGGTCGAAGTCGAAAAACCAGAAGATGGCGAAATCACGATTGTGAAGAGCGCGGATAAGGAAGTTGCTTACCCGAATGATGTTGTCACCTATCAGGTCACGATTCATAACGGCAAGCCTACCGACGTCCACAACGTCACAATGACGGATTCCAACAACTTTGCTGGTGAGATTTCCGCTGTGGATGGTTCTGGCTACCATTACGAGGATGGCAAGTTCATCATTGATACGATTCCGGCTGGTGAGAGTGTTACTCTGACGTACACTTATACGGTTCAAATCGCCGATGTTGATACTCACTTCCTCAAGAACATTGCAACGGCTCATGTGCCTGGCGAAAACCCGGATGACCCCGGCGAGGATATTCCTTCTAATGAAGTCACCGTAGAGGTGCCTGGTGATGAGACCGAGACCGAGATTCCTGACGGCGAGCTGATTGTCGAGAAGACAGTTGATAAGGCGACCGCAGAAGTTGGAGATACCCTCAATTATACGGTGAAGGTCAGCAATACTGGCGACACCGCGCAGGAGAATATCTTGATTGAGGATTTCTTCGATGGCAACGGCGAACTCAACTACATCCCGACTGTTGGTGTGACCGTGAATGGAGACGGTACTTACAGCATCGCACGTCTGCCAGCTCATTCTTCTATGACTCTCCGCTTCACCTACACGGTTGTCGAGGGAGATGCACCGGAAGTCTTGAATGCAGCGGTTGTGACGCCCGAGGAGCCGCCGGTCGAACCTACCAAGAGCGCTGACAAGCAGTATGCTTATGTCGATGAAATCATCACCTACACCATCTCGGTGTTCAATGGCGATGATGAAGCCAAGCAGAATGTAATTGTCACCGATAACAACAACTTTGCTGGTCCGATTGATGCAACAGGTGGCGATGGATACGTCTATAATGGCGACCATAGCTGGACTATTGCTGAGATTGGAGCAGGGGAGACCGTCAATATCACCTACACCTACACGGTGCGTGAAGAAGATGAATCGCTCCTGACTAACACGGCAGATGTTGAATACGATGAGGATGGCGAGCATATTACGATTCCTACGAATCCGGTTGATGTGCCTGTCATTGAACCTGGCTCTGTCACCATTCATAAGGTGGCTGACAAGCAAATCGCCAAACCGGGTGAGACCATCACTTACAACGTGACGGTTCATAACGGCAAGGATTTTGATGTGCATGACGTTGTGGTGACGGATGCTAACAACTTTGCTGGTGAAATCACTGGCGTGGATGGCGCCGATTACCGCTTCGAGAATGGACAGTTCGTCATTGACACTATCGCGGCAGGTGCGGATGTCACTTTGACCTACACCTACACCGTAGAGATTGCCGATGTACCTACTCATATCCTCGAAAACATCGCCACTGCACATGTACCTGGCACGAACCCAGAAGACCCGAACAACCCCGGTCACGGAATTGACCCCGAGAAGCCTATCGACCCCGATGAGGACATCCCGTCCAATGAGGTGGAAGTTGAGGTTCCGGGTGACGAAGTCGAAACTGAGGTGCCGGATATTTCTCTGACGAAGACGGTGGACAAGGAAGAAGCTCATGTGGGCGATACCCTGAATTACACGGTCTCCATCAAGAACAGCGGTGACGCTGATGCTGAGAATGTTCTGGTTAAGGAGTTCTTCGGTGGACTCGGACAGCTGGTTCTGGTTCCCGCAGATGGCGTGACCGATAATGGTGACGGTACTTATACGGTTGCCAGTGTGCCTGCCGGCACGACCTATGACATCCACTTCACCTACACTGTTGTGCAAGGTGATGCTCCTGAAGTATTGAACGCTGCGGTCATTAAAGACCCGCCGCCACCAATCATTCCGGAAAAGGATGCCGATAAGGACGTTGCCAAGGTCGATGAAGTCGTGACTTACACCATTACGGTGCGCAACACGACCGAAGAGACCGTGACAGACCTGTTGGTAACTGACTCGAATAACTTCACAGGCGAAATCACTCCTATCCCCGGTGATGGTTACACCTATAATGGCGATGGCACTTGGACCATTGCTGAACTGGCTGCTGGGCAGACGGTTGAAATCCGTTACACCTACACGGTGCAGACTGATGACCCGTCTACACTGCTCAACCAGGCAGATGTACGTTACACCTATGATGGAGAAGACTACAATATCCCGACTGAGGAAGTCCCTGTCGAAGTCCCCGAGGATGGAGAAGTGACTATCGTCAAGAGCGCGGATAAGAAGGAAGCCGAACCGGGTGAAACCGTTACCTATACGGTCACGGTCTATAACGGCAAGACAGAAGGTATCGACAACGTACGTGTCACTGATGCGAATAACTTCGCAGGTACAATTACGGGCGTCGATGGAGCCGGATATCGTTTTGAGAATGGAGAATTCATTATCGACCATATCGATGCGGGTTCAAGCGTGACTATCACCTACACCTACGTTGTCGAAATCGCTGATGTGGATACGCAAATTCTCGAAAACGTGGCAACCGCTCATGTCCCAAGCAAAGACCCGAACGAACCGGATGAGGAGATTCCTTCCAACCCCGTGGATGTCGAGGTGCCTGGCGACGAGACTACAACGGAAGTCGAAGACCCGGCAAACATGACCGTTACTAAGACCGCTGATGTTGAGACCGCAAAGGTTGGCGATTTTGTCAACTACACCATTACGGTGACCAACACCGGCAACCGTGATATCGAACAGATTGCTCTGACCGATATCTTCAACGGTAAGGGCGAATACACTGTTACCGCTGGTGACCGGTTCATTACCACTGAGGCTGGATTCTATATTCCGGTTCTGAGTGTTGGTGAAACCATCGAAATCCACTACACCTACAAGGTGGTTGAGGATGACTTGGAAGACGGTATCCTGCGCAACGTGGTTCTGACCTCTACTCCGACCCCGATAGAGGACCCCGTGCCTCCTGTTGAGGAAGAAGTACCGATTGAGCATACGACCATTATCAAGACTGCCGACAAGCAGACCGTTAAGGTCGGCGAGACCATCCATTACACCGTTTCGGTCACCAATGATGGCCAAGTCGATTTGACCAACGTGCTTGTCAAAGACTTCTTCGGTGGTGCAGGTGAAATCAATGCTGGTAACGGCGATGGTTACACCTACAACGGAGATGAGACCTGGACGATTACAGAACTGAACATTGGCGAAACCATCAACATCGAGTACGATTATGTGGTCGTTGCTGAGGACACAAGCGATGTTCTGAATGCCGTTATCGTCAAGGAACCTGACCCGCCGGTTGACATCGAGAAGAGTGCGGATAAGAACGTGGCTCTTGTGAGCGAGGTTGTAACGTACACTATCGAGGTCACCAATACTACTGACGAGGCCGTCACTGACCTGACTGTGACCGACCACAACAACTTCAATGGCGCTATCAATGCTGAGGATGGCGAAGGCTATACCTACAACGGCGATGGAACCTGGACAGTTGCGGAATTGGCTGCAGGCGAGACTGTGACTATCACCTACACCTACACGGTCCAGACCAATGACGAAAGCACGCTCATCAACGAAGCCGATGTCAAGTACGTTTCTGACGGAGAGACCCAGCAGATTGTTTCTGAGCCTGTGATTGTTGAAGTTCCGGACGATGGCGAGGTTACTATCGTCAAGACCGCAGATAAGACGGAAGCCGAACCCGGTGAGGTCGTGACCTATACGGTGACGGTCCACAATGGCAAGACGGTGCCTGTAGTGAATGCGGTAGTAAGCGATTCCAATAACTTCGCTGGTGAGATTACAAGCGTTGAAGGCAGTGGATATCATTACGAGAACGGCCAGTTCGTCCTCGATGAAATCCCGGCCGGCGGCAATGTGGTCATCACTTACACTTATACCGTACAGCCTGCCGATGTGGCTACTCATATCCTTGAGAACGTCGCAACGGTCAAGGTGCCCGGTACAAACCCTGAAGACCCCGATAATCCCGGACATGGCGTTGACCCAGACAAGCCGATTGACCCGGACGAAGAGATTCCTTCTAACCCGGTCGATGTCGAAGTGCCTGGTGACAGCACCGATATCCCAGTTGTCGGAGACCGTGACCTGACTATCGTGAAGAGCGCTGACAAGGAAGAGGTTAAGCCGGGTGAAGTCATTAACTACACCCTGACTGTAACCAACACCGGCAGCGAAGACCTCGATAATGTTAAGGTTACTGATAAGTTCAGTGGTCATGGCGACATCGTGGTTGCTGACCAGGATGGCATCATCTACAACGGTGATAACATGTGGACCATCGAGCACCTGCCTGTGGGCGCTGTAATCGAAATCCACTACAGCTACACGGCTTTGGCCGAGGATGCTGACGCTATTATCAATGTGGCGGTTGCAACAATTCCTGGCAAGAATCCCGAAGACCCGGATAATCCGGGCCACGGCATCGACCCGAATGAACCTATCGACCCGGATAAGGATGTGCCGTCTAACGAAGTCGAGATTCCGGTCATTGTACCTGAACCCGATAAGCCGGACGAACCCACTCCGACTCCTGCACCGAATCCAACGCCTGAACCCGAAGCTCCTGCTCCGACTCCGGCCCCGACGTTCGTCCCGCGTGACCCGTCTAAGACTGGTGTTGGTGTAATGGCTTCTGTGCTCACGCCGTTCGCTGCACTCGGCGCGTGTGTTGCTGGACTCTTTGTTTCCCGTAAAAAGAAAGATAAAGATTCCAAGTAATCGCTAAGTAGCCGATACAAACCATTGCCCCCTGGTTCCAAATTTCGGAGCCAGGGGGCTTTTTTTGTTTGTGCAATGGCGCTTCGGTGACATGTCGCAAAGTGAGTAAAATAATAGAGACAATACAGATTCTCTTCGGCCGCACAAATCTGCAGACTGATTTCCCTTATATTAGGAAGGAGGGTTTTCCTATGACTTTCGTGGCATCGTTATTCTATCCACTGGTAGAATTTCTAAACGCATATAAATGGTATTTTCTAATAGGCATATTGCTTTACCTTGTTCTAACAATTATATTCCGACATTCGCGCACACTCATTACGGTAGTGTTTGGCGTGTTGGTCCTGGTTTTTGTTATAACTCACCTCGGTGGTGTATACGGCACACTTAACCACCTTATGACTAGTGTTGGCAATAACACACAAATGGCTGCCGAAGAGTATGCTGACTATCTAAACGATAATATCATTTCTGATAAGGACGCCGATATCGCAGAGAAGGTCCAACGAGCACTGAACTATGGCGTTTTGGGCAGGGAAGAACTTGGTGACGAAAAGCTTCCCGACAGCAGCGAAATGGATTTAGGAGAAACACTGGATTATGTTTCAAATCCTAACAATGACGGCAACAATGAAGGCGCCGCAAAGAAAGCATTAGATGGAATTGTCGATTTTGGAATTGAGATTTGGAATGAGCTAGTTGCTCTTTTCGCGGAATGAAACAATTTTGTGACTTCTTATTTGTTGCGATGCGAAGCGCACAAGGGTATAATATATGTGCGCAATGTGAAATTGCTAGATTCGCATTGGATATGCTGAACGTTTTGGTGAGAACGGCTCCAAAATGAATTTGGCATATTTAATGATATAAGCCGTCAGAAATCTGACGGGTAACCCATTTGGCCCTATATAGTAACCTTGTGCTGCATCACTCGGAAACGTAAGGGGTCAAAAATAATGTCCAGACAACGGACAAGAGAAAGTGAGGATATTTTTTCGATGCAGAAGAAGACCAAGAAGCGTTTTCTCGCAGCAGTCCTCGCGGTGGCGATGGCCATGTCTCAGTTGGTTCCGTTGACTGCGTTTGCTGATGACAGCTCTGAAATTACAACGAGCTATGTCGGTGACGCAGCATCGGAATCCACCGAGACACCCACGCCATCTCCTACAGCCAGCTCTGACGCGACAAAAGCTGATGAGGATGCGCCAAAGGAAGAGGCGAAGGACGATGCAGACAGTTCGGCGGCTGCCAGCTCCACGGAAACCAAGGACGAATCTGAGGCTTCCAGTGAGGCGAGCAGCCAGAGCACTGATTCGACTTCTGACACAACTGCAACACCTGTGCCAAGCGAAGAGCCCAGCACGGTGACCGAACCCGAGGAGGTCACTGAACCTACCGAGGAAGAGATTACCGAAGCAACCAATGAAATTGTTGCTCCTATTGTGAGTTCTCCGGCCAATGCTCCTGCGCCCTTGGCAACTGGTACGGAACCCGCCATCATGGATGCGGCTACTATGGCTAATATCCGTGCGGGTGGCACGACCTATGGCAACGTGACATTTGCTCGTGGTGAAGGTCAGGAAAACACTATCGTCATTAAAGTCAACGAGAATACTCGTACTTATGGCGAAGAGTATGTGAATCCAGGTCTCACGGTTACCCTGAATGGTACTGAGCAGAGCGAGGCTGATGTCCTGAAAGCCCTTAACGAGGGTATTCTGACGATGTACGCAACTGCCGAGCAGGACGTTCGTACGGGTGCCGGCAACTATGACGTGTACGTGACCATCAACCTCAACAACGTTACAATTAACGAGACCAACTACACTATTCTGGCTGGCACTACTCAGTTGAGCAAAATCCATGTCAGCACCCGTCCTATCGATGTGTATGCGAATGAAGGGTACCAGAACCACGGCATGGACCAGCCTCAGTTAACCTATCATGCAGAAGGCCTTATCAACGGCGACCAGCTGTCCGGCAGTCTGCATGCGAACACTGACAAGAACTCTCCGGTTGGTGACTACGATATTGATATCGGCAGCCTGTCTAACCCGAACTATACCATTACTTTCCACCCCGCAAAGCTGCACGTTGTCGAGAATACGGTCATCGTTACCCCGATGATTAAGGACGGCGACTATAACCAGGCGGAGTTCAGCCGTGAATACGGCAAGGCAAATCCTGAATTTACATGGCACGTAACCGGTCTGACGACTTCCGACCAGGAAAAACTGGATGCCGGTTCCATCACCATCGAAGAGCTGCTTGGCGGCACCCCCGTGGTGAGTACCGATGCCGATGTAGATTCCGCTCCTGGCGACTATACCGTTTCTGTCAAAATCAATGACAAGAACGCTGGCGCCAATGGAAACTACAATTTCGTATGCAACAACGCAACCCTGCATGTTACTCGCCGTAAGGTAACTGCAACCGTTACTTCCCAGGAAAAGACCTATGGTGCGAAGGACCCCTCTGCGCTGACATTCTTCACATGGGGTGATGGCTCTGTTGTCGAACGCGGTTCCGATGGCAACCCGCTGTCTGACGCCAATGCTCTTGGCGTACAGAAGAGCCTGGCCCGCATTGCTGTTTCTGCGGTGCGTGAGCCTGGCGAGGATGTCGGGACCTATGGCTGGAACTTCCAGGTCACGGATGTCAATACCCAGCAGTATTACGACATTACATTTAACAACGGCACTTTGACAATCAATCAGGCTACTCTGACCGTCCATGTTGCTGACGTCACTTCCATTTACGGTGAGGCCCGTCAGGGCGCCCTGAAGACGGATGTGGGTGATAACGGCGTAGAAGGATTCGTCAACGGTGATAGCTATTCGAGCGTCTTTGGCGAAACACAGCCGAGCTACACAGCCATCAGCAAAGATGGTCAGAACTACAACGGCTTTGATAAGAAAGCCCCGGTTGGCGAATATACGCTGACTGCGATGTTCGAACCGCAGCACAACTACAAGTTCGAGTATCTGCCTGGCACCCTGACCATTACTCAGCGTCCTCTGCACATCATTGTGACGCCTGGCCAGCATAAGACCTACGGTGAGATGGACGCTTCTTTCGCCGTCCAGTACACCGATATGGGCAAAGTGGAAGGCGATTTTGCCAACTGTGTCGTAACCCGTGAACCAGGTGAGAATGTTGGCACCTACGCTTACACGATTGAGCAGTTTGAGGCTTCCGACGATTTCAAGAACTACGATGTGACTCTTGTCGCAGAGGATGCGTTTGAAATTGTAAAGAAGGACCTGACAGTTATCATCCCGGATGCTGAAAAGCTGTATGGCGATGAGAACCCGAACGTGATGGATGGCGTGACCTATGATGGTTTCGTCACCAATGCAGAGCTCGGTATTGCCGACACGGCAGACAATGCACTGACCGGCAAACTGGTTCTGACTCATGAGGCGGTGCGCACATCTCCTGTAGGTGAGTATAAAATCACCGCTTCCGGTCTTGAAAGCCAGAACTACAACATCATCTATAAGGGGCAGACCAGCGGCACCCAGGGTATCCTGACTGTCAAGCCTCTGCCCATTATCATCGAAGGCAATACGCTGACTCGTAAGTACAATGTCCTCGATGCGACCAAGACTCCTGGCTACACGATTTGGAACTCTTCCAAGAGTGCTATCGTTGCTGTTGTTGACCCTGAAGGCAGCCCGCTGAATATCACTGCGACCTGCCCTGAATGGTCTGATGTCACGGCGGCCAAGGGCTCTTATCCCATCAAGATTACTTATGAGCCGAATGCCAACTATGATATTCAGGTTATCGACGGCACATGTGTTATCACAGATGGCGATGTGACCCTGATTCCCGACTCCAAGACTTTTGTCTATGGTGACTTCGTTACCGAAGACATGATTCGTGAGCTGACCGTTACCGGCGTTTCTGCTGTTGACGGAACCAAGGCATACCACAATGGTGACCTGATTACCAATGTCGGTTATGTGAGCATCAGCATTACGAAAGATGGCGAGCCTGTCACTTCCAACAGCCGTGCGACTCTGGATGTCGGCAACTACGACATTACCACCAGCATCACTCCGCTGCCTGGCAAGGAAGACAGCTACACTGTCGACATCGATGCTGGTGCCAATCGTCTTCTCATCACCCGCCGTCCTGTGACCTTCACTGTCACGCCCGGCCAGCAGAAGACCTTCGGTGACCCGGACCCTGTTTTCAGTGTTGCTGACCCGGATTTCGGTACCTGGACCGGCGGCAACAACATTGCCGACCCCCGTGCTGACTTGGCCGATGCTGTTCTGAGCCGCGTACCTGGCGAGAATGTTGGCCGCTATGCTTTCACTCGCGGCACGCTGGACGAGCAGCCGATGTCCAAGAACTACAACATTACTTTGGTCAACAATTCCTTTGAAATTGTCGCCCGGAAAGTAACCGGTACGATTCAGGATGTCACCAAGACTTATGGCGACGTTTTCGATGCGTCCGGCTACAAAGTCGTGTGGGATGGTTTCCTGGATATGGATGACCAGAACGCAATGAACGGCTCTCTGGTCTTCACTTGCGTTGGTGCCGCTGAAACCGCTAATGTCGGCCAGTATGCGATTGGCGCAACCTATGCCCGGAATAACAACTACGAAGTGACTCTTGTGAACGGCACCATGAATGTCGTCGCTCGTGAAATCACTCTGACCTTCAAGGATGCCGAGAAGGAATACGGCGATGCCGACCCGTCTCTGGATTCTCTGTACACGGTCGAAGGCAATCTGGCTAATACCGGCGTTGACGTTCTGACGCTGACTACAGGCAAACTGTCTGGTTCCGTGACTCGTGAGGAAGGCGAGGATGTCGGTGAATACGCTATCCAGGCTGACCTGTACAACAAGAACTATGACCTGACCTATGTGACCTCGACCAATGAAGAGCTGAAGGCTGATGGTACCAAGATGGATGTTGCCACCTTGACTATCAATCCTGCGGTTCTGACCATTGCCGTGAACGGCCCCTACACCATGACTTACGGCGACCCGCTGCCTGATTTTGCTGTTACTTACAGCGGATTCAAGCGTGGCGAGAATGCATCCACGGCTCTGACTGGCGAGCTGAAGTTCGTTGACCTTGAGACCGGGGAACCGATTCCTGAACGGCCGAGTGTCGGCACCTACACTATCCATGCTACTGGCCTGGATAATGTGGCGGCTCCCAACTACACCATCAAGTGGGTCGATTCTACGCTGACTGTCAACGCTCGTGCCATTACGGTTCGCCCTGATGATGCAACCAAGGTCTACGGTGAAGATGACCCCGAGCTGACTTACACCGTCGTTGATGGTGCTCGTTACGTTCTGGAAGGTACTGACCTGGTCGACCTGCATGTTGAGCGTGAGGCTGGTGAAGACGTTGGCACTTACGAGATGACTGTGGTTGGCGAAGATTCCAACTTCATCATCACGAAGGAACCCGCTGACTTTACCATTACTCCGCGCACACTGACCGTCTCTATGGCCGAGGATATCAGCCGCGTGTACGGCGACGAGAACCCTGTTCTTTCTATTGAAGACCTGGTTTTCGAAGGCTTTGCATCGAATGATAACCTTGACATTCATGATGACCAGTACAACGCCCTGACTGATGCCGCTCTGTCTTTCATCTTTACTGATGCAGAAGGTGCTCCGGCCACTACCCATTCTCATGTTGGCACCGGTACTGTGATTGCCACTGGTCTTGCCAATGTGGGCGCCGGCAACTACGACATCCAGTACGTTGAGGGTGTGTTTACCATCACCAAGCGTCCTATCACGGTTACTGCCGTTGACCAGACCGGCCTGTATGGTAACTCTGTGAATATCGACTGGACCGATTATGAGACTGTCGATGAAGTTACCTACACCGGTGATGACAGCAAACCTGCTGTGATGGATTGGGATACCCTGACTGGCACTCACCTGTGTGTGGTTACTGACCATACGCCGGTTGGTGAGTATGACATCATCCCTGTCTTTGCGGCCGATGCAAACAGCGACTATGAAATCACCGTTGTCAACGGTACCTTCACAGTTGTTGAACGCATGATTCAGGTCAATGTGACCGTACCGTCTAACGCCGTGTACGGCGAGGTAGAGAACCCCGACATCACGGTTTCCGCTGAAATGCTGGATGCCGAACAGAGCGACGGCACTCATGGCGCGGTGGTTTCTCCTGACCTGCTGGGTCTCGACATGACCATCGACTATGAGCCGTTTGACGATACTTCCGATGCCGTTGAGGCTGATGGCGAAATCACACCGGATATCGCCGTTGACCCGGACCACGAAGATGGCAGCGTGTTCACGACTACCAATGTCAAGAACGCTGGTCACTATACCTTCGATGTGACTGTGAACATGGACGAGGAGACTGCTGCCAACTACGGCAACGATGTCCAGGTTTACTTTGTTGACGAGAGTGGCGAAACCATCTCCGCTGTGCCCGTCATGACCATTTCCCGTGCATCCGTCAAGACTTCCATGCCTGATATGGAGAAGCTGTACGGCACCGAGACCGTCCTGCCTGAACTCACCTACGAGGGTATCCTGGAAGGTGAGGAGCCGCATCACTTCGATATCCTGGATGACGAGGGTAACGTGATTACTCCCGAAGTTTCTGTGATTGAAGAGGTAGCTGGCAAGATGGGCGATGTCGGCGAGTATGAGGATGCCTTCTCCTTTGGCGGCGTCGATGGCCTTGATTACGGCAACTATCACTATGAGCCTTGCACCAGCAAGCTGACCATTACCCGCCTGATTCTGGAAGATGTTCTGAATGACCTGGAAGAAGCCGGCAAGCCTGGCATTATCCTGACCGCTCAGACCTCCACCAGTGATGGCGAGGCAGTGTCTGTCGAGGACGAGTTCACCACTTCCTGGGCTATCAGCGATATCACTGTTACGCCTCCTGAAGGTTATCTGATTTCTACTTCCGACTCTCTGGGTGATGAAAACGTCTGGGGCAAGACCATGACCATCTCCATGACTGGCGCTGGCGTCGAAAACGAGTTCTACCTGATGGATGCCGAGACTGGTGCAATCACCACGGTCGGCAGCAAGACGGTGAACATCGATAAGAGCCTGCCTGTTGTGACGGCGGTCGATGTGTCCGGTGAATACGGCGCCGATAACGCTGTTGACGTCTTCAACACTGAGTTCAAGAAGTTCACGTCCGAAGTCAAGATTTGGCTGACCGGCGAGGAAATCGAGGAACGCAAACCTGTCGATGATGAACAGGATGCCGTAGACGGTGAGCAGGGCGTTGCTGTCGATGACGGCGTTGAGGCTCTGGCCGAGGGCGATGAAGAAGAGACCAGCAATGTGGCCGATTCTGTCAACGCTCTCAGCACCTGCGAGGCTGACCCCAACTCTGGTGTCAAGGGCCTTGAGTGCTACACCATCAGCAAGGGCGACGCCAAGTTTGACGATGCTGGCAACCTGATTGTCGATGCAAGCAAGTTCCAGCCCGTTGAGCTGACCTACACTGACCCCAACACCGCTTACGCTTCCATCAATGTGACTCCAGACTTCGAGGGTTACATTGTGACTCGTACTCAGGACGTTGCCGGCCAGTACAGCGCCGCCGCTGTCGCTTCTGTGAGCGTTATCGCCCCGAAGGCGCCGCAGCCGAGCAATGACAACAGTGAGCCCGAAGAGAAGAAGGAAGAGTATGTTGCTCCTACCTTCATCCGTCAGTCTCAGACTGGTGTCAATGTTCTGCAGTTCGTGCCGCTGGTGATTGTGATTGGTGTTGCCATCTTTATGGTCGTCATGAACAAGAAGAACGGCGGCAAAAAGAAATAACCCAGTTGCCTGATTTTGATAGTTAGGTGACCTGCGGCGGGGCGGCGAGCATTACGCCGTCCCGCTTTATTTTTTGGTTCCAAAACCGTGCGCGTTTGTTGCGAACATATCTACACAGTGGTATAATATATGTATGAGGTTTTGGAACCTAAATTTTATTCATTGTTCTTTTTAAAGGAGAGACTGAACCATGCGTTTGAAGAAAGCTTTTGCTATTACGATTTCTGCTGCTATCCTTTGTGCTGCTCTGGCGGGCTGCTCCGGTAACAAGGATGCGGATTCCAGCGGCGCTACCAGTGAGACTGCCACGTCTTCTTCTACCAGCGAGGCAACTGACGTAACGGATGATGAATCGCTGTACGAGTTCCCGGCGGATGCCAATTTGTCCGAGGATGAAATGAAGGCCACCATCTCCGCTTATGCGGATTATATGACGCAGGCTATGGCTGGCCAGGGCTACACCGTCACTGCCCGTTTTGAGGACGATGGCACGGTCCACTACGATGGGACACGGACGGATGACGCCGGCAATACCGACACCATCACTGACCTGATGACCTACGATTCCATCCAGGATGCTTTTGCATACCTCTACAACTGCGGTCAGGCTGATGCCAACGGCGAGCTGCTGGTTGGCGTATCCGAGGGTGTCGAGGAGGCTGTCGATGAGGCTGCCAGCGAGGGTCAGGAGATGGCCGAGGAAGAGCTGGCTGAGTCTGAAGCTGCGTCTGAGGCTGAAGGTGAAACCGCCGAGGGTGAAGAAGTTCCTGCCGATGATACCACCGCCGAGGATGAGGCCGCATCCAGCGAGGCTGAGAGTGAGGCTCCTGCAGAGGAAGATGTCGCTTCGAGCGAGGCCGATGCCGGTGATGAGGCTGCGGCTGAGTAATCGCCAAACAAACATAACGGGGTGGCATGTTCCACCTGCCCGGCATTTGCCGGGTAACCGTCCACAACAGCAGCTTCCACGAGAGCGGACGGTGGGCAACAGGTTTTCCGGCTAATGCTGAATATTAAGTTCGAAGGAAGGTCTTTTCTATGCAGGATGTTATTCTCCGCGATGGTTGCAACTGCTTTATCAAGAAGTGCCTGGAAACAGTCACTTACGGCATTATGGAGAAGACCAATCTGGCAGAAAAATACCTTTCGCAATTTTCAATTAACAACCCGGCCCATCGAGCTGCTGTCCAGCGTTTTTTGAAGGATGAAACCCATTTCGTCCTGCCGACTGTATCTCGACAGTGCCGGGCTGATTTTGTCCGATTATATGCGGTGTTATATTCGCAAAGAAGTGAGGACGAAAAGCCAAAGATTGTTGAAGCAATTGAGATGTTAACTCAAGGCTTCTCAGAATCCATAGATTTGCTCCGCAACGTTAAAAGTGCGACCGCACAGCAGTTATTTGCCATTGGGGTGTGGACTGGTGACTTTGAACTAATTATCTCAGCGATGGGAGGCGGAAAAAGCCTCGAATTCAAAGACCAGCTAGTAATCCCCGCAGATATGTGGAGACAGGAAGAATTAGCAAAGCTGCGAAATCAATATAACTTCGGTTACGAATTGCCTAATGGCGCATTGTGTGCGCTTGTGTTAACTGCACTTTGGTGTGGTGACGAAGAAATCCGAAAAAATGTTAATGGGGTTATTGAGAATGCTGCCAACCTGTTTATGGTCAAGTGTGAACCGGATTACGATGAAGTAGCTCGAATCCTCAAAGTAGAAGGATGTCCGTATTCCGTAAAAGATTATACGCAATCGATTCGGTCTGGCACCGACCTTTATAAGCGGATGAATGATTGTAAAAATGGGTATTTTGAGCTTAATACCTGTGGAAACAATCCTATCAATACATTCGGTATGAGCACGGCCAATGCAGTACGATTCCCGGATATGGCCGGTGGTAGAAGTACTATGGCAGTTCGTATCAATTATGAGACCGTCAACAAGAATGACCGAATGATAGCATTGCGATGTGCGTATGCGCAGTACGGAACATTTCACAGTATCAAGGTGTGGGGGACGAACCTGACCGATTGCAATTATGACAGATTCAACGCACTGAATCTGTTTTATGGTCACGATGAGATTCTTAAGAATCCGGACCGCAAAAATTCGGTTCTGTTCCAAGAATTGGGCAACGAAAAAAATACCAAAACCGTCTTTAAGCATTTGGACGCCCTATATAACAGAATCAGTGCTTGGGAGTTTGAAAAAACCTATTTAACAGCTCTTTACACGATTGTCACTGACCGTATCTGTTATAGCGAAATTCTGGATGAATTATCGGATGAGTTTTTCGGCGAATCAACGGTTAAAGTGGCAGATTTCAGTGATGAAGAGGTCCAGCGCCTATATGCTTCTTTGGATAGCAAAGACAAAGAAATCGAGAAGCTGAATAGCCAAATTAAAGGGCTGGAAGAAAAACTTGATTCTGCCAGGCAGGCAGAAACGCAGGTAAGCCGTAAAAATTCAATTATCGCTGACTTGCGGAAAGAGGTCGCCGAACTAAGAAGGCAACTGGCGAATGAACGGGAACCAAGTACTTTGGATAATGAATCAGCAGTGTCGCTTGATTCCGATATCGCCGATGAAATATCCGGTGGTATGCCGTATGAACAAGTACATGAAGAACTGCTTGACCTTTGCCAGCAATACAAGGTTGTGATGGTAGATGGACATGAAAACTTTCACAGACGGCTCGCCGAGGTCCAGCCGAATATCAAGATGATACCTGGCGACCATTTCAAACAGAACGAAGGCGCTGTATCAACAGCGGATTTCGTTCTTTGCAAATCGCAAGCCTATGGCAGCCATTCTATTATGGAGAAGGCTCAAAGCCTTATCCGGGAACGCAAGGATGGAAAAACGCACTTTATTTACTTATCTAAAATTACGAATATCGAACAGAGTGAACGGGAAATCTACGACGCAATCATATCATGTTTGTCAGGGGGTATGAGCAATGCCGGATGAAAAGAAAGGGCCAAGCCTATCAGAGCGATTCGATGAACTGGCCAGGCAGAAGAAAATACAGGCGGCGGAATACCGAGCAAAAGAGAAGGCGGAACGAGATAAGAATAACATCCTGCTCCGTTGGAGTGCGATTCGCAACGGTACACAGCTGGACGATGAACTGACCGATAAGGAACTCGAAATCTATGCCAGTGTGGATGGAGACCTGAGCTTGCTTGGCCTTGATGAGGAAGGGCACATCTGCCTGTTGAGTTCTCTGAAGAAGCCAGAAGCCGAAACGGGTGAATCCGGTCAGGTCTTCGCCGATATTCAACCAACAGGTGAAACACAATCTGAAAAGGGACTATCCGGGGAATCGACGGATGCAATGCTGGATGCGGCAGCCAAGCAGCGTAAAGCGGCTCTTGCGGCAGCATTGACAACAGCCAAGAAGGAACTTGGCGAGGACGTTTCAACACCTGGCGCTACCGCCACTACTTCTGTGGATGACACCGGAACTGTCAATATGCCCGATGGAAATGATGAAGGAGTTCCAGTAAACGAGGATGTCAAAGTTATCCGTGTCGAGAATATCGGTGTTAGCGAGGCCCGCGTTTATCTTTGTGTGGCTGAAAACCCGGATTCCCAAGAATGTGCATATGGGTTTTATGTAGAACAAGGATATGGTGAAACGCGGCAAAGTTATACACAATGTGAAAAGATGTATGGTATCGGTCGGAACCGTATGTTGTTCCGTGCAGCAGCTTCCATTCTGAGCCCCTATACTCGAATCGGACAGCCGATACACGATGTGGTCATCTTCGTTAATCGTGACGATGGCTGGGTACTGATGCAAAACAGCTGGAACACAGTGACGGAAGCCTATACGCTGGATGCCGAAAACTACTGCCAGACATTTAAGTCTTGTGCGGGGCGTGGTGTATCGGTGCGTATGGCGCCGGCAGAATCACACAGTAGGGGACAACGGATTGCCAGAGAACTGGTTGAGGCCATTATTCAGACGCCGGCGTGATGGGAGGCAAATGATTTGAAAATCGTAAAGTTGGAGAGTCCACTCTGTGTTTGTATCGCAGTGGACCAGGGGAATTTCAATGTGAAATCGGTTGGGCCAACGAACAGCACCAAACCGTTTCCTACCGGTCTGAATCATCACGGAACTGTTCCTCCACCCTTGACGGTCGGGTCCGTTATGGTAAATGACCAGTATTACAGCATCACAAACGACCGTCTCCAAGCCCGGCGGGATAAGACGTCGGATGAAGATTACTTCGTTTTGACACTTGCGGCGATTGCAAACGAACTCCAGGCCGCCTTTCCTGGCGGCACAGAATATATCTGCGACGTCGGTTTGGCACTTGGTCTTCCTGTTGAACACCTGAGCCTGCGTGTAGGTGGTGAACTGCTGCGAGAAAAATACCGTAAGTTCTTCGGGAACGAGGGCAAGCCGATTCACTATATGAGTGATGGGATTCCGTTCACGATTCGCATTGTGGATGTCGGAGTATATGCCCAGACCATCAGCGCGGCCATTTCGGATGCGCGCATCTATAATGAGATGCTTCAGTCGAGCCGGTCGTACATCATCGATATCGGCGGCGGGACAACCAACGTCATTTCCATCATTGACCGGAAACCGCAGAACCCCGGCATCACGCTCGAAGAGATGGGCGTGCTGGAATTGTTTAAGCTGGCACACCGAACCATTATGGAGGATTGCGGCCGGAACATTGATGATTTTATGATTGATGTTCTGATGCAGGGAAGGAAATCTTGTCCGGATGCCATGAAGGCGTCCATTGAACGTGCCAAGAATGAGTTTGTCAAGAAACTAATTCTTGAGCTGGAAGCCAGAAAAGTCGACCTGTATATGGGGTATATCTGTATGGTTGGCGGCGGTAGTGTTCTACTGTTTGAT
>ULWD01016836.1_pt1 | contig 38718 bp, 29 predicted proteins | sample 1960011 | NCBI WGS metagenome assembly ULWD01 (sample SAMEA4835803, study PRJEB28245) | human gut metagenome | biome: gut microbiome; material: fecal sample | place: Denmark | collected 2008 | reverse complement strand
TTATTTTCAAAAATTTGTACATTTTTATATTGACATTAACACTTCAATTATTTTTATAATTTTACCATAATCCAAAATAATAAGCAAGAGATCCTTTTGACAATGGTAATTCTACTTCGTCACATATGCTTAAATCATCTTTATATTCCTTTTTTCTTGCTTTATATTAAAGAATATATTAATCTTCATTATATTTTCTTAATCTTAACGTTGGTATACACCCATGATTTAAGTATAATTGCTCTATTTCAATTTTTATTTATCTCACATCAATTGTAACACTACGAAATCAATACTTTTCCCTCTATTTTACTTTTAAATAGTTTTTTCTCAGTAACTATAATTTACTTTTTCAATTGACCAAATTAAGGAAATCTTATGAATTCAAAAGGCTATACAGTAGATTCGTATTTAATAAAATTTGAAAAGAAAATCAAATTTGTCAATGTGTCCTATATGTAAAAAGGTGAGCATATTAGCTCACTTTTCTACAGAACTAAGTTATTAAATTTTCTTAAATGTTTTTATTTCTTATGTACTCTCCCTCGAATTCTTCTGACAATATATCCATACTTATACTATCATAATATTTTCCATTTATAAATTTACATTTTCGTCTTCTGCCATATTCTCTAAATCCACATTTTTCATAGCATTTTAATGCTCTAATATTAAATTCCATTAAATCTAGTTTAATATTATATAAATTCATATATCTAAATCCATATTCTAGTAATAGTTTAATAGCCTCTGTTCCATATCCTTTATTTCTATAATTTTTATCCCCTATAAAGATTCCCAATGTAGCTGTCCTATTTATATTGTCTATATTTTCTAAAGATATAGTACCAATCATTTTATTGTCTTTAATTGTTACTATTACAAATGTTGCTTCTGGGCTAAAATTTTCTTCAAGGTATTTCTTTTCGCTGGCAATAGTTGTAAGTAGCCCACTTCTTCCAATATAGTCTGTTGTTTCAAAATCATTTAACCATTCTGTAAAAAGTTCTACATCTTCACTATTTCTAGGAGATAAATATATCCTGTCTCCTAATAATTTTTTAAAATACTTCATACATATCACTACTCCTTTAACATCTTATTTAAACATTTATTAGTAAATTTTTTAATTTATCTTTATTATCTTTTAATAAATTCAAAATATAACAAACTGTATTATATTAAAACAAATTCTCTTTCGAGGAATACAAGATTCATCTGTTATAATAACATACAATAACAAAATCTTTAATTTATGTAAAGTATTTACTTGTCTACCCTTCTATATCTTCTACAATCTACTTTTTCATTAAAGTATGTATTTAATTTTTCTCCATTTATTAGCTTTTCTTTTTGTAACTTACTAAGTTGCTTAATTTGATATTCTAATTTGCAAGCTAATGACTTATCTTTACTTTTCCATACAGCTTCAAGTTTTATTACATTATGTGATTTTGTATATTTTGCTCCATTTTTATTTTTTGATATATGCTCAGTTAATCTATTCTCTAAATTATTTGTCATCCCTGTATATATTGAATTATCCGAACACCTTAACATATATGTATAATACATTGATTCACCCACATTTCATATATTTTTACCTCTTTTAAAAGATATTACGGAAATAAATATATTTCTATATTCTTTTATTAGATAACTGCTATTTATTTATCTTTCCCTTTATTATTAGTCTTTTACTCAGAGAATTATTGCAAGTAATTAATGTTATAATTGATTCATCGTTATCTTTTAAAACTTCAATTTGCTCTGGATCAACATATTGTTTCTCATATACTTTGTAATAAAAATTTTCTCCATTCATATTAGTTATAACAATTATATCATCAATATTTACCTTTTTTAAGTTACTAAACATACTATTATTTCTCATATTATGTCCAGCTAGACAAAGATTACCTGTTCCAGTTATATCATTATTTGATATTTTACATATTGACTTCAATAATGATTTTTCATTTACATACTCTATAATAGGATACTCTATGCCAATCTTATCAATTCTTATTTTTCCAAATACTAAACACCCTGATATATTTATTCCCTTTTTCAGTGTACATTCTTCTTTTGTCTTTATCTCCTTATTCTCTTCCTTGCAGTTTTCTTTGTATTCTTCATTAGTCTTTTTATTTGTTTCAATATTTTCATCTATTTCTTTTATCATATTATTTGTATCTTTTTTTATTTTTTTATAATTCCAATCATCGAAAAATAACATCCCCATTAAAAACAAAATACTAATTATAAGTATAATCTCTATAATACTCTTATTTTTTTTCATCTTATATATCTATCCTTTTAAGCAACATTGCTCTTTTTTCTATTACTATAGTTTCCCATTTACCAGTACTTTCTAATAGTATCATTGTATCTTTATCATATTTTAAAAATACATACTCTATATCATATTTTTCAAAAATTGCTAAATAATCATCTAAACTATCAATATTAGCTGCCTCTACAAACTGATTGTTTCCTGGACTGAATTCTTCTACAAAAGGATCACACCTTCCATCCATAAACGTAGGTATATCATTAAATAGCATCCAACTTCCCCAATCATCATTATATATTTTTGTAGTTATATTATGCTTTTTTAAGTATTCTATACACTTATATGGAAATCCCTCTTTTAGTAAAGTTTCTTCATCATTTGTAAAATAGTAACTAAACCATTTTATTCCCATAACCATTGTTAATATTATAAAACCTATTCCTGCTATCGTCACTATTATTTTTACAACCTTAAAAACTTTATTTAAATTAAAACTATTTATAATGTATTCAGTAAATTCTCTAATGAATTCGTATCCCCATAATAACACAGTAAATAAGAATATTGGTGTAAGTCTGCAATATCTTAGCATTCCCACTCCCCAAAAACATATTATTAATAATTTAGACATTGTTTCCTTATCTAAGTCACGTACTTTTTTATTAAAAGCAAAAGAAATAAATATGACTAAAAATATTAATCCTGCCATAATACTAATAAATGTTATTGGTTGCCATTCTGCAATAGTGTTTGTTGCCTCATTTGCTCCTGTAAATATCATTTTTAAAAAATAATTATACACTTCTATTCCTCTAGGATTAATTAAACTTGATATTAATCCTACAATTATAACTTTTAACTTTGTAAGTGCTGCTTCTTTATGTTCATTCTCTTGAGCTGTTTTTCTATTTTTCCACCAATATGCGATATCAACAACTAACAATATAATTATTGGTGCAAAAATAATCCATATAGCTCCTCCATGTAAATTTGCCATTAATATACATGAAATTGAAAAAATTAAATAATATGTTATCTTTTTTCTCTTTTTTATGAATGTAACTAGATTTGTAAGTATAATTATCATTGTAAGTTCTAAAGGTCTTCCTACTGCCCATGTATAGCCTATTAAAATTAATAAACATGCCACAAAAATTGAATAACCTTGTATATTTTCTTTTTTTATTATGACATTGTATATTGTAACAAATGCAATTCTAGTAACTAATATAAATGCAGATAATAACATTATTGCTTGAATTTTACCATTCTTATATAAAATACTTAAGAATACATCATATAGCCATTCATGTGGAATCCAATTTAATCCTTCGTGCCAGGAAAACACATCTACTTTTGGAACATAACCATTTTTTAATATCCAATCTCCTGTTTTTATATGCCATAAAATATCAGAATCAATTACAAATAGATATCTTGTTTTTTCCAATATAAAAAAAACGGTTCCTAAAAGCACTAGTACTCCCCATATTATTGAAATTATCTTTATAATATTTCTTTCTTTTGTTTTTCTTTTTTTCATATTTAATATTATTCCCTTTCTAATATCATATTTACTATTATACTATTACACATTTTCTTCATTTTTTCAATATATATTATAAAACAAAAAAGAAATCACACTAATTAATAAAATGTGACTTCTTTTTCAATTTATATTATTTATTATTTTTTTCGGAATATTTAATTTTTATTAAACTTCCTATACAAACGATAATTATCGTTATTGTTATTATATATAATAATCTATTTTGCCCTGTTTTTGGAAGAATCAAACTTCTATTTTCATTTTTTTCTTCACTATTCGTGTTATTATCTTCAGTCTTATCATCTTTTTTATCTTCATCATTCGTGTTATTATCTTCAGTCTTATCATCTTTTTTATCCTTATCATTCGTGTCATTATCTTTGGTTTCATCATCTTTTTTATCCTTATCATTCGTGTCATTATCTTTGGTTTCATCATCTTTTTTATCTTCATCAATTATATCTGTCTTATCTTTTATTTTTCTGTATTTATATATAATAATTTGATCTTCTTTTGTATATTTTCCTTCTTCGTTTCCTATTACCTCTACTAATTCATATGTATCAATATTTTTTCTTTCTTGCTTATAATTATCGCCTATGTATCCCGTAGTTACTATATCATCATTCAGTATATTTCCATTTATATCTTGATATTTAACTATTAATTTTCCTGTTTCTTTCCCTTTTTCAAGTTTCTCACTGACAACTTCACTTTCGTTGCCTGCTTTATCAATTGTTTTAGCAAATATTGTAATAGTATCACTTGTCATATCTACTTTGTATATTTCTCCATCTACTTTTGTCCAGTTTATTCCATCAAAAGATATTAACCTATCTTTAATTCCAGATTTTGTATAATCATCTGTTGCATCTCTATCATCTCTGAATATAACCTGTGCTGTATCTCTTTGTATCTCTGGAGTATATGGTGCTAACTTATCGATATTCTCAACATTTAATGAAGTTGTATTTTTTCTCCCTTTTTCGTCAATTGTATTAATATTATAATTTCCACTTTTTGAAAGTATTATTTCTTTATTTCCAAGCTCTTCTTCATTTAATGTTGATACAATTTCATTTCCTTTGTTTATTTCTATACTTTTAATTTTGTTTGTTGTATTTGCTGTAAGAACTAATGATATATCTTTATTAGTCCACTCTGTATTACTTAAACTATAATTTGCTGTTGGTCCAAAATAGTCAATATTTCTACCTGTATCTATTACACATCCATTAATATAAATCCATATCTCGCCATCTTCTGTTATTGCGTATACCATTGCATATTTATCTGGATTTGTATAATTACAATCCGTATATAAATATGAATATCCACTTTGTTTTACTGCCAAATAATTTGTTCTGGTTAAATAATCATCTTTATATTCTGCAATATCTACAAATTTTGGTAACTCATCATTTGTCTCTTCAACGTCAATAAAATATTCTCCTTCTTCTAAAGTTGGAACTACTGCTCGCTTTAGAGTATCTTTACTCAACATTTTTATAGTCTTATTATTTTCTGAATATACTCCAACTCCAGGTGTAGCAGATTTTACAATATTTCCAGCTAATACTTCTACACCATTTTGTACATCTTCAAAATTATATAATTTTCCATCTTTTAAACCCAGATGTGAAGCTAATAAATACTTATCTGTTTGTTCTTGTAATTCTTGTACTGCAGATGTATCTTCTTCATTATCATTTATTAATGAAATTACTTTTCCATCTTTTGTTAATCCTGTACATGAATCGTAAATATCTACAATATTATTTACATCAAGTTGGCATACTATGTCAACATACTTCTTATCAGGTATTTGTCCATTGCCTGATCCCATTTCCTTTGTTAATGAAAATTTATCGTTAAAGTAATTGTACGTTCCATTTCCACTTTCTGTTACAATATATACTTCACCTTCTTGTGTCAATATATAAAATGTAACACCATCTCCTACTATTTTAGTATATTTTGTTTTATCTCCTATTGTACACTTTAATTTATTAATAATATCTATATTACTTTCAAGATTTCCTTTATTATCTACATAAGCATATTTTAGTTCTTTCAATTTTACACTTACTCTATCTGATGATTTATTATATGATTCTTCTCTAGCTTCTTCTTCATTAGCTAATTTTTTTATTACATCATCTGTAATCTCTGTTAAATCTTTTATAGAAGAATAGCTTACTGTCTTATATTGGTTTGCAATTATTGCATAATCTATATAACTATCATTATTAGTAATTGTATTTATATCATTATCTTGAATACTAATTATATCATTATCTATATTTTTGTATGTAACTTCTGTTATATCATCTTTAAAATAACAACCTGCTGATCTTCCGTCTGTTGAAGAAAAACTGTAAATTATATTATCCGCTATATCTGATATATATTGAAAAAATCCTTTTTTTTCATTTTTAGATGTTGAATTCTTTTTCTTATCAACTTCTTTTGAGAATTTTATTACTTTTGTATTATCATCTTCTATAGATTCTTGAGTCTTTCCAACTGCTCCTGTAAGAATATTTCCCTTTACTTTTCTTGACTCTGTATTTTCTACTTCTAATTTTCCTTCTTTACTTAAAGTAATTTTTAATGTGCTACATTCGTAATTATCACTTTTTATCCTTGCATAAATTGGCTCTACGCACTCCAAAGTTTCTGAATATTCATTCCAACTTTCGCCATCTAATGAATACTCAATGTCTTCATCACTTTTTAATTTTATTTTTCCATCTATAACTGTAACCTCAGGTACTTTTGTTTCTTTCCTACTTTGTATATTTGTTACATGAACTATTCTTATACTTTTATATCCTGTTTCATCTGTAAACTCGAATGTATATATACCATTATCCTTTACTTCATATGAAACATTTGAATTATTTGATATTTCTCCATTTGGCAGTTTTATAGTATATTTATTAGATGGTACTTGTATATTTATTATAACTTTATCTTCATTTAGTGTTCTTTCGTCTTTAGTTACCTCTATATCATTTATTAGCTTATTAGCTTGTACGGCTTTCTTAATGCTAGTGTAATTTTTTGTAACATTTTTAATATAATATATATTTCTTTCTTCATCTTGATATGTATAATTTCCAATTTTTCTTATATTAGTACTTGTCGGTTCTTCTTTGTATTCTAATATTACTGGATCATCCTCAATTATATTTATATCGTAACAATTTCCTTTATTTGTTAATATTGTACCTTGATTATTAATCTTTATTGGAATTTCTTCTTTATTTGTTATACAAGATATATTTGTTGTACTTATTGTACCAGTACTATATCTATAATAAATTACATTGTTATACTCAAGTACAAATGCTCCTTCTATATTTGTAACTATATCTATAGCATTATTTGATAGAGTCTCATATTTATTATTTTCTGTCATTACAATTGCTTTACCTGTTTCATATAAAATGAATGGGCAGGTCTTATAATTATAATCTATAGTATCTATTTTCTCTATTTTTCCTTCTATTTCGTAATTACATTTTTCATAAGAGTATGTATCATCTGCATTACATTTAATTTTCAAAATATTATTGTCTTTATCTAAGGCATACTCTGCTCCAATTTTTACAATGTTAGATCCTCCATCTACTTCTTGTAACTTATCATATGAATCTCCTAATTTATATACTTTTTTATCTTCTTTCAAAATAAATACATTGTTCCATGCTTCAGTAATTCCTAGTATTTTTTCATCAAATAATTTGCTAATCTTGTTTTCATTATCTTCTATTAGTACTCTTTTTCCATCACTTTCTTTATTGTATTCTCTATTTTCACCAAAAATATAACTATTATCTCCTTCATTATATATTCCAGTTACTTCATTTATTTTATTACTATTTGTTTCATCATATATTTTATAATTCTTTATATCATTATATTCTTTGATATAAATTGTTTTTGCATCTAAATTAGGAATTTCTGCATACTTATTAAATGAAGTCCAATTTTCTCTATCAAAAGAATAATACGTTGTATTACTATATCTTGGATATTTTAAATATACTATACCATTTTTTCTTATTGTTTTTTGATCATCATTGATATTGTTACTTCCTATCATTGCATCATAAACTTGATAATCGTCATCTATACCTATATCTTTTATTGTTATTTCTTTAGCTTCATTTTCTCCTATTTTTATAAATATAGTTTTTGAATCACTTTCTTCAATAGCTTCTTTATATTCTATAAAATTTTCTCCTGTTAATGAATATTTCTTTGTGTTAAATGAATTTGAAAAAATATATATCTTTCCATTCTTTCTTAACGCATTAATTACTACATCAGTTTCTACATCAAAATTTCCTAACTCCTTATTAAATAATTTTACACTAATATTATGAGTTCCATTGCTTAATAAGATAAAATCATCGTATTTTTTATAATCGCCTGAATCTATTGCATAATATATATCTGCATCTTCAATAGTTGAATAATTTTTTGAAAATTTAAGTGTTAATTTGTCATTATTAATCGTATGTTCTTCCAAAGATAATAAATCATCTATATCTATAGTATATTTTGTTTCATTCATTATTCCACCTTTTACTGTTACAGTTGCAGGTACATCTCTTATAACTAATTTGTCGTTTGACACTTCACAATTTTGTGTTTGATATGTTACATTTTCTCCATTAGTATATTTGGAATCTATCGCTTTTTTTATTATATCTGGCAATTCATTTTCTTCTTTATATGTTACATCACCAAATTCTTGATTTTGTAACTTTAAGTTATTTATATTTGCATTTTCTATGCTTGATATATCTCTTATCTTATTATAATCTAAATCTAAATCATTTAATTTTGTCATATTAGATACATCAATACTTTCTATGCTATTATGATTTAAATTTAAGTTTTCTATATTAATTAAGTTCTCAATTCTTATCGAATTTAAATTATTATTGCTTAAATCCAATTTTTTTAAATTTATTAATCCGTTAATATTATCTGTACTATTAATGCTGTTATTGCTAATGTTTAATTCTTCTAAAGAATTAAAGAACTCTATTCCTTTTAAGTCTTTTATTTTAGAATTTGAAATATCTAATTTTTTTGTATTTTGAATATCTTCACGTAAAAACGTTAATGTACAACTTTCATCTTCCGAGTCAATAACTTTATCTTCTCCCATTTCACTCTTAATTTTATTATACAAATTCTTATCATTAAATTCTATATTGATCAAATTTTTATACTTTATGTTGTTTTCCTCTGCATAGCTTGCAACCTCAGAAATACCATAACATAACAAAGTAATATTTGAATTACAATTCTTAAATATATCACCACTAATTTTAGTATATCTATCCAAAAAAGTCACCGTTTTTAGATTACAACAATCTTTAAATGCATTCTTTTCTACTAATTCAATTTCTTTATTTACTATTACATTGGTTACGCTATTTGAATTATTACCAAATATACTATCTGTATCCCCTATACTTTTTACCGTATATCCTCCTAGTTCTTTTGGAATCTCGATTTTTTCTTTCAAAATTCCATCCTTGTATTTTAGTCTATATGCATTTTTTTGATTATCGTAACAAAATGACCATGTGATTTCGTTATTATCTTTATAATTTATTCTATCTGTGTATATATACTTATATCCTCTATTTTTAAGGGTCGTTTCACCTTTTGAATCTTTTTCAACAAATATTTGTGCTGGACAACTATAAAAAACGCCGTATCCGATAGACTCTAAATTACTGGATATTTCTATACTTTCTAATTTTCCACAGTAATAAAATACAGAATCTTCAATTTGAGTAATATTCTCTGTTAATTTTATACTTTTTAAATTTCTACACCAACCAAATGCATAATACTTTATACACGATACATTACTTGGTATTTCTATATTTTTCAAATTTTCACAAAATGAAAATGCTCTTTCTCCAATACTGGTTACAATATGACCATCTAACTCATTGGGTATTACTATATCTCCACTTATTTTACTTTTATCTTTTGGTACTACATTTATCGCATTACCATTTGAATCAAGCTCATAATTCCAATCAAATTCATTTACTGTTGCCGTTTCTGCTCTTACTTGTACAATCGGCGCAAGTACACTTAAATACTGTATAATTATTACAATTGTGATTATAATAGATATTGGTTTCAAAATTCTGTTAGATATCATACTACTTCTTCCCCTTTTTTATAAAATCTCTAATTATAGATTACTTTATTTTTAAATATATTTCAATACTTTATAGTTGCTGGTTTTAACTTATATAAAAAATTCCTTTACGGAACTACCTTTAGTACCTATTTATTACAATTTATTTACATTTTTGTAATATTCCTATAAATATAATGTTTTATGTTATAAATTTAAAAAAACTATAGATATTTTTTTAATTATATGCTATTCTAAAAACGTATAATCTAATAGAAGGAGAGGATGTAGTAAAATGAGAACTAATAAAGAAAACTCTATTGAAGAAATAAAAATAGCATTTATATATGGTAAAGAAAATATTGACGGAACTGAAAGAAACGGTTCTATTGAAAAAATATATAAAAAAAGAACTACAAATGATTTGCATCATTATTTATATATGAAAGATTTCGGAAAAAATAATTTTGTTAATAATGCTTGTGTACAGTCTGCAATTGAGGCAACTAACGAACAGAATCCTGATGCTGTTGATATCTTTTTTGAAATACAGAAATTAGGTCATATTGTATTTCAAGAGGTCTCTACTCCCCCATATAAAATGGGTATTATTTATATACCTCAAAATGAAATTATTTCTAATGAGCAAAGAAAAGCGTTAAAAAAATTTTGTCAACAATTAATATCCGAAAATTATACTATTATAAAATTAGAAAATCTACATAAAGGAAAAGATGGCACAATTAAAGGTTCTACTTCCGTTCCTGGAAAAGCTTCCGATTTATTGCAGGAATTTATAATTGATAGTGACGAACTTGAATTAGAACATTAGATTTTTCTTAAATTTACTTTTTTATTTTTAGCTGAGTTGTTATAACTCAGCTTTTTATATTATATTTTTTTCATTATTTTTTTCCTAAAACCACATTTATATTTCTTGCTATTTTTCCTCTTGTAACACTCAAACTAACTGTATCTCCAGGATTTTTTTGATATAAATACTCTCTTAAATTATTAATTGTTTTTAAATCCTTACCATCTATCGTTTTTATAATATCTCCTTCTTTTAGACCTGCATTATATGCTGGGCCATTAATTAAAACTTCTGATATATATATACCTTTGTCCAAAATATTTGTAAATGAAAGGTATTGTGCTATATCTTGGTCATAAATATATATACCTAAGGTTGCTTCCTCAAATTTTTCATTATTTTTTAGTTTTTCAATAATAGGCTTTACTACATTTATGGGAATGGCAAACCCTATTCCTTCTGCAGATGTTATTTTAACAGTATTTATTCCTATTACTTCTCCTTTTTTATTTATTAGAGGTCCTCCACTATTTCCTGGATTTATTGTAGCATCTGTTTGAATTAAATTAGACATATAACTTGTATTATTTTCTTCTTCAATTTTTATCGTTCTATTTAAAGCACTTATTATTCCAGATGTTACTGTCCTTCTAAATTCATATCCTATTGGATTACCAATTGCAAAAGAAGTATCTCCAATTCTTACTTTATCTGAATCTCCTAAACTTGCGTATTTAAGATTATTAGCCTTTATTTTTATAATTGATAAATCTAAATCTTTATCCGCCCAAACTACATCTCCTTCATAAGTATTTTTGTCTTCTAAAGTTACATAACAATGACTATATTTTTCACCAGTAACATGGCTATTACTTAATATATATCCTGTATTTGTTATAATAATTCCAGTTCCTAATCCTAACTCATCTTCTTTAGCCGTTCCTAAGATTGAATTCCCTGTGGTCTTCAATTTTGAAATTCCTACCACACTTTCTATTTTATCTTCAATAATATCTGCAATATTATCCTGATTTTCGCTTGAGTTATCCACATTTTTTTCATACTCTGTGGAACTTTCAGTCCTAATTGCATTATAATTTGAATATATATCAATATTTCTATACATTGTTAGTACATTATAAATGGTTATAAAAATTAAACACAAAATAAGTACTACTACTGCAATGTTTTTCTTATTTTTATTCTTTTTGTTTGTCATATTTGCACTCACATTCCTTTCCTATAATTATTTCTTAAAGTAGCTTAAAATAATTATTTCCCCAAAATTTTTTTATAAACATTTTTATTTTTTAATTATCTATTATTTAATCCTTTAATATTGGTAAAATTTGAAATATATTCTATTTTTTATTGATTTTTAAATGATTTATTATTATAATATTGTTTATAAATAGTTATGTTTTAAACAAATTCATGTTTTTAAAAACATTATGAAAGGAGATAAATGTTAGTAAAATCTAACATTTTATAATATAATTATGGGTATAGAAATTTCGAATGCTAATATTGAATTAAATAACTCCTCAGATGATAACTATAAAATTCTTGTAGTTGATAATGACATGGATTTTACTGAATCTTTATCTGTTCATTTAAAAAGACTAGGTTACTTACCAACAGTTGTAATTAATCCTTTAGATGCTTTAAATTTATTGGAAAAGGATCATTTTGATATTCTAATACTGAATTTTTATATGAAATCTATGCATGGGGATAAAGTGATTGAAAAAATACGTAAATTTAATAAAGAATTATATATTTTATTATTAACAGATTATAAGGATTTATCTCCTTCAATAGACACCATAAAAAGATTAGACATTCAAGGTTATTGGGAAAAAAATGATAAATTAGACCATTTAATATTATTAATAGAATCTGGTATAAAATATGTTTCACAAATAAGACAAATAAATGAAATGAATAAAAAATTAACAAATACATATAACCAACTTCAACAGTCTTATTTAGATAGTGTCCAGACAATTAGGCATACTGTTGAAGCTAAAGATAGGTATACTATAGGTCATTCAGATAGAGTTTCTGAATATTCTGTTCTTATTGGTAAAAAACTTAATTTACCTGATTCAGACCTTCAAAAATTACGATTAGGCGGATTATTTCATGACGTTGGAAAAATCCGGAGTTCCTGATAATATTTTAAGAAAAAATGAAAAATTAACAGATAGTGAATATGCGGAAATAAAAAAACACACAACAATTGGTGCTCATATTCTTTCGACATCCAAAATGTTTCAAGATATTATTCCAATTGTAGAGCATCATCATGAAAAATTTGATGGTACTGGATATCCAGATAACCTCAAAGGTGATGAAATCCCCTACCTTGCTAGAGTTACTGCTGTCGCAGATTGTTTTGATGCAATGACTTCGAAAAGAATTTATCGTGATTCTCTATCTTTAGATTTTGTAAAAAACGAAATAAAAAAAATAAGTGGAACACAATTAGATCCTAATATTTCAAATGCCTTTTTAGATTTATTAGAAAATGATTATGACTCTATTTCTGAAATACAAAATAAATATAAATTCTGAAAATTAATCAAGAATTTTACGCATTCTAATATACGTAAAAATTCTTGATTCTTTTATTTATATTTTATAAATTATTAAACTTTCATAGTAAGTCCTACTTTGTGCCTATTTTGATCAATTGAAATAACTTTAACCTTTACATTATCCCCTACAGAAACTAAATCTGATGGATTCTTTATATATTTATCACTCATTTCTGAAATATGTACTAATCCATCATATTTCACACCTATATCTACAAAAGCTCCAAAATCTATTACATTTCTAACAGTTCCATTCAAAATCATTCCTTCTTTTAAGTCTTCAAATTTAAGTACGTCACTTCTAAAAATAGGTTTTGGCGTTTCATCTCTTGGATCTCTACCAGGTTTTGAAAGTTCTTCAATTATATCTTTTAATGTAATTTCTCCTATTTCAAGCTCTTTTGCCTTTTCTTCTATATTTACATACTTTAGTTTTTCTCTTATTTCTAATAATTTATCTTTGTCCTTTAAATCTTGTTTCTCAAATCCAACACTTTTTAATAATTTTTCAGTTGCCTCATAGCTTTCCGGATGAACTGCTGTTATTTCCAGTGGATTGTCCCCGTCTATTATCCTTAAAAATCCAGCACATTGTTCAAATGCAACTTTTCCAAGTTTTGGAACCTTTAATAATTGTTTTCTATTTTTTAGTTTTCCGTTTTCGTCTCTGTATTTTACGATATTTTTAGCTATTGATGAATTTATTCCTGATACATAAGATAAAAGTGATGGTGTTGCAGTATTTACATCTACTCCAACTTTGTTTACACTATCTTCAACAACACCTGTAAGGCTTTCAGATAATTTTTTTTGATTTACATCATGTTGATATTGACCAACACCTATTGCTTTTGGATCTATTTTTACAAGCTCTGCAAGTGGATCTTGAAGTCTTCTTGCAATTGAAATTGCACCTCTTATTGAAACATTTATATCAGGGTATTCTTCAGTAGCTAGCTTTGAAGCTGAGTATACTGATGCCCCTGCTTCACTTACAATTACATATTGAACAGTTCTCTTTGCCTCTTTTATCATATTTGAAACAAACATCTCTGACTCTCTTGATGCTGTTCCATTTCCAATGGCAATCATATCAACTTTATCTTTTTCAATTAATTTTAGAAGTTCTTTTTTAGCTCCTTCTGTATCATTTTGTGGTTCTGTTGGGTATACTGTTGTATAATCCATTACTTTTCCTGTTTCATCAATTACTGCAATTTTACAACCTGTTCTGTATGCTGGATCAAATCCCATTACATTTTTTCCTTTTATAGGTGCTCCTAATAATAATTGCTTTGCATTTTTTCCAAATACTTTTATTGCTTTTTCTTCCGCTTTTTCCGTAAGATCTGACCTAATTTCTCTATCTATTGATGGTTCTATTAATCTTTCAAAACTATCTAAAATTGTTGATTTTAACATCTCTGTAAATTGTGTTTGTTCTTTTATTATATCTTTTTCAATTATATTTAATATCTTTTCTTCGTTTTTCTCAATTTTGACTTTTAAAAATTCTTCTTTTTCTCCTCTATTTATTGCTAATATTCTGTGACTTGGTATCTTTGATACAACTTCTCTATAATCATAATACATTTCATAGTTCGACTTCTCGTCTTTTGTAGCCTTTGTTACTATTAATCCTTCCCTATAACAGATTTTTTTTATTTTCTTTCTATACTCTGCATTATCAGAAATTATTTCAGCAATTATATCTAATGCGCCTTGAATAGCATCTTCTGCACTTGCCACAACTTTATCCTTATTTTTCTTGTCTTCTTCTGACAAATTATCAATATTTATGTATTCTTTTGCAATTTCATTTATAGGTCTTTTTTCCTGTTGTATTAAAATTATTTGTGCTAAAGGTTCCAACCCCTTAGACTTTGCAACTGTTGCTCTTGTTTTTTTCTTCTGTTTATATGGTCTATAAATATCTTCTACTTCTGATAAAATCGTAGCATTTTGAATAGCTTTTGAAATTTCTTCTGTTAATTTTCCTTGCTCTGTTATAGATTTTATTACTTCTTCTTTTCTTTTTTCTAAATTTCTTAAATAATCTAGTCTTTCTCCTAATATTCTTAATTGTTCATCTGAAAGTCCTCCTGTCACTTCTTTTCTGTATCTAGCAATGAACGGTATAGTATTTCCTTCATCTATTAAGTTTATAGCACTCTCAACTTGATTATTTTTTACTTGTAATTCTTCTGCAATTATATTTGCTATTGTTTTCATTTTTTCCTTCTTTCTAAAAAATTGTTCTAGTTAACAAATTTCTTTATTAAGCATCCTAAAACAACAATTTGTATTTTTTTGTCGAAAATTAATTGACTTATATTTTAAAATAATATATCATAAATATAATAAAAAAGAAAGGGGGAATTTTTATGAATTCATCAGATTTTAGAAAAGAGGCTAGAAACCAATTAAATGGAAAATGGAAAAATGTTGTATTAATTACATTGGCATATTTTATTATTAACTTTGTATTAAATCTCATTCAAGAAAATATTCCAGAAAATTCTTTTCTTTATTTTATTTTCTCGGTTATTATGCTTGTTATTGATATACCACTTGCATTTGGTTTTACTAAAGCTTTATTAGATACTTATAATGAAAAAGAAACTTCATCATTTAGTTTTGTATCACTTGCATTTTCTAATTTTTCAAGATCATGGAAAATTGCTTTAAAAGTTTTCTTAAAATTATTGCTTCCTGTTATAATATGTGTAATTTCGATAGTTTTAATAATTATTGGTGCTGGTTCTTCTATAGTTACAGGGTTATCTTTAGGAACATTCTCTGCAGGATCACTTGTACTAATATTAATTGGATTTATTTTATATTTAGCTTCTTTTATATGGTTAATAATGAAGTCATATTATTATTCATTAGCCCAAATTATTGCAGCTGATGATGAAAGTTTAAATCCAACTGAATCTGTAGAAAAAAGCTATAATTTAATGAAAGGTAATCGTGGAAAATTATTCATTTTACAATTATCATTTATAGGTTGGGCAATATTAAGTATATTTACATTAGGAATAGGATATTTATGGTTAGTTCCTTATATTCAATTTGCAGAAATAGCATTTTATAAATATTTTTTAGATAAAAATGATACTAAAAAAGAAAATAACACAGAACCTACTGATAATAATCCAATTCAAAATCAATAAATAAAAAAAGTAAATCGAAATAAATTCGATTTACTTTTTTCTTTTATTCATTTTATATTATAAAATCTCTTATTCTATACCTAAATATTCATTATAAGAAATTTCCCTATCAATCAATTTTCCATCATTTTTCATATCTATTATTCTATTAGCAACAGTTTGAGTTAATTGGTGATCATGTGATGTAAAAATTATATTGCCTGTAAATTTAGTCATTGCATCGTTTAAGGATGTTATACTTTCCATATCCAAATGGTTTGTTGGTTCGTCAAAAATCAAGAAATTTGCTCCTGAAAGCATCATTTTTGAAAGTACACATCTAACTTTTTCTCCTCCTGAGATTACATTCGCCTTTTTTAATGCTTCTTCACCTGAAAATAACATTCTTCCTAAAAAACTCCTTACATATGTTTCATCTGGATCTTTTGAATATTTTCTAAGCCAATCTGTTATACTTTCATCTGTTTCAAATAAATATCCATTATCTTTAGGAAAATATGTATGTGAAATTGTAGTTCCCCAAACAATTTCTCCTTCATCAGGCTCAATTTCTCCTTCTATTATTTGGAATAAAGTGGTCTTTGCAAGCTCATTATCTGCTAAAAACGCAATTTTATCTCCTGGTTTAACTGTAAATGATATATTATTTAGAAGTTTTTCACCATTTATTGTTTTAGAGATATTTTTAATCTGCAAAATTTCTTTACCAGGTTCTCTATCAGGTTTAAAATCTACATATGGATATCTTCTATTTGAAGGTCTTATTTCTTCTAATTGAATTTTTTCTAAAGTTTTCTTTCTTGAAGTAGCTTGTTTTGATTTTGATGCATTTGCACTAAATCTTGCAATAAAATCTTGCAATTCTTTAATCTTTTCTTCTTTCTTCTTATTTTGTTCTTTTGCCTGTTTCATTGCTAATCTACTTGATTCATACCAAAAATCATAATTTCCTGGATAAACTGTTATTTTACCAAAATCAACATCTGCTATATGAGTACATACTTTGTTTAAAAAATATCTATCATGTGATACTACAATTACTGTATTTTCAAAATTAATTAAAAATTCCTGTAACCAGTTTATACTCTTTAAATCAAGATCATTTGTAGGCTCATCTAATAATAGAATATCCGGATTTCCAAATAAACTTTGTGCAAGTAATACCTTAACTTTTTCTTTTGCTTCTAGTTCTTTCATTAATTTGTAATGTTTTTCTGGACTAATTCCTAAATCATTTAGTAACATTGCTGCATCTGTTTCTGCGTTCCACCCATCTAATTCAGCAAACTTCTCTTCTAATTTTGCAGCTTTCATTCCATCTTCCTCTGAAAAATCTGGCTTAGCATATATTTCTTCTTTTTCTTTCATTATTGAATACAATTCTTTATTTCCCATGATTACTGTATCCATAACAGTAAATTCTTCATATTCAAAGTGATTTTGTTTTAAAACAGAAATCCTTTCTTGTTTTTCTTTAGTTACATCTCCCTTACTTGGTTCTAATTCTCCTGAAAGAACTTTCAAAAAAGTTGATTTTCCAGCACCATTAGCTCCAATTATTCCGTAACAGTTTCCTTTTCCAAATTGTATATTTACATCTTCAAATAGTACTCTTTTTCCAAATCTTATTGTTACATTATTTGCAGATAACATATCATTCTCCTCTCTTAATTTGCATAAAGGGTTGTTTCCCTAAGTCTCACATTTCTATATTTTACTATTATTTTTTAAATTTATCAAGCTATTTTTATGAATTTGCATTAATCTAGATTATTATTATTAATTTTTCCATATTAATTTTTCAATAAAATAAATATTCTTATAAAAATATTAATATTTATTCCTTATTTTTACAAATTTTATATTGTAAAAATATTCTTTTTATGATATTTTTTATATAAATAATTTTTCGAAATTAGGAAGGAGATTTTATGAATAATAGAAGAAATACTAGACCTAATAAAAAAAGAAAAAATAAGAAAAAATTAATAATAGTAAATAAATCGCTTTTTTTAGTATGGTTAATTATTATTTTAATTTTAATTTCTTTATTCTTTACTTTTTTATTTATAAACAAATTTAAAAACAAAGAAAATTCCTTAAATGATATTTCTACAGAAATAACTTCTAGCAACACAGAAAAAGAAAATTTTGCTTCATCTAATATAACAGAAAAAACAACCAAAGATATTACAATAAATTTAGCATTTACAGGTGACATTATGTGTCACAACACTATGTTTAAAGATGCTTATAACTCAAACGAAAAAAACTACGATTTTTCTTATTTTTTTGATGATATAAAATATTATTTACAAACACCAGACTTAACAGTTGGAAATCTTGAAACAACTTTTGCTGGTGAAAAAATCGGTTATAGTGGATACCCTACTTTTAATACTCCAGAATCACTTGCCAAAACATTGAAAAATACAGGATTTGATGTTGTATCAACAGCAAATAACCATTGTCTAGATAAAGGCTATAATGGTATTTCAAGCACCATCTCATATTTAGATGAAGCTGATATTTCTCATACAGGTACATTTACATCAGAAGAATCTAAAAGTAATATATTAGTAAAAAACGTAAAGGGAATTAAAATAGCTTTTTTAAGTTTTACATATGGTACAAATGGAATTGCAATTCCTTCTGGTAAAGAATATTGCGTTAATTTATATAGCAAAGAAAATATATTATCTCAATTAGACCTTGCAAAAAAAACAGGTTCTGACCTAATATGTGTCTCTATGCATTGGGGTATAGAATATCAAACCAAGCCCAATAAAGAGCAAAAAGATTTAGCTGAATTTTTAATAAAAAATGGTGCAGATTTGATAATTGGTAATCATCCTCATGTCCCCCAATCAATGGAATTAAAAACTGTCAACTTGGATGATGGATCCTCAAAAGAAGCGTTTGTTATCTATTCTTTAGGTAATTTTATGGCTGATCAAAATAAATCTTATACAAGGGATTCAGCAATACTTAATTTAAAATATACTAAACATGCAGATGATTCTAAAACAACTTTTAATAGTGCTACATATACTCCTATTTATGTTTATAAAAACAAGTCATTGTCATCTAAAAAATTTAAAATTTTAGATATAAACTCCTCTATCCAAAAATACGAAGAAGGAACTGACAAGACTATTGGGCAGTCAATGTACAATACATTATGTTCTGAACTAGAAAATATAAAAAAGATTATTGGTAATGAAATAACAAAATAAATATTCCTTAAATAATTGTAAATTTTAATTTTATCTATATATAAAAAATATTCTATAACCCAAAATTCCGTATATTTTAATAAATAAACATATTAAAATATACGGAATTTTGAATTAATTTATTTAGAATATATTATTTCCTTGTTTTTATCCTTAAATCTTCTCCAAAAAAATAATATATATCATAGAAACCTGCTATTCTTGAACCAATTCTTTCTTCATAATTTTTAAATATTTGTTCTATATTTAAGTTTGTTGAAATTATCGTTTTGGTTACTTTATTATTTAAATTTAATATTCTTGTATTTAAAATTGTAAACAATTCACTTAATTTCATACTATTTAATACTTCTGTTCCTAAATCATCTATGATCAATAAATCAGCTTCCAAAACATCATTATTAAAATTATTTATTTTTCCATTTTTATATTTATTGAATTTATTATCAATTACATTTTCTAGTAATACTGGTGCAGTTTGGTATAAAACAGTTTTTCCTCTTTTTAACATTTCTGTTGCAATTGCATTTGACATATATGTCTTTCCTAATCCTGTATTTCCGCAAAATAATAGATTCTTTGTTTCTGATTTATCAAAATTTTCTATAAACTTTATACTTGCATTTTTTATATTTTCGATATTTTTTCTTGGAGAAATTTTTATTTTATATTTTTCTATATTAACTTCATTAGAAAAAATATTTATATTAAAATTTTCAAAATTTTCTTTACTTAAATTTGACAAGTTAGATTTATTATAAGAAATATTAAATAATTTTTGTTTTAGACAATTACACATCTCTGTCTTTTTCATTTCGTTTATAATATATCCTGTATCTTTGCAAATTTTACATTCATAAATTGGTTTTAAAAATTCTAAATTAATATTATTATTTTTTAAAATTTTATTTTTTTCTATTTTTAAATTGTTTATTTGGTCATCTATTTTTTTATTAATTTCTGTATTTTTTACTAAAATATTTTTTGTTTTATTAATTGTTAATTTATTAATATTAAAATCTAATTTTTGAATCTCAGGAAATTTTTCATATAATTTATTTTTTCGGTTATCTGCTTCTAACTCTGCAGTTCTTCTTTTCTGTTCATATTCAATCAATAAATTTTCCAGATCTTTATTAGCCATTTGCATCTTCCTTTATATTATTATTTGCATATAAAAAACTTAAATTTTGATATTCTCTCTGCTCAAAATTTTCTTTTTTCACTTGTTTTTTTAGATTTTTTTCATTATTTACTTGTGTTTTTCTACTTTCTAAAAATTCATTTATTTGGTCTGGCGTTTTTAAACCTCTGTCATGCCAATCCATTATAATATTATTTATATACTCAAAACTTGCATTTGCTCTAAAAGTTGTTCTTTTTAAAGCAATCTCAATTATATCTAAATTATAATTATATTCTGAAACCCACTTTTCTATATATGCTTCTTCATATTGTGTAAGTCCACTTCTTTTCCCTAATTTTTTTGCAATTGATTTTTTTATTGTAATTAATTTTTCCTGATTAGTATAGTAATTTTCAAGGTCATCTAAATTTTTTATCTTGTTTAATCCCCATGCTTCTGCAACTGCCTGAACATAATTTTTATGCAAAGCTGATTTATTAAAACAATAATCAAATAAATTAATCATAACTTGCTCGTCGAATCCATATTTTCTAAACCATAAATCAATATCATTATACCAAGTAGGCCCCATAACTCCTTGAAAATATCTATTATTTATATATTCTATTAATTTAATTCTTTCTTTATTTTTTGAATTTTCTTCGATTTTTTCTTGAGTTGTTTGAATTTTTGGTGAATATAGATTATTTAAAACTAACTCTTGTAAATCAACAATTAAATATCCTTCATTTTTTCTCAAAATCAATCCGCTTTTTTCCAAAAATTTTATCCCCTCACTTATTACATTTACGGGTATAGATAATTTTTTTGATAAATCATTTATTTTTACATCTCTATTATATTTAGCTAAAAATACTAAATATAGATATATTTTTACATAGTCACCAGATATATTTCCTAGATATTCTGTAAAAAATATATCAGGTATATTTGTTACAGAAAATAACATTGCTTTATCATTTTGTTCTAATTTCATCATTTACACCCTTTCGTAATAAATATCTTTTTATTAACAAATTTTGACAAATTATATCATGTTATTTTCTTTTTTTCAAATTTAATAATATTTAATTTTAATAGTTTTTTATTAAATTTAAATTATTTTTTATTAAAAATCATTAATTTTGGCTTAATTAAAAACTTAATTATATATATACAAACACTTAAGATATTTTCCCCATTTATTCCAACAATGCTAATTATTAGAAATGGCAAAACAAATATAATAAATATAAATATTTTTATTTGAATACTTTTAAAAAAAATATTTATTAAAATATATATAATTCCTCCCCATATTAGGTTAATTATAGCTGATACATAGTCTATTATTCCGAATAATTTATATTTAAAATCATAATTTTGTGGAAAAATAAAATTCATTTTTATACTATTCCTTTCTTATTATACTTTAGTTACATTCATTGATACACCTCTTTGTTCTTTTAATTTTTCTGTAAGAATTTGTTTTCTATTAACCTTAAATTTATTATTTAATCATTTTTAATGAATTAAAATTACTTTGAACATGTGTAGAAATGCCTCCAATAAATTCTCTTGCTAAATTATTTGCTCTTATTAAAGCATAAATTCCTCCGATATAAATTAATTTATACAACAGTTGTCCATTTTCAAAATCCATTGAGAATAGAATTAAAAGAACAATATCTACTATTATCTGAATAAAAAGAAGTGAAAAAATATTTTTATACCAACTTCTGAAGAACCATGATGTTCCTTCTGTCATAAGAGATAAAAAGGAAAATGGAGATAGTAAAACAAACACTTTTAAAGTTACATATCTAAATGCATATGAGAATACTAAATTTAAAAGAGACATTGTAATTGTTCCTTTTATTAAACCATCTAAAGAAAAAATATCCTTGCTTTCGATTATAGATGAATTTATATTTTGAATTAAATTTGAGAAATTAATCTCTTTATTAAACAAATCTTCTCCTATACTTCTAATTGCCATACAAACATTTGCATTAATATCTAAAATTTGTTCAATAATAAAAAATGAACAATTCATACATATACCAAAAATTATAGCTTTAAATATAAATACTTGAGGCGATTCAATTTTAGAACTAGATAAATTACACATCATAAATTTAATAGCATAATATATAACTATTCCTATTAATAAAGAATTTGCAATTAACAACATTCCATTTTGAGCACTTGTTCCAAATATTTTGCCAAAAAACCTATCATTTAACAATTCAGGATTCACAAAAACTAATTTATCTAATTCCCTATATAAATTAGTATCTATTGATGAAAATAAATTATCAAAAATATTATTAATTGTATTTATAATATTTATTGTTATTTCTTCATTTGAACTCAATTCTAAAAATTCCTCCTATATTAATGATTCAATTGCAGAAAGAATTAAATCTAATGCTAGGATAAAAGCATATGAAAATAAGGATGTTCTTACCACCTTTTTTCCCATTCGTAATCTTTCTTCATCTCCAAAACTAAATTTTTTCATAAAAATTCCTGTACAAACAGCTACAGCTGCAGCTGGTGTTGACAATTTAACAAGCCATGATTCTATATTTGAAAAAGCCGTTTGGATTTTTCCTACTAACTTTGGAGTCGCTGCAAAGCATTCTTTTTCCCAACCTAAAAACAAAATTATAAAAAATATAATCATTATAAAATTAAAATAAATTATTGATTTTTTCCTCATTTATTACCTTCGTATATTATAAACAAATTTTTATTATACGAATTTCTCCTTTCTTAATTATTTTTTATAGCTATCTTTTTATAATTTTAGATATTTTAAAATACTAATTATTATCTAAAAAATATGGAAGCATTTTTATTTTTCTTGGTTTTAATATTTTACTTCCATCAGACAAAAATGCAATCGCGCTAAAGACTTCTAAATCCTGAGTAAAAAAATTAGTCTCATAAACATATTCATTTTGTGTTTGAAAATTTAGACTTTCTGAAATGCTCGAATCCTTTGAACTTAATTTTTTAGAAATATAGCTATACCTTGTCTCCTTTGCATTTTCAGAAATATTTTTTGAAGTTTTTACCTTTTCTTCTTTCCCAATTTGTTTTTGAGCTTCTTCAATTGTAAAAATATCATCTGTTCTAAACCATATTTTATTAATTAAATTTTGACATATAACTTTTACTGCTGTCTCATCTTTTAATGTATTTTTTATAGAAGAATAACTTTGAGTACTTACAATATTAATACATTTTGCTTCTCTGCTTAAAGAAAAAAAGTCACTATCTGTTTTTGTTACATATTCAGCATATTCATCACATATAAAAGCTGTTGTTTTTTGTCTGTTTCTTGCTAAGTTTCCCATAACAGTTGTTTGAAAATCTAATTTTAAATATGCAGCAATAATTTTAGATAAATTTCTATATTCTGAGATATTCATATTTAAAACTAAAATCTTACCGTTTTGTATTACATCCTCAAATCCATTAAATGACAATTTATCTTTTGATGGACAAAATGTATTTATAACATCATAATCTGATATAAAAGTATTTGTAATTCTAGTAATTTCTGATTTTAAAATTGACAATGTTCTTTGATCTAATTTTTCATATTCTCCTTTAAAAAATTCTAAAGCTGTATTTAATTCATAAATCTCCTTGATTGAAAATTTTGATTCCATAAAATAATTTCTTAAATCTTTTATTTTTTCTTTATAGTAATCTATATCTGTTACAATTTTGTGAATCTCAATAAAATCTACATATCCTCCATTATACAACCTACATAATTTTATTGCTTCAGTCAATACTTGCTCTGCCTTATCAATCCAATAACTTTCAGAGTTATTTTCTGAAAATAAATTTAAAATCGTTTTTAATCTATTAGCTAAGACAGATGCTTTTAAATTTGGTTTATCTAATGGATTATATGTTATATTAGTTCCAAGTTCAATTACAATTATGTCATCTAATAACCCATATTTCTTTGCATATTCTTTAATTTGTTTATAATAATTTCCTTTTACATCTAAAATTAGCATACCAATCTTATTTTTTGGATTATTAAAATTATACTTTATTAATTGTTCTGTAAAAGGATACATAGCAGAACTTGTCTTTCCCGATCCTATTGTTCCTGTTATTAAAAAATTTTGATATAAGCCGGATTCTGAAATAATAATTTCTTCTCCTGTTTTATAGTCACATCCTACTTTTAAGTTTAATTGATTTTTTTTCTCTTTTATTAGTACCTTATTTTTTATTTTTTTATTAACATTAAACTCCTTTTGGTATTTACTCTTTTTATTATAATTTTTTTTTGTTGAAAAAAAATTAATAATATATTTACTATATATAAAATTTGAAATTAATAAAAAGAATATATATACTTTTTTTATTATATTCCATAAATTAGGATTTTCTGTACAGATATTGAAAACTCTAAAACCCCAAGAAATAATAATTTCATTTGATTTAAATACTGGATTTATAATTTTATAAAATATTGTAGTTGTAAAAGAATATAAGACTATGAATAAAATAATTTTCTTTAAATTAATGTTTTTCCTCCTTTTCAAATAATAAGTTTTTTTTTATTTGTAATTTTGCTCCCTGTTCTTTTTGAAATAATTTAATTTCGAAATAATTATAAAGTGTATAAATTATAATGAAAAAATTAATAATAAGTGTTATAAAGAAAAAATTGATTAAAACTTCTATTGTCTTCACCACCTTGCACAAAAATATTAACACTTTTTTCTCATTTTGTCTATACTTTTTTTATATTTTATGTTAAAATATTTTGTAAAATCAAATAAAGGAGGAAAAAATATGGAATTTAATAAAGATACTCTTATTGGTGATTTACTAAAAGCCGCACCAGATAAAGCAGATATTTTACTTGAGGCAGGTATGCATTGTTTAAGTTGTCCAGCATCTCAAATGGAATCTATTGAAGAAGCATGTGCTGTTCATGGTATAGATGTTAATGAAATCTTAGAAAAATTAAATGCTTAAATTTTAATCAAAATATTCACAATTTTTATACATTAAAAAATTTGTAAAATTTTTGTATTTTTTTAAAAAAACGCTTGACAAAATAATTAAAATATAGTAAACTATTAATTGTCCTGTTGCAAAACAGTACACGGGCTATTAGCTCAGGTGGTAGAGCACTTGACTTTTAATCAAGTTGTCCCGCGTTCGAGTCGCGGATAGCTCACCAAATCAAATATAGAGAATATCAAACTCAGGAAACTCTGTTTGATATTCGTTCTATTTGGCCCCTTGGTCAAGCGGTTAAGACATCGCCCTTTCACGGCGGGGACATGGGTTCGATTCCCGTAGGGGTCACCAATTAAATATAATGCCACTTTAGCTCAGCTGGTAGAGCAACTGACTTGTGGGATAGATAAATATTCATTATTTATTTTGAACTATCTTGCACCTTTATAAGGAAACTTATAAAGTGGACATCGCTAATTCGGGGAAGACTAAGTATTTTATATGTTAATCCCGAGCTAGAGAAGAAATTCTTGAGTGTAGAGACTTTATACGATGTACCTAAAACTAAACAAGTCATGGTAAAGAGAAAGTCCAGACTACAAACACATATTGTGTGGCAATGAAAATTGTAGTAGTATGAATCAGTAGGTCGTCCGTTCGATTCGGACAAGTGGCTCCATTATAAGGTCATTAGTTTTGAGTAAGTCTTAATTATTGGCTTTTTTTATTTTATTAAAAGTATCTAATTTCTTATTTAAATTTGATTATTAAGGAGATTATCATATGTCAAAAGTAATATTAATCACTGGTGCAGCTAAAGGAATTGGACGAGAAATTGCAAAAAAATTGGCTAAAAGCAATTATTCTGTTATTGTTAATTATAATACTTCTTATAATGATGCTATTTCTTTGCAAAAAGAATTGAAAAAAGAAAATATAAATATTGATATTTTTAAAGCAGATGTCTCTAAAAGATCTGAAACAAAATCGTTAATTGATTTTATTATTCAAAAATACAAAAAAATAGATGTAATTGTAAATAATGCAGGAGTATCATCATCTTCTCTTTTTACTGATATTACTGATGAAGAATGGAATAGAGTAATCAATAATAATCTCTACTCTAGTTTCTGTGTTACACAAGAAGCATGCAAATATATGATCCACAATAAATCGGGGTGTATAATAAATATCTCTTCTATTTGGGGACTAGTAGGTGCATCATGTGAAAGCTTATATTCTATTTCTAAAGCTGGTATAGATGCTATGACAAAATCACTTGCCAAAGAACTTGGCCCATCTAATATTCGTGTAAATTCAATTGCACCTGGCTTTATTAATACATCTATGAATAAAAAATATACAAAGCAAGAAATTAATTCTATAAAAGAAGAAACACCTCTAGAAAGAATCGGAAATCCGTCTGATATTTCAAAATGTGTTAATTGGCTTATTGAAGATGAATTTACTACAGGTCAAGTAATTTCAATTAATGGAGGTTGGGTTATTACTTAATACATAAATATATATTAATCTACTTATATATTTAAAAATCAAAAAAGTTTTCCACATTATTAACATAAACTGTGGAAAACTTTTTCTATAATTAAATTATTTTTATTTATATTATTCTAATATTTACTCTTGACTTGCTTTTTTCTTATAGTTTCCAGAAATAATTTTAGGCAAATACGTAATTATCTTATATACTGCAACTTTTATTTTTTTACTCCACAAATAAGATCTCCTTAACTTCTTTGCACTTCCAATAGAAACAGGCTCATCTTCTAGAACAATTAATTCTGTTGAGACTTTTTCTAAATTAAATATATAATTTTGACCTTCATTATTATCCCATTCGTTTTTCTCATTTTTGAAACATAGATTAAAAGTTTCCACACCTAATAAATCAATTTCAGTTTGAAATCCTAATTCTGTTTTTACCATTTCAACTTCATTAATATTATCCCAGTTTTTTCCAAATCCATAATGAATAAAAACTTTTTCACTATTCTCTTGAAAAAATTTGCCTGTATAAGATATTTTTACTTTACTATTTTCAATTAATTTATCAGTGTTAAAAAAAATATTTTTTACTAGTTCCATTTTACATTCTCCTTATTTGTCTTTTGCTGAAAATATTATAATATTAATTTTTACAATATTCAAGTCTTTTTGTTATTTTTTTTAAAATTTTTACAAAAAATTTGTTTTTTTGTTTATTTACTTTTCTTATATAATATGTTACTATTTAATTAATTAATAAAAGAAAGGAATTTACTTATGAAAAAAATACAAAAAAAATATATTTCTATTTTTATATTATTTTTGTCTTTATTATTCTTTTTATCAATTATTTTTTCTATTATAAATATTAATAATGATAGAATAATCTTTGGTATTTATATTAATGATGTAAATGTCTCAAATTTATCAAAAGAAGAGGCAAAAGAATTACTTATAAAAAATACAGATGATAAGAAATCATCTAATTTTATTATAAATTGTATATCTTCACAGGATAATTCAATTTTATATTCTACAGAAAATTCATATTCATCTCTTAATATAAATTATGACATTACAAACGCAATAGATGAAGCTTATAATGTTGGAAGAAATAATAATATATTTAAAAACAACTATTCTATTTTATCAACGCTACTTACTCATAGAAACATTACTATGAATTTTACATTTAATGAAGATTCCATCTCTCAAATTGAAAACAAAATTTCATCCGAGCTTCCAGATAAGTTCATAGATTCAAGTTATTATATCGAAGATTCAAATTTAATAATATTAAAAGGTTCTTCTGGAAATTCAATTGACAATAATACTTTAAAAAATAATATTTTATCTTCAATATCAAATTTGAATTTAAACAATGAAATAAATATTTACAACAAACTAGAGATTCCCAAAGAAATAAATATTTATGAAATACATTCAAAAATTGTAACCCAAGCTAAAGATGCATACTATGAAGAAAACCCATTTAAAGTATATCAAGAAATAAATGGAATAGATTTTGATTTAGAAAGTGCAAAAAAAATATTGGAAAATGATTTTTCTGAATATACAATCCCTCTTACAATAACAACACCTAAAATAACATTAAAAAATTTAAATATTAATATCTTTCCAGACTTACTAGCAACATTTTCCACAAAATATGATGCACAAAATATAAATAGAGAAACTAACATACAGCTCGCAGTCTCTAAAATTAATGGATATGTCTTATCTCCTAATAAACAGTTCTCTTATAATTCTATAGTTGGAGAACGTTCAATTTCTGCAGGTTATAAAGAATCTAAAATATATTCTAATGGTGAAGTTGTAGATGGAATCGGAGGAGGTATTTGCCAAGTATCTTCAACTTTATATAATGTTGCCATTTTTGCAAATTTAGAAATAAATGAAAGGCACAACCACCAATTTGTTACGTCCTATGTTGATCCAGGTCGTGATGCTACTGTTGTTTATGGAATAAAAGATTTAAAATTTACCAACTCTCGAACTTACCCAATAAAAATCAATGCGTCAGCTAAAGATGGCATTGTTAAGATTTCAGTCTATGGACTAAAAGAAGAAAATGAATACGACATAAGTTTTGATAATGAAGTACTATCAACTATTCCGTATAGTATTAAATATGAATATAATTCAGAAACCCCATCAGATTATATAAAAAGACTCGGTGCCAATGGAGCTTTAGTTGATACATATAGGGTTGTAAAATTAAATGGTTCTATTGTTTCAAAAACATTATTATCACAAGATAAATATAACTCTTTGGATAGAATTATTGTAAAAAGTAATTGACAAATTCTTCTTAAAGTATTATAATAAACTTGTTGTTAAAATCTTTTGCAACAGGTTTATTTATTTTTTTATTATTAATGCGCCATTAGCTCAGTTGGTAGAGCAGTTGACTCTTAATCAAATGGTCGGAGGTTCGACTCCTCTATGGCGCACCATATGCAAACAGCTTACAAATTATAAAATTTGTAAGCTGTTTTTATATAAAAAATACACAATAAAAGAATTAATAAGATATTATAAGTTTATAAGTAAAATTTCAAATTTAAATTTTATTGTAAACTATCAAAATTATTGATATAATAATTTTGATAATTAATAATATATATAGGAGGATACTTTATGAATAAATATATGAAAATAGCAAAAGAACTATCAGAATATAACTTAAAAACAAATGTAGGAGGCCCTTTTGGAGCCTGCATTGTTAAAAATGGAAATATAATCGGAAAAGGTTCAAACCATGTTCTAAGTAACAATGATCCAACAGCTCATGCAGAAATAATGGCAATAAGAGATGCATGTAAAAATATTAACTCATACGATTTAAGTAATTGTGAACTATATACTTCTTGTTACCCTTGCCCAATGTGTCTATCTGCAATAATTTGGTCTAATATAAAAAAAGTATATTATGGAAATACTAAAGAAGATGCATCGAGTATTGGATTCAGAGATGATTATATATATAATTATATAAAAAAATTAACAGATAATATTGAAGATAATAAAATATTAACTTTAGAATGTGTAGATAGAGAAGAAACAATAAAATCATTTAATAAATTTTTAGATAAAAGTGATAAAACAATATATTAGGTATCTAAAAATACAATTTATATCTTCTAATTATTTAATAATTGTATTTTAAATAACTTTTGCTGTATTATTAATTACAACACAGCCCAAACTTTTTAGCTCTATATATTATATTAAAGAATATTTTCAAATAATCTGTGAATAAAACTAAAAAAATTGGAAAAGCTTGGAATATATACTTTTACTAGAAAGGATGTGATTTAAATGGAATCATATTGGGTACAAACCACTCAAAGGCCAAGTTTTTTCAGTCTAGAAAATGACTTAGATACAGATGTATGCATTATAGGTGCAGGGATAACAGGAATTATGACAGCATACATGTTAATTAACTCCGGATTAAAAATATGTTTAATAGATAAAGGTGAAATATGCAGTGGAGTAACGAAAAATACTACTGCAAAGATAACAAGTCAACATAATTTAATATATAAATATCTAGATGATACTTTTGGAGAAAATTTTGCTAGAAAATATTTAAAATCAAATGAAGAAGCCATAGATACTATTGAAAAAATTGTAAAAACAGAAAAAATAGATTGCGAATTTATAAGAACCGATAATTATATTTACACATGTCAAGATGAATATATTCAGAAAATAAAAGATGAAGCAACTACAATAAAAAAATTAGGTTTAGATGTTGAACTTGTAGATAAAATAAATTTACCATTTAAAATAAAGCTAGGAATAAAAGCTCCAAATCAAGCAAAATTTCATCCCCTAAAATATTTGTATAAAATAACTGAACTATTAAAACAAAACAAAGTAGAAATATATACTAATTCTCGAGTTCAAGATATTCAACGAAAAGGCGAAAAGTACCAAATTAAAACAAATGAAAATACAATAAACTCAAAGTATGTAGTTATGGCAACACATTATCCCATAAAAAATTTTCCTGGATTATATTTCTTAAAAATGTATCAAGATATGTCTTATGAAATAGCAATTGAACCACATAATAAAATTCCAACAGGAATGTATATTTCAGCTGAAACTCCTACTACTTCCTTTAGACCGATAAATGACCAATTATTAATAATTGGTGGTCAAAATCACAAAACAGGAGATACTAGTAAAAATCTAGATCTCTGTTATAAAAGCATTGAAACTTATTCAAAAGAAATTTTTCCTTCAATGCAATTAAAATACAAATGGAATACAGAAGATTGTATCTCACTAGATAAAGTACCGTATATAGGAGAATTTTCAAATTTAATGCCGAATTTATATATTGCAACAGGATATAAAAAATGGGGAATGACTACTTCACATGTAGCAGCCCAAATAATAAGAGATAATATTCTAGGAATACCAAACGAATACAATGAAATATATAAATCCACTAGAATGGCCCCTTTAAAAAACCATGAGGAATTTGGAAATATGCTAAAACAAACTGTATATTCACTTGGAATTAATAAATTAAAAATTCCCAATTACACATATGAAGATTTAAAGAAAAATACTGGTGGAGTTGTTGAATACAATGGAAAAAAAGTTGGTATTTATAAAGATAATAACGGACAAATTTTTGCAGTAAAACCATATTGCAAACATTTAGGTTGTGAACTTAGTTGGAACAATTTAGAAAAAACATGGGATTGTCCTTGTCATGGTTCAAGATATGACTATACAGGAAAATTAATAACAGAGCCAGCAACAAAAGATTTAGATAGATTAGAATAATAAATAATTTTTTATATCTTAAATTTATAAAAGAGAATTTCTCAATTTAGGTTAATATAATATTTTAACTTAAATTATAAATTTCTCTTTTTTTACTTTTTAATCATTAAAAATTCACATCATATTCATACAATTTTATTATATTTATTAAAGAAAATTATATATAAAAAAATTTAGAAAGGAAAATTTTATATATTCATTCTATAAATATATAAAAAAATAAACTAATGGAAAATTCATTTTATAAAGATTCAATTGTTTTACTTAACGGTGTAATTACAGAAATAAATGCTAGGTTAGATGTAATTCGAAAATATAAAATTGTTCATAACTCAAGAGATCCTATTTCATATATAACAAGTCGTGTAAAAACTGAAACTAGTATGAAAGAAAAATTAAAAAGAAAAAATTTACCTGTTACTTTAAATAATGCTTTAACTAAAATATATGATGCGGCAGGAATTCGAATAATATGTGGATATATTGATGACGTTTATGAAGTTGCTAATATGCTAAAAAAATATAAAGATTTAGAAATCATTAAAGAAAAAGATTATATAAAAAATCCTAAACCAAATGGGTACAGAAGTTATCATATGGTAATAAAAGTTAATCTTGATTTAGCAGGGGAAATTCATCCTGTTTATATTGAAATTCAAATTAGAACAATAGCAATGGATTTTTGGTCAAGTTTAGAACATGAAATAAAATATAAACAAAATATAAAAAATCAAGAATTAATTGTTAATGAGTTAAAAAACTGTGCCGATGAAATTGCTACAGTGGATTTAAATATGCAAACTATAAAAAACATGATTAATAGTTAAATATGAATTTACTATTTTTTTTATTATATGTTATAATAACTTATATCAAAAAAAGGAGATTATATATATGAAAGATAAAATATTATTTGCTGAAGATGAAAGAGAATTATCAAAAGCAATAACTAAAATTTTAACTATAAATAACTATGATGTTACAAGTGTTTATAATGGAAAAGAAGCTCTGAGCGAATTAAAAGAAAATTCTTTTAATGTAATTATTTTAGATATTATGATGCCAATTCTTGATGGTATTTCTTGTTTGAAACAATTGCGCCAAAATGGTATTAAAACTCCTGTTATTTTACTTACAGCTAAATCTCAAATTGATGAAAAAGTAGAAGGGTTAGATTCTGGTGCAAATGATTATCTTACAAAACCATTTTCATATAAAGAACTTTTAGCTAGAATAAGGGCTGTAACGAGAATTCAAAAAGAGGAAAAGGAAAAATTTGAAATTGGTAATTTAATTTTTGATAAAGAGAAATCTGAATTATCAAATAGTCAATCATCATTACATTTAAATACTAAAGAATGTAATCTAATGGAAATACTTGTAAAAAATAAACAAACTCCACTAAAAGAAAAAGAAATTACTAATTTTGTATGGCAAAACGAACCTGTCGAAAATTTATCATTACAAATGTATATTTCCTATCTTCAAAATAAATTTGAATTATTAAATAGTAATTTAAAAATTGAAAATAATAGAAAAGGTTATTTTTTGACTCATTTTTAAAAACATAAAAAGGGGGCATCTTTATGATTAATAAGTTACGTAGAAAGTTTGTTGCGGTAGCTATGCTTTCTATTTTGATTGTTACATCCAGCATTTTTTCAACTATAATGTTAGATAATTATTTTAGAGTTAATACACAAATTGATCAAATCTTAAAAATAATTGCAGAAAATAATGGTGTTATACCTGATATTCCGCATATAAATAATAATAATTTTATAACCAAAGAAACAAAATATTCTACAAGATACTTTACAGTGACTACAAATAACGATTTTGAGATTGAAACTATAAATTTAGATCATATCGCTTCAATTTCAGAAAATCAAGTCACTAATATTTTTAATGAAATAAAAAACAAAAAAAATACTGGTTTTTATGAAAACTTTAAATACTTGAAATATAAAACTGATAATGGTTACTTAATTGTATTTTTAGATTCATATAATCAATTAAAAAATTTAGAACAACTTATTAAAAAAGGATTATTAATATTTGGATTCGGGCTTTTAATTGTATTATTATTCTTAACTATATTTTCAAAAAAAGCTATGAAACCAATTGTTGAAAATATCGAAAATCAAAGAAGATTTATTACAAATGCTGGTCACGATTTAAAAACCCCTGTAGCTATAATAATGTCAGATGTCGAAGTTCTAGAACTTACCAGTGAAGATAATGAATGGATTCAAAGTATAAAACACCAAGCATTAAAACTTGATTCACTTATAAAGGGATTACTTAATCTTTCTAAAGTTGAAGAAAAAAACATGTCTTTAGATTTTACTGAGTTTTCTATAAATTCAATAATTAATGAAGAAGTTAATGACTTTAAAGCATTAGCTAAAGATAAAGAAATTATCTTTAATAATACTTCTGATTTCTTAATAACAGCAGATCAAAATAGTATTAGACAAGTTATTTCAATTTTATTAGATAATGCAATAAAATATACCCCTGATAATGGAAAAATTATTATTAATATAAAAAAACAAGGCAAAAATACTAAAATTAATTTTATGAATGAATGTCAAGATATTGAAAATATTGATACAAAGAGATTGTTCGAAAGATTTTACAGGAATGATAAATCTAGAAATTCAAAAAAAGAGGGCTATGGTATAGGTCTTTCAATCGCAAAATCTGTTATTGAACTAAATAAAGGAACTTTAAGTGTTGAAATTACAAAAGATAATATGATTTGCTTTTCTATTATATTTTAATAATTAACAATAAATCAGTATTAAAAAAAATTTTAATACTGATTTATTAATATAAAAAATAAAAATACTAACTATTAACAAAAAGAATAAAAAAATATAGTTAATAGTTCTTCTGAATTAAAAGAGCTGATTTAAATAATGTTTTGACATAATGTTATTATAGCATATACTTTTAAATTAATTTGTCAAAACATGTAATTAGTCTAAAAAAATGTGGAAATTTTATTTTCCACATTTTTTTTACTATTCTTCATCTTCTTTTGGAACAATTTCAGTACTTACTACTTTTCCACCATCATTCGTTCTTATTAATGTAACACCTTGTGTGGCTCTTCCTAACACACTTATTTCTCTTACATTCATTCTAATAATTGTTCCTGTATCAGTAATTAGCATAATATCTTCTGTTCCATCTGCTATTTTTACAGATACTAGTCTTCCTGTTTTAGGAGTAATTTTGTATGTAAGAACACCTTTTCCACCCCTTATTTGAACTCTGTACTCACTTAAATCCGTACGTTTTCCGAATCCATTTTCCGTTATAGTAAGAAGTGTTGCGTTACTTCCTAAAATAATTGATTCCATACCAATTACTTCATCATCTTCATCGATTCTTATTCCAATTACACCTTGTGCAGTTCTTCCTATTGGTCTTACTTCTTTTTCTTCAAAAGTAATGCATAAACCATTTCTTGTAACTAAAACTACATTATCTTCACCATCAGTTAATTTTACAGATATTAATTCATCATCATCTTTTAATGTTATACTTTGAAGTCCTGTTTTCTTTGCAGAATTATATTCTGTAAGAGCTGTCTTCTTAATTAATCCCTTCTTTGTTCCCATCAAAAGATATTTTCCCTCTGCAAAATTTTGGATTGGTATTACTGCAGATACCTTTTCTCCACTGTCTAATCTAAGTAAGTTAACAATAGCTGTTCCTTTAGCTGTTCTACCAGCTTCCGGAATTTCATATCCTTTTAACTTATAAAGTTTTCCTTTATTTGTGAAGAATAAAATAGTATCATGAGTTGAAGCTGTAAATATTTGTTTAACAAAATCTTCCTCTCTTGTTGCAATACCAAGGATACCTTTTCCGCCTCTTCTTTGACTTTTATAAGTGTCTATTGGCATCCTTTTAATATATCCAAAATGAGTTAATGCGATAACTGTCTGTTCTTCTTTTATTAGATCTTCTACTTCTATTTCACCTTCTGCAGGTTTTATTTTGGTTTTTCTTTCATCACCATATTTTTCTTTAATTTTTAATAATTCTTCTTTAATTACTTCAAATACTAAATGTTCGCTATTTAATATATCTCTTAAATGCTCAATTAATTTCATTAATTCTTGATATTCTTCTTCAATTTTTTCACGTTGTAATCCTTGAAGTGTTCTTAATCTCATATCTAGTATTGATTGAGCTTGTATATCTGAAAGATTAAATCTTTTCATTAATCTTTCTTTAGCATCATCATAAGAAGTTCTTATAATACTAATAACTTCATCAATATTATCTATCGCTATTCTTAAACCTTCTAATATATGAGCTCTAGCTAATGCTTTATCTAATTCAAATTTAGTTCTACGAAGTACAACTGTTTTTCTATGATCAATGTAATAGTCTAAGCATTTTCTTAAAGTTAATATTTTTGGCTCTCCATTTACTAAAGCAAGCATTATTACACCAAAACTTGTTTGCATTTGTGTATTTTTAAATAATTGATTTAATACTACTTGTGCATTTGCATCTCTTTTTAATTCAATTACAATTCTTACTTTTTCTTTTCTATCTGATTCATCTCTTATTTCAGAAATTCCCTCAAGCCTCTTTTCCCTAACTAAATGAGCCATATTTTCAATAAGTCTTGCTTTATTTACTTGATATGGTAGAGATTTTACTAAAATTCTTTGTTTATTATTACTCATTTCTTCTATTTCTGTTTCTGCTCTTAGAATTATTTTTCCTCTTCCTGTTGTATATGCTTCTTTGATACCTTCCATTCCTATAATTAAACCTTCTGTAGGAAAATCTGGACCTTTTATAATCTTCATTAATTCTTCATCTGATACATTATCTTCATCTATTATTTTAATAATTCCATCAATTACTTCTGTTAAATTATGTGGTGGTATGTTTGTTGCCATTCCTACGGCAATACCTGATGATCCATTTACAAGAAGTGCTGGAATTTGAGCAGGCAATACAGTTGGTTCTTGAAGTCTATCATCAAAGTTTGGCATAAAATCTACTGTATTTTTTTCTATATCAGTAAGCATTGTTTCTGCAATCTTTGACATTCTCGCTTCTGTGTAACGGTATGCTGCTGGTGGATCTCCATCTACGGAACCAAAGTTTCCATGTCCATCAACTAATACGTATCTCATTGAAAAATCTTGTGCTAACCTTACCATAGCATCATAAACAGAAGCATCTCCGTGTGGATGATATCTACCTAAAACATCTCCAACTGTCGTTGCAGATTTTCTATATGGCTTATCTGGAGTAAGCCCATCTTCATGCATTGTATATAAAATTCTTCTGTGAACAGGTTTTAATCCATCTCTTACATCCGGAAGAGCACGTTGTACAATAACACTCATAGCATAATCAATATATGCTGTTTTCATTTCTTCTTCAATATCTCTTTCAATTATCTTTCCATCTTGTCTTTCTGCCATTGTTTATACCTCTTTCCTTTTTTATGTTACGTTCTTATACAAATGCTATTATACAAGATAACTCTAAAATATGCAAGTAAATTTTTATAAAATTTTTTTTGTTTAATTATCTAGTTTCATATTCAATTATTCCATTTTATCTTACATTAATTTTATTCAAATTATTCTAATTTAAATTTTTTAATAATTTTATTTCTTCTTGATTTAGATTAAAATCTTTATTATTATTTTTTATTAAATTATGAATCATTTCTATTTTTCTTGCCTCTTTTATCTTTTCCTCTACAGGAAGTATTTTTTTTATTTCTTTTTCTATTTTATTAAATTCTTTTTCCATATTATCAAAATCTTTTTTTTGGTAATATTTTTTCCAACTATTTATATTATTTTCTAAACTTGTTTCTATACTTTCTTGTTTTTTTAATGTATCTTTTATATTTTTTTCTATATTATGAATTAAAGTATTTTTTCCATCTTTTATTAGACTTAAAATATTCGTATTTATTTTTCCTTTTTTTACTGATAAATTTAGAACATTATCTATTAACTTTGAAATTGAATTTATGATTTCTCCACTCTTTATCGCATTTTCAACTTGTGAAATATTTGTAAAATTTCCTGTTGTAATTCCAAGTACAGACTTACCTATTTCTAAAGCATTCTCTACGCTTTTTTTTATTCCATCTTTTAGTCCGAATTTTATTAAATTATTTTTTACATCTATTACTTGTTCTTCAATTAAATCTGGTAAAATATATCTTAAACCTATATCTATTGCCCCATTTATTGTTCTTCCCAAAATATTATTTAAAAAATTATTTTGATTATATTCTATATTTAAATTATTTTCTAATAATTTTTCGTTATCTAATTGTAATTCCATATTTTCTCCTATATTATTATTTATATTTATTATTATTTTTTTC
>ULWD01057669.1_pt1 | contig 39666 bp, 57 predicted proteins | sample 1960011 | NCBI WGS metagenome assembly ULWD01 (sample SAMEA4835803, study PRJEB28245) | human gut metagenome | biome: gut microbiome; material: fecal sample | place: Denmark | collected 2008 | reverse complement strand
AAGAAGTTATTCAGCTTCTGCAATCAGATTGTCTGGTACGGATTCAGTAGGAGTCTCTTCTCCACAATTTTCTTCAGGGTATTCAACACCTTCTTCTCTCTCGTAACGTGTATTCTCAGCGGCACCATTCGGAGTAGAAAGAGCTACTTTTACATCTACACCATCTACATCTACAACAAAAGTAGAAGCAGTAAGATTAGATGCAAAATCTTCATTGTCAAACACTGTAAACATTTCTTCGGTCCAATTCTTAAGAGCGTTAAGCAGTTTTTCCTTTGCAGCATTTTTAGGGTTTACTTTTTTTGTAGTCTTTTTAGCCATAATCTCATTCTCCTTTTTCTCAATTAAAAATTTATTTTTTTTATTTCTTTTCTTATTTTGTATAATTATTATACTAAAAAAATAATAATTTGTCAAATGAACTTTTATTTATTCAATAAAATCATTCGGCTTTGTTTTGTTGAGAGTAAGTTTTAAAGTAAAATAATCTCCAGAATTATTCTTAAAAAGAATCGCTCCAGCTTTTCCATCTTGAATAGTGCTTACATCAATAGCATAATCGAGCTCTCTCAAGAAGGCGTTAAGGGCATTAAGAATATCTTCTTTCTTACCTCTGTTAATAGCCGCTGCATTGGCAATACTTTGTGCTCTTGTTGAAGGTTTATCTTTCAACTCAAAATTGCCCGACGGGTTGATAACATGCGACGATTCCTGTGTATCCTTAGTAGCAAGGGCACTTGGGTTTCTATCGTCACTCAACATCTTTTTAGCTGTCTCTTGAGGGATGCCAAAGTCCATATACTTTTTAAGCAATAAACTGTCTAGCTCTTGTTTGGTCATAGCCATCACTTACCTTTCTTTAGTTTTCAATGTTCTTTTATCATTTTTTCTATAATTATTATACTATATAAATCAATAATTGTCAATGGAGAGCGCCCGATCTATAATAAATGTTGATATGAGATGCCGTTTTTATGGGATTTTTTAAAGAGAGATGAGATGTTCAAAGCACGTCTTCAGAAATTCAACGGATATAGAGGAAGTGGAATACCGGCTGGGGAACGCCGGGCAATATCAACAATTTTAGGAAAAAATATTTTTCACTTTTTGTTAGATTTTTTTATTGACTTTTTCTCAAAAGTATAGTATAATTGGAATTCCGCCCAGTGAGCGGGCGGCAATTATATCATATCATTATTGCTTTTGTCAATACATAAAAATGCACAAAAAAATAAGTGGTTGCCCACTTATTTTTTAGTATCTTTCATCCACATTATCAATTTCATAAATGGCATGAGGGAAGACAGTTTTGCTATTCACCATTTCCCAAAACTTATCTTCTGCTTGCTTTTCATCATCAGCTGTAATTAAACAATAGCCATTGAAATCAATACAATAATTTTTCATTTTCTATCACCTTTTTTCTTTTTATATACTAATTATAACAGATACTTTTGTTTTTGTCAAGATGGAATAATAGAAAGAGAGTTAAGACTCTCTTTCTATTAAAAGTTTTAATGATTGAATCTGATGTAATGATTTACCCATTTCTTACCAAAATGTTCTTCAAATTCTTTTCTAATTCCAGCATAATCATCAAATTCCATAATAGAAATTTTTGTGAGAGTGTCATAATCAAGAGTACAAACCCATTCTTTTTTATCTCCAATTTCTGCTTTTGTAAAACGGAAATTGTCAAGTACAAAATCCATTGTTTCTTGTTTATCAAAGTAGTATTGACATTCCTTTAAAGTAACAGTATTATCACAAAAGAAGGGTTTAATGTCTCCATACTCTGTCACTTTTGTGCCGCTAATTTTTGTCTCAAATTTCATAAATAATCAACCTCTTTCTTTATGTTTTTACTATTGTTTTCTATGGTCTTATTATAACATTTGTTGTTTCTTTTGTCAAGTTCTTTTTTATTATTTTTCAATCAATTTAAAATAAATGCTTATAAAACCATCATTCATATAGCCAAGAATTTTTTCAAAACCTTCCATTTCAAATTTTTCAATAAGATAGTTCTTCATTTTCCAACCTTGGATTTTAGCGTTATTCTTCCACCACCTGCGGTCTTTTATTTTAATTCTTTTTAAATTAAATTTTTGGCTCCAATTTTCGCCATCGTCCCAAAAACAAAAGTATTTTTCTTCTGCGTCCCATATAGACCTACGAGGAATATAATAAGAAAGAATTTCATTCGCCTTTTCTTCACTCCATTCACATTTAGAATCAAGATAAGAATTGATTCTTTCTTTGATACGCATAAAACCCCGAAAAGGGAATAAAACTACTCTCATTACTTTATATCCGTTTCTAATCCACCACCCGTAAAAATGGAATGTTTTACTTTCTTTTCTATTCATTGCTTTTTCAATTTCTTTATTCATGTTTGCTATCTCCTTTTTTGTTTTCTTATCTTTTTGTATCTTAATTATATCACATTATGCTTTTTTTGTCAACTCTACTTTTGGGTCTCTTTCTGAATACCATTCTAAAGCCAAAGAAATTGCTTCATTTTCGTTATTTGCGTCAACCTCATAAGTAACTGAATCGGAAATAGTAACTTCAAAAGTATTTGTTGATTTTTCCACTTCTCTTTTCCATTTTTGCTCGAATAATGCTGAGACAGTAGGGTGTAAGCATTTTTGACAAATTGTTTCGTCATATTCACAAGGTCTATTACCGAGTTCATCGACATAACATCCGCACTCTTTTTCTAAAATTTCATTCCAGATTTCCATCATTCTTTTATTTGTCATTTATATCATCTCCCTTTCTTTATACTAATAATAACATATTTTTATCTATATGTCAAGCACAAATTTCGGGTTTTTTCATTTCCTTTTTTTTGTTTAATTTGCCTATTGACAAAAACTCAAAAGGTATGTTATAATAGAAATTCCGGCTCGGCATCGAGCGGCGCAATTATACCACATAAAATTCTTTTTGTCAATATGTATAATTGCACAAAAAAAGAGGTTTTTCAACCTCTTTTTTTGTTGCTAATGGTGTCCTTACTAGAAGGACACCATTGTGCATTTTTTTATTCTTCTTCTTCCTCTTTTTCGTAGTGGTCTAAGCCAGCTTTTGGTGTCATAAATTTAATCTGTACGTCTGCATTTTCACCCTTTACTACAAGAGTACCTTTTGTAAAACCGTAGCTTTCATGGTCTGTGTCCATTTCATAGCCGAGATTTTCAAGTGCTGTCTTTACTGCGTTTGCTACTTCATTTTTCATTGTTTCTTTTGCGGAAGGTGCTTTTTTTGTTTTTGCCATAATTACCAATCTCCTTTTCATATAACTTGTTTTGTTTACATTCTTATTATATCATAAGGGGTTGAGGTTGTCAACCCCTTATTTTCATTTTTATTCTTCCTCTTTCTCATATCTCAAAACACCTGTTTTTGGTGTGATGAGTTTTACTTGTACGTCACAAGAGCCTGCATGGACTACAAGTGTATCTTTGGTAAAACCATAGTCTCTACCTTCTTCAATACTCCCCAATGCCGAAAGGGCGGAAGTGAGAATAGTTTTAACTTCTGTTTTCTGTACATCTTTAGGATTTACTTTTTTTGTCTTTTTCATGAATATCAATTCCTTTCTTATTTAAATACTTTTCCTTTACTTTGTATCTTTATTATACTATACTTTTCTTTAATTGTCAATAGTTTTTTTTATTTTTTTGTGGCGGATACGGTTTAAAAACCGTATCCATCGGGCTTACCTTTAATATGCTTTGTAAGTTTGAAACTATAATAATTTCCGCTTTTGTCCATAAAGCAAAACTGATTGTTTTTTACTTCTTGTGGATTGATAACACATTCACAGGAATTAAACCATTCAAGAAAACATTTTTTTATTTCTTCTTTGTTTTCGTCCGCTTGTTCTTTGCGTTTCATTGTTTTTACTCTTGCAATAGCACTATTTTTTTTCTTTTCTTTCTTTTCCTCTTTTTCTTTCTTGAAATCAGCCACACCGAAAAACTCTAATTCTTCTTTTTGCTGATTGTCTGTTTTATGGTCAAACTCGTATAAGTCCTCTGCTTCTTTTTTAGAGATACTAAGTTTTTCCATAAGTTTATTGACTTCTTTTTCTTTTTTTGTCATTCTTTTCACTTCCTTTCTGTACTATAATTATATCAAATCATTTAGCACTTGTCAATACTTTTTTTGTTATGGACTTATTTTTTAAGTCCATAACAAAGTATTCATTGCTTTATGTTGGGCGTAACATTTCGCCATGATTTTACATTCAATATGAACATCTTCTAATCCTGTATGACTTTCAGAAAATTCTGTGTCTCTTGTAATGTATTTATAAGCTGTTTCGGCTGTATTGCTTAAAAATTTGCCGCTTGGTGTATACAAGTTGTTTTCATGTGCAAACTTTTCAAAACTTTTTTGTGTAAATAAGACTTGTTTTGCCATTTTCATAATACAATGTATTTTTGTACCATAAGGGAAAAAATATCTGCATTTAGATTTAGTTATATATCTTTCTGTACGGTTTAGACCTGTAGCGTCAAAACGTGCATTATATGCAAATACATCTGTAATATTGAAATGTTTCATTACTTGCCGAATCTCTCTTTTTGCTGTTGCAAGAGTTACAAGTTTGCGTTTTTTATTTCTATAATCTTCCCAATACTTAGGAATTTTTTCTGCATAATAGGCGGACTTTAAAAGGTCTTTATTATCAATAAACATTTCCGCAATCATAAAAGAATTTTCATAATAAATATCACCTTTTTTGTCACAAACTGCGAACCCAATGTCATAGGCTAAAGCGTCATTTATAAAGTTAGCTGTTTCAATATCAACAACTAATTTATAGTTTTTTCTTTTATCTACTTTTGTTTTTTTAAAGTCCATTATGTATCATTCTCCTTTGCTTTTCTTTCCTTTATTATAACATACTGTTTTATTTCTGTCAAGAACTTTTTTTTATTTTTTTCTTAAAACTTTTATTTATCTTACATATATTATTATAACACTTTATATAAGAAAGTCAATAAAAAAAATGCACAAAGATTTTTTTATGCTTTGTGATTTTTTCCTTGTGCAAACTGTAGAATTTTAGGATTTTTTTTATTTGATTCTTGTTCAATCTGCCTATTGACAAAATATCCCTAAGTGTGTTATAATAGAAAATTCGGCTCGCCCACTTGGTCGGGCTCGCCCGGCACTCTATTATAACATAGGGCAGGAGAAAAGTCAATATATATTTTGCACAAAATTTTTATTTTGCTATTGTCGAAGATTATAAAAAAAATAACCTAAAAATAGGTTATTTTTTTTATACTTTTTCAGTAGAATTTTTTAAGAGTGTTATACATTCCATTAGAATTTCTGCACCATACGAAAAATTTTTTTCATTTCCTACATTATTTTTTCTTTGGAGAAATGGAATAGTTTCTTTCATAGTATCATTTTCTTTAAATTCTTTATCTTTCATTATTAACAACTCCTTTTTTAATTTGTATCTTTATTATAGCACATATTATTTTATCTGTCAACACTTTTTTAAAAAAAGAAAACCTTATCAAATAAGGTTTTCTAAAATTTCAATAATGTTACAACTTGTTGGGTCAATGGTTCTGCCTTTTGTCCATCCATTGCGGACATTTTCATTATCATCAATTAGAATTGCTTCTTCTTCTTCATTGAGATAGTTTCTAATTGCGTCGGCTTTTGTTCTGCCGTACTGGATACCATGGAAATTATCATAGGGGAAACCGTAGCTATCAAGCCATTCTCTTTTTGCTTTTCTTACGGCTTTCTTGTACTCTTGTGTGGAATCTTTACTTAGCCATGTTACAACACGAATTTCAATATTATGCGCCTGTAATTTTTTCAATACATCTGCTAATTCTTTCATATTCCACATAGGATAAGCGTCTGTATAAGGTGTGCTATCTTCTTCTCTAAGTTTTTTAAGCCAATCTTCTACTTTATAGAGGTCTGCAATAGTGCCATCCATGTCAAAACAAATCATTTTAATTTTCATATTTATCAAATCCTTTCTTTCTTTCCTTTTCTTTAATTGTATTATACATTACTTTTGATGTTTTGTCAATAGTTATTTTATATTTTATTTAAAACATTTTTTAAGTTGTTCTTTTTGTGTTTCTTCTTTGAGTTTTGTCTTTTCAAAATTTTTAATTATTCTTATGACTGTAACATCAAGATTTTCACTAGCGGCTTTAATTGAAATAAAATGACTACTAATTTTCGCCCAATAACCAAACATTAAAAATTTTTTCCTTTTAGAAATGTATAAGGCATTATAGCCATAAAGTTTAGAAGGTAAAACACTAATCAAATACCTCTCATTATTATGGACAATTTCTTTTTTCATATCTATCAAATCCTTTCCTTAATTTCTATAATCATTATAACATAGTATAGGGATTTTGTCAATCCCTTTTTAGTAGACACTTAAAACAAAATTTAAAATACAAATAACAACAATGGTACAAAAGATTTCTGCAAAAGTACGTTCTCTACTATCTCTCATCTGAATAAGCACTACAAAGAAACTTGCCAGTTCAGCAACCAACAATAAATATCTCATTTTAATCTCTCCTTTTCTTTTTCTTATAATGAGTATACCACAAAAACTATAAAGTGTCAATAGTAATTTTAAATTTGTTTTCTGCGTATTGTTTTACCATATTCATTTTATTTGTATGAATTTCTTTTTTTGTTCTAATGACAGTATTTTTATATCTATCAAAAAATGCCATCATGAAAGAAGGTTTATCAGTGTAAACACCTTCCTTTTTCTCAAAAGAATAAAAATATTCTTTTCCTTCATTATCATATAAGAAACCTGCTAACCATTTAGAATCATGTTGCTTATCTCTATAAAAACAAAAACTTTCTACATAAGTATCAAAAGTATGGATAACATATTCTTCATACTCATTCCAAACAGCAACAATATATTTGTATTTTTTTTTCATATCTATCAACCTCTTTCCTTATTTTGTATCTTTATTATAACATCAGTAATACGAAAATGCAATAGGTAAATTATATAAATTTTAGGAAGAAATATTTTATTTTTTTGTCACATTTTTCTCTTGACAAAAACTCTATCAATGTGTTATAATTAAAATTCCGGGCTGTGCCCGGCGGATTATACCATAAAATTCCGCTTTTGTCAATAGTCATTTTGTACAAAATAAAAGAGAGAAATTTTTCTCTCTTTTTAACTATTGTATTTTTATTCATCTTCTTTTTCCGCTTTAATTAAGTCCCAGCTATTATCATTATAATACATACTATCTAAGAAAATTATCATTTTTTCAATCTGGTTACGGCTGTATTCCCTACCATTAACACAGATTTTATAAAAATTTTCTTTATTACTTGTACTGAAATAGGGACGAAGTGCTATTAAAATTTTTTCTACTTTTCGGATAGAATTTGTTTCTTCTTGGGTGAACTCAAATTCTATTTCAATTTTTTCTTTTAACTTGGTTTTCATTACTAGCAACTCCTTTTCTTATTTTCTATATTTATTATAACACGCATTATTTTATTTGTCAACACTTTTTTTATAAAAAAAGGGGAAGATTTTCTTCCCCTTTTTTTATACTTTTTCTGCTTCAATTTTTTCAATCGAAGTAAATTCCCAATCAGAATCAATCATTTCATTTTCAATTAGCCAATTTACCATTCTAATTTGTGAATCTGTCAAATCAAGTATAAATTTTTCATTTTCATAGCTATTAACAAAAAAATAGGTTTCTCTTTTTTCCCCCAGTTTTTCAAACAATTCATCTAAAGCTTTATTGTCATCAGTAGTGAGGGCGAGAATATCTTTATGATATCTTTTTACTGTCAAAATACCTTCTGGATTAGAAAGCATATCAATTTTCAACTGTTTTTCAATCTTATCTAACGTATTTTCATTACCCCATGTCATTGCACAAAAATTCAAATCTTCTTTTTTCATAAATGTCATTCTCCTTTTCTTTTTTATATATTTATTATATCAGTTAGTTACCATGCTGTCAAGTGTTTTTTTAGAGGGATTGAAAAATTTTTCAATCCCTCTTTAGTTTTATTCTTCTTCTTCTTTTTCATATCTCAGAACACCTGTTTTTGGTGTAATCAACTTAACCTGTACGTCACAGCTTTCAGCGTGTACCACAAGTGTATCTTTTGTAAAACCGTAATCTCTGCCTTCCTCGATACCACCGATAGAATTAAGAGCGGTTTTCAATACTTCTTTTACTGCGGTTTTCTGTACGTCTTTAGGATTTACTTTTTTTGTCTTTTTCATGAATATCAATTCCTTTCTTTATTTTGTATCTTTATTATAACAGATGTTTATTAAGTTGTCAAGAACTTTTTTTATCTTATTTTTTTTATTTCTTTCCTTTTCTGTACTATTATAATAACATAATTTTTATTATTCGTCAAGTAAAAAAAACAAAAGGCGGTATTGTTTATTTTTGTGCATTGTGCTATTTTATCGTTTCAGTATTTTGCACAATTTTAGGATAAAATTTTTTTATTTTTTATTCATTTTGACCATTGACAAAAATCTCCTTGGTGTGTTATAATAGAAATAACGCTCGCCTGCTATGCCGGCTTCGCGGGGCTCGAGGGCACAACCTTTAATTATACCACAACTCTTTGACTCTTGTCAAGTTGTAAATTTGCATAAAAAAATGAATAGTAAACTATTCATTTTTGTTATTATCTCTAGCAGAAAAATATTTTTCAATTTGTGCAATATTTTTTGTAATTGCTTCTAAACATTCACTTAAATTTGTCCATCCGTCTCTATTACCATATTCACAATCATATGCGTATATAGTTTTTTCCCCTTCATATTTTTCATTATATTCGGGAAAATCATCACACATATCAAATTTTCTAAATAAATTAACAACTTTAGAATAATCTTTTCTTGTCTCTACAGAAAAATAGTAAACTCTTTCAATAGCGTAAGTAACATCATTTTTTGTGTCTGTACTTAAAGGTCGCATTTTTTGGTCAAACATAACAACATTAGATAAGTCAAAATCTTCTGCAAGTTTTTTTTCATAATTAACACAATCTTTTTTATTAGTAAATTCTTTTCCATCATCAGACCTGTAAATAATTTCCATAAATATTACCTCTCTTTCTTTTTTCAACTTGTTTTCTTACTTTCTATAATTATTATAACATAAGATTTATAAAATGTCAATAGTAATTATAGACTTGTTTTAACTTCATATACATGGTACTTAACTTTATACTTACTTAGAATATCTTTAATAATAGCACTTTGTTTTCTACTTTCTGAAAAGATATCTAATCCCAAAGTATCAATTTTCTTTTTCTGAATTGTGCAAACTCTAAAAGCTATGTCTTTATCATTTAGTTCTTGAATAATATCTAAACCTATGAATTGGTCTGCGGCAGTCACTGAAATAGTCCATACGCTATCTTTTCGGATACAATCAAGTAAATACATAGAACAATAAACACCAACTAAATTGGAAAGTATTGTTACAGCAATAGTAGTTGTTGTATCAAAAGTTGTAATTTGTTTAATTACAATAGCATTAAATCCGTATGAAATAGCGTTGATTAAAGTAGCTTGACTTCTTGAGCCCTTAACTGTCCACACACTTTTTAATGTGGACAGCATTACATTTACAAGGGCAAGAATAAAAAACACCACAATAGCTTCATTAAGTACAACCATTAGTTATCACCTTCTTCTTTTTCTACACTGTCTATAATCAATTCATCAATTACTCTTTCATATCTTTTAAAATAATCTTCATCAAGAAGATACAAAAGACGTTCTGGAAGTCCTTTAACAACTTCCTCTGTAGCAGTTAAATACGCTATGACTTCTTCGTTTTCCATCCCTAAAGCTGTTACCATTTTGCTATTGATTTCATTAAATCTTTTTTCAACTTCATTTCTTCTCATGTGTATCTACCTCTCTTTCTTTTATGCTTTTATTATACTACATAAAGAGTATGTTGTCAATAGTTTTTTCTTTATTTTCTTTATTGTTTTTAATAACAATTACATCGTAAGGGTAATCAAACAATTCTTTCTCAGATTTTTTTAATCTATTATACTGACTAAAGACAACTTTTTCTGGTACTTTCTGCCCGTTAGTTCTATGTTTCACTCTATTAAGGGCAGTTTCAAAGTCAACTTTTACATAGATGAATTTGATTTTACATTTAGTTTGTACCTTTGAAATCAAATTGATTCTAGCAAAAGTAGTCACATTAGTAGCGTCAAAGATTACGTTGTGCCCTGTTTTAAGGAGTAGGTTCATACTAGCATAGGCTCTAGCAAATACTTCTTTGTTATTCTTTTGACAGTTCACATCATTATACAATAATTTTCTAAAATTGTCTGGACTAACAACATAAGTGTCTTTGAGGTGAGAACAGATAGTCTCTGCTATTGTACTCTTGCCACTGCCGCTACATCCAACCATGATATATAAGGTATTCATTTCTCATTCCTCATTTTCTTTATTTATTTTCTATAATTATTATATCATAGGATTAAAAAAATGTCAATACTTTTTTTCATTTATTTTTAGGTTTTTTCTTAATTAGTCAATTCATAGAACTTACTTGACAAAAAATTCACAGAGTTTCTTGTGAGTAAAATTCCGGTCTGCCCTCGACCGGCTCAATTTATTTATATTACTTGATATCATTTTTATTCTTTAAAATAAAAAAATAATCAATAGTGCTTATATTATCTGTAAAGCTATTGATTATTTTTTTATTTTTTCTATAAAGTTTTAGGTTGTTTCCTATTCTTATTAGCGCTAAGTGGGCAGTACCCTTTCAGATGATAAGATACTATAAGAGGGGAGGGTATTTATGGGAGAAAAAATTTGATTTTTATTTTTTTTATTATGCCCCGCAAAAATTGTGTGTTAATTAAATAAAGATATACCGTATAATGAATAAATAAAAAATGTGTGTCAATAGAATAGATATATACCGTATTATAAGTTGCATCTTTATATAATTCATGCAATTTGTCTTTGTCATTAAAGACATAACTATTTTCTCCACTTATTTTATAATCTATCAGTCATTCTTGATGAGAAAGACCCATACTTCGCTTAAGCTCTTGAACTTTTTCATTTATATGGCTGCTCATTTCATCAATAACGATAAAATCTGGCATATAAATATCTCCTTTCAATATTTTATCTTCAATAGCATTATAACAAAAAAAAACATTTGTCAAGGAGAAATCTAAAAAATAAAAAAAATGTGATTTAATATTAAATCACATTTTTTTTAACTATTTTAATTTATTTTTATATTTATCTCCAATGAGTGAAACTTGTGTTTCGAGTTCCATAAGATCTGAATATTGATCATTATTATATCTATACGTATAAATATAATTCTTTTTTCTTTGGATGGCATCTAAAACATCAATAATAATACCTTCTATTACTAAAATAGTGCCGTCTATCGCTTGTAGTGTGCCACTTTTAGCACATTTTTCATATCTTTTTTCAAAAATATCTGGTTTTACAACAAGAATTTCTCCTTCACTATCTTTTATTACATAATCTTTCGCTGAAATTTTTAAAATTCCTTTAGGAGTATCAATACATATTGCCCCACTATAAACAATCAATTTTCCTTTAACGAAATCATTAAGCTCTAACAAATCTCTGCCGTTCCACTGCATAGCATCTATTTTTTCTATTGATTTTGCTTTATACTTCATTTTAAATATTCCTTTCTATCTTATTATCTATTTTGAATTAAATTTATTGTTTCAATAATTTCTTTAATTGATTTTCTAGTAAAACCTCTAGTTTTATTTTCTAAACGAACCTCATTATAGTCTTTATTCCAACATTTTTTACAATTACTATCGCATTGAATCACATAACCAAGGCTTCTAATACAAATTTCTGGAATGCCGTCTTTATTTAATTTAATATTAGGATAATCTTTTTGAAAATGAGATAAAAATGTTTCTAAGGGATGGAGGGCAGACCATCTTTTTACAATTTTTATAGCTATTTCTGGCTGATATCGTTCTAAGAACATACATTTAGGTTTATTTTCTTCACTAAAACGGCATTCTCCGCAATAAATAGTGCAATTATGCGTCATACGATTTTTTTCTTTTAAATAAGTTAAAGCATCCATGATTTTGTCTCCATTCCTAATAGAATTTTCTGATAAGGAAGTAATTTATTCATAAATTCTTGCATCACTCTATTTTTTTCTTCTTCAATTCTTTGTAAGGCTTTATTACATTTAGTGCCGCAATATTTTTGTTTGCGGCACAATTCACATTTTCCATTAATCAACCATTGCTCTTGTTTATTTATTTGTGTCATTTTTTATATCATTTCTTTCATTTATTTGGCATCCTTTTTCATAAATTGTTAAAATTTTATTTTCGTAATTGAAATTATGAGCCTCTTTTGCATAAGTAAGAATTAGTGACTCATTAGTTACATAATATTGTGTTATTGTTTCTTTGTATTGATTTTTATTGCCATTTATATACAATAGTGTTCCTATTCCAATCACTAAGCAAATTATTGAAACAATCACCACTTTATAATTTTCAAAACAAAAACCACCAAAAATCAAACCATAAAACGAAATTAATGACAATAATACCATAATAAGTACTACACACATTGTTACATCTGTAAATTCACATTTAATATTTAGTAAATCCATTTATTTTCTCCTTATCTTAAATATTCTAACCCAACTAATTCTGGAGCGATTAACAGTGGCACAAATTCACAAAACAAAAGAATCACTGTAATTACAATAAAAACAACACTTACTACTGTACTACCCTTACATTTAGATTCATCTAAACTAAAAATATCTGCAATTATCGGAAACAATAATGCTACGATAATTGTAATTATTCCTGCTGCTACAGGGATAATAAAGATATGTTTTATCGCCATATACCATCCATATTTACTTAAAAATGTTGAAGTATTTTCAACAATTTGATTAGTAGTTACTCCGAAAAGTTCTGCCAATTCACTTACTGTGCTCGAACTAATGCTTCCCATTTAGTTACCTGCTTTCTATAATGTCTTCATACACAAAACGAATCTTGTCAATAATTTTATCAGTGTGCCAATGCCCACAATACCAATTTTTATATTCTAGCTTGTCTTCAATAGTATCAAGAAATTTTTCCATACTATGGTCTATTGTTTTAACTCCATGATTAAGAAATTTTTCTACAGGAATATATTTTAAAGGACAAGTATGAGAAAGAACAGTAATATTTTTATTAGAAATTTCATCTAATTTCATTAAACAGTACATTTTTTCTATAGTTGTCATTTGTTCAGATTCATACCATTTAAAATTTTTTAAACCTGCTTTTTGTTGCGCTAATCTGTAAAGTTTATCGTAAGACCAAGCTCCACCTAAATGCCAATACTCTTGATTTTCAATTTGAAAAAATCCTCCAATAGTTGGGAATAAAATATTAGGAAATTCAGGTTCACAATAAAATTTTCCTTCAATATTATTTCTTTTAATACCAATCAATTTATAAGAATCAATATTTTGCGGTCTTTCTTCATGATTACCATGTATACAAATCAAAGTTAGGGGTAATTTTGTAAGCTTCTTTTTTAATTTTCTATCTCTACCATTTAAAAAATAATTGATGCCAGCGTCGCCTAAAACAATTAAAAAATCTTTTTCAGATTTAAAATCATATATATCTTTTCTCATTTTTACAAAATTAAAAATTTTTGTAAAACTACCATGAGTATCTCCTGTAATAAATACCATTATAGCACCTCATTTTGTTTTAAAGTTTCTTCTGTCCATTGAAGAGTAGCACCATATAAAATATTTCTTTTATTAGTAAAAATTAATCCATAGCGTAATTTCGTCTTTAATTCTTTTGAATCCCAATATGTTGTAACATATTTAACTTTAACTTCATGAATTTCGTTTTCATAAAAAATTTTAAGTTCTTCATCTACTGCATAAATTTTTTCAATAGTGAAAAGTGAACTATCTTTATTTGCTTCTAATTGAATTTCCAAATTACAGTTTTTAGTTCCATTGGAATCTGTTTCTAAAATAACGCTATTTAAATCGTCCAAACTAATACGATGAAATGTATAAATAAATTTATCATTTACAAGATATCTACAATATAAATATGGTTTTTCATCATTGATAATTTTTGCTTCAATACATTTGACTTTATTGATAACTTCTTTTATAATAGACATTATTGCAACATCCCTTCGCATAATCTTTAAAATATTTACTTAGAAAATTACATATTTTACTATATCCAATACATCATACACAGTATTATCACCTTTAATTATTTTCATCTTGGATTGTGATTGTCCAAATATCACCTTTATCAGGGTCATATACCATCTCAAACTGATTAAGTAGCATTTTTTCTTTTGTTCCAACAATAGCATTATATATTTCATCATTATATTTTACTTTCAAATACATTTTTACATTATAGAAATTTCTACTCTCATCCAACTCCATTATAATTTTAGATGGCATATTAAGACCATAAATAAAATTCTTCATAGTGTCATATCTTTTCATTATATTACTCCAATCTCCATTTTATAAAATCTATAAAATAATCTCATTTGCTTCAAAATCCAACATTTCCATGTCATTGTAATAAATTTGGATATCAGAAGAATAATACCCATTTTGCTCCGAGTAGCAGGGGATAAAAAACATCATATTTCTATCACCAAATCTAAAACCTGCTCTTTTTACAGATTCAAATTGAAGATCTTCATTGAAATCATAGTTAAATGCCATTTCTTCAATTTGATTAAAGTCTGCGTAATTCTGTTCACAACAACCTTGAAGATGATCGAATGTAATTTCATTCCCATTATCAAAAATAATTGCATTAGATGTTACTTTAGAAATTCTCATAATATTGCTCCTTTGTCTTATCACAAAATTATATTATTTAGCCAATTTAAAATACTTTTTTATGCTTTCCATTGTTTTAAGGTTTTATAAAAATCTGTAATTGATTTCAAATCTTTTCATTTTTTGTATCTTTTGCGAAACCAACTATTTATAGTATTAGGTACAACCTTGAATTTATTTGATAGAAAATTCATTATAAGCTTTAATACGATTATTTCACATCCAAATAAAAGGTCTGCTAGCATATGTGTTGGTGAATATCCAACACTATCAAGCTTTTCCATAATGCCAGTTTTGCATACAGCAATGAGCGCAATTATATAACTGATAAAATGAACGATAAAGGCAATTATTAAAAAATATTTCATTATTTATCTCCCTTTTATTCAGTCCAATCAATAGCTTGTCCACAATTATCACAATAAGGTCTTATAGAATAATTATGATGATATGCTCCACAAGACGGACAAGTCCATTGAACTGCATATGGTTTATTACTAAAATCCGTCAACTGTATACAATTGATTGCCTTTCTTTTTAATGTCTTTACGTGTGCCTTTAATAAATCATACAATGCTATATCATTGCCTATGTAATTTTTAAGGGTTTGAATATCAAGTTGCTGTTGACTTGAATAATAAACATCATTAAGTGCATTAACTGCCAATTCAAATGCCTCTAGTTGTTCATCAAAATTCCCTTGTGTATAGGCATACTTGCAATTATCACAGTCTACACGACGAGTAAGTTCCTCCTCCTTATAAAACACAATACATTTCTTCATGCAATTTAATTTGCCTTCAATAAAATCAATAGCTTCTTTATATGTCATCAACTTATCCCTCTTTTTAAAATCTACAGTTAAATTCCTTCTTTTCAGCAGCCTTTCTGTCTGCGCTCATTAGTCTGCGCCGTTCATATTCAGACAAATCGATTTCACGCCATCCTTCTTCTACTGCCGCAAAATGTCGATTGACTTCTTTTAACTCTCCGTCATTGTCAAGAATATATAAAATTCCGATTGTGTCATAATCTCCATTTACCCTGTCTGTCAGAAAATTCTCGCAGATCACCTTGTAGGTTTTAGGCATATATGGCATCGTAACGGGAAAATATTCCCCTGCAATCTTTGCTACGAAGTTATTGTACCAGCAGGTAGAGCTGTCTAACGACATACAAATGAAACGGTCAATATCCAAATATTCAATATGTCCATCGTCATACACATCTTTGAATAAAGAGCTTATTCGTTTGCACTGGTATGTATCACAATCTTTTTCGTAAGGATATATCTCACACTTAATCCAAACGTCATCTGTATCCTCGATTGGCGTTAAGGGCTGTTCCTTCACTAATCTGTTGAGAATCCGAAGTGTGATTCCAATGTTCGTCCCGCTATGTCCATCCTCCAACAAGGATCTGAACGCTTTTAGCGCACTTTCATAGCATGCCACATCGTAATTCCACTCATCCCCAGAGTGTCGTTGTGATGACACTTGCCTCTCGCAAGCAATGCGAATTTCTTCCTCCGCCCATATCTCTATGCTTGATTTTTCTTTTTTTATATTATTCATTTTTATACTCCCTTTTTCACAGATAAAAACTCTGTCTCATATTTATGATATTCAACTCCTGGAAATCTAGTAGTAGGATTTACAAATGGACAAAGAGTATTCTCCTCAGTTTTGTGCTTATAATTACAAAAATATGTAACATCTAAATTAGTTGGTTCTAATCTACAATGTATTGTTGAACCATATTTTCGTTCTATTTTTTTTGTATATGGGCATCGATAACATTCCGCCATAACTTGTCTCCCTTTCGCCAAATTTCCCCTACTATTATCTAGTCTCTTATATATTTAATTTCCCTTCCATCTTTCATCAATACTGTAATAATATCTGGATAATTTGCAAAATATTGATCCATATGATACTCGCACTGCTTAATACCTTCTGGTTTAATATGATTCTCCTCGCACGCTTGACAATCACTTCTGTCTTTGTATTGCGTATTGCAAATTTCACACTGATACATTTTATATTCCTTCATTGTTTTCACTCCTCTTGACTGCTTCTCTTATTTCTTCATCAATACTATAATCTTCTTCTAAAAAGCCTAATTTTACTGTGATGTTAAATTTTATTATTTTTTCACTATTCCTCAATCGGCGTGTTCCAGCATTTTATACAATTCGGCTCGGTACATCTCTCATTTCTTTTGATTCCCAAATCGTTTACACACACTTCCGGAGTTCCATCATCATCCATTAGTGCATTTGGATAATACTTCAAAAACTGCGTCAAATACGTTTCCTTCGGATGCTCCTCCAACCATTCTTCTACAATTTCTATAGCCCTTTCTGGATATCTTTTTATGTATGTATCACAATACATGTTACCTTTTACCATTTTAAATTTACATCCATCACAGGAATCGCTACCAAAACTATTACACATCCTATTTTTCCCCATGAAAAATTCTATCGCATCCATTATCATCTCTCCTTTGTTTTCAATTCATTAGATACAATATTTTATTAATCTCTTATCAATTTATTTATTATTTCGATGGATTAATAGGCGTAATTAAATTATCTATAAGAGCAAGTCTTGTAAAAAGACCTACACCACCGGGAACCGGAGTATATTCTAAATTTTTACATTTGTAGATTTCTGGATCGGCATCTCCACATAATTTACCTTCATCATTTCTATTAATGCCAACATCAATTAAAATTTGATGTTTATTTTCATTGATAAATTCTTTGCGAATAAAATTTTGTTGCCCAACAGCAGAAATAATTAAATCTGCTTTTTGACATAAATCAATCATATCTTCTTCTTTTGTCTTACTATGACATTGAATAACAGTACAATCTCTATCTCTAAGCAAATCTAATATAGGTTTTCCTACAATTTCACTTCGTCCTAAAACAATAGCAACTTTACCTTCAAAAGTAAAATCAACATATTTTAAATAATCAATAATTCCTTTGGGCGTACATGGAGTATATGCTGAAGTCTTTTTAAACCCATCAATATCTAATTCATCTGGAATTGCATTAGCTACCTCTTTTTCATTAATATGATTGGGCAAAGGTAATTGCACAATAATACCAACGCAATGATTCAAATAACGAAATTTACTAACGTTATCAATTAAATCTTTAATTTCTTTGGTGGTAGTTTCATTATCTAACTTAATCAAAGTATATCTAGCACCAACCTCAGAGCAATCTTTAATCTTACCTTTGATATAAGCATTAGAAGCAGGATTATCACCAACTTGAATGATAAACATTGTATAATCATTAAGAATATTTTTTTCTATAAAATTTTTTAATTTCGTTTTCTTCTCTTGCACATATAGAGCGCAAGTTTCTTTATTGATTTGTTTCATTATTTCCTCCTTAATATCTCTACTATTTATTTTCTAATAAAATTATAACATTATTTTTTAAAAGTGTCAAGGTAATTATATATTTATTATTTTTTATCATATCTTCATTAGAAATTTGACTTCTTTTGAAAAATATGTTATAATTATTTTGTAAGAAATTGAAAGAGGTGTATTGAAATATTAAAATTAAATAAAAGTATAGTTAGTTCTATTGATAGAACAAAATATATAAAAGAATTAGTTGAAGAAAATAATTATACACCAAGAGAATTAGATATGATGGCTTCTTACATCGTAGAAGCTGTTGAAAAAGAAAATAAAAACACCGAAAATAAACATTCTATTTTAACAACTAATAGAATGCAAACAATAGACAAGATGGAAACTTCTTTAGATGCGTTAAATGAAAAAAGTTTTAATGGCGGCAGTAGTTACCTCTATTCTCTTGACATGAAACAAGAAGAAAGTAAAAATAAGATTTTATGCCGTAAAATTACGATGTCAGAGGAGGATTTGAACAATCCATATATTAAACAAATAGATAGTAGTATCAGAGAAATAGAAAATATTATTCAAAATACAAAAAATTTAGAAGAAATTCCAAAATTAAAAGCAATTATTATAGAATTAAGAAAAGATAAATACTTTGTAAAAAAATGTATAAATCCTACAATCAATTTTAATAATTTGTCTTTCAATAAAAGAAGTTCTATTAATTATGAACATATAACTGGCTATTGAGACAATGGAAAATATAAAAATGTAAATGATAGTTCTTTTTATTTCCACAATCCTAAACATATAAAAGCTCTACTAAACAATTTTCTATTTTTAAAAAATTATACTGAGGAAAATTTACAATCTACCATGCATTGAATTTTAATAGATTTTGAACAGCTTGTTACGAAGTTTGAAGAAGGAAAATATAAAGATGTATTACTTTGCAAGCTTCAAGACTATTCAAATGAAGAAATAAAGGATTTTTTAATGAAGAAATATGGAGAAACTTATTCGGTTACATATATTTCTTCACTAATAAATAAGATTTTACCTAAAATGATTTGTGAAAAGTATCAAGAAGAAACATTAAACTGATTATATACTCATAAGATGACAGGGAAATGAAAAATTTGTTCAAAATGTGGGCAGATTAAATTAGCCAACAGATTCAATTTTTCATTAAATAAGAGAGGGAAATATGGATTACATTCTGTTTGTAAGCAATGTAGATCAAAGGAAGTGAAAAATAAATGCCAGAGCAGATAGAAGATAGTAAACTTGAATGTGAAGTTTGTCATAGAGTTTTAAAGAAAATAAATTTTTATCAAACAAGAAATTACGATAAATATCCTGATGGATATCTTCACAAATGTAAAAAATGTTTGACTGTAACAGTAAATAATTGAAAACCTTCAACTTTTTTACATATTTTACAGGAAATTGATGTTCCTTATATTCCTAAAGAATGGAACTCTTTATTAAATAAATATGGGCTAGACCCAAGAAAGACTACTGGAACAACTATTTTGGGCAGATATTTGTCTAAGATGAAATTGCGCCAATATGATGGTGAAAAGTTTAAAGATACTGAAAAATATGTTAGAGATGACAATGAACAAAGAAAAGTTTTTTTACAACAAGTTAGAAGTGCTTCTAAGGGTTTAGAATCTTTAACTGATGAAGATTTAGAGAACACTCTTGTAGAAAAGCCAGAAGAAGAAAATAATTGAGATAAATTAGATATAGATTTTACTGTTGGTAGCTATGAACAAGAATTAACCAATACAGATGATAATGCCACAATAAGTAATGATTGCTACAAACCTGCCGAAATACCTGCTGGGTTTGGGCAAACTCCAACTATTAACTATGAAGAAGAATTAACCTCTGAAGAACAAAAATATTTAATTTTTAAATGGGGAAAAAGTTATTCTTTAGAAGATTTAGTTAGAATGGAAACTCTATATCAAGAAACAGCTGAGAGTTTTGACGTATCAAATCCAAATCACAAAGACTATTTAAAGAAGATTTGTAAAGCGTCTTTACAATTAGACCGTTCTCTTGATTATGGCGATTCAGATAGTGCGGCAAAATATAGTCGTATGTATGATATGATGAATAAGTCTGCCAAGTTTACAGCGGCAGCTAATAAAACAGAAAAAGAAGAATTTATCGGTTCTGTTGGAGAGTTAGTAGCAGTTTGTGAAAAAGAAGGTTTTATTCCAAGATTTCATAATGAGGAACAAAAAGACATCGTAGATAAAACTTTAGAAGATATGAATAACTATGTAGAAAAATTGATTTCTAATGAAATGAATTTAAGTGACTTGATTGAATCTGCAATTCAAATGATTGCTGTTGAGGAAGCAAAACAAAGAGAATCTGAAGATGAAGAATTGACAGATGAAGAATTGATGAATGAAGAATTTGAATATGAAGAAAATATGGTCTATGATGATGAATTGGATGGTGATTTGTAATGGCAATTACTGTCGCTTCTATCCCGGATGAAATGTCTATTAGACTAATTGATTCAATGAAAGAAACTGTAAAAAAAGAAGTCTTGACTGAAGAACGTATTGCAAAAATTATGCCAGAACTTAGAAAAGCTTTTTCTTTTTACAGAGAATATCCTGATATATACATAGATAAAATTACACCTCCTGAAAGCAATTTCAAATTATTTTTTTATCAAAGGCTTTTTTTGAGAGCTGTAATGCGTTATAAATATGTTTATGGCACATTTACTCGTGCTTTTTCTAAATCTTTTTTATGTGTAGGGGCAAACTTACTTAGATGTATTTTCTTTCCCGGTGCTAAAATCTTTATCGCTGCTGGTGGTAAAGAACAAGGTGCAAATATCGCAAAAGAAAAAATTGAAGAATGGCTAGATCTATTTCCTATTTTTGAAAAAGAGATAAAAACTAAACAATATACACGAGATTATGTTAGATTGATTTTTAAAAACAAATCTCAATTTGATATAGTAGCTGTAAAAGAGTCAACTCGTGGTGGCAGACGTCATGCCGGGACAATTGAAGAAGTAATCATGGTAGATGGTGTTAAATTGAATGAAGTTATTATTCCACTGATGAATGTATCTAGACGAGCTACGTGCGGAGAAGTTGATCCGAATGAAGTACTGAATAAAAGTCAAACTTATATAACAACAGCAGGTTTTAAGGGCACTTTCGCTTATCAAAAACTAATACAGATATTAGTATGACAAGTTGTTAGTCCTGGCAAGGCATTTGTTATGGGTGGCTCTTGAAGAATACCTGTAATGCACAATTTACTTGATAAAACTTTCGTACAAGACTTAAAAGCTGACGGTGAACCTAGTGTTAGTGCCGTAAAAACCTTTTCCAGTGACCACTGGGGTTGATTTGTATAAAATCAGCTAACGGGGAACTCTGAAGCGCATGTCGAGATGATAAACCGTATGAGAATCCCGTGGGAAAATTTAAAATTTATAATAAAAGGAGTTAATTATGAGAGGAATTTACAAATTTGTTAATAAAATAAATAAAAAAATTTATATTGGTCAATCAACAAATTTAGAAGAACGGTATAAATCCCATAAAAGAAACTACAATAATCCTAATTCCTCTGGTTTTAATACTCACTTTTATAATGCTCTAAGAAAATATGGATTTGATAATTTTGATTATGAAATTATAATTCAATCTGAGAGTTTCTCTAAAGAAGAATTAAATGAATTAGAAATTTATTTTATTAAAAAATTTGATTCATTTAATTCTGGATATAATATGAATATAGGCGGTAATTTTACTTCTTCTAAGAAAAAATTAGATATTGAAAGTGTAGAAAAAATAAAGGAAGATTTAAGAAAAGACAATAATACATTAACTTCCATTAGAGAAAAATATAAGGTTTCTACGGGACTAATAAGTATGATTAATAATGGGAAGATTTGAAATCAAGAGAATGAAAAATATCCTATTAGAATGACTACTTCAGCTAGGAAAGGCGAAACAAATGGAAGAGCCAAAATAACAGATGAAGAAGTAATAAAAATACGAGAAATGTATGTTGATAACGATCTAAATACAATTTATGAATTATATTCAGATAGAGTATCTTTTTCAACCATGAAAAAGATAGTTTATGGACAGCAATTTAAACATTTACCGATCTATAAAAAAAGAGAGAAAAAATGGATTTTAAATCAATCCTGTATCGACTATCCCTTAGGCTGAAATGCTGGGGAGTAGGGCTATTATTGGTACATAGCGATGTTTTAGGAAACGAAGCATCTGAAAACCGAAACGGGTTTCTTATTTAGAGATAAATAAGTAAGAGATAGTCAGTGCTATTAGAAATAATAGAGTAACACGACGTTTAATGAAATGTCATTTGGTAGAGAATATGAGAGTGTTTGAACAGGTGTTGCCGAAGACTCTTTCTTTAATGCTGATGTTTTTGATAAATATCGAGTAATCCAATATGCAGAAGACAAAAGCACACTAAAACGTTCTAAAGATTCTTATTATATTATGTCTATTGACGTAGGACGTTTAAGAGATAAAACTGCTGTAATGATTTTTAGAGTTAGTCCAAGACCTCAGGGCGCAGCTTTAAAACAATTAGTAAATATATTTGTTATGGAAGATGAACATTTTGAATCTCAAAGTATTAAAATTAAACACTTATGTGAATGTTTTGATGCAGATAAAATTGTGCTTGATGCAAATGGTTTAGGCGTAGGTTTAGTGGACTATTTAGTCAAACCTAATATAGACCATGAAACAGGAGTAGAATATGTTCCTTATGGAGTAGATTATCAAACAGATGAACAAGAAAGAGAATATAAAAAATACGAAACACCAGAAATGAAAAAAAATATTCTTTATTTAATTAAAGCAACTCCAGAAATCAATAGTGAAGCTCATGTAAACGCTTTGTCACAACTTGCTTCTGGTAAAATTAGATTGCTGATTGACCATCAAGTTGCAAAACAAAAATTATTAGCAACAAAAAAAGGTGCTTCAATGTCTTCTGATGAAAGAGCGGCTTATTTAAGACCTTATACGTATACTTCTATTTTAAAAGAAGAAATGACGAATTTGAGAGAAAAGAAAGATAAAACTGGTAAAATTGCTCTTGAGAGAGTAAATAGAAAAATTTCTAAAGATAGATTCAGTGCTTTTGAATATGGATTATACTATATCAAATTACAAGAAGAAAAACAGAAAAAAGCTAAAATTGATTTAAGTAGTTTTATCCTAGGAACTAAAGCGGGGAATAAAATAGGTTATAAATCAAGAAAAAGACATGTATACACAAGGAGAAATAAGTAATGGCAAAGTCAAGAGGAGAAATTAAAATTGAAGCAATTTTAAAAGAAAATAATTTCAATTATGAAATGGAATATATTTTTCAAGATTTAATAGCTGATGGTAGTAAAGTTCCTTTACGTTTTGATTTTGCAGTCTTTGATGATGATGGTAATATAGATTTCTTAATTGAATATCAAGGAGAGCAGCATTATAAAGCTTTTCCTAGATTTGGTGGTATTAAAGGTTTAAGAAGGCAACAGCACAATGACTCTTGTAAAAAACAATATTGTGCTGCTCATGGGATACCTTTAGTTATTGTACCTTATTGGGATTATAATATATTGGATTTAGATTATATATTACCTTATGATGGGTTTTAAAACTTTAAGAAAGGAGAAAATTCATGCGTCAAAGAAAAATGCTATTTAAGAAAGATGAAGGTAACCGAATACCTAAAATGGCGACTCTTAATCAATTAAAATTGCATATGGATAGATATTATAAAGATCGTGTGGGATATAGTAAAGAAGATATATTAAATGCTATTGACAACGTTGATATAAAAACACTAAGAGCAGTTAGCAAACGAGCCGCAATTCTTTCATCTGGAATTTATTCAAGGCTATTATGATATATGGCATTATTGCCAACTTATGATTGTATAATAGACCCTTATTTAAAAGTTGATGGGAAAATGACAGACTATAAAGAAGAAATAGATGAAACTATGAAAAAATCTTTAGAATTTATTGATAGTTTAAGAGTGCATCATATGGCAAGTTATTTGGCTTATGATGTATTAGTTCATGGCGTAAGCTATAAATTAAAAATTGAAAATAATAATTCTATTATTCTACAAGATTTACCTATCAATTATTGCCGTACAAGATATAAAATCAGTAATAAAGACATTATTGAATTTAACGTTAGATATTTTGATACGATTCGAGATGAAACAGAACGTAAACTTATTTTAAATTCTTTACCACCTATTTTTGCAAAAGAGTATAATCGCTATACAAGCGGAAAAATTGAATTAGATATTTATGATAGAGGAGCTTGGTTTGCAGTCCCAAGTGAATTAGGCGAAGTATTTTATCTAACTAATGATTTTATTCCCTTTTTTGTAAAAATAATTCCAGATATCTTAGATTGAGAAGTTATAAAAGATTTAAATTTATTAAAGTCAGAGCAAGAGTTATCTAAAATTTTAGTACAAAAATTTGGTACTAATAAAAATGGTGAATTGGGTTTAGAGCTTCCAGAAGTAGAACAATTACATCAGAATGCTCTTGATATGATTGGTGAAATTGAAGGGCTAGATGTGTTAACGACTTTTGCAGATGTAAGTGTATTAGATTTGCAACAAAAGTCTGGTTTTAATCAGTCTAATGACCCATTAAAGAATTTTTTAAATTCTGTATATAGTAATGCAGGTGTCTCTGCAAACTTATTTGCTACTGATGGTAATTTAGCATTAGATAAATCTATTTCTAATGATGAATCTATTATGTTCATGCTTTTCGTTGAAAAAATTCAAAATTTTATCAACTATGAACTTAATAGACGCTTTAGCACTCCTAAAATAGGAATTATTTGTAATTTTCCTAGAATTACCATTTATAATTTTAAAGATATGGCGGATACTTTTAAGGGACAAGCAATGTATGGCTATTCAAAACGATTACCGGCTATTGCAACAGGACAATCTCAAAGTTCCTTAATGGCAGGTATTGAATATGAAAATGAAGTAATGGGTATGGCAGATATTATGTTGCCATTACAGTCTAGTACAACACAAAGTGGTAATTCTTCTTCATCTGGGGAAGAAAAACAAACTGGACGACCTTCATTGCCAGATAGTCAAAAATCTGACAAGACGATAAAAAACTTAGAATCATCTAAGTAAAAATTTAGCAAAAAATGTTGTCAATTCTATGAAAAAATATGATTAGATTTTTCATTAAGAATAGAGGGAAAGATGGTGAAATAAAACTTTGAAAATAAAAAATTTAACTTTTACGAATATGACACCATTAGTTAAGAATCCTATGATTTCTCATGGTGTGGTAGATATTCTTTATGGTGGAAGGAATAGAAACAGCTCTCATATTAGTTATGAAGTTATGGATACAAAATTAAAACCAAGTATTCCGGGCATTCCTATCGTAGGAGAATATTTTGAAGAAACAGAAGATTTTGGTGACCATGGTGGGAAAATTGTTATTGATAATAAAGGAATCCATTTTATTGCAACTACAATTCCTTATGGATTTGTACCACCTAATACGAAGTTAGAGTACGTAGATAAATTAGATAAAGATGGAATAACAAGAACTTATTTAAGAGCAGAATGTTATTTATGGACTGGTCAATACCCTGAGTGCCAAAGGGTTATTGACACTGGGAATCCTCAATCTATGGAGTTAGCAAATGATACTGGTTCTTGGAAAAGAATAGAAGGGCATGATTGTTATGATATTGAAGATGCTATTGTTTCAAAACTTTGTATCTTAGGTTCTGAAGTTGAACCTTGTTTTGAAGGAGCAGCATTTGGAAAAGAAGAACCTAATATTTCTTATTCTTTAGATAAAGAAACATATGAAGAATTTATTAAAACCTTTGCCCTACAAGTAAAAGAAGCTTTAGAAGAAGAAAAAAATGTAATAGATAAAACAAAAGGAGGTTTAATGACTATGTCAAAAGTCAATGATCCAAATAATCCTACTATTGACCCAAAAAATAATTTAGAAGGTGAATACGAAAAGAAATTTAATGATTTAACAGCAGATTTTGATGCACTTTCTAAAAATTTCACAAAGGTGTCTGAGGAATTGGAAGAAGCGAATAACAAACTTCAAAAGTTGGTTGAATATAAAAATCAAGTTGAAGGAGAAAAGAAAGAGCAGCTTTTTAACAAGTTTAAAGATAAAAATGTGATTGAAGAAGCTGAACTTGATACAGTATTAAGCAAAATGGAGTCTTTAACTTATGAAGAGCTTGATTCAACTTTATGCCAATTATATACTTATGCAAAAATGGCTTTAGAAGATGAAAAAAACAATCCGATTGCAACTCCTACACCTCGCACTTTTAATTTAAATAATGATAATAGTGATATGGGTGGAATGACTTGGGAACAAGCTGTAAAAAATAAAAGTGTAAATGAGTAAGGAGGATATACATAATGGCTTTATTAAAGAAAAATGGTTATGGACAAGTTGAATTTAACAAAGTTCAGAGTCAAACAACTAAAGAAATTATTGCTACAATGCCTGCAGCAGATAGTATCACATCTATTGAAATGGGTTCATTTGTAGTTCCTGATTATACAAAAAATGAAGTAAAATTACCTGTAGCTAAGGGTGATGCTGCTTATATTGTAAATAATGAAATTAAAAATTATGAAGTAAGAACTTCTAGAAAAGATTTCAGATTAGAGAAGATTGAAGGAAATGGACATTTTGTAAGTCAAGGTATTATTCCTAGAGCTTATAAAATGCACGTAGGAGATTTACTTCACACTAATTTAGTTGAAGGTGCTGACACTATTACGGCAGGAGAAAAATATGTAGTTGACACTACAGGTATTTTAACTAAAACTGCTGATGGAGATGTTACTACAGCTAAGATGATTTTTGAAGTAGTAAAAGAAAGTACAATGCCTGATGGTCAGAAAGCGATTAAATTTGTTTGTACTAAGGCTGATTATAATAATTAATAGCGATAGGGGGAATAATAAGATGAGCTTATCTTTTAGCGAATTAAAAGGCTTATCTAAGGCTATGATTAAGTCTAAGACAAAAGCCGCTACTAAATATACAATGAAAGATGGTACAGTTCTTAGTTTAGATGCTATGAATGCAGTAATGAGAGAAGAACTGGATAATAAATTAGGTTCTTTTAACGATTATAGACGTAATAAAATCGAATATTTTGAACTAATGGAAGAAACAATAGATGAGAAACTTCCTCCTGAAGTTATGAATTTATTCGGTGCTTTTGCTCAAACAAAAGTGTTCAAACAAGGGCAGCAGCCTGTATTTACTAGAAAAGTTGGTAGACGTAGAGCAAAGAGTTTTATCACTAAAGCTACATTAGCTGGTGTTTATGAAACTTTTAAATTGGACACAGAAACTTTCACAATTCCTACTATGGCTTACGGTGGTGCTGCTCAGATTTCTATTGAAGAATTTTTAGATGGTACTTTAGACTGGAATGAATTAATTGATATTGTCATGGAAGGTCTAGTAGAAGCAGTATATAAAGAAATCAACTTAGCTCTTGTTAATGTAGTTGAGTTCTTACCTTCTGCTAATAAAGCTGCTACTTCTAATTTTGATGGAGAGCAGACTGACAAAGTTCTGTCTACAGTAGGAGTTTATGGTAAGCCTACAATCTTCTGCACATATGAGTTTGCCCAAAAGATTGTTCCAGACACTAACTTTATTAGTGATGAGGATAAGAGTGACAAACGTAACCAAGGTTACATTGGTACTTATCATGGTGCTAAAGTAGTTTTATTACCTCAATCTTTTGAAGATGAAACTAACTCTGTAAAAACGATTGATCCTTCTTATGGATGGGTATTCCCTAATGGTAATCAAAAGGTAGCATATGTTGCTTTTGAAGGACAAACAGTTGTAAAAGATTTTGACAATAGAGATATGTCAACAGAAATTCAAGCTTATAAAAAGTTTGGTGTAGCTATTACAGCTTATAACCATATTGGTTCTATTAGAATCACTTCTTTAAAAAGAGAAAATTAAAAATACATTATATTAGTTAATGAATGGGTCGCTCTCATTTAGAGCGAGAGCGACCAATTATTTTAGAGAAAAAGGAGATTTACATAAATGAGTGAAACAGTAAGAGTTTATAATAGAAGTAATAGTTTAGTGTCTTATGTTGACCAAGAAACAAAAAGAAAAAGAGTTTGGCAACCAATTATAAATGGAGTAGAATCTTATAAGGATATTGAAGTTGAAGAAATTGAACGAGTAATTTCTAATGACTATGGGGCAAAAGTTCTTTATGAAGATTATTTAGTCATTAAAGACAAAGATGTTTGTGAAAAAATCGGTATTTCTTGTCCTAAAGAATACTTTTATGATGCTAAAGAAATTCAAAAAATTCTTGAAACAGGTACAGATTTTGAATTAGTAGAAATGATTGAATTTAATAATGGGGCATTAGGTGATTTAATTAAACAGATTGCCGTTGAAATTAAACTTGATTCTTCAAGAAAACGTCAGATTATTAAAGACCGTTTAAACTTTAATGTTAATTTTGCTATTGAGAATGAAGTAGAATTTGCTAATAAAGTAAGTGTTACTGAACAGCAAGAAAAGAAGGCTAAATATATTACACAATAATAAGGAGTTTAAAAGAATGGAGAATAATATTGAAAACCCTAATGTTACTCTATTCTGTGAAGTCTATTGTAAATTTTTAAATGGGATTACAGATGATATGTATTTAGAGCTAACTTATCAAGACACTTTAAAGCTATTAAAATCTATGCTAATCTCAGCTATTGTTAATTTTAAATATCCAAAGATTAACATTAGAAATTATTATCTTGCTTCATCAGATTCAATAAATTGTTCTACTTCTGCTTTTGATATGATTGAAAGCAAGGTATTAGAGGATGATTTTGATGAATATTGTGATTGTTCATCTGTTTTAAACGAAACTGATCAAATAGATAAATTAGATCATTGACAAATTAAATTGGGGATTGATGAGATTGAGATTCTAGCAACAGCCATGAAGTTGGATTGGTTAGGACAGCAATTAAATTCTAAAGAATTATTAAAAATGCGAATTCAAACCTCTGATTTTGAAACGCCTTCACAGGCGAATCATATAGCTAAATTAACTGAGTGATTTCAAGAGAGTCAACTTCAATTAACAGCATTACAAGATTTATATAATAGACGAACAGTAGATGAAGTTGGGATGGTTTCTCCTAATTTTAATGGGTTAGGAGGTAAAAAACGTGTTTGTAAAAAACAAGTACGGGTATAAAATTACGACAGAAAGTATGATACAATACTTAAACATGACAAAAAATAATGTCTATAAATTACTGCCATTAAGAGAAGAAGGTAATGAATGAAAAAAATATTTAACTTCTCTTTTAGAATTGGAACTAAAGGGCTGTGAAGACCTATTTTCAGATGTGAATTTTATTGCTTTAATTAGTAAATTAAATAGTTTACATAACAAGAGTTTTTATTTGTACCGAAAAGGAGTATTTGAAAGCTTAAAAATCATTGATAAAATGATTGAGAAATTAGAAGGTGAAAACAATGAAAAATAAATGTTTTCCTTTTTGTTTTGACAGTTATGTTAGTAAAGTAAATTATCGTTTAGGGCAAGAAGATGCAGATATTAAACGCAAGACCTTTGAGGAAATTTTAGAAACAAATGGGTCTAATGTAGAAGAAGTTTATCAAATTCAAGATAAAGACATTATTTTGGCGCAAACCAAATGTATAATTCGAGACCATAAGATAAATTTAGATTATGATGAAAAATATTTACTAACACCTTTAGCTATTGATACTAAGGTTGGAGATATTTTTTATTGACCAAGGACTAATACTCATTGAATAGTTTATGCCAAGTATCTAACCGAAAAATCTTATCATAAAACTATTATTAAACGAGCTAATTGGTACATTAGTTGGAATAATGTTTTTGGAAAAACAATTAATCAATGAGTGTATGTTCGTGGACCAGTTGAGACAAAAATTGATAGTAACACAATTAAAAATAAAGTTATTGATAAATTAAATTGGACTTTAAGTATTCAAATGCCTAATACAAAAGAAACTCAAGTTTTTAAAAAATATGATTGTATTATGCTGAATAAAAAGAAATGAGAAATTACGGTTGTTGATGATATTACCACTAAAGACATTATTGAACTCCAATTAAATCAAGTTGGAGTTGGAGTAACTGATGATATAACTAATAATATTGTTGAGGGAAATTTAATTCCAGATTTTAATTTGCAACCCTTATTTAACAATGAGTTACCTTTAAACTTTACTTTAGATGTAAATAAACAAATTATTTTTACAAAAGATGGGGAAAAAGGTGATAATGATTTTAAAATTCAAAAAATAAAGGGTGGAGCAACTGTTAAAGATTCTAAAATTACTTTTACAGAAGTTGGGCGATGTGAATTTAAAGTTACCCATAAACAGAATTCATTAATAACTCAAACTTTCACTGTTGATATAGCAAACAATGTAGAAAATGTATATACTCATAAAATTGAAGGAATCAACATAGTAAAAACTTTATTTGCTTATAAATATACAACTCAAATCTATAATTTATCAGACAAATATGAATGAAAAATTATAGATGAAAAAAATATCGTTAAAGAGTATAATTTCCAAGAAAATGAAATTAACATACGTTTTAGTTTGAAAACAGGAAAAATAAAATTAGAGTTATATGTAAATAACGAATTTAAAGATGCTATTGATATAAAAGTTCTTAGCACTTTTGAATAAAAGGAGAGTAATATTATGGCAAAGTTAAATGCAAAACGCTTACAAGAAGAAAATAATTTCTTAGCTATTCCTAAAGACTGAAAAAAAATAGTAGAAAAAATTTTAACTAATGAAAAATTTTTAAAACTTTTATATTATAAATCAAAAGATGCTTTAAAATTACCAAACTTATCCGAAGCAGAAAAAGAAAGACTTATAAACAAAAATATCTTAAGTCATCCTTATATCCCTTCAGAAGATGAAGTTGAAAACTATATTCAAATTTTATTTGATAATTTTAATCAAAATCAAGTTAACCCGCAATATGTTGATAACATGATTGTTATAACATTATTATGCCATAAAGATACTTGAATTTTAGAAGATTGAAATTTAAGATTGTATGCAATGGCTAATGAAGTGATGAATATGTTAAACAATAAAAAATTAACTGGTATTGGGACAGTACAATTTGTTACAGCGTCAGCTTTTGTACCGAACAGCAGTGTTTTTGGTTTAACTATGACTTTTATGGTTATTAACTCAATAAATACAAAGGAAGATTAAATCATTGAAATTAGATAAATTACTACTTGAAAATAAGGTAGATATATTTATAAATGAAATAGGAGAGATGATACATCAACCTTCTATTAAAGAAATCGCATTTATCACTCAGGGGGAAAAACGTTTTTTTGAAATAATCGATCAAGTATGTCGAACAATAGTTGATAAGGAATTAATTGATACGCATCAAGAAATAGCTGAAAGAGATAAAATGTTTTTAAAAAATATAAATAGTTTTGAATATTTTTTAGCTTTGATCACTCAAGATTTTACTCTCTATTATAATTTTAAACTTTTATTAAAACTTTTCTTCCCTGATTACATTTGTGACATTGAAGATAAAGTCAATAAAGAAACAGGAATTTATTTAAAAATGACTCCTGAAAAAAAAGAAAAGAGACCTTTTAAGATAGATAAAAGTAATTATGATATAATTATCAATTATATTAAAATGATTTGTTGTTTAAAAGTGGAATCAATAGAAAAAGAGGTTATGCAACAATTTAATCCTATTAATGATGCCGCTCGAAAAATTGCTGAAAAGATCGCTGCGGGGCAAAAGAAACGTGAAGAGATTAAAAACAAACAAATCAAAGATGAATATTATTTAGCTAAAATGCAAAATATCTTAAGAGGAACTGGCAAATTTAGTTCTTCTGAATTAGAAAATATGAGTATTTATCAACTAAAAAATACATATCAACGATATGGATTATACTCAACTTATGAAGAACAAAATTTATATAAAGCAAATGGATTTGAAATAGAAGAATTCATTGATTATACAGAGGAAATAAACTAGAATACCAATTATTTTAAGGAGGAAAATGCAATATGGCAAATTTAATGCAAACTCGTTTTGGTTCTAGAGAGATTTGTAATGTAACTTTAAAAGCAAAAAGTGAAAGAAAAATTGGTAACAAGACATTTCAGAAGGGCGAACCTGTTTATGTTTTTGACACTTTAAAAGCTTCTACTCTTGAATCTAGTGCTACAAGTGTGTATGCAACTGGTGGTAGAGGTAACTCTCGTTTAGTTACATGGGAAGGTGAAAAAACAGTAACTTTCACAATGGAAGATGCTTTAATTTCTCCTGTTACATTTAGTATTCTTTCTGGAGCTGGATTAGATGAATATTCTGATGAAACAACTAAAGTACATTTTAGTGATACAGTAAAATGTACAACAGCAGGTAAATTAGATATGTCTGAGGTTCTACCTACTGTAACAAGTGGTAAAACTGGTGGTATCGTACAACCAGGTGATAAAGGTTCTGCGGACTACTATGCTATCTACATCTATAAGATTGATGAAGAAGGTAATATGGGTACTCCAATTACTGGTGCTATCACTTTAAGTGCAGGAACTAGTGGTACAGATTTAACTCAAATTGCTTGTGAAGGATTAACTGCGAATGAATACTACTTAGTAGATTGCTACGTTTATGCTCATGCAACAAAAATGACTGTCACTCCAGATGAATTTGCTGGTTCTTACTATTTTGAGGCTGAAACTTTATTTAGACGTGAAGCTGATGGTGTAGACTTACCTGCTACTTTCATCATTCCTCATGGAAAGATTCAGTCTAATTACACTTTCTCAATGGCAAGTACTGGTGATCCTTCTACATTTACTTTTACAGTAGATGCAATGCCTGATTACATTCAGTTTGATAGAAGTAAAAAAGTATTATTTGCTCTTGAAATTTTAGGATAATATAACATAATAGGAGCTCTAATACAGAGCTCCTCCAATAACCACGAGTAAAAAGGAGAATTAGAAATGAAAGAATCTGTTTTAGATTTAACAATTAATTTACAACTTAAAGAAGAAGAAGTTTTTATTGGGTTTGCCGATAAAAAGATTGGAGTAAAGGGATATATTCCAGTAGAAGAAAAGTATAAACTAATTAACTGGGTACTTTCTCAATCCAGACGCAATTTAACAACAAATTTTTTAAGTCAGATTGATGTTAATAAGAAATTCGACATAGCTATTGTTAATGCTTATACAAATTATAAGTTTGATATTGTTAATAAAGATTTATATAATGAAACTTATGATATTTTAAATACAAACCATTTCTTTGATTTAGTAATTAGTGCGATTCCAGAAAATGAGTACAATGAACTATCTGAATTATTGCAACAAGAATTAAATAAAGATGAAAAGTATTGTTTATCTATTGCGGGTAATATCAATAGATTAATTGATAAAATAAATCACAATTTAGAAAATGTTGATAAAGTTATGGATAATTTACAAAACTTTGATGTCACAAAATATGAAAATTTAGCTTTCATTGCTGACAAGTTAGGGAAAAACAATGATAAACCTAATAAAACAATTTCTTTAGTTGAGCAAAAGGAAAAAGAGAAACAGTAGATATAGTTGCCCAGTGTTATAAATTGCTCAATTAACACTGGGCATTTTTATTGGAGTTGATATATATGAATCTTAGTTGTGGCTTAACTACGCATAGTTATGATTATATCCATTATGGGGATCATACAGATGCTTATAATGCTATGCTTGGTAATAATAATGATGAAATTATAAGAAAAAGAAAGAAAAAAACAGATGACCAAGTAAAGAAATTAAATAAAAAAATAAATTCAATTTTTAGTGGGGCAGTTGGAGAAAAAACAGCTTTCTTTGGAACAGATAAGCAAGGGGGAAAAGTCCAAAGACAGATTATTACTGTTGAAGATTATAAGAATTTTATTTTAGGTGAATCTGGAACAGCAGGTATTGAAAATTTAGCTGTCCAATTATTAAATCGACCGGGGAATTTGAACACTATGCTTAAAGAAATAGATAATTTAAAATCTACTTCTGGCTTAGGTAATTTACAAGCTTTAAGAAGGTTTTTAGGGTACTTTGGAGGGCAAATTGAATTAACAAAAACAAATGGCAATGATATAAATGTATCATTAATACCAGATACGAAATTCACAACTAAAAATATTCAACCATTGTCTATTAGTAAATTAGATGAGATATTAAATTCAATAAGTCCCGCTGAAATTGAACTTAAAGCTATTTCTGAACAACATGAACAGTTAAAAGGTTTGGGTGGTGAAATTAGTGCAGGTTTATTAGCTGCTGTTGCTTTAGGTGCCCAAAATGAAGCTTTTTTAAAAATAGAAAATCAAGGTTTCAAACCCTTGCGGCAGACTTCTAAATTTAAAGTTAAAATAGATTCTAAGAAAATGCAGAGTTTAATTGCTGAAAAACAGCAAGAATTAAATCAAATTAGTACTGCGTTGGCAAAAGCAAATGTAAAAACTAAGATGGTAGATATTCGTTCTACTTTTGATAAACAAGGTAAAGTCGATGTCACAGTTGGAGATTTGAATATTTCAGCAAAAAACTATTGGTCAGATAATCCATTTGAATTGGGTGATATGAATGTAGCTGGTTTAATGAATTTAATCACAGCTTATTACCCTGGTTACGGATGGAATACTCCTAATTACCATGTTTTCATTAATGCTCTTGCGGCAAACGATTCTATTTCTAGTAAAGTAATGAATTTAGAAGAAACATATTTTAAGATGTTCAAAAGTATTTTAATAGGTTATGATATAGATGTATTATTTTTAGTTAGATATGGAATACCTAAGTTTTATAATGCTTTTGACGCTTATATAAATGATGATTTGTTTAAATTATATGGAACTAAACATTTTGATAATAAATGAGAAAATAATGAAACTGGCTCAAATAATTTAGAAGAAGCAGTATCTCGTTCTCAAAGAGTTTGGTATAATATAATGAAATCTCGTTTTGTTGTTAAACAATCTCATATAAATATATAAAATTAAGGAGTTGACATAAATGCCAAGTAATAGTCAAGCTATGAATTTAACTTTATATTTTGATTATGAAAATAATGAAGCTGGATTTAAGCACATTATGGACTCTCTTGATAAAATAGGCGAACAAGCAGAACAAGCAATACGTAGTAGTTCTAATTTTGCCAACAAAGAGGAAATGGACAAATCTGTCCGAGAATATAAAAATTATATAAATCGAATTAAAGAAGCATTAGAAATAAACTGGTCTCCTGAAACGCAGACTTTTAATTTAAAAGAAGCTGTAAAGTATGACCCTGCCGCTTTTGATAAAATTAAGAATGGTTTTAATGAAGTTAGTACTTCTATTGTAGGGGCAGATAGTAAATTAAATGCTAATATGTCTACTATAAATAAATATAGTGAAAAATTAGACAACTTCAAATTAACTTTAGCTAATGCTTTTAGATATAACGTAGTAAATGAATTTGTAGATGTAATTAGTTCTGAAATTAGACAAACTATTCAGTATGTAGAAGATTTAGACCAAGCATTAAATAATATTCGTATTGTATCTGGTGAGTCAGCAGAAGACATGTATAAATTTGCTGAATTCGCTAATGAAGCTGGGCAAGAATTAGGTAGAACTGCTACAGAATATGCAAGAGCAGCTGAAATCTACTATCAACAGGGCTTAAAACAAGAAGATGTTATTGCTCGTACAAATGATACTTTATTACTTGCTAATATTACAGGAACAAGTGTTTCTGATGCTGCTGATAAATTAACAGCAGTAATGAACGGTTATCAATTAGCCACAGAAGATTCAACTAAAGCTCTTGATGTAATGGCTAAATTAGGTGCTGATACTGCTACAGATTTTGATGAAATTGCTTCTGCTATGCAAAAAGTAGCAGCACAAGCTAATAGTGCTGATTTGACTCTTGAAGAAACTTCTTCAATGTTAGCTACTATTATGAGTATCACTAGAGAAGCTCCAGAAACAGTTGGTACTTCTGTAAAAGCTATTATTGCTCGTTTAAATGAGTTAAAATTTTCTTCTGGTGAAGAAACATCAAGAGTAGAAAAACAATTTAAAAATATTGGAATGAGTATCTTTGATGCCAATGGTGACTTAAAAGATACTAGAACACTATTTAACGAAATTGCTGACGCTTTTAAAACAGCTGACAAAAATACCAAAGCAGTTATTGCTACTGCTGTAGCTGGCGCGGAGCAACAGAACAGATTCTTAACTCTGATGGAGAACTGGGATACTTATAATGAGTATTTAGACAAAGCTTATAATTCATCAGGCGCATCTCTTGAGCAAAATGAAATTTATATGGACAGTCTTGAAGCTAAGTCTAAACAACTTAAAAGTACTGTTGACAGTATTAAATTTGATTTATTCATGGGAGAAGACTGGGGCGAAATTTTAGATACAATTAATGAAGCTGCTAAAGCTACAAGAGTAATAGTAGATGATTTTGGTGGATTACAACAAATCTTAGCTGTTGGTGGAGCTTTAATGGTTAAGATGTTCGGTCCAGAAATTTTAGCATCTGCTAATAAAATTGCTTGAACAGTAAAAGACCTTGTTAGCAATTTAAAAAATGGAACTGAAAATGGTAAAACTCTTTCTATTAGTGAATTTTTCTTTGGAGTAAAAGATACTCAATTAGACGACTTTTACGCAAAAGTAAAAGCAAATACAAAAGATATTGGTGCTGAACAAGTTGATGTTATTGCGAAAGTAAATAAAGTTCTTGGTGAAGGTTCTGCCAAAAAATATGAAGCATATATTAACAATTTAAGAGATGCTGTTACAAAAATAGCTAATCTTAAAAAAGAAATGAAAGAAGCTACTGGATTAGAAGAAGCAGACTTGTTAAAAGATGCCGATTTGAATAGTTTTTCAGAGGGAATTTTTAAAAAATTAAAGATACCAAAAGATGCCAAACAGAATTTTACGAACTCTTTAAAAAATGAATTATCTAATTCTTTTTCGCAAGCGGGTAAATCAAGCCTTAGTTTCTCTGAACAGTTAAAAATTTTAGAAAGAGTGTTAAGAGAAACTGGAGTAAATAGCGAAGGTCTTAGTAAAAAAGTTTCAAACCTTTATCTAGAATTTGAGACTTTAGAAGGGAAAGCTACGAAAGCAGAACGAGGAATTGAAAATCTTAATAGAGAAATGGAAACTGCTCAACGTTTTCAGAATTTCTCTAATGCTATGTCAGCTCTTACTATTGGTTTAAGTTCTTTTTCTAATGTAGTAGACCAATTAGAACAAGGCGATAAAATAGGGGCTTTATCTGGCGGATTAACAGGAATTGGTTCTGCCCTTATGATGATTCCAGGTCCTGCTGCGGCTGTAGGTGCAGCTTTAACGGCAGTAGGAGCGGCAGTTGAATTAGGCAAAGGTATTTTCAATAAATATCAAGAGTCATTAAAACAAACTAGGGATGATTTCTTAACTACAGCTGCGACTTTTGGTGAGACTAATATCAGTAAAGTTTCAGAAGAATATGGTCGTTTAGTCAGTTTAGCTAGTCGTTCTGAGGAACAGCAAAGTGCATTAAATAACAGAATTGAAGAATTACAGCGTGTATTGGGTACTGATGATTCTTTTATTGCTTATTATGATGAAGCAGGTAATGCTGTCTATAAAACAAAAGAACAAGTTGATGAACTAATTAAAAGTCAAAAAGAAAGTATCGCTTTACAAGCTAAAGTTGCAGTAGAATCCGCTCATAAAGCGGCGAAAGATGACTACGCTGACTATGATAAACAGACTAAAAAAGTTGAAGATTTAACTACTAAATTACAACAATTAAATGAAATTGAAGATATTTATGCTAAAAAAGGAGCTTCAGCAGCTCTTAGTAAAGCTCAAGATTATGGCATGAGTGATTTGCAATTTAGTACTGATATTTTGCAAACTTTACAAGCCAAGATTCAACAAACTCAAAGAGATATAGATAAAACAAAAGAAAAAATAGGCGATTCAACAGAAGATATTAAGAAAGAAATTCAAACAGTTGCGAGCGCTTCTTTATTAAGTGTAGATGACCAAAATATTAGACATTTTGTACAAGACATTTCTACTCAAGTGCAAAATGAAATTGACAGTGGTACTTTTGATTCTCCAGATTTGTTTGCCAAATCTTTTGAAAATTTAGCTCCAACTCTACAAAAGGTCAAGAATGATATTGATAATAACAAAATAGAAATTGATTGGAATTCAATGGTAGCGGGTGATCCAGAAGAAGTCCAAAAACTATTTGAAGAACTAGGAAAAATTTGGACAGGAGACACTGAGGCTTTAGATGTATTTAAAGAACGTTTAAAGGAAAATAGTAAATCTTTTGGCGTAAATACTGAAGCATTAGAAGACTGAGAAGCAAAATTGGCTGAAATGCCAGACATATTTGATGAAACTGGAGAACACGTCGAGGATTGAAAAGAAATCATTGATGATCTTGAAGATAAGTTTGGAGATTTTGAAGGGTTCGATCAATTAAGAGAATCATTAGAAAACGCAGCTGACATAGAAGATCAGAAAAATGCTTATACGGAATTCTTTAATACCGCTATAACAAATGTAAAAGGTTTAGAAGAAGGCAATAAAGCTTTAATGGTTTCTGAATTAGACCGCTTAGGAGTGCTTAATTCCACAGAAGTCGCTGAAGGTTTATTAAAAGCTAATCGAACAAGCTTGTTAGAAGCTACTAATCAATTATATGATGCTAATGGCAATTTAATTTCTGGTGAAAATTGATTAACTCAAACTATGGGTGGAGTCCAGTTAGCTACTGATAGTGCATCTTTAGCAATGTATACATATTATCTAAATAAAGTAGCAACTGGTCAAATTGATATATCTAGTGTTGAATTAGGTGGAGCAAATGCTTTAATTGCTATGGCTCAGGCTTTAGGCGGAGCCGGAGAGCAAATGAAAAAATGGATTCAATTAAAGAAGATTGAAGCACAAATAAAAAGTGGAAAAGCTGACGATATAACTTTAGGTCAATTGGAAAGAAGAGCGTCAGAAATATCTGATTCACTTAATGGATGAACTCCATCTCAAATTTCAGCATCAGCAGGATTTTTTGATATTGATAAGTGGAGA